>JACCDN011142297.1_pt1 | contig 362471 bp, 315 predicted proteins | sample 7441691 | NCBI WGS metagenome assembly JACCDN01 (sample SAMN15323439, study PRJNA562643) | freshwater metagenome | isolation source: river surface water | place: USA:Blue River Watershed | collected 2017-08-16 | reverse complement strand
GCGATCGCTGGCAATTGTCTGGGGAGTATTAGCGGTCAACATCGGCCATCACAAAGTCAATTGAGCCTAGGTAGGCGATAAGATCAGGGATCATAGAACCATTGATCACAGACGGAATTTGCTGCAAATGCGCAAAGCTGGGTGTACGTATACGCGTACGGTAACTCATGGTGCTCGCATCAGATGTCAGGTAATAACTATTGATACCTTTGGTAGCCTCAATCATCTGACAGCTTTCACCCGCTGGCATGATCGGGCCCCAAGATACGGACAAGAAGTGCGTAATTAGGGTTTCGATGTCTTGCAGCGTACGCTCTTTTGGCGGCGGGCAAGTCAGTGGGTGATCTGCCTTGTAGGGTCCAGCTGGCATGTTTTCTAAACATTGCTTGATGATGCGTACAGACTGATGCATCTCTTCCAAGCGCAATACCGCACGATCATAGGCATCGCCGTGCTCGCCAACAGGAACATCAAATTCGAAATTGTCATAACCAGAGTAAGGGCGCGCTTTACGAAGGTCAAAATCCACGCCCGTTGCACGCAGACCTGGGCCAGTTACGCCCCACGCTAAAGCTTCGTCTTTGTTGTACTTGGCTACATCAACAGAACGGCCAACCAAGATGGAGTTTTGCAGCGCTGCCTTTTCATACTCTTTTAAGCGAGTTGGCAACCACTCAACGAATTCGCGTACCAAGCGATCCCAACCTTTTGGCAGATCGTGCGCAACGCCACCGATACGATACCAAGCTGGGTGCATACGGAAACCAGTGATAGCTTCGATCACATCATAAGCTTTCATACGGTCGGTAAACATAAAGAACACTGGCGACATTCCGCCCACGTCCTGAATGTAGGTACCCAGGTAGAGCAAGTGCGATGTAATACGGAAGAACTCAGCCAACATCACACGGATGGTTTTAACGCGATCCGGTACTTCAATTCCCGCTAATTTTTCTACTGCGAGAACATAAGGCAAGTTATTCATTACGCCGCCAAGATAATCAATACGGTCGGTGTAAGGAATATAAGAGTGCCATGATTGACGTTCCGCCATTTTTTCAGCACCACGATGGTGATAGCCGATATCAGGAACGCAATCGAGAATTTCTTCACCATCTAATTGCAACACGATACGGAAAGCACCGTGCGCAGATGGGTGGTTGGGACCGAGGTTCAAAAACATGAAATCTTCGGTATTGTCTTTGTTGCTGCGCTTCATGCCCCACTCTTCCGGATTGAACAACAAAGATTCTTGTTCTAAATCCTGCTTGGCAGCATCGAGTTTAAACGGATCAAACTCGGTAGCACGCGCTGGGTAATCTTTACGCAGCGGGTGACCTTCCCACGTACGCGGCAATAAAATGCGCGAGAGGTGCGGATGGCCTTCAAACACGATACCGAATAAATCCCAAGCTTCACGCTCGTACCAGTTGGCGTTTGGCCAAATGCCAGTTGCAGTAGGAACTTTCAGGTCATCAAGTTTGAGGGCAACTTTAATGCGAACATCACTATTACGATCGATGGAAACCAAGTGGTAAAAAACGGTGAAGTCTTCAACCGGCATTCCTAAACGATTTTGACGCAGGCGTTCGTCCGTCGCAGACAAGTCATAGAGCATGACGAATGGACGCGGCAACTTGCGCAGATAAGACAATACATCGATCAGCTTATCGCGCGGCACCCACAGCGTAGGCACTTTGTCGAGAGTGTTCTGAAACACAAAAGTCTCTGCGCCAAATTGCTCATGCAATTCACGCACTACTTCATGCTCAGCGCCCAGTAGCGGGCTTGTGGTGACGTTTTCGGTCATTATTTACGGTCGCTTCGGCTAATTTTAAAATTAAACTTCGTCAGGTGTACGCAAGTTGACAGCGGCGATACGCTCAGGCTGTTTGCGGTCACGCTCCGGTTGCATCTCTGCGCGATAAACGCCCTGCTCGCCCACAGTCCATGACAATGGACGACGCTCTTCTCCGATGGACTGTTGCAACAAGGTTAATGCTTGCAAGAATGCCTCAGGGCGCGGAGGACAACCGGGAATATACACATCGACAGGAAGGAACTTATCAACACCCTGCACAACAGAATAAATATCGTACATACCACCAGAGTTAGCGCAGGCGCCCATAGAGATAACCCACTTTGGTTCGAGCATTTGCTCATACAGCCGCTGTACAACAGGAGCCATTTTGATAAAGCAGGTTCCGGCCACAACCATCAAATCCGCTTGACGGGGCGATGCACGAATAACTTCAGCACCAAAACGCGCAAGGTCATGCGGGGAGGTAAACGCTGTCGCCATCTCCACGTAGCAGCAAGACAAACCGAAGTTGTATGGCCACAAAGAGTTTGAGCGGCCCCAATTGACTAAACCATGAACCATGTCTTCAAGACGGCCCATGAATACACTTTTATGGACTTCGTCTTCCAGCGGATCCGCAACAGTTTGTTGCGTTTGCATTGGATAAGTACCTTGGGCGCCCTCTGGATTGGCGCGAGTAAGCGTGTACTTCATTGAAAGAACCTCAATTATTCTGCTGATTTATCGGCAAGACGAGCGCGTGCAAGCTCTGCGCGACGATGGCGTTGAGCAGGTGCCCAATCCAAACCACCGATACGAATCAAATAAATCAAACCTGCCAGCAGGATAGCGATAAATAAAACGGCTTCCGCAAAGCCCAGCCAGCCACTTTCGCGGACAGAAACGGACCAAGCGTAGAGATAAAGTGCTTCAACGTCGAAGATCACGAAGAGCATGGCAACCAAATAGAATTTGGCTGAGAGCCTTAGGCGGGCACTACCTTGAGATACAACGCCGGACTCGAAAGGATCGTTTTTCGCCCTACCCCAGGCTTTACCGCCGAGCCATTGAGGGATAAAAAGCATAACGAAGAGGAGGAAGCCAATGCCGCCAAGGTAGGCTGCAATTGACCAAAATTCAGTGCTGTTTTCCGGGGATAATGACAAGCGAATCACCCTGCATTTTTAGATGAGAAAACAAAATGCGCAATTGGTATAAAAAATAACCGAATCGCAACATACCCAACAAAATCGGGGTGTAATATAGCAAAGATGAGGAATAACGACAAATTGTTATTCCTTCAATATTCAGTTATTTGCACTACATTGAGCCCCAAATTTGGAATAATTTATCCCGCAGGACCCAAGAGTTTTTAGTGTAGCTCTGCTATTCTTGGCGCCCTTCGTTTATACCAACAGAATTGCTCTTATGAATGACCCTCTAATTTCGCTTGTTGATATCGAACAAAAATTGCAGCAAGAGTCGCCGCAAAAAATAATTAAATACGCACTCTCTCAATTTGAAAATATCGCCATTTCCTTCAGCGGAGCTGAAGATGTTGTGCTGATCGAGATGGCCCGTAACTATCGTCCTGACGTCCAGGTGTTTTGCCTCGACACCGGCAGACTCCACACCGAGACCTACCGCTACCTGGAAACAGTACGCAAGCATTACGGTATAAACATCGAAATCATGGCTCCCAATAGCGAAGCCTTGCAAAAGCTAACCTCCGAAAAAGGTTTGTTCAGCTTTTATGAAGATGGGCATCAGGAATGTTGCGGCGTGCGCAAAACTGAACCCTTGCGTAGAAAATTAGCCGGAGTTGATGCATGGATTACGGGCCAACGAAAAGACCAAAGTCCAACCCGCGCAGAAATTCCGGTAATTCAAAACGACACATTGTTCGCCCGCGCTGGCGCCACGCTCACCAAATTTAACCCTTTGGCCAATTGGACTTCCCAAGACGTGTGGGCCTACATCCGCATGTGCGAAATCCCTTACAACGAGCTTCACGAGAAAGGCTTTATTTCAATTGGCTGCGAACCTTGCACCCGACCAGTTGGCCCCAACCAGCACGAACGTGAGGGCAGATGGTGGTGGGAAGAAGCCACCAAAAAGGAATGTGGTTTGCATTCGGGCAATCTTGCCAGCCCCAAAATCTAACTAATTTTATCTTCGAGTCAACGATGCCTATCACTAACGAGCGGCAATCGGTGCGCTTGGTTTGCAATACGTTTGATGATGCGATGGTTTTAGGATGTCACGTTTTTCGTTAAAAAAACTTATGCCTTCTGCCGAAACCGTCAAAGGAAGCAAGTCTTTGCGGTTCCTAGGCGATGTGCTGGACGACCCTAACCTATTCCACATGAATCGCCGCTCAGTTTCCAAAGCTTTTTTTTGGGGAATCTTCATCGGCCTGTTGCCGCCTGTACCTGTTCATACTCCAGCAGCGGCTACAGCAGCTCTTGTGACAAGGGCAAATTTACCGCTAACGATTGCAGCCTGTTGGATCGCCAATCCCATTACCATTCCTTTCATCATGTACGCTTTTTATCACTTGGGGCGTTTGATTTTGAATTTGGAGCCCGCGCCCGATATTGAATTTACCTGGGCGTGGTTAGTGCACGAATTCGAGATAATTTGGCGACCTTACTTGCTTGGCTCTTTAATTGGTGCAACAGGAATATCCATCCTTAGCTATTTTTTATCGAATTATATGTGGCGATTAAATGTGAAACGGAAGTGGGCAACGAGAAGCAAAAATAGAACTCAAGCTCATCATGCTAAAACCTGACTATTCGTATCGCAAAGCTTCCGCTGGTTGAACGCGGCTTGCTCTCCACGCGGGATAGAGTGCGGCAAAAAAACAAATAAATAGCGATGTCGCGGAAACCTGTAGAACGTCAAGCCAAGATAAATTGGATGGTAAGTAGCTAATAGGATAGACATCAGAATGCAAGAACTGAATTCCCAATAGTTTCTCTAAGCCCGCAATAAGATCTGTAACAACCCAAGATAAAAATACACCAAGAATCGCACCTATGCTGGTACCGATTAACCCAATCAATCCGCCTTGAATCATAAAAATTCCGATGATCTCTTTGCTAGATGCACCTAGAGTACGCAAGATAGCAATATCACCCTGCTTATCAACCACCACCATGATAAGAGTGGAAACCAAGTTAAACGCGGCGATACCGATAATCAGTAAAAGCAACAAGCCGACAAGATTTTTAGACATATGGATGGCTTCGTAAATAGTTCCGTGCGTACGCATCCAATGAGACCCAAAATAGCCTACAGGTAAATCATTAATCAGGCTGGTAACAATTGCTGGGGCTTCAAACAAATCATTTACCTTCAACCGAATTCCACTCATTTTCCCCGGAAACTCAGAAGCTTGTGATGCGCTATTCAAATTCATTAGCGCTAAGGATTGATCCACATTGGTATTGCTTTTCAATACAGCAACAACATCAAGCATTAATATTCCTGGCGCCGCATTCGTATCACTCGAGCGAGGAATAATCAATGTAATTTTATCGCCAACGGCAACACGAAGTTTATCGGCAATTCCTTGCCCAACAATCACACTTTGCGGATTTTGATTAAGTTGGGAAAAAGCATTTGGCGGTAAATATTGTTCGAGTGAATTGAGCCGTGTTTCTTGTACTGGATCAACACCAAACACATTAGCTGGGGCCACATGCTTTTGATGATTAAACAACCCTTGAATTTGAACAAAAGGTGCAGCTTCTAAAACGCGTGTATCTTTTTTTAGCTGAGAGATTAGCGCGGCGTAATCCGAAATACCTTCACGGTGGTAAATCATTGCTTGCGGCATAATACCTAAAATGCGTTCGCGCAGCTCGCGATCAAATCCGTTCATAACCGACATCACCACAATTAAAAGCGCAACGCCAATCACCAAACCTGCCGTGGATAAAGTCGATATAAAAGAAACCAGCTGACTGTGCTTACGCGATGTGCCGTAGCGCGCTCCCACCAAAAAGGTAAAACGGTTAAACATGGCTTTCAATTTCATACCAAAATGCCATCAGCCAAGGTAAGCGTTCTATCCATTTTTGCGGCGAGTCGTAAATCGTGGGTGACAACCACAAAGCTGGTGCCTATAGATTGATTCAGTTCCAGCATAAGTTGCTGAATACTATCGGCAGAATGTGTGTCCAAATTCCCGGTGGGTTCATCCATCAACACGCAGGCAGGAGACGTCACCAAGGCGCGTGCAATTGCTACACGCTGGCGCTCACCACCCGACAATTCAGATGGTTTGTGGTGTAAGCGATGCCCCAAGCCTACTCGTTGCAACATTTGAGTAGATTTCTCTTGCGCTTGAGCTTTGCTTTCTCCACCAATTAATAAGGGCATGCACACATTTTCAAGCGCTGTAAATTCCGGAAGTAGATGATGGAATTGATACACAAAACCCAATTTCCGATTTCGCAAAAAACCGCGCTCATCTGCGCTCATTTTTGAAAGGACTTCACCGGCAACGGAAACCTCGCCAGTATCCGGTATATCTAACCCGCCAAGAATATTCAACAGTGTGGATTTACCAGAGCCCGAGGCGCCCACAATGGCCACACGTTCACCAGAATTTATCGCCATATTTATATTGCGCAATACGCTAACTTTGAGCGTAGCTTCACCGTAATCTTTGCTTACATTGATACAGGTTAGAACCGCATCTGCAGAGGTGTGAGTTGTTTGATTATTCATAACGTAATGCCTCAGCGGGCTCAATTTTACTCGCGCGGTAAGCCGGATAGAGAGTGGCCAAAAAACTTAAGGTAAGAGCGGTGAGAGCGATCGTCAGCACATCTTGCCACATTAAGTAACTGGGTAAGCCCGTTATATAAAAGGTTTCAGGATCAAAAAAATGGAATCCAAAAAGCGATTCAAGCACAGCCATAATTGGGTTAAGCAACCAAGTTAAAATGCAACCGGCAACAACGCCAATTGCAGTACCCGCAAAACCCACCGCGCTGCCTTGAACAATAAAAATACCCATCACTTGTTTGGCGGTTAACCCAAGCGTGCGCAACACGGCGATGTCAGATCTTTTATCTGCAACCATCAATACCAAGCTAGACACAATATTAAATACAGCGATAAAAATTAAAATATTCAGCAAGGTGCCCGTCACCATTTTTTCCATCTTTACCGATTGGAAAAGACTACCTTGAGTTTGGCTCCAATCTTTTACGCTGTACTCGGTACCAAACTTTTCTCGCAATTCTTTCATGACCGGCGCGGCTTCATAGAGATCTATTGTTTTAACATGAAGCCCTTGCGCACCAGAAACACGAAAAAACTTTTGCGCATCGCTCAGGTGGATTAAGGCCAAATTAAAATCAACTTGCCCACCCACTTCAAACACACCAACCAGCGTAAAATTTTTGTTGCGCGGGAAAACGCCAGCAGGCGTGATGTTGATATCCGGCGATGTAATCATCACTTTGTCACCGAGAGCCAATCCAAGTTGGCGCGCCATCATGCTACCCATTACCACACCAAACTCTCCCGGTTTTAGGTTTTCGAGCGAGCCAATTAGCATATGCTTGTCGATAACGGAAATTTTTAATTCTTCTTCCGGCAAAATACCTTCAATCTGGATACCTTGAATATCGCTTCCGTAACCAACCAGCGCCTCACTGGCTATATAAGGTGCAGTTCCCATCACTTTGGGGTGTTGTTGGATTTGTTGGGCAATAGCATGCCAATCGGTCAAGGCAGGATCGCGGTCGATGTATCCGTGTGGGATAACGCTCAAGAGGCGCTGCTTCATCTCGCGGTCCAAGCCGTTCATTACCGATAACACGAGAATAAGCGCGGTTACGCCTAAGGCCATGCCGATAAGTGAAAAGGCGCTAATAAACGAAATGAACTGATTGCGACGCTTGGCGCGGGTGTAACGCAAGCCAATATAGAGAGGTATGTTTTTCATCATGGGCGCATTAAACCGACTAAGGCCATGTATGTAAAGCTATAGCTGGCAAGCACAAGATTATTCCCGGTGAAAGCCTAAGTTTTCGCGGCTTGAGTGACCTTGTGCTATGTTTGTAGGCAGACCCTTTGAGTTACAAAGAGAAGTGACCATGTCAGAACGACGCAGTTTTTTCCGGATTGATGAAACTATCGCCTTAGAGCTCAAACATGTTGATGAACTCACTGCCAATAAAAGTGAGTCGGAAGCCTTATTCGGCAATGCCAGCTCTTTGAAGCTCTACTCTGAGCTTAAAAAAATAGACGCGGAAAACGCCCAGTTTTTATTTCAAATAAAGGAATTGAGCCGCCCACTTGCCGAATATCTGCACAACTTGAATCGAAAAATTGAACTCTTGGGCCAACAACTTATGGCCGACCAAAAGCCAATGCCGCCGTCAAAAACGATAAAACAAGTTAATTTGAGTGAAGGCGGAATTGCTTTCGGCAGTTCAGACGAGCTAAAAGCCGACGATTTTATTGCCTTGCGTATTGTTTTTCTGCCCAGCAACGCTGGACTAACGCTTTTTGCAAAAGTGATTCGCTGTGAAAAAAGTAACAGCGGTGAGTTTCAAGTTGCGGTCAAGTTTCATCGCATTACTGATTTGCAACAACAACTTATTGGTCAACAAATCATGCGGGCCCAAATGGCAGAAAAACGCCGCCTACAGGGGAATGCCTAGAAGATGCATATGAAAAAAGTAGTCTTATCCACACTTGTAAGCCTAAGCATTTTGGGCACAGCTGCATTGGCAGATGACGTTAAAATTCCGCTGGGAGAACAAGCTAGAGCCCAACACATAGCTACACCTACAACGGGCTTGAGTAAAGCTCAAGTCAAAAGCCAATACGGCGAACCTCAAAAAGAAAATCCCGCAAAAGGTAAGCCCCCTATTTCAAGCTGGGATTATGGAGAATTTACAGTTTACTTTGAGAACGACCACGTAATTCACAGCGTTGTTAAGCCAAAACTGCACAAAAGCGAAGAAATTAAAATAGAAACAACGGATGAAATGCCGGAAGAAAATTTAAAACTGAAATAAAAAAAGCGCATCCAAGATGCGCTTTTTTTTTGATCAAAAACCTATCGACGACTAATACGATTCATACCATCTAAAGCAGCCACTCGGTAAGCCTCCGCCATCGTGGGGTAGTTAAAAGTCGTTGTCAGGAAATACTGAATCGTATTCCCCTCGCCTTTTTGCCCCATGATTGCCTGGCCAATGTGCACAATTTCGGCAGCCTCGGCACCAAAGCAATGAACACCCAGAACTTCCAATGTGTCTACATGGAAGAGTAATTTCAACATCCCCACGTATTCACCAGATATTTGCCCGCGCGCCGTGTTTTTGAAGAAAGCTCTGCCCACTTCATAAGGAACCTTGGCTTGGGTTAACTCAGTTTCGGTACGACCTATAGAGCTGATTTCAGGCAATGTATAAATACCTGTCGGTACGTTGGAAAGCTTGATGCAAGCGTCACCCAAAATACCACCAGACACGGCACGACCTTGTCCGTAAGAGGCACTCGCTAAACCTGGCCAACCAATCACATCGCCTACCGCGTAAATATTGTCAATTTCGGTACGGTAGCAATCATCCACTTTTAAGTTGCCGCGGTGATCCGCTTTTAAGCCTATCGCATCCAAATTGAGCGTATGGGTATTACCGCTTCGGCCGTTACACCACAAAATTGCATCCGCACGTAAGCGCTTGCCGGATTTCAGATGCAGGGTTACGCTGTGCTCGCTGGCCTCAATAGATTCGTATTCTTCACCGTGACGAACAGTCACGCCGCTATCGCGTAAGTGATAACTCAGTGCGTCTGAAATTTCGTCGTCCAAGAACGACAACAAACGTTCGCGATTGTTGATTAAATCAACACGCATGCCCAAACCAGAAAAAATCGACGCATATTCACACCCAATCACGCCCGCGCCGTAAACAATTAAATGACGCGGAGTATGTTGCATATCCAAAATCGTATCGCTGTCGTAAATGCGGGGATGGGTAAAATCAACATCATCTGGGCGATAAGGGCGAGAACCAGTGGCGATAATAATATCTGACGCGCCGATAATTTCTTTAGCGCCGTCCGGTGCTACCAATTCAATTTCGTGTTTGTTAATAAAAGATGCATCACCAATGTGCACAGCCACGCGGTTGCGCACATAAAAGTTCGTGTGAAGTTCCACTTGTTTAGGGATGACACGCGCAGCAGATTCCAGCACGCGTGGAAATGTCAGGCGGCGGGTATCGCCCAGCTCACGGAACAAACTATTGTTTTTAAACTGGATAACTTGCTTAACGACGTGGCGAAGGGATTTTGAGGGAATCGTACCTTTGTGAGCACAGCTGCCGCCAACCACAGTTCTGTTTTCGATAATTCCTACCTTTTTGCCCGCTTTAGCGGCAGCAATAGCGGAACTTTCACCGGAAGGGCCCGAACCAATAACCAAAACGTCGTACATGAAATCTGCCACTTTTTCCCCCTAGCGTTACTCTTGGTCAGGCGACAAGCCCGAGACATGAAACCATTGTAGCAACGAAAATCAGCAAATGCCTCAGAAGGCATAGGTGAAGATGTTACAGATCAACTTATGCTCAAGTTTTGCGCACACAAACGGCGCTTGAACAAATCCTTCAAACTCTAAGCAATTCCCTCTCCAGTCTTTCAATTGCCACATCAAATCTGTACTACAAATAGTGAGCTACAGAACCCACTTTTCACCAAGGCGCAGGTACAATGTGCCCCTCGCAATTACAGGTTGAAAAGCGCTTTACGATGGTCTCTATCAACAATCCTCCCGTATCGTCCCGCTCTGGTAATAGACAAAGCTGGGGGCAACTGCACGGCAGTGCGCAGGCGCTCGCCATACTGAACGGCGCTTACGCCACCCAAGGTTTTAGTTTGGTGATCACCGCCGACACCAGCAGCGCACTTCGTCTGGAAACTGAACTTATGTTCTTTAACCAGCGCCAAGATTTTCCGATATTGCACCTCGCTGATTGGGAAACACTTCCCTACGACACCATTTCTCCGCATCAGGACATCATTTCTGATCGTTTAAAAACGCTTTACCAACTTCCTCAAACCCAGCAAGGGATTTTGGTTGTTCCTGTGACGTCTTTGTTACAACGATTAATGCCGTCCGATTACTTAATCGGTAACAGCTTAATGGTGGAGTGCGGGCAACGAATTGATATAGATGCAATGCGCCGCAACTTTGAGAAAGCTGGCTACCATTGTGTTGATACGGTTTACGAGCACGGCGAATACGCTGTACGAGGCGCGTTGCTGGATATATTCCCCATGGGCAGCGAGCAACCTTACCGTTTGGATTTGTTTGACAACGAGATTGAAACCTTACGCACTTTTGATCCTGAAACACAATTAACCGTTGAACAAGTCAACAGTATTCAACTGCTACCCGCAAAAGAATTTCCCCTCGACAAAATTGGCATTCAGCGTTTTAAACAACATTGGATGGAAAAATTCGATGTTGACCATAAGGCCTGTTCCATTTTTCAGGATGTAAGCGCCGGCATATCACCACCGGGCATTGAATATTATTTGCCGTTGTTTTTTGAAAATTGCAGCACGCTCTTTGATTACTTACCAAAGAACACACAAATTTATGGCTTGGGTGATATTGAAAAAGCCGCCGAAAACTTTTGGCTTGAGCTTTTACGCCGTTATGAAAGCCGCCGAGTAGACCCGCAACGCCCTATTCTTGCACCCAAAGAAATTTATTTAGCGATTGATGAGCTTTTTGGTCACCTAAAAGATTATTGCCGTACCTTCATTGTTTCAGAAATACTGGAAGAAAAAGTTGGCAACACGAATTTTTCAACTCAGTTACCGCCAAGCTTGCCGATTCGGTCGCAAGCGGAAAATCCGCTAACGGCGATTCAAGCATTTCTATTTGAGTTCAGCGGGCGTGTGCTCTTTTGCGCAGATTCAGCGGGTCGGCGCGAAAGCTTATTAGAATTGCTAAGCCGTATTCGCGTGACTCCAACGCTTATCGACAATTGGTCTAGTTTTTTTGACGGCAATGAAAAAATTGCTATTACCACCGCACCGCTCGAGCAAGGCTTGTTGCTCGAAGATCCGTCAATTGCGCTGATCACCGAAACACAATTATTCGGTGAGCGTGTGCAGCAAACACGTCGCCGCAAACAAAGCCAAGACAACTCCGACCTTATTGTTAAAAACCTGACAGAATTAAAAATTGGCTCACCCGTTGTTCATATTGATCACGGTGTAGGACGTTACCGCGGTTTAGAAACCATCACTATTGATGACCAATCCAATGAGTTTTTAACGCTGGAATACGCAGACGAAACCAAACTCTACGTTCCTGTGACCAATTTACATTTGATCAGCCGCTACAGCGGCACCGACGAAGAATTAGCACCGCTGCACAAACTCGGCAGCGAAACATGGCAAAAAGCCAAACGTAAAGCCGCAGAACAAATTCGGGATACAGCCGCAGAATTGCTGGAAGTTTACGCGCGCCGCGCGGCACGAAAAGGTTTTGCGTTTGCTGACCCCAAAGAAGCCTATTTGAATTTTGCGGCCAGCTTCCCCTTTGAAGAAACGCCCGACCAACAACGCGCGATTGAAGCCGTTATCGCTGACATGCTTTCACCAAAACCTATGGATCGCTTGGTATGCGGCGATGTTGGTTTTGGTAAAACTGAAGTCGCCATGCGTGCTGCATTTGTGGCGAGCCACGCCGGCAAACAAGTTGCCATTCTTGCACCAACCACACTCTTGGCGCAGCAACATTACGAATCACTTAAAGATCGTTTTGCGGATTGGCCAATTACGATTGAAGTTCTTTCACGTTTCAAAACCGCGAAAGAAGTTAGCGAAGTTAAACCGCGAATTGCGGAAGGGAAAATTGACATTGTTGTCGGCACACACGCTTTGCTTTCGCCAGATATCAAATACAAAAATCTTGGTTTGTTAATTATCGATGAAGAGCATCGCTTCGGTGTTCGTCAAAAGGAACAGCTCAAAGCCTTGCGTGCTGAGATCGATATTTTGACGCTCACTGCAACGCCGATTCCTCGTACGTTAAACATGTCCATGTCAGGTATTCGCGATTTGTCGATCATCGCAACGCCACCTGCTCGCCGCTTGTCTGTAAAAACATTCGTGCGCACACACGATGACAACATTATTAAAGAGGCGATCTTGCGTGAAATTTTGCGTGGCGGCCAAGTTTATTATTTGCATAACGAAGTTAGCACCATTGAAAAGACTGCGCGCGATTTGCAAGAGCTTGTACCCGAAGCGCGCATTGTGATTGGCCACGGCCAAATGCGTGAGCGCGAGCTTGAGCGCGTTATGTCTGATTTTTATCACAAACGTTTTAATGTGATGGTGTGTACGACCATTATCGAAACAGGTATCGACATTCCCAACGCAAATACGATTGTGATTCATCGCGCCGATAAATTCGGTTTGGCGCAATTGCACCAATTGCGTGGTCGTGTGGGCCGCTCGCATCACCAAGCTTATGCTTACCTTTTAACTCCCGACAAACGTTCAATGACGGCAGATGCAGTTAAACGCTTGGAGGCCATTTCCGCCGCCGAAGATTTAGGCGCGGGTTTCACCTTGGCGACTTACGACATGGAAATTCGTGGCACTGGAGAGTTGCTCGGTGAAGAACAAAGCGGGCAAATTCAAACTATTGGCTTCACGCTTTACATGGAAATGCTGGATCGCGCGGTTAAAGCCATTCGAAAAGGCAAAATTCCTGACCCGACTAATGAATTTGACGGCATGGTGGATGTTAACCTGCGCATTCCAGCGCTCATCCCGTCAGATTATTTACCAGATGTTCAATCGCGCCTCATTATGTACAAACGATTGGCCAACGCCGAAACCGACGAAGCCTTGCGTGAATTGCAGGTTGAGATGATTGACCGCTTTGGATTACTGCCAGAGCAAACGAAAAATCTGGTGCGCGTCACGCAAATAAAACTCAAAGCGCAGACAATTGGTATTACCAAATTAGAAGCAGGTGCACGCTCTGGCGTGATTGAATTTAGCAGTGATACACGAGTTGAACCTTTAACCATCGTTAAGATGGTGCAAGCTGCACCTCACGCCTATAAATTGGAAGGCGCAAATAAGCTAAAGTTCACGTTGCCCATGGAAACTACCGAGCAACGACTGCAACAGGTTGCAGGATTGCTCGATAAATTAATGCCGTAAACAGAACGGTTGAGAATTGATTATGACAATACAAAAATACTTCCAATTCTTCGCGTTGCAGCTGTGCCTGCTTGCAGTTGCTGCTAGCAGCCAAGCGCAGACCGAAACTGATGCACCTCAAAACCACGAGCGCTTGTATCAAGTCGAGCTAATTGTGTTTTCTCGTGCCGAAGTTAATCCGCAAGAGACTTGGCCAACAGACGTGAAGATGATTTACCCCGAAAATCTGGTTAGCTTAAAATCAGAGAGCAGTTCCGAGGGCTTTAGCCTCTTACCCGCGAGCGAACGCACCTTGAACGCTCAGGCAGCGACACTTGCGCGAAGCGGAACTTACTCTTTGCTTTATCACCAAGCGTGGAGACAAACCATTTACGCGCGCAAAACGCATATTTTTATCAGCGGCGGAAAAAGTGGTGGCGGTCATCAAGAGTTAGAAGGCAGCATCGCCTTGAGCGTTGGGCAATATTTGAAGATTCAAACGAATTTATGGCTTTCGCAATTCGCGCCTGCTGGAACAAATCTACCAGAATCCTGGCCGAGCTTGCCGCCATTGCCTTTCGCGGAGGCTACGGCATCAGACAAGAATCAGGACTATTTGATTAAACGCATTGTAAAAGTCAGCCAAGAGCGCAGCATGCGCAGTAATGAGGTTCACTATATCGATCATCCTCTACTGGGAATCGTGGTAAAAATTATTCCCTATGATGCTGCTGCAAAAGTTAACTAGACTGACACCTTAACGATTACGCTTTTCGGATTTACTTATCAACCAGAACAAAGCCATTGTGCACCAAGGAGTTCTTACATGAGCATTAGTCCATACGCGGGCAAATTACTACCTCAGGAAATGCTGGTAGATGTCACCCAACTGACCGCCGCTTACTACGATAAAAAACCTGACCCCGGCATTGCCGAACAACGTGTTAGCTTTGGTACTTCTGGCCATCGCGGTTCCGCATTCAAAACCAGCTTCAACGAAAACCACGTACTCGCAATTACCCAAGCGATTTGCGACTACCGCAAACAAGCGGGAATTACCGGCCCGCTCTATGTGGGGATCGATACACACGCATTGTCCGAACCTGCGCAAATCAGTGCGGTAGAAGTATTTGCGGCAAATAGTGTCGATATCTTTTTGGCAACCGGTGGCGAGTTCACGCCAACGCCTGCGGTATCTCACGCGATTCTGACTTACAACAAAGGCCGCACCAGCGGTTTGGCCGACGGCGTTGTGATTACGCCTTCCCACAACCCGCCCGATAATGGTGGCTATAAATACAACCCAACCAACGGCGGCCCAGCAGATTCAGACGTTACCAATTGGATGCAAGCGCGCGCGAATGAGCTTTTGGAAAATAACTTGCGCGATGTAAAACGCATGGAATACCGCGTTGCCATAAAAGCGCCGAGCACCCATCACCACGATTACATTAGCCACTACGTAAAAGATTTAATTAACGTAGTGGATATGAATGCAATTCGCGATGCGGGCGTACGTTTAGGTGTAGATCCGTTAGGTGGCGCGGGCTTGCGTTACTGGAGCGCGATTGCTGACTTCTACAAAATCGATTTGCATTTAATCAATCAAATCATCGACCCAACGTTTGAATTTATGCCAGCAGACTGGGACGGCAAAATTCGCATGGACCCATCTTCTGCCTACACCATGCAAGGCTTGCTCGCCAAGCGTAACGACTACCAAGTCGCCTTCGCATGCGACGCCGATCATGATCGCCACGGCATAGTGACGCCAAGCGCAGGTTTATTACCGCCGAACCATTATTTAGCGGTGGCGATTGAATATTTATTTTCCAACCGTCCACAGTGGGGTGCAAAAACCGCCATAGGTAAAACCGTTGTGAGTAGCGCTATGATTGATCGCGTAAGCGAAAAACTTGGCCGTCGCTTGCACGAAGTACCCGTCGGTTTTAAATGGTTCGCGCCCGGTTTGTTTGACGGCTCTTTAGGTTTTGGTGGTGAAGAAAGCGCTGGGGCATCTTTCCTGCGTATTGACGGCAGCGTGTGGACAACTGACAAAGACGGTTTGATTCCAGCGCTTCTCGCGGGTGAAATTGTCGCTAAAACGGGCCGCGATCCCGGCCAACACTACAAAGCTCTAGCCGATGAATTTGGCCATGCAGCAGAGAGCCGTGTTGAGGCACCAGCAAACACTGCGCAGAAAAAAGCGCTTTCAAAATTGTCGCCAGATCAAATCACTTCGACAGAGTTGGCGGGTGAAAAAATTGAAAGCATCATTACCCACGCACCGGGAAACAATGCGGCAATTGGCGGTATTAAAGTCAGCAGCAAGAGTGGTTGGTTTGCGGCGCGCCCATCGGGCACTGAAGATATTTACAAAATCTATGCAGAAAGCTTTAAAGGTAAAGATCATTTGCAACAATTGATCGCCGAAGCGCAGAAGATTGTAGACAAAGCTATCAGCTAGTAAACAAGCAATTCGCTAAACCAAAAAAGCCGCTATTTCCAGCGGCTTTTTTGTTTAGATTTTAATTTCAAAATCATCGGCATCCATGTAGGCAGGAAACTTCTCGCGATGCTCTTTTAATTTATCTGCAAATAATTCCACGACAAATGTGCCCGGTTCTTGCGAAGTAAATACAGCCTCTCCCAGTGAACTGAACACGCTCGAATCGCCAGAATAATGTTGGTGCTTTTCATCCATGCCAACACGATTGACACCGGCAACATAACTTAAATTTTCGATAGCGCGCGCCTGTAGCAAACGATTCCAATGTAGCGCACGAGCGCTTGGCCAATTGGCAACGTAAATCGCCAAGTCATAATCATTGCGGTTACGACTCCACACGGGGAAACGCAAGTCGTAACAGATCATGGGCAAAACTCGCCAGCCTTTGAGTTCGACCAGCACGCGTTCGTTGCCACTTGCATATCGTTCATGCTCACCCGCCATGCGGAATAAATGGCGTTTGTCATAATGAATATAGGTTCCATCGGGGCGCATCCAAACTAGACGATTAAAATGTTGATCACCTACTTTTACGACCAAACTACCCGTCACGACCGCATTCAATCTTTTCGCTTGATCTGCCATCCATTGATAAGCCGTGCCATCTACACGCTCTGCATAATTTCGCGCATTACTACAAAAACCCGTGGTAAATACTTCTGGCAGAATAATGAGGTCAACATCCTTTAGCGAGCTCATCGCTTTCGAAAAAGTATCTAAATTGTGTTGGGGATTGTTGGGAACAATTTCTTGTTGGATAAGCGCAAGTTTGAGATTTTGCATTAGGGACTCACCACTAAACGATTTGATTGTGGCAGTTGATTTCCAACTAAGCCGCAGAAGATTTTTTTAAATGTAGCCCAAAAAACGCGATAACAAAAGCAGCGAACGCGGAAAGGCTTGCGACCAAAAACGTAAGACTTGCGCTGTGATCCCAAAGAAACCCGCCGATTAATGCGCCAAGCGCACCGCCCGCACCAAATCCCAGTGAGCTATAAAGCGCCTGCCCTTGCCCTTGATGCGTGCCTTTAAAATGACTGCGAACTATCTCGATGGATGCAGCATGCGCAATACCAAAACTTACCGCATGCAACAACTGAGCAAATAACAAAACACCTAACCACTGGGCGCAATAGCCAATCAAATACCAACGACAGGCTGTGACAAAAAAAGTAACCAGCAGCAAATTCCGCACATCAAACCTGTGCATGATTTTTGGCATCACCAAAAAGATAGCCACCTCAGCCAAGACTCCAAGCGCCCAAAGTAAACCTGTGGATGTACTGGAGTACCCGTAGCCTTCCTGCAAATACAAACTGTAAAAGGTGTAATAAGGCCCGTGGCTTAACTGCAACAAAAAACTCGCCAACAAAAAGCAGATGATTGCGGGTTGCGCCACTAAATGAAAAAAGCCTTTGCTTGGCTCAGCACTTTTTGCAACGGGAACCGCTTTTAGAGACAAGCTGGATAAAAAAATCAACAACAGAAAACTTAAAATGGCGAGCGGCAAAAAACGAACAGGCAAAAAATCAAACAACAAACCCAGCCCAACGACCGCTGCCATAAAACCTATGGAACCCCATAGGCGAATTTGGCCATAGCGTTGGTATTGATTGCCCAAATAAGACAGGGTGATAACCTCAAACTGCGGCAAAACCGCGTGCCAAAAAAAGGTGTAACAGCTAATGACCAACACCAGCCACGCATAATCATGGCTAATTAACACACCCGCAAAGCAAACGCAGGCTATGGCACTACCTTGGCGAATAATACGTAGGCGCTGTTGGGTTTTATCCGCAAGCCAACCCCAAAAATTGGGCGCAATAATGCGCGTACCTAAAATAATGGCGGTGATGAAACCAACATCTTTAGAGCTGTAGCCCAAGGATTTTAAATACACGCCCCAGTATGGTGTGAGTGAACCCACAACGGCAAAATAAAAGAAATAGAAGCTGGAGAGTCGCCAGTATGGAAGAGTTTGATGTGCGGAAGATGTATTTGGCATTGTGCTTTTTTAGCTGGAAAAATCTGCAACTCGTTTACAGATTATTTGGGAGTCGTCGGCAATTGCTCCTGCATTGCTCTACCTCCTGCATCCATGCAGTCGTCATCCTCGCGTAGCTGGGATCCAGCTTTTAAAAATCAAGAGCTGGATTCCCGCTACGCGAGAATGACGATGAAGTTATAAGATAAAAATGCACTAAAGATATTAAAGCGTTTTTATTTTTTCACGCTAGCAGGAATCACCGGAACAGAATGTTTTACACCACCGTTTTGGCCGCGATGACGGAGCATATGATCCATCAACACCAATGCAAGCATAGCTTCTGCAATAGGCGTTGCGCGTATACCAACACAAGGGTCGTGACGACCTTTGGTAACCACTTCTACGGGGTTACCGTGTACATCAACACTGCGACCGGGGATATGCAAACTTGAAGTAGGCTTTAACGCGATATTCGCAATAATGTCCTGCCCTGAAGAAATGCCACCCAAAATACCGCCGGCATTATTTGATAAGAAACCCTCTGGCGTCATTTCATCACGATGTTGGCTACCACGCTGATCCACCACACCAAAACCTTCACCGATTTCCACGCCCTTCACCGCGTTAATACTCATCAACGCGTGCGCAATTTCTGCATCAAGGCGATCAAAAATAGGCTCACCTAAACCCGGTGGAACATTTTTGGCAACAACAGTAATTTTCGCACCTATGGAATCGCCCTCTTTGTTAAGGGCTTTCATAAATTCTTCCATCTCAGGGACTTTGCTTGCATCGGGGCAGAAGAAAGGATTTTGTTCAACCTGATCCCAATCTACGCTTTCAATTTTGATCGGGCCTAACTGCGATAAATAACCGCGAACCTCAATGCCATGAAAATCTTTTAAATATTTTTTGGCAATAGCACCCGCCGCAACACGCACCGCTGTTTCACGTGCCGATGAACGGCCACCACCGCGATAATCGCGCACACCGTATTTTTGCATGTAAGTGTAATCAGCATGGGCAGGACGGAATTGATCTTTAATGTTTGAATAATCTTTAGAGCGCTGATCGGTGTTTTCAATAACCAAACCAATTGGCGTACCCGTGGTTTTGCCTTCAAACACACCCGATAAAATTTTTACCAAATCATCTTCACGGCGTTGGGTGGTATAGCGAGAAGTACCGGGCTTCCGGCGATCCAAATCAATTTGCAAATCTTCTTCGGTAAGCGACAAACCCGGTGGGCAGCCATCCACAATAGCGCCGAGCGCAAGGCCGTGACTTTCACCAAAAGTGGTGACCGTAAACAATTTACCGTAAGTATTACCAGACATGTGTTTTCCAACCCAATGAACGCGTGCAAAAGTGGGCGCGATTATACGTGAACTAAACACACTTTTACATGCGCACCATTAGGGCGGGCCCCGTTTCCGTGCTATAAATCCTCTCGAATAAAAACACTAACGAGGTGATTCCATGAAGAAGCGGCCAATAACAATAATTGCGGTCCTAACGTTAATTAGCTCATTCGTATGGGCTGACGAGCAAACGAAAACGCGCCAACCCGGCGATTACCCTCATACGGCAGATTCTCTGGAGCAGCCAAAAGTCCCAAAGGGTAAACTCGAAGGCCCGTTTGAATTCCACAGCAAAGTGTTTGCTGGCACAGTGCGCCAATATTGGATTTACCTACCCGCGGATTACAAGCCCAAAGCCAAAACCAAACCCGCATTGCTGGTTTTTCAGGACGGACAGCGCGCCACTAACCCAAAGGGTTCGCTACGTATACCCACGGTGTTGGACAATTTGATCCACCAAAAAGCCATACCGCAGACCATTGGTGTGTTCATTACACCTGGCAATCTCAGTGAGCACTACCCAGACAATTTGGGCATGTCCAACCCAGACCACCGCGCGCCCGAGTACGATGCGCTTAACGACAACTACGCGCGTTTTTTAATTGACGAACTCTTGCCAGAAGTCGCGAAAAAATATCCCTACAGCCTCAAGCCCAGCGATCACATCATTGGCGGCACCAGCAGCGGTGCGATTTGTGCGTTCACAGTTGCATGGCATCGCCCCGACGCATTCCAAAAAGTCATCAGCATGATTGGCAGCTATACATCTATTGGTTACCAACCTGCGACGGCCACGACCCCCATGCAACCCGGTGGCGATTTATACCCCGGCTTGATCCGTAAATCGCCCATTCGCCCTATGAAAATTTATTTGCAAGACGGCAGTAACGACCTAAGCAATGAGCACGGCAACTGGTTCTTGGCTAACCAACAAATGCTGTCTTCCCTACAATGGGCTAACGCCAATGCCGATAAAAACGCAGACGCAGGCCCGCGCTACGAATTTAATTACACATGGGGTGATGGTGGCCATTCAGATCAACACGGCGGCGCCTTGTTGCCAGACATTCTGAAGTGGATGTGGAACGCAAAATAGAAACAAGCGCTTTAAAACGCTGAATGAGATAGCGGCCTTGGGTTTTACAACAAGGCCGTACGACATTAAAAGTGAGCGAGTAAATCCGCTTTGCGCAGCATAAATACGCCGTGACCGCCGCGCTCAAATTCAATCCAAGTGAAAGGAACCTCTTGGAAAGCTTGCTCAAGCGCAACCCACGAATTGCCAACCTCCACAATCAACACGCCATCATCTGTTAAATAGTGGCTGGCTTCCCGTAATAAGCGACGGGTGAAATCCAAACCATCCGCGCCTGAACCCAAACCAATTTCAGGTTCTGCATGGTATTCCGGTGGCATGCTTGCCAAATCGTCTTCGTCCACATAAGGCGGATTTGACACAATCAAATCAAATTGCTGACCGGCAAAATTTTCAAACAAATCAGATTGCATGGCGAACACGCGGTCTTCCAACCCATGTTGTTGGATGTTTTCTTCGGCAACAGCAAGGGCATCAAAAGAAATATCGCTTAACTGCACTTCGGCATCAGGAAAGGCGTAGGCACAGGCAATACCTATGCAGCCACTGCCTGTACACAAATCCAAAATCTGCGCAGGCTCCTCACTCAACCATGGTGCAAATTGCTGTTGAATGAGCTCGCCAATCGGCGAACGTGGCACCAACACGCGTTCATCCACAGTGAATGGCAAACCGGCAAACCAAGCTTGGCCGGTAATGTAGGCGGCGGGAATTCGCTTTTGAATACGGCGCGTAAGATTTTCCACCACTCGCTTGCGCTCAGCCTGGGTGAGACGCGCACTCAACCATTCGCCCGCCAGCGGCGGGGTCAAATGAACCGCGTTCAACACAAGCTGCTCAGCCTCATCCCAAGCGTTATCAGTACCATGACCAAAATAGAGGTTTGCGGCGGTGAACTCGCTGGCTCCCCAACGAATAAAATCGCGCAAGGTAAACAGTTCATCGCAAGGGTCAAGAGAAGGTGTGGCCATAATTTAAGCTCGTAGAAAATTTGCCGCTATTCTAACCAAGCCAGCGGCTCCGAGCTAAAGAATCTTGGCACATACTTAAAATCAGATTCGTTTTAAGCGTACTTACAGGGTAAAATGCCCGCCGTTAAAACGTCAAACACACGCAAAAAGCTTTTTTGCGCAGCGAGGATTCCATGAAAGAACATTTTGCGAACATTATTTCCAGCATTGGCGAAGACTTGAATCGCCCCGGTTTGCAAGATACACCCGAGCGCGCTGCCAAAGCGTTTCAATTTTTAACCCGCGGCTATCAGCAAACGCTTGATGAAGTAGTGAACGGCGCTCTGTTTCCGTCTGATTCCAGTGAAATGATTCTGGTAAAAGACATTGAACTCTATTCGATGTGCGAACATCACCTGCTACCGTTTATTGGTAAAGCACACGTGGCTTACATTCCTACTGGTAAAGTGCTTGGTTTGTCTAAAGTTGCTCGAATTGTGGATATGTACGCGCGTCGCTTGCAAATTCAAGAACAACTCACAACACAAATCGCGGAATCTGTGTTGAAAATCACCGGTGCCAGCGGCGTAGGTGTGATTATTGAAGCCAAACACATGTGCATGATGATGCGCGGTGTTGAAAAGCAAAACTCCTTGATGAAAACCTCCGCCATGCTGGGTAGTTTCCGAAGCAGCCAAGCAACGCGTATGGAATTTTTGTCGCTAGTAAACTAATTAAATATTAATCGAGACATAAAAAACGGGCTTCATCGCCCGTTTTTTATTTGCTTAGCTCGTCAAACAAATTTTCCAGAGAGCACAGAAATCACAATCCTGTTTTCTTTAGTTGTCACTTGTTTTTACAACTTCAACGCGCGCACTTCTATCTCCCCTGCCCGCTGGGGCCAAACTGCCTAGACCAAAAGTTTGCACTCTTTTCTCATTTACACCTGCCGACACCAATGCCGTTTTAATTTGCTCGGCATTCTTTTTCGATTCGGCTTGCTGCTGTTCAATGGGTACAGCTGAATAATCATGACCAACCAAGGCGATATTTAATTTAGGCTGTAACGCCAGTAATGCAGCTAGCGCCTGAACGTGAGCTTGTTTAATTTGTAGGTGCGCACTGCCGGTTGCATCTTTACTCACAAAATCCGGGAACACAAAATAGCCGTTGGTGTTGAGTAACTTGTTGAGTGTTTCTGGGCTGGAGGCAACGCCAAAATCATCCACTTTGTTTAGATGGAGCACATCGAGCTGTACATAAGCGCGTTTGTTTCCGCGCATTACGGCGTAAATCACCACATAAAAAGGCTTTTCATCCGCATTCGTAATTTCGTAAGCACCGTAAAGCTGGTATTGATCCATGCCGTAAAGTTGAATGATTTTGAAATGATTATTCGCCCAACTATTACTGGTACCGCAATCGCGCGCTCTGCAGTGAAATAACTCACGCAAGTTGTATTTATCGAGTTGATCTTTAAAGAACGCAAATCCCGTTTCAGCATTGTGATCCGCTGGCAATTCATAGGTGCGGCGCTCAAGCTTTCCACTCAAACGCTGCGATCTATCCACCAGCCAATTGTTATCGACTTTTTTGTAAGCGCTTAAGGCGAGCAGAAAGCTGTCTTCTTCCGTTTCGCTGTGAAATATTTCGCGCGCATTTGGGTAAGACTGCAACTTCAAATCAGCCGCATCAGCCAATACAGAAAAGCATAAGGCACATAAAACGAAAATATACTTTTTCATTTAACCTCTTTTCGCAAAAAACGGATTAAACACAGCCGCCACTTCATTCACTTCTTTTTGCATATGAAGATGATGAGCGCCAGACAAACAGGACACAGCAATTTGCGGAAACCTAGCAACCGATTTCATATAGTTGGGATGCAATACCGGCATGCCCTGCTCCGCTAACACCAACGCAATCGGGCAAATAATTCGATTGATAAATGCAGCTGTTTGTTCCGGCAAAAATTTAACGGCTGAAGGAATCATTAAACGTGGATCTGTACTCCACTGGTAACCGTGCTCAATTTTTTTCAATCCGCGCTCTGTCAGCGCAGCGGCTGCGGGATGACTTAAGGGAAACATGCCACGCTCGCGGGCTTTAGTGGCAAGCGCGACGTTCGGATAAACAGACAGCTTTTTTTCGGAACGAGTTTTTGTAGCTTCTATAGAGCGAGCTAATTGCGCAGGCGCATCTTCGGCACACGTCGGTTCTGGTAGCAGGCCTTCTATCAAAGCCAAATGAGAAATTCGATCTGGAAATGTGCCTGCTGCCAATGCAGCAATAATTCCACCACGCGAATGCCCCAATAAGGCGAACTTTTGCCAACCTAAAAGATCCGCAATGGCAAAAACCTCCGCAACATCCTCCCAAATATTGTAGGGAGATGAACCGGGGCGATGACTACTGCGGCCATGGCCGGCCATATCCAGCGCAACCACATAAACATTGTTGAGTAGAGGAGCCAAGGCGAAGAAACTGGCGGAATTATCCAACCAGCCATGTAAAGCCATAACGGGAAGATGCTCGGGATTTCCCCAAGCCTGCGCGTGGAACTCCAAACCCGCCACCTCAAAACGAAGTTCCTGCGGTATCATCATTTAGGCCGCCACGTGTCTCAGCCAACGCAAATCGCCACAGGCCGCCGCCGCAACATCGCATTCAATAAACGCAATTGAGCTTGTGTTCATGGGATGTGCGCCGAGCGGGCTTCCGCAGAAAAGATCGATAAAATCGCCTACAAAAGGTTGATGACTCGCTAACAGAATTGAACTGGAATTAGCAATTTGCAACTCATCAAAAAAACGCAGGGGATCGCTCTCTGGTGTAATGAGGTCGGTGGTTTTTATACCCAGGTGCACGCCGCTTTGCGCAAGAATACTACGCACAATTTCTGCCGTCTGCTGAGCGCGCACTAGGGGACTCGACCAAATTTCCTGAATTTTCATCAAGTCGTTAAGCGAGTTTCTAACGCTCGCCGCAACATCAATGCGTCCTTGCTCGGTGAGATTTCGCGCATCGTCTGTCGTTAGCTGTGGCTCAGCCTGACCGTGGCGCAACACAAAAACCTGCATAGCTCTACCTCAAACCGAAAAGGTTTTGTTGAGAAAATATTATTCCTGTTGCTCACTCGTTTGATCAACTTCAGGCCAATCGGCGAAAGGAAATGGTTTTTCTTCACTGGCATAAGTTAAAAACTTTAGCGTATCGAAAATATAAATTGAAAGGCTGTGGCCAAATTTGCGCAAGTTGATGTTGTCTTCACCAGTAATTAACGAAAAAAGAAACTGAGCAATCACTAAAATCCACATGACAATACTGGCAAGTTGTAATACAGCTGCAAAAATAAGCATAAAAATTAAACGCAACCAATGTTTGCTCGAGGTTAAGTTAGATTTAATTTGCTCGTTGTTCATTGCTTAAACCCCCAGGTAGTCTACGTCGGTATTTTGCTCGCCCATCATTAAGCCTCGTGCAACATCCGAAATCGCTTTGTGCTCAAACAAAATTCCATGCAGCCCAGATACCAAAGGCATGTAAACACCCAGCTCATCGGCTTTCTGTTTAACTTGCTTAAGTGTGTTTACACCTTCCGCCACCTGACCGAGACCAGCGACAACTTCATCCAGATTTTTTCCTTGGCCTAAGGCAAAGCCAACACGGTAATTGCGGCTCAAATCTGAAGTACAAGTCAAAATTAAATCACCAACTCCGGCTAACCCCAAGAATGTCATCGGATTTGCCCCCATGAGGTGTGCGAATCGTCCCATTTCAGCAAGGCTTCGCGTGAGTAACATAGCTTGCGTATTTTGCCCTGCGCCCAAAGCAGCAGCCATGCCACAAATAATCGCGTAAATATTTTTCAGTGCGCCGCCGAGTTCAACACCATAGCGGTCGTGGTTTGAGTAAACGCGGAAGCTTGCCGAGCAAAGGGTTTTTTGAACGCATTCGATGACACGTTCGTCACTACTCGCAATCACTGATCCGGTTTGCTGTTGGCGAACAATTTCTTTTGCGAAATTGGGTCCGCTTAAAACGCCTATAGCGTAGTTTGGCAGCTCCTGCTCAAGGATTTGGCTCATCAACGTAAAACCTTGCGGCTCAATACCTTTGGCGGTGCTAATCACAATGGCGTCTTTACGAAGAAATGGGCGAATAGATTGGGTAACAGCGCGAAAGGAGTGACTGGGAATAGAAACAAAAATGAGATCACTTTGGCTAACAGCCATTTCTAAGTCGGAAGTAACCTCCAAGGAATCCGCGAGACGATAACCAGGAAGGTACTGAATATTTTCGCGTGCGTTTTGGCAGGCAATTGCATGCTCAGATGAGCGCATCCACAGAAAAGTTTTGTGATTGTTATGGGCGATGATATTTGCAATCGCTGTGCCGAAACTTCCCCCGCCGAGCACAGTTACGGTCAAACTTATAGTCATAATGAAAACCTGAACAAAAAATGAGAACTAATAACGTTTATCAACAGAGAAAAAGTGAAAAAAAGTGATATTGAATTAAAAATGTAACTTTTTTGCACAAATCTCTTAACAAAAAAATTGTCCACATTTTCTGTGGATAACTTAGTGGATAGTTTTTGGGAAACAGGTTCAAAGCCTTATAAAATCTGCCAGCACCTTAAATTGGTTATTTTTTAATCTACACAAATAAATCTTTATTAATCAATATGTTACAAGTTTTTATAAGCGTTTTTTATGCAATTCTGATGATTGTTTAACTATTTCGATCACTGGATGATCAACGCACGCTAGATGTGCATAAAAAAGTTAGTGATCATTAACCGTGAATCCTCCGTAGAAGCAAAAGTTTCACAATGCAAGTCATTTCCAACAAAATTTCCAATCACCGAAACAGAGCGTTTTTAACGCTTCAGAATACTTTCATGGGGCTATTTGTGTTTGAATTGTCCGTAGCTACCGTCCGCATAAAGAAGCGGAGCAAAGACAACATCACCCAAGCGCACTTGCTGGATATGTGCGATAACGATCTGATGCGTACCGTAACTAATGAACATATCTGTTTCACAGAAAAACACTGCTTGAGCATCAGATAAATAGGGAGATGCCTTTTCAAAGTGCCAGTCACCCAACCCAAAACGGTCTTTACCCGGTTCACGCCCGGCGCAAAGATTAGAAATTTCTTCGTGCTCTTGCCCGAGTATGTTCACCGAAAATTTACTGCCTTGTGTAGAAAAGTACTCCTGTTGAGAAACTGATTTGTTAATACAGACCAACAAGGATGCCGGGTTATCAGATACGGAGGTTACAGAAGAAGCGGTCATCGCAAATTTTTCATTACCAATGCGTGCGGCAATGACACAGACACCGGAAGCCAATCGACGCATGCCAAGCTTCATAGCCTCGCTGACGGGTTTATCGTGCATAACATCTCCTCTTATTAGCCGCTTATTCTGACAGAGACTTACCACGAAACAAACAAAACTATCATGCGCGCTCACTAAGCGGCCAAGTTGGCTAGAAAATATCTAAACCTAAGAATAAATTGAATTTTTTTAAATTTTTCGTTGACGAACTTGGGGGGCATGGATAATATGCGCACCACTTGAAATGCAGTGCATCTTAAGTATTCGGAGTGTAGCGCAGTCCGGTAGCGCGTCTGCTTTGGGAGCAGAATGTCGGGGGTTCGAATCCCTCCACTCCGACCACTTTTTAGAACCCTAACATCAAGTCCAGTACGCGCCCGTAGCTCAGCTGGATAGAGCATCCGCCTTCTAAGCGGATGGTCGCAGGTTCGAGCCCTGCCGGGCGTACCATTCAGGGTTAAACAACGCCCACTCTTCCCAAGTTTTTCGTTCTACGGTGGCTGTAGCTCAGTTGGTAGAGCCCAGGATTGTGATTCCTGTTGTCGCGGGTTCGATCCCCGTCAGCCACCCCATATTCCCTACCCGATCTCCTTCCACTTAATTTTCCAGAACACACTGCTTAGCACTTGGATCGCATTCTTCGCTGTGTGAAAATGCCCGCATTTTTGATTCCTTTTAAACTTTCCTGGAGATAGCTGTGTCTGCACTCGTACTGGACGGCAAAGCCCTTGCTGCAAAAACTGAACAAGAATTATCTCAACGTGTTGCCGCACTTAAAGCGGCTACCAATGGCCAAACGCCCATTCTTGCCACCATTCTTGTTGGCGACGACCCAGCCTCAGCAACTTACGTAAAAATGAAAGGCAACGCCTGCTCACGCATTGGAATGGATTCTTTAAAAGTTGAATTGCCATCCAGCACTACCACCGAGCAGTTACTCGCAAAAATTCACGAGCTGAATAACAACCCAAACGTGCACGGTATTTTGTTGCAACACCCTGTACCTGAACAAATTGATGAACGCCTATGCTTTGATGCAATTGCCGCCGAGAAAGATGTTGATGGCGTAACTTGCTTGGGTTTCGGTCGTATGAGTATGGGTGAAGAAGCCTATGGTTGCGCAACGCCAAAAGGTATTATGCGATTGCTCGAAGCTTACAAGATTGAGTTCTCGGGCAAGCACGCCGTTGTTGTTGGTCGCAGCCCAATTTTAGGCAAACCCATGGCAATGATGTTGTTAAACGCAAATTGCACCGTAACCATTTGCCATTCACGTACAAAAAATCTTTCTGATTTAATTAAGCAAGCTGATATTATCGTGGGCGCTGTTGGTAAACCTGAATTTATCAAGGCTGACTGGATTAAAGATGGCGCAGTTGTTGTTGATGCAGGCTATCACCCTGGCGGCGTTGGTGATATTGAGCTCGCTCCTTTGGTTAATCGTGTGGCTGCTTACACGCCTGTTCCTGGAGGCGTAGGCCCCATGACAATCAACACACTGATATATCAAAGTGTTGATTCTGGTGAGAAAAAAATGGGCGCTACCGTCAAAAAATAAACGTTAAACACTTAAAACAGGCGCTATTAAAGCGCCTGTTTTTGTTTGGGCTCAGCATTTATATGATCGACCCACTCGATATTATTTACCGAGATGAGCATTTAATCGCAATCAATAAGCCCAGCGGCTTGTTAGTCCATCGCAGCATGATCGACCGTCACGAAACACGCTTCGCCATGCAAATGTTGCGCGACCAAATTGGACAGCATGTGTTCCCGGTTCATCGCTTGGACAAACCCACGTCTGGTGTTTTAGTCTTCGCACTCAGTGCAGACATTGCATCGCTTATGGGCGATATTTTTTTCAGGCACGAACTTCAAAAAACCTACGTGGCGATTGTTCGTGGCGTGGCTCCTGAATACTTATTGCTTGATTATCCGCTAACCGAAGAACAAGACAAATACACCGATCAGAAAGCTCGTACAGCGGAAGCAAAGCCAGCCGTTACCGAATTCTTCAGGCTCGCACAGGTTGCATTGCCTTACGCAATCGACAAATATCCTGAAAGCCGATACTCGTTGGTTAAATGTTTACCTAAAACTGGCCGCAAACATCAAATCCGCCGACATTTAAAACACATCAGTCACCCCATTATTGGTGATGCCAAGCACGGCAAGGGCAACCATAACCGTTTCTTCCAAAGCACTTTTAATTCAAACCGCTTATTACTCGCAGCGACCGAACTTCAATTTCATCACCCGGTGCTTAAAACAGAGCTGAAGCTCACTGCGCCGCTGGACAAATGCATGACGCAACTTATTCACCGCTTCAGTTGGTATAATGCCGTACCAGAAGGCTGGCTTACACCTTGAACAATCATTGGAAAATTATGCGTCTTGATAAATTCATCGGTAACAACACTCAACTGAGTCGCTCGCAAATCCACTCGGCTATCAAACAAGCCTTGGTCAATGTGAATGGCCAAGTTGTTACCAAAACGAATGCGCATATTGGCGATGCTGATGTGATTATGCTGGATGGTCAGACAATCGAGCTACGCAAACCACGTTACCTTATGCTGCACAAACCTGAAGGCTATGTTTGTGCCAATTCCGATAGCGAGCATCCAACAATATTGGATTTGTTAGACCTACCCTTCAAGTACGAACTGCAAATTGCCGGGCGCTTAGATCTGGATACAACAGGTTTGGTTTTGCTGACGGATGATGGCCAATGGAACCACAAGATTACGTCTCCAAAACACATGCACACCAAGAGTTATTTAGTTACCACAGCAAACCCAATTGACGACTCGTACATCAAATTATTTGCTGATGGTTTGATGTTGAATGGTGAAACAAAATTAACCTTGCCCGCCGAGCTTACAATTTTGGATGCACACCACGCTGAACTAAGCATTTGTGAAGGTAAGTATCACCAAGTAAAACGCATGTTTGCTGCAGTTGGAAATCGGGTAATTGCATTGCATCGCGCTAGAATCGGAAACATTCAATTAGGTGATTTGAATTCAGGACAATTTCGACATCTCAGCATTCCAGAAGTTGAAAGCTTTGGTAAATAATATGATAGATACCCCTACCCTTTGGCTTATACAACAAATTCAACAGCTCGCAACTGCATCAAGTATTTGGTTGACGGATGAAAATGTGCTGAAACAAAGTTACGGCGCAATTAGTCAGCCAAACAATCCTGTTGTCATTACCAATCGTTGGGATCTTGCCGAGCAAATGAAAGTTGCTGGATTCAATACAGAGTTTAGTGATTTTGATTTATCCACCATTCCCGATAAAAGCGTCGATCATATTTTTTACCGCATCTCTAAAGAAAAAGCTGTCACCCATCATTTAATCAATGAAGCGCACCGCGTATTGCAAACAGGCGGCAAGCTATGGATTTGCGGGCTTAAAAATGAAGGAATTAAAACTTACATTGAAAAAGCGGCAGCGCTGGTTGGTTGCGAAAAAAGTATCCAGAAGAATGGAATGAGTTATTCGAGTCAACTGATAAATCATTATGAAAGCAGGGCTCAACTGAATGATGATGACTATGAAGTTTTAAGAGATTGTATAAACATCGGCGACAAAACATTATTGAGCAAACCCGGGCAGTTTGGCTGGAATAAAGTTGACGAGGGTAGCGAATTTTTAGTTTCAACAACAAGCAATTTATTAGCAACGCGCGACCTTGAGCATTGTTTAGATTTAGGTTGCGGCTATGGTTACATAACCTTCGCAAGCCAACACCTTAATATCAAAATGCGCACCTTAACAGACAATAATGCTGCAGCACTCACAACTGCTAAAGCGAACTGTGATCGATTGGGGGTTAACGCCAAGGTTACCGCAAGCGACGCCGGCGAAAAGTTAGGCACTCAATTTGATCTGATTTTATGCAATCCACCCTTTCACCAAGGCTTTAGCGTAGATGAAGATTTAACCGATAAATTTTTACGCAACGCCGCAAATCTATTATTAGCTAAGGGTGTCGCTTATTTTGTGGTCAATCAGTTTATTGCGCTTGAAAAAAAGGCCTTGCCCTACTTTAAACATATTAATGTAGTAGCTCGAAATAAAAGTTTTAAAGTCATTGAATTGCGCAAAAATTAACTCACCTTACCTCGTTTTGTACACTGAACTTACATGCCGCGGAGATATTAACCAACCGTCGCTATATTCATGATTTTTTTAGGAAAAAGGGTTGACCAAGGAAAGTCTCATCTATATTATGCGCACCACTTCCACAGAGGAAGTCACCGATCCGCCTTAGCTCAGTCGGTAGAGCAAATGACTGTTAATCATTGGGTCGCTGGTTCGAGTCCAGCAGGCGGAGCCAAATTTAGTAAGAAAGGCTGCATGAAAATGCGGCCTTTTTTATGTGTGCAAGAAATGTATCGGCTGAATTATACAGCTAGCCCCATACCTAACTATCAGGCGGAGATCATCCATGTTTAAAGTAAACGAATACTTCAACGGTGCGGTTAAGTCTATCGCCTTCCAAACTGAAACCTTGCCCGCCACTATTGGCGTAATGGCCAAGGGTGACTATGAGTTTGGCACCAGCCAAAAAGAATATATGACTGTTGTAAGCGGCAGCCTGACTGTTGTTTTGCCTGGCAGCGATAAAGCCCAAATCTTTAAAGAAGGCCAAACGTTTATCGTTGACGCCAACCAAAAATTCAAGGTAACGGCCGACGTTGAGACCTCATACCTCTGCAAATACGAATAGTTGGTCAGGCTAGAAGCTCCTTAGGTGCCCACGATTGTGGGCATTTTCGTTTTAGGGCTGCCCAAGCTACTGAGAGAGAACATCAGTAACTCGATATGCTTGGATCACTAGCCGAGTTTCCCCGTAAACGCCCCTTCACGAAGTATTTACATCCATAGCCTACTGGCGGAATTTAAGCTGTTTGGGATGAGCTCGAAAGAAAGGGCTTCACCAGCTCTTGTCGGCCAGAGTACTCTTGTAAATCCACCAAAATCACAGACAAACAGAGGTTTCAACCCTCATATTTTGCTTAAACTGATGGCTACTAGATAATGACCTGTACGACCTATTCCTTGGTCAGCACCAGCGAAAAGAAAGTCTTCGTATCAGTATTGGTCAGCTTGAATTTAAAGCTATTGCGCCCCGCATTAAAATGAACGCGGCGTTTAAATTCGGTTAAATTCCAGTTTTTACGATCTACACTACCCGGCTCATAAGCCAAGTCATTAAATTTTTTATTGAAAATATTACTGTCCCAAATCAACTTGTTATTTAATTCAAGACTTGCAAAATCATCAGCACCAACCCAAAGCCATAAATCTTGCGCATGCTCTACAAAAACTTCCGTATATCCATAAAATATTCCAGCCTTATCTGCTTGAGGAGGAATCACCGGATACTGTGAATTGCCTAGATATTTCCAGCTCACCGGATAGTTGTCCTTACCGTAATAAACACCGTCAAGATCCACCGCGTACTCTGGAGGATGTTTTAAGGTTGATGGATGAAAGGGCCCGATGATATACCATGAGTTGATAAATAAACGATCAGCCGGTTGCCCTGCACTTTTTATAATTCTACCCGCCACTTTTTTTGGATCAGCGTTATTAACTGGTGGAATGTAATCCAACCAAACATCTACAAAATCATTTTTAGTATGCACGCGTTGTTCCGCATGCCCCTTTGTTAACGAGGCATCCAGATTTTTCTTAAGTTCTGGGTCTCCCTCGCTATGATAGGCTAAGGTTAATTTATCGGTTTTCTTGACATCAAAAGCAGAATTGCCAAACCCCCTAACTTTTATATCGTTTTCGCGATGCGACAAAATGTTTTGCGCCTCTGTCTCCATGTCTTCTGCAAGCTTCATCATGGTGGACCCGGGAATTCTGTTGCCTCTGTATTGAGGCACATCAATCTCCATAGTCATTATGCGTTTCATAACATCATCGCGGGGCATGCTGACGGCTCTTTGCAAATCCCTTACTCGAAATTCTCGCTCTATTTTACGAATATTCTCGGAAATTTTATTCGCAAGCTCCATTAAACGAGATGTACTTAATTTTGGATCTTTAATTTCATTGAGATCCACGGGTTGCAAATCAATATTCTTTTTAAAAGATTCATCAAGATTATTGACTAGTTCACTCTGAACTTGCGCAATGCTTTTTAGACTCTGGTGCATTTTCATTCGATACGTATTGTTCATGGACAGGTTTATACGCTGAGCCAAGGTATTTTTTGGTGGTGGCGCTTTGGGTGCGAGCTGGCTCAATCCATATATAAGCCCCAGGTGAAATATTACCGAGAATAGAAAATAGGCATGGCGAGTAAAAAGCGATTTACTAAAACCTTCATAAGATGGCATATAGAGATTAACGGCCACGTCATTTATTCCTGGTTTGGAGTGCGATATTGATAAGACCTTCAAATTGACAAAGGTCTATAACTGCAACAATGGCTTTGTAAGACACGGTTTCATCTGCAGCGATCTCAATTAACGCCTGCTTATTCTCGGCGCCCACTTTTCGCAAGTGATCCTGCAGGCCCTTTGTGGAAATTGCCTCGCCATCCAAAAACAAATTTCCTTTTTTATCAACACTTATAGCAACAATGGTGTCTGCTGAGCCCGATGCCTCTAAATTGGTGCTCGCTTCTGGTAAGACCACGGCTAATTCACGCTGACCTTGCGTGGCAGTTTGCTGCGAAAATGATGTTGATACCATAAAGAACATTAGTAAAAAGAAGATGCAATCGATAAGAGCAATTAAGCCAATTTCTGGCTGTTCATCTTCACCTAAATTAATTCGCATACGCCACCTGACCTGCAACGGGTAATACACAAATATCTTGCGATTCTGGAAAGCATTCGCTGACCAATTGATTAATAGCTCGCTCTAATTGCAAGCCAAACATTGCGGAGCGATGCTTCAGAAAATGATGCATGGCTAAGGCTGGCAAAGCGACACTCAAACCGGCGGCAGTATTAATAAGCGCCTTTGAAATTCCCCCGGCTAATAAAGCAGGATTGCCCATGCCCTGTGAGTAAGCGATAACGTGGAATGCCTCAATCATCCCTATAACCGTTCCGAGCAAACCAACAATAGGTGCCACAGTTGCAATAATTGCAAGCGCATAGGATTTTTGCTGATGCTGCCGTAATTCCAGCGACGCAATTTCAGTTGCTCCTGCTATCAAAGCATCCTGCTGGCGATGCCGATAGATGATTAAAAAATATAAGATTCGGCTTAGGGTATTTTTTTCAGACTCAAGTATGAGCTTTGCGTCTTCGAAATTTCCTTCCTGCCAAATTGGCCGTATGCGACTAATAAGATCAGCTGGAAAAATATTTTTAGCACGGAAATTAACAAGCCGTTCTGCACTAACAGCCACTAGCAGAACAGACATCAACAATATAATGACGAGAGCTACACCACCTTCCGATAATTGCTCAGAAAAGTTAATACCATCAGCACATGTAGCGGCAGAAAACACCAACAAGATAGCTGGACCAACATAACGAATGTTTAAAATTTTCAACATACCTAACCTGCGATTGTGTGAAGAGAATAATCTCGATACCAGATAGGACGTATTATTGAAAAGACAAAACGAGAGGATGATGATTAAATGCCGAACGGGTGCTAAGCGGGATAAACGGAAATTTTCGAATTTTGAGAGCTGATCTTAAACCAGAAGAATAGCGATGTGACCAATGAAGCTTAGAAGCAGTTTATAGGAAGATATTGATTCTCGATATTCGTAGCGTTCACGCCTACAGCGATCATTCCCTCTGGTACAGAAGAATTTCCGCACACCCAAGAGATAGGGCTTTCGGGCGAACCCTTCACGACCATAGGGCGAATACTGAGGATCTTTTTCTTTAAAACCCCATTAGCCTTGTTGCCGAATGTGATATTGAATGAGCCCATTTCATAATCTATACGCTCAACATAATTCCCAATGAGAAGCTCAGGTTTTGGTATGCCCGCGTCTAGATTATTTCGGGGGAATTTTTTTTGCATTTGATAAAACAGCCCCACGCTGTCCTTCAAGCCTTTTAGCAGTTCTACCGATTCTATAACTTGCGCGCGCGTATTGTTCGATTTAAAGCTCGGCATAGCGATGGTTGCCAAAATAGCGATAATGGCCAAAACAACCATCAACTCCAGCAAGGTGAAACCATTTACGCGTTTTTGCATATCTATTCTCTTATTCTTTTTATCGAATAAATTTAGCGGCATACCAACAACTGGCATGAAGCTCATAACCTTGCTCTTTGGCCCATTTTATACCAGCTCGAACAAGTTTTTCCGCCAAGCCTTTACCCCGAAAAGCCTCGGGCACAAAGGTACTATTGAAGTCTATCGCAATAATGCCAGAAGGTTGTTTACTCAACCGATAGTGCAACTCCGCTCGGTTACCATCGACCTCGATTACAAACATATTATGTTCTAAGAGATGATTAATCGTTTCCATGAAAGCTCCAAAAAAAACTGTGCCTAAGTTTAAACTTCCAACGTAAATACGGCTTCACTCGTTGCGCATTCTTCTGCTTTTTCACAAGAAGCTTCTGAATTCAACAAAATTGCTTCACCAGGAGTTGCCAATTGCAAGATAAAGTATTGCTTAACTGCCTGAGCTCGTTCATGAGCCAAACGACTCAAACGTGCTGGGTCGACATTTTCGCTTGCAAGCAAGGCTTGATATTGTTCTTCTGTGGTCAAGCCCACCTTAATGTTTCCGGTAGATTGGGCCGCATATTTTGCATTTACCGCCTTACCCCAAGCTGCATCGTGCAATCGAAGAGATTCTGGTGTTACACCTAATTTTTGCAGTGAACTTTTAACCTGTTCTTCTTTTAATGCAATGAAGTCGCCAGATTGATCGTAGGTGCCCAGCACACTTAGGCGCATTTTTGGCCGCTTTGTTAATGCTTCTTTTAACAATCGCAGTTTTTCTTTGGCTGAATCGCTCAGCTGAGATTCACCCGGTGTAAATTGAATTTTCCCCAAATCTTCTTTTGTGTTCAAAAAATTGCTAATGAATCGAAAAGGGGAGGTAACAATTTTTTTCAGTGTATTCCCTAATGCTCGAACAATGATATCCCGCAATTTAAATTGCGGGTCACTGGGTGTTCCAGAAATTTCAGTATCAAGCACCGCGATACCGTTTGCGTCAGTTAACATCGCCAGCCCCAAGCGTAGGGGGATATCTACAACATGAGTGCCGCGAACTTTTTCACCAAACTCAAGGTGATCAATAACAATATGGTTTTTACCGAGAATCTTGCCGTCCTCATAATGATAGTTCAAATCTGCACTTAGCAATCCTTTATTGATTTTCCACCCAGCGTACTCAGCCGAATACGGTGAAAAAGCCCCCATATCCATTTGTTTAAACGACAAGATTGCATTGAGTTTTGGCTCCTGCCTAAACACATTAGCTTTGCCTTTAAGAGTAACGGGGGCGTAGCCGTCAACATTACCGTTCATATCAATACTGGCCAAGGTGTTTTCATCTGAAGAGATATTCACAACCTCTCCTGTAAAATTCTGAACAATTGCGGTGAATGACGGAACTAATGATTGATCGTAAAAACCTATGGCTGCGTTATTAACCGCCAATTTATCAACAGCGAAATTCCACAGTTTTTCTGGATTGGTCGCACTCGTAGTATCAGCCGGTTCAGGGGGTGTAACCACCATGGCTTGAACATTGGTTTTGCGATTTTTGTCAACAATAAACTGCCCATCTAGCTCATTGAGTTTTAGCGCAGGGATGTGAATAAATTTGTCTGTGAGTGAGATATCCGCACTTTCCCACTCAAGGCTTTTCCATTTAACAGCATCTTGTTCCATGGTGGTTGGTTTAAGCTTCAAATCTATTAATTTACCGTGACTTATTATTCTTTGTGGCTTCCCAGCGACGACTTCAATATGATTTTGAAATTCAATGATACCCTTCAACACCTCTAATCTCAGGTGGGGTTCCAGCAATTTATTGAACCAAACGAAGGGAATATCTTGAGCGGTTAGATCAACAGCACCCGACAAGGTTTTAATATTGATCTGGCCAGAGATGGAAATCTTCGCATTGTTATTCAGCTCTGTTTTTAAGGAAAAACGAGACAGTGCAGGCGAACTTAGATCGATATGGGTGGCCGTAAAATTTAACGCTGTTAAATCAATTGGATCACTCTTCACACCCGACAATTGCGAATGAATATTTGCGTTAATAACGGATAGGTTTTTAATTAAAACAGAAATAGTTGAACTTTTATCTTTTTTAGCTGAGATTTTTGAACGCGCGTGTTGATGCTTCAAAATGTCATCGAAATTCCACAGGCCATTCTCTTGCTGGCGGACTGTTGTTTTCAATTGACGTACTTTTATATCGTTAATCACAAGACGACGCTCGTGAAAAGATTGTTTGCAAGCGAGATTTATATCAATACTATCTGCTTGCCAAAGATTATTCACGTCCTTTAAATGATCTGCGCTAATATTACATTTGAAAAGTTGAACCCGAATTTTGTCATGCTGCAATCTGTGTCCGGTTTGCTGAAAATATTGTTCGGACACTGTGCGATTAAGCCACGGCAATACCAAAGCGTAATAACTGGCCCAAAGCAGAAGCGCCACAACAATAAAAATACGTACGAAGATTGAGTTAATAATAAGAGACAAAAAACGGCGGAACACAGAGAAAGGAAAAAAGTAACGGCTCAACTTAACAAAGCTCCTGTTTAAACCCGAGCCGCTTTGTTATCGAGTTACAGCGGCTCTTAAACGCATAAAATTAATCGACTTTGGTTCCCCATAAATCATATTCATCCGAATGCTCAATCAACACATTGATTAAATCGCCCGGCTTCACATTTTCTTCACCGTTCAGATAGACGCAGCCATCTATTTCGGGAGCATCTGCAAAGCTGCGGCCAATAGCGCCTTCATCGTCCACTTCATCGATCAGAACCTGTAAGGTCTGCCCTACTTTTTGCTTTAATCGCGCCGTGGAAATTTCTTGTTGAAGCAACATAAAACGGTCGTAACGCTCCTGTTTTATGTCGTCGGGAACATGATCAGGCAAGTCGTTTGCTTTGGCGCCTTCAACCGGCGAATATTGGAAGCAACCTACGCGATCCAATTGTGCCTCTTTTAAGAAATCCAAAAGTTGTTGGAAGTCATCTTCTGTTTCACCGGGGAAACCAACAATAAATGTGGAACGAATAGTGAGATTCGGTACTTGTTCACGCCAACTCTTAATGCGCTCCAAGGTACGCTCCACCTGCCCAGGGCGACGCATTTTGCGAAGTAAAGTTGGGCTTGCATGCTGGAAAGGAATATCCAAATAAGGTAAGACTTTTCCTTGAGCCATTAAAGGAATGATGTTGTCGACGTGCAGGTAGGGATAAACGTAGTGCAAACGCACCCAAACGCCTAGCTCACCCAAGGCGGCGGCTAGCTGGTACATGTCGGTTTTGAGTGGGCGACCGTCCCAAAAATCTGTGCGGTGTTTGATATCTACACCATAGGCAGAAGTGTCCTGAGATATCACCAAGAGCTCTTTAACACCTGCCTTAACCAAACGCTCAGCCTCACCCATCACTTGCCCAATGGGACGGCTCACGAGCTTTCCACGCATATCCGGAATAATGCAAAAGCTGCAGGAATGGTTACAGCCTTCTGATATTTTGAGGTAAGCATAGTGGCGTGGAGTCAGCTTAATACCCTGAGGTGGCACCAAATCAGTAAAGGGATTGTGGGCGGGATTGGGCGGAAGATGCTCGTGAACCTGCTTTAAAACCTCTTCGTAAGCGTGAGCACCCGTTACGCCCAAAACGTTGGGGTGTATTTGAACGATCTCATCCTTCTTTGCGCCCAAGCAGCCTGTTACCAAGACCTTACCGTTTTCTGCCAGTGCCTCACCGATTGCCCCTAAAGATTCTTGCACCGCGCTATCGATAAAGCCGCAGGTGTTAACAATCACCATATCAGCATCACTGTAGCTGGGCACGATGTTGTACCCCTCCGTACGCAGCTGGGTCAGAATTCGTTCTGAATCCACTAAATTCTTAGGGCATCCAAGGGAAACAAAACCTATGGTATTACCCTTGTTACCAGGCTGAGCCTGACTTGCCAGAGTTTTTGCAGGCATATCTAGAGTGGTGGTTTGCGAGGGGTCGAAGGTATTTACGGTCATAGTATCTCGTGGGCCGACAACGGCTTGGCATAAAGCTGGAAAAAGACGCTATTGTAGGCGTTTAGCGTTTAATTTGCATTGCGGATTGGCGCGCAAAGCAAATATATAAAGCCTATTTCTAAAGCGCTTTCTCAGTAGAGCTCCGGAGCAAGTTTGCCGCTCAAGATTGCCGTCGATGTTGGATGAATTGATGACTTATGACGGATCAATAGTGACAAAGTTACTGTAAAGCCCATCCTTATCAAAGATTGCAATTTCAAAGTCGTAATCGCCTTTTAAATAATCAAAATAATAAGCATCTGTAAAACCATCTGCTATAAGCACAGTTTTGTATTCGTTATCACCTTTTAACTTGTAACGTAGTTCATATCCCCCGATTTCGGTGATATCGAGGTAGTCGCCATTTTCACGCTGCGTAGGGATATTCCACAAAAGCTGGACAGCGCCATTAACCGATTGACTGGAGCCTGACGACAAAGCAGACGAAGAAATTTGCGAAGACGGTGCTGAGGCTGAATTAGCAATGAAGGATGAACTGCTATTAGAAGAGATCGGCCTTGGCGATGAATTATCAGATGATAAAACTGCCAAAGAAGATGTGTTTGCAGGAACAGAGTTCGCCGAGGAAGCTGAAGATGATGATATAGGTTGCACTGAAGACATTGGATTTGGGGTGGGAGTGGATTCCGGTTTTGGAAGAGAATCCGACGGGGCAATTGCACTTGAAACACTAGTGTTCACATTGCCCATACCGGTTGACGCGCTTGCACCTCCACCACTTCCACCACCACAAGCGGCAGTCAGTAGCGGAGCTATAAATACCATCATTGCGGTTGTAGCTTTTAAACGTCGCTGCCAATTCAAATTGACTTGCAACTGATGCCTACTGATAAAGCCGAGCTCTATGAGAATTTCGCCGAGCTCAGTTTTTACATTAATGTTTTTGGTTCCAAACCGTTGAGAGAGTAAATTTTGTTGAACTTCAATTGCTTCACGCAATTGCAGGCGTGTGATCAAACCTTTTTCGACTAATAGATCGCCTAAACGCAAAGACTTGTGAACATCAGCCATAACAACTTCACCTAGGGTTTATTGAACACAACCAGACCTTAGTTTAGGACATCAGAAAATACCAATAATTTTCGGGTCAGAAGCGCCTTAATTTGATATTGGCGCTTAAGGACTCCAAGGCTGCAATAATTGAGCTTTTTATGGTTCCAATATTCATTCGCATAAATCCACTTCCCGCGTCGCCAAACACAATTCCCGAGTTCAATCCAAGCAGACAATCCTTAACAAAAAAATCGCGGAGTTGTGTGTCAGTCATTCCAAGCTCTTTACAATCTAACCACATCAGGTAAGTCGCTTCTGGTTTCGAACATTTGATTTTCGGAATATTCTCCTGTAAAAAATCCGCAACATAGTTGCGAGTCGATTCCAGATATTTCATGAGCGCGTCTAACCAAGCTTCGCCACCAGTATACGCAGCCTCAAAAGCCACAATACTTAAAGGATTGGTATTTCCTACATGAAGCATTTCAAATGCATTTTTCATCGCCTTGCGCTGCTCGGCATCTGGGATTACTAGCGCAGACAAACCTAACCCCGGGATATTAAATGTCTTATTAGGCGCAACGGTGGTAATGATTTTATCGCCCGGTTGTGCCAAACGTACGAGCGGGATATGAGTGGCTTGCGAATAAATAAGATCTGCGTGAATCTCGTCGGACAAAATCGTTAAATCGTATTGACGAGCAATGCGCAAAATTTCTTGTAATTCAGTTTCTTTCCAAACTCTACCCACAGGATTGTGTGGGGTACAAAGCATTAACAACTTCGCCCCCTGCTTTGCGCATTCCTCTAAGTGATTAAAATCTATCTCATAGAATCCATTTTTTTCCTGTAAAGGATTCAATATTAATTTTCGATGGTTAGTTGAAACAGCTGAAAAAAAGGGAAAATAAACCGGTGGTTGGACAATGACCCCCTCGCCTTCTTTTGCGAACGCATGAACCGCTGCAAAGAGTGATGGAACCACACCGGGAGCCATCACAATCCATTCGCGCTCAATTCTCCAATGATGACGACGCTCAAACCAATCGATTACCGATTGATAGAGGCTTTCGGGGTAAAGAGTGTAACCAAATACGGGGTGATTTAATCGCTCTTGTAGAGCACGCGTAACGCAATCGGGCACGGCAAAATCCATATCAGCAACCCACAAAGGTTTTACCTCTGCGGTACCGAAATAAGGCTTTCTGCCATCGAATTTTACGGAGTTGGTATTTTCGCGGGATATGGGAGTATCAAAATCAAACAGCATTTCAGTGACGCTCTTGGAGTCGAAGTAGCCACTAGACTAAATCGACCCAAGAAGACAAGTCAATTATTTAACACGTTTCCAGAAAGTCACTTCAGAGAGCGTATGCTGGAATTTGCGTTTGGTTTCGCGAATCACAAAGGGAACCTCTAAAGGACCTTTGATTAACTCGAAGTGCTCGCCTAACTGCGCTTTCAAACCGTCTAAGGTTGTGAAACTTTCACCATCTTTTTTGAATCCACCCACCCAATCCTCGCGTGGTGTATGGTCTGTTAACCAAGTGTAAGGTGATGTTAGCATCAAAACACCATTAATATTTAAGCGCTCGTGAATAGCACTTAAAAACTTAGCAGGGCTATACAGACGATCTATTAAATTCGCTGCCAAAATAAAATCATAGCCGGTGAATTGCGGCTTTAAATTACACGCATCGCCTTGGAAGAATTCGACTTTATCCTTGGTATGCTCCAAACCTAAATCAGACAGGCTCCGCGATTTGTATTGTACAAGCTCGCCTTCATCAACCAAGGTGTAACGCAAGGTTTCATTTTGCGAGAGGTGAACACCCTGCCCTATAAAACGCGCTGAAAAATCTACACCAGTAACAAAATCAAAATGCTTGGCTAATTCAAAAGTCGCACGACCGGACGCACAACCTATATCCAGCGCTTTGGCTTTAGGCAAATCGCCCAAAGTTTCAATCGCTAGGGAGACCAAGGCTTTTGGGAAATTGGCAACGCCGAAATATTCGTCACCATAATGAAATTCTGCATATTCAGATAAAAGTTTATCCGTTTCGTAATGAGATCCTGGCACTGGTTTTAATTCCTCTGAAACAACATAGCGGAAACCCGCGTGTTGAAAAAAATGACGACGAAATGCATAACGAGATTCAACAAGAGATTCGTTACCGCAAGAAACCCATGAACCACCTTTAATTAAGTTGTGGCGCTCATCGAACGTTGGTGTTGTAAAATCGTCGTAAATGGTGTGTACATCAAATCCGGCAAATGGATAAATTGGTGTTTCAGTCCATTGCCAAACATTCCCGACTACATCATAAAATTCGCCTTGCGGGAATTTATTAACGGGGCAGGAAGATGCCCAATAATCGAGGTGTATATTACCATTGGCTTTTTGCGGACCAGGATTTTGCAAACCGGCGGCTGCATATAAACGATACCATTCATCTTCTGTCGGCAAACGAACAGCCAAACCAGTTTCTGCTTTTTTCCAATTACAGAAGGCTTTTGCCTCGTGATAATTAACTTCTGCAGGCCAATCCCACGGCATTGGAATTTCCTCAGTCATTAAACGCAAATACCACTGGCCATTTTTCTTCAACCAAAAGGTGGGGTGCTGCGCGCGCGTAAATGCGACCCAGCCCAATCCTTCTTCTTCCCAGTGGCTTTGATTTTTGTAGCCGCCAGCTTCAACAAACTCTAAAAACTCTTGATTACTCACCAAAAATTTACTGGCTTGGAATTCTGGAATATCCGCTGAGTGCGTCCCGTATTCGTTATCCCATCCGTAATAAGGGTTCGATTTTTCTTTACCGAGAGTGACTGAACCCGCCGCAACTTTAATCAGTTCATTCGCAGGAGCTTGCCCAGTTTCACGGCAAGGTTTCCATTGAGGATGATTTTTAACATAAGTAAGTTTATGTTGGCGAATAAGAACAGATGAAGTTTCCAAATGAATGCGCTCATGCTCAATACCCATAATGATGGCCCACCAAGGATTGTTCCACTCAACCGGCAATTGCAAAGGGGCTGTTTCAATCAAATGAATAACGAGCGCGCGAACCTGATCGCGATAGTTTTTTACTTCAGCAGGTGTTGGCCATTGATAGTGAGCATCGTTGAGATCATCCCAACTCATTTCATCAACACCAACTGCAAAAATAGATTCGAACCGCGGATTAATACGCGTATCAATCATACGCGCCAACAGTAATTTGTTAATAAAAAAGGTGGCCGTATGGCCAAAATAAAAAATGAGCGGGTGACGCAGGGAAATGGGTTTCTCGTAGTATGCCTCATCGCAGGTTAGCGTTTCAAAAAGCGACTCGTAGCAATCAAATGTGCTAACAAAATATTCATGTAATTGCTGACGAAGAACGAGTGAGTTTTCTTCGCGAAGATTAGGGGTGCGAGTAAAAAGTCGCTGGCTCACTGATACGTCTATTAAGTGGCTCCCTTTGCGCATACTGCTATGTCCTGTTGGCATAATCGTCACCTTATAAATTTCATTTTATATGCTCAAAATTTGATGGAGAATGTAAACATTATTACACCCTTCCTACGAAGTCTTTGGCAAATTGCCAGGCGATTCGTCCACTGCGAGCACCACGAGTGCGGTACCATAAGAGCGCTTCAAATTCAGTGTTCTTGCCCCAACTACCGCCCAAGTACTCAACCCAATAACGCGCCGCCGCTAAGTAATCGTCCTGAGAGAAGGGATAGAAACTTAAGCAAAGCCCAAATCGTTCAGACAGGGAGACCTTTTCTTCAGTGGTATCACCGGGGCGAATTTCACCGTTTTCATTGCTAACCTCGAGGTTCTCGCGCATTTTCTCCGGTAGCAAATGGCGGCGGTTAGACGTTGCGTAGAACAAAATATTGGATGAAGGGGCAGCTATGGATCCATCTAAAGCAGATTTAAGCGCCTTATAAGTGCTCTCCCCCTCTTCAAAGGACATGTCATCACAAAAAATGATGAATTTTTCCGGCCTTTCACTGACCAGATCAACAATATCGGCCAGTTGGATGAGGTCGGTCTTATCCACCTCAATAATCTTCAACCCTTGATCGGCAAACTCGTTCCAACAGGCCTTTACCAAGGTAGATTTTCCCGTACCTCGCGCGCCCGTTAGCAAAACGTTATTAGCGGGCCTCCCTGCCACAAACTGCCTCGTATTCCGAACTATGGCTTGCTTTTGGGTTTCTACGTTCTTCAAGGAATTTAGATCTATCTTGTGTGGATTTTTCACCACCTGCAAGTAACCTTTGTCACCTGCTCTACTGCGCCACCGAAATGCCCCGCCAGCCCAATCAGGTTCTGGTGCTTGTGCGGGAAGAATTCGTTCAACCCTATCTATAAGTTGCTCTAAGCGGCTGATAATTTGATCAAATTGAGACATGGACTTCCTCATGGCTGGAGCTAGCCCGAAAATGGGCTATAGTTTCGAGAGCAAAGTTTGATGTACTTAACCCGGCCATATTGAAATATGGCGCCGATAATCAATTGCTTCGCATTATAGAGAAATTGTATGTCGATTGTTGTCAGCGAGAACACCAATCAAGGAATCCCATGTTTACCAAACAAGAAGCGCAGCTAGTAGCTCAAACCCTTACGCAGCGACGTGAGTGGCTCGTTAAAAATATGAACAATCCTGAAGCGGCGGCCAACAAAGCTCAGCATCAACAAACCTTGGATATTATTGACAGTGTTTTAGCTAAGCTAATCTCTGCTTTTAAACCCGCAGCGCCTGAAGCACCACAAACTCCTCAAGCATCCAAGCGAATCCCGGTCAACATTGCACAGAAACGTGCGCAGATGGAACCTAGCGAAATTAAAGTACTTGTGGTTGATGACGACGCCCTCATATCTTCCATGATGAAGGTTCTTTTGGAGTCGTATGGCGTTACGAATATCGAGATAGCCCAAGACGGTTTGCAAGCCATAAGCATGCTCTGCGATGCAAACCCCGTGTACGACCTTGTGTTATGCGATTGGAACATGCCCATCAAAAATGGTATAGATGTTCACAATGCTATGCGAGCCCTTGAACGCTATATGGACACTTGCTTCATGCTAGTTACGGCAGTTACCGAAGCAAAACAAATTCGTGCTGCAATTGAAGAAGGTGTTGATGATTACGTTGTAAAACCGATTGAAGAAAAAAAGATCATCAAAAAGTTTGCGCGTCACTTCCCTAAAATTATGCCAAATAAGCAAGACGACGACTAAGTGCAATTTCAATTGTGCTTAGTCGTCAAACGCCTTCAACTTCAACCATAAAATCCAAACTCGCTTGTTGGCGAATCGTACGACGATGGTTAGCCATGAGTTTAGCAATTTTTTCCTGATCACACACTTGTCTGTCTAACACTACTCTTGTTTTAAGTTCGCCAACAGGCTCAGCCGTTGGGCATTTGCTGAACACAAATTGATTTGAAATTAAATCCATAAAGGGCCCGGATTTACTGCTCGGCATAATAAAGTTTAATTGCAGCCCCAGACTTTCGGTTAAGTAATGAATAACTTCCCGGGAACGATGCTCATCCATTTTTGAAAACGCCTCATCCACCAACACCATACGCAAATGGCTGTTGCCTTCATTAAAACGGAAGGCAGAAGTAATAGCGGCACTGCGGATAATATAAGCGGGAGTTTCCAATTGGCCGCCAGAACCCGTTCCGTATTGGCTCAATGCAATTGGCGCTTTACCTTCTGGCTCCTTGTAGATTTCATAGCAGCGATAATTACGGTAATCAGCTATGCGCGTCAATTCACGCTGCGCTTTCTGTTCATCTTCGTCTAACAGCATCGCCATAAGGCGCTCGCGAACTTTCTGATGCTTCTCGTCGAGCTTCATGGTAAACAAGGTTTCGTTATCGTTGATACTCGGACTATCAATCACAGCCTTAAAGAATTGCCAGTATTCTTTAAACTCAGGCACCCAAGCCCAATCAAAGCGGAATCGCTCACGATCGGCACCGAAACGATGATGCTCTAATTCTTTGTTGAGTTCTTCCAGCGTTTTCTTGCCGTCATTAATCGCTTGATAAATAGAATGGCAAAGATTGGATACAAATGCATTATTAAAGCTCAACCTCAACGATTCGATTTCCTGATGACGCTGCGCGAGAATGTGATTTTTATCGCGATTGTAAAGCGCATCAAACTGACGACGCATATCACACACCTGACGGAAATTCGCCACACCGAATTCGTCGCTATAATCCAGGTTAAACAATATTGAATCTGCTGTTAGGCAGAACTGATTGTGTTGTATAACCGCTTGCTGTAAACGATGAATAATCGATTTTAATTCAGCACTAATACTCGTGAGATTATTTTCGAAATACAGCGCTGTTTGGTGTGCAACCGCTTCATCTGCAGCGCTCAAACGCTCTTCAACATTGAAGTCAGGCCAAACACCTGCAATAGTTTGTAGATTTACTTCACATTCGTCGACTACTGCCAGGGTTTTATCTTGCTCGGCATTCAACCTTTGGCAATGTGCATCTGCATTTTTTAACTCAGCACGACAATCAACCTGCACATTGTTAATATCATTGAATGCTTTTTGTTGTTCCGCCAAACGCACTTTAAGCTCTTCCAGTTCAGCATCAAGTGCTGTGGTATCACGTAGATCCAATTGCTGCAAACTCACATCAATTGCAATAATACGATCTTGCGCTCCCAAAATGGCCTGTAAGGCTTCTACATACCCAAGGGGCTTTAATCTATCTACCGCCGTGAGTAGCTGCTGCGCTTCTTCAACATAGTTTTTTGCAGCTTGTAGCTCGGCATTCAACTCATTGAACTCAGCACGTTTGGCATCAAGAGCGCGCACCCGCGCGCCTTGGCCAAACACCAAATCAGAATCTGGCATGTCACAGCGAAACATGGCGTAGTTACCTGAGCCCATTCCATCTTTGGTTAAGCCACGGCGCGTATTGCGTAGCTCTTTTGCAGAATCTACACGTTGAAGGTTTCCATAACTCGCATACAAATAAGCCTCTGCAGTTGCATGTGAAAAATTCATGACATGCATAATGGAATTCTGTGGAGTCTCCGCAGATTTCTCGCAATCTTTGCGCGCCTTGTCACCTTGGATAACGCGCGCACGATTTCCTTGTCCCGACAAATTCCGAACCAGCGCAATAGCTTCCGCTTCATATTCTGGCGCAACAATAATACCGAAACGCGCCGCACCTATATAACCCTCAATAGCTGCCTGCCATTCTGAATCGATAACATTTACATAATCACAAAGTACACGAGCATCTGCCTCGGGAAGCTGAACAGAAAGTGCATCGAGCGCGACGCGCACAAACGCGGGATAGCTAAGTTGATGGGATTCTAAAGCCTGTATTTCACGGCGCTTCACTTCAATGGATTTTTGCAAACGCTCAGCACTTGCACTTCGCTTGTCGCGCTCCTGTGCTAGCAAATCACGCAAATTAATCTTATTGCCATGCAAACTTGTGGTTTCAGCTAAAAACAGTTTTTGAACAAATAGATTGTGCGTCTTTTGTTGCTCTATTATTTCATCCAAATGGAGAGATAAGGGTTTAACATCAATCCAATCGCGGTTGAGCAACTGGTGGATATCCAAAATTTTTTCATCGTTCTCCATGGCTTTTGCCAACTGATTTAAACGATTCTCTTTCAGCAACGGAATTTCAAGCGATAGAGATGTACTTCGCAACGCTTGCAGGAATTGGTGAGCAGCCTCTTTATTCACACCCAATTGCTGATCTTGATTTAGCAATTCTGGAATATTGTGTTGAATGAGCTTTTCCTGGGCGAGCTTTTCGCGTTCGAGCTGGTCCTTATCGCGCAGCGCAGGAACACCTAATCGGCGTGCTGTTGCAGCCAATATCAACTGATTTATTTCATCGCGCTTGGCTTCGCATGAAGATAATAATTGAACATGACTCGCCGCAGTTTCACGCAGCGATTGCTGCTTATGCTTAGCATCAAGATAAAGTGACTGACAATCATTAAAACGACGTTTGGCGAGGGAATAATGCAGCACCTGTTGTTCAAGCCAAGTTGAGATAAAATTATCGCTAAGGTTTTTTCCCATTGCCATTCGATCAATGGCCTGACGCAGGTTGCGCGCATCGGCTTCCATCGTATGAATGCGTTTAAGCATGGCGGACACGGTGCGGATTGCCTCACCCAAGTCACGATATTCAAGAACTTCATTCGCTACAAATTCGTCAATGCCTTTAATGGGTTTGTATGCCATAAACCGCGAAAACGCGCGCGCCGCATTCATTGCCTCACGTTCAGACACAGCATCCTTTCGCCCGCGCAAAGCTCCATACAGGCGACACAGGTAAGACTTTTTCTTATCGTACTTTTCAACTTGCGCTTGCCCGTATTGGCGTTTTAACGCAGCAAAAATTTTATCCAAAGGCACAACGTATTTGTGAGTCTTTTCTTCTTTTAGCAGGTCCTTCAAGCTAAGTGCTACGTCGCCCAATATGTAAAATTGGCAATCATCCAAGCGCGCCACTTTTTGTAAACTAGTACCGCTGCCCGCTGTCTCTACAAAAGCACGCATTGCGATGAGCGCCGTGAAAGGCTCACTACTTTCGCCTTGGGTTGGGTGAAAAACCGCAGCCAAATAGCCATCACAACCCTGCGGGCGCGAATAGGCACCATCATCACAGCCCAACACATAGGAGGCCAAGGTGCGCACGACTTTGCCACCCCGCCCACGTTGACTTGATTCATCTTGGCCGGGGTTAAAGTGAAATAGGTTATCGTGCGCAGCGGTCATGATAGTTTGAATAGCATCAGCTGCTGTTGTTTTTCCTGAACCATTACCACCGGAGAATAAGTTAATGGGGCCAAACTCAAATTCGGTGTTAGGAACATTGCCCCAATTAACGTAAATAAACTTCTTTAAAAACATAATGCTGTCTTATTAGGATTCGGTATCGAATATGGATTTGGTAATGTGCGGAGAGCGTTTTGATGAAGACATTTGTTGCGGCTCATCGACCTCTGGCTCGTCGTTGACCAACAACAAATTCTCAGCCAAGTGGTTGCGAATTTGATTAAGCCATTCATTACTGACCAAATGGATAATCAATGGACGAATTTTTATCCAGCTTTCGCTGGAATCTATATCAGCTTCGGCAAAGTAACTAATAAGGCGCAATTGGCGTAAGCGTTTGAAGGCTTGTCGACGTTCGCCGATATTTTCAGGCAAGTTACGGCGCAACAGGCTTTTCATTGCTAATGAAATAGCTTCTAAAGATAGAGTCACGCAACCTTTTTCATCCACCACCCCTTCGCGCAGAGCTTTGTCATACTCAGCACGCAGCACCAGAATAAGCGCTATTTCATGTTGATTTAAACGGCTGCGAAAGCCACCATTGAACGGTTCATCTGTTTCATCATCCATTCCCGGCAATCGAGCTCCCGGCGGCAATACTCGTACAAAATTAAATTGCGTATCATGCTGAAAGCGAACACCCATTAGCGCCAGGTAATCATTCACTAGTGCATGAACGCGCATAAACTTATCGTACAGCTCGGCTTCAACCAAAGAGTCATCACGACAAAGAACACCGTAATCGAGCAAGCGCTGAATCAGCTCTCTCCAATCATCCAATGAAAGAGTGTGCTTTTCCAGTTCCTCTTCCAAGCTGGCCATAAAAATATTGGTCATATTAGTTACCGTCATCATGCAGCGAGATAACAAATTGATCGCGCTGCTTAAAATAATCTTCGCCCCGAATTGTTGGTGATTCATGCAGCCAAGCTTCATCCTGCTCGACTACAAAGCGAAAACGCGAAGATAAATTATCAGCAGCGCCAACTTCTATCGCATGCGCGAGACTGAGGAGTTCCTGCATATTGTTTGCGATCAAATCACTGCTGTTGATTTTTTTACCGTTACTGAGTGCAGTTTGAATATAGTTTTTAATTTCGCTGGATTGCAAAACAAAGGCGCGGTCTAACGCCTGTTGAACAAATAGTTCTTTTTGCGCTTCTTTATCCAGCGCTTTTTCTCCTTCAAGCGTTGAGCGTACAATTTGTTGCTCGCGTGTTGCACGAAGAAGAATTTGGGACGGATCAACAAACCCCAATTGCATACCTGCTAAGGACTCACCCTGTTGCTCAAATAGTGTTTGCTGCTGCTCAGGCGAAAGGTTCGCCAGTGAACGATAAACATCCATAGCATCATCTTGGGTTCGGCTATTAATGTAACTTAATTGCCGGATGATGATGTCTGCACGTTGGGTAAAGGTATTGAGGGAACGCCGCAACGCGGGCAACATAATTTCGCACGCATTTTTTAACCTCGATTCAATAGCTTGCAATAAGGTATCCAACAGGGAGACGCCTGGCACAACTCGTTGTGGTAGCGCTTTGCGCAAACGAATTTCCATGACCGCACGCCAATCTTTTTCTGCGATCTCCGTATCCCCTGAGCCGTATTTTCGTTTGCGACGAATTCGCGTGACAATATCGGAAATCTGGTCGCGATATTTTTCTACGCTATCAGCTGACAACCGCACTTCCAGATCAGGTTTAAATACCGTTTCCATAAAGTCGAAAAATTCATCGCTGGCTTGTTGAATTAATTGACGCGATTCTACTTCTCGAACCAATTGACGCTTGCGTTCCTCAAGTTCCGCTATTACATCGGTGAAGTCACTGATAATCCGCTCAGAATATTCATAAGCATCCAATAAATCGTGAATTTCACCCTGCTCATAAAATGCTTGCAAACTATTTCGAGTGTTACGTGTATTTCGGTTGCGGGTGCGAAAATGATTCGCCTGATTATCAGCGAAGGCCTGAGTAAATAAACGCCCCATGCGCGTGAATCCATAGGTACTTTGCAAAGTGGTTTCGTCCACCTGTTTTTCAAGCCAACCGTTTTCAAGCAGTCGGTTTAAAATAAAGCTCGCTAAGTCACGCTGCGATTTAAAACGACTTTCAGAATTATCAATCAACTCACTCGGCGAGTTAAACTCATCTTCGTCTTTATCCGCATCTAGAATAGGCGCACGCGCAATCGCTTCTTTAATAATATCTACCAGCTGCTCACGATTCATGGCATTACCATAATCGCGTAAATCTGTATAAAAGCGCTGATACAAAAGACTCAAACACTGGGCAACCAACTCACGGTACTTGCCAGTGAGTGGGTTAAAGAAATGCTGGCGGGAATCGCTGAAGAACATGAGGATATTATTCTCGGAAAGCTACATTCACAAAAAACTTTCCTTTAAGAAAGCACGACCAAAGATAAGCGAAAAGCTTAAAGCCAATCCGCCAACTTTTCTGCGTAGTAGGTAATGATTAAATCAGCACCAGCACGCTTAAACGCAGTCATAGTTTCCAATACGATGGATTTTTCATCTATAACACCCGCTGCAGCACCCGCTTTAATCATGGCGTATTCACCACTAACATGGTAAACCGCCAAGGGGCGCGATGAATTTGCGCGTATGTGCGCGAGAATATCCAAATAAGCAGTACCGGGTTTTACCATCAAAATATCGGCACCTTCGGCTTCATCCTGCATAGATTCCGCGAGAGCTTCGCGCGGATTGGCGAAATCCATTTGGTATGTGTTGCGAGTTCCTTTAAAGCTGCTATCAACTGCATCACGAAATGGCCCATAGAAAGCCGACGCAAATTTTGTTGAGTAAGACATCACCGGAATATGTGTAAAGCCAGCATCATCCAAAGCTTGACGAATAGCTGTAATCATTCCATCCATCATGCCAGAGGGTGCAATCATATCAACGCCCGCTTGCGCAGCTAATACAACTTGTTTTTGTAAGTTTTCCAGGGTCAAATCGTTATGTACATCATGTTCATGCACAACGCCGCAATGGCCATGAGTTGTGTATTCACAAAAACAATTATCGCTAATTACCAACATTTCAGGTTGCGCTTCTTTTGCAATACGAATCATGCGCGCAAGTAAGCCGTCTTGAGCCCAAGTATCTGAACCCACTTCATCTTTGTGAGCAGACACCCCAAATAAAAGCACAGCGCGAACACCCTTGCTCCAAGCGCGCTTAACTATTTCGGCCAACTGCGATTCGGGGTAGCGGTAAATATCTGGCATAGATTTAATAGCAAGTGGCGCCGTTATGCCCTCCTCCACAAATATCGGGAGAATGAAATCACTCATCCGCAAATGCGTCTCACGGACCAACTCGCGTAACGCAGTTGTTCGGCGCAATCGGCGAAAGCGGAAATCTGGAGTGATCAAGTTATTTGACATAATGTTTACCAATATTTATGGAGGTCGCCATCCTCGCGAAAGCGGGATTGAGTCCAAGGTGCTCGAACAATCGCAGCGTGGCCCGAACGGCGAACAAAGCGAATAATCCAGCTGTTAAAATAAAATCATGATCAAAGAGCTGTGGCCCCGCAAGCGGAGGCGCCTAGATCAGGATGACAACTCCCCACTTAGAGATTGCCTACAAAATAACTTAATTTTTCATGAATGCTAAATGCTCAAAGCCCCTTCATGGCTCCATTCACATTTCACATTAAATTCACCAGAACCGGGGACATGGCAATTGCCGCCTGCTTCCCACGTAAATGTATGTATACCTGACAATTCAGTTTCTAAATGCACGGTTGCAGAGACCCAGTACATTCTACTAAGCAGTTGTTCGAATTGGGCAATCCATTGATCCCATTCATATTCAACAGCCTTATAAGACGCGCCAAAGTGCAATACTTCTGTTTGATAGTTGTTGTTGAGTACATTGACTTCAGGAATAGAAAACATTTCTTGGCAGAGGAATGGCCATTGATCTGCTGTGGGCAAACTCAGCATTGCTTCGCGATTAATGCGCAAGCGCTCTGAATAATTCGCCATGGCAGGAATATCTTTTATGCAGCCATACACAATTGATTCTTGATCCATACTGGCTCCAATACTCATCAAATATACATTTCAAAATTACGTGTAAAAAAGCATTGAAAAAGTTGTTCTGGCGCTTAGACCGTTCAGCATCTAGAACGGCCACCACCAATGCCCACTGTCCAAATTATCTTCACATTGTTGCAATTGCCTAGAGTAATCAGTAGCGCGCGTCGCTACTTTTTGTGCTGTTGATTTCAACCAAGCCTTGCTGTTATAGGTCTTTTTGTTAAAGCCACCGTGACCTTCATGGTAGGCAAGGTAAAGATTGTAAGCATCGCTCCGTTTTATTTTGCTGCGTTTTTCACTTTGGTAGTTATACCAGCCAATAAAATCGACTGCATCTTTAAAATTATCTCGCCGTGCCCACATTCCACCTGCATCGCGTTGATAATCATCCCAAGTATCCGATTTAACTTGCGCAAAACCATAGGCACTGCTCGGGCGGGGGCCGGGAAAAACCCATAGAATCTTGGTGCGCGCCGGACGAGCTTTTTGTACAAATTGCGATTCCTGATACATGATGGAAATCATCACGGGTACAGCAGAGCCCCATTTATCCTCTGACTTTTTTGCCGCTTTGTACCAATCTTTCTTTTCACCAAATATATCGCAGATATTATTCGGATTTGAGGGGGGAGTTGTTGCACAACCGCTCAAAAAATTAACGCAAATTAATAGACATAACGCAAAGGCGAGTTTCATGCTGGTAGCTGACCATATTGTTTTAAAAGCACAAGCAAGTCTTCTTCAGACAGCACTTTAATTCCCAACTCTTCTGCTTTTTGTAGTTTGGAACCTGCACCCGGGCCAGCAACAACGTAATCGGTTTTTGCAGAAACACTGCCGGAAACTTTCGCACCCAGCGCAAGCAGATGTGCTTTAGCATCATCGCGGCTAAAAAGTTCAAGTGAACCGGTGAGCACATAGGTAAGACCAAGGAGTGGCGCATCGGTAGCGGTTGCAATCTCATCAGGCCAATGAACACCAGCGGCTTTTAGTTTCTCTATGGCCTGGCGATTGTTCTCCTGTTGGAAAAACTCAAAAGCAAAATGCGCAACGACGGGGCCAACATCAGTCACTTGCTGCAAATTTAATTCATCGGCCGCCGCGAAAGCTTCCAAGGTACCAAAATGCTGTGCGAAATTACGTGCTGTAGCCTCACCCACTTCGCGAATGCCCAACGCATAGATAAATTTCGCTAAAGTCGTTTTTTTACTGTGTTCCAACGCCAAAAGAATATTGTCAGCAGATTTTTCACCCATACGGTCTAAATTCGCTAATTGGTCGCGAGAAAGTGAATAGATATCCGCAACATCCGCAATCATGTTTAGGTCGACCAATTGCTCTACGAGCTTATCCCCAATGCCTTCAACATTCATGGCTTTGCGCGATACAAAATGTTTAATGGCTTCTTTGCGTTGAGCCGCGCAAATTAATCCACCGTCACAACGGGCAACAGCTTCGCCGGGAACGGTTTCTACGGGTGAGCAGCAAACAGGGCAATGTGTGGGAAAAAGAATTTCGCGAGCATTCTCTGGGCGTTTTGATTCAACGACGGCGACAATTTGCGGAATAACATCGCCAGCTCTACGTACTACAACGGTGTCACCAATTTTTATTCCCAAACGATTTATTTCATCGCGATTATGTAAGGTCGCGTTAGAGACGGTTACACCACCAACAAAAACCGGCTGCAAACGTGCAACCGGAGTAACAGCACCCGTGCGCCCTACTTGAAATTCAACATCCTGTAGCAAAGTCATTTCTTCCTGCGCTGGGAATTTGTAGGCAACAGCCCAGCGTGGCGCACGTGAAATAAAACCCAACGCATCCTGTAAAGCACGCGAATTTACTTTGAATACAATGCCATCGATATCATAAGCGAGAGCGCTACGCTTCTCTTGAATGTAACGATAAAACGCCAAACATTCCTGAATACTTTTCGCTGTTTGCATTTCGCGGTTGATTAAAAAGCCCCAGGTTTGCAGCGCTTTTAATACATCTGTATGGCGATCAGGCAACTCTCCACCCGCAACCATTCCGACACTGTAGGCACACATTTCTAATGGGCGCGTCGCCGTTAATCGCGGATCAAGTTGGCGCAAGCTACCTGCAGCGGCATTGCGGGGATTTATAAAAAGTTTTTCCCCCGCAGCCAATGCTTTTGCATTAAATTTATCAAACCCCGCCTTGGGCATATAAATTTCGCCGCGAACCTCTAATGTTTGCGGATATCCCTCACCAATCAGCCGCAAAGGAATGGAAGCGATGGTACGAACATTTTGCGTAATATCCTCACCATTTGTGCCATCTCCCCGTGTGGCGCCGCGGACCAATAAACCATAACGATAAATCAAGCTCACGGCGATGCCGTCAAGCTTAACTTCGCAAGCAAACTCGATATCGTCTTTTGATTTCAGACGGTCTTGGATACGCTTATTAAACGCCAGCAAATCTTCATCGCTAAATGCGTTATCGAGCGAAAGCATGGGCATTTCATGCACAACAGTAGTGAAGGCGGAAAGAGGAGCTGAACCAACACGTTGGGTTGGCGAATCGGGTGTAATTAATGAGGGATTTTCTGCCTCAAGCGACTTCAATCGCTGCATGAGGCGATCGTATTCAGCATCGCTGATTTCGGGCGCATCTAGGCTGTGGTAGCGATGATTATGGTAATTGATTTGCGAACGAAGCTGTTCAAGCTCAGAATTTATTTTGGAATTATCTGTATTCGGCATGAACGATTCCAATAAGACTAAATAAACGATTCAATTGGGGAATCGTCATGCCCATATGGCACCCAATGGCCTTCCACAATTTAAAAGTCACTGGATCCCCTGCAGGGATGACGACTCCCCATTAAAAATAAGTCTTGTTTAGCGTGGGCGACGAAATAATTTTTTGCGCTCAAAATCGCTAATACGTTGGCGGCAGTGCTCAAGGGTTTGACGAGTCATTGCGCTGCGTTGTTCATCTTTCAATTCACCGCCCAATGTTTGAGAAATTGCTTGCGCTGTTTCAACCATCAAATCGAAAGATTGCATTGAGTCTGCTTCAATGGGCAAAGTCATAAACAAACTCACACCTGGAGTTGTAAATTCATCCATTGCATCCAAATCAAAAGTACCTGGGCGCACCATATTCGCCATACTGAACAACAAAGTCCCCTCGCCTTTTGTATCGCTATAGCGATGGAAAATATCCATGCTGCCGTAACGCAAACCGCACTTCAATACGATGTCGAGCAATTCAGAGCCCTTAAACAGTTCGCCTTTAGGAGACATGATATTGATAATCAAAACTTCTTCAGGTTCGGCTTGCGGTGCGGCCGTTATAGTTTCTTGCTCGTCTAACTCTTCGTCTTCAGCGTAATCTTCTTCTGAGTCGTCTTCGTCACCCTCTTCGTACTCCTCATCGTATTCTTCATCATACTCTTCGTCTTCATAATCAGCCTCGCCCTCATGACTTTCCTCGTGGGTTTCTTCGAGTTCTGATTGATGATCGTAATCATCCTGTGCAGAAAAGCTGGGCTCTATGCGGCCATGTTCGTCGGTATGAGCATCAGCTTGCTCAACCGATTCCATCAAAATAGGAACAGATTCATCTAAATTTAAACGAGCTTGCTCCGGTGTGCGATTTGCAATTTCTTCGCGACGACGCTGCTCTTTTAATTCGCGCGCACTTAATTTTCTCTCGCGTGCTGGCTGATCTGATGGATCACGCACAGCGACAACGCGCGCACCACCATTTGGCAACTCACTTATATAATTGGGAGCATCCTCATCTGGGGCGCTCTCAACAGAACTGTTCCTCAAACTTTTCTTTAAGGCAGGAGAAACATCAATACGGTTTTTGTTACGACGACGATAGCCATCGATCAGAATAATAATAATGAGAAGAACAATAACGCCGGTTAGCCAGTTGCTCATAAAGTTATCCGTCTTGTTTTCAAATTGTTCTAAATATAGGTTAGGAAGCTGCCAGCTCAGCCGCTTCATCCACATCCACAGTTACTAGGCGCGATACGCCAGGCTCATGCATGGTTACACCCAGCAATTGGTGAGCCATTTCCATCGCGTTTTTGTTGTGGGTAATATAAATAAATTGTACTTGTGATGACATCTCTTCAACCATACGCGCATAGCGACCTACGTTGGCATCGTCAAGCGGTGCATCTACCTCGTCCAGCATACAGAATGGTGCCGGGTTCAAACGGAAAATCGAGAATACCAGCGCGATTGCTGTTAAGGCTTTTTCACCACCCGATAACAAATGAATGGTGCTGTTACGCTTGCCCGGTGGACGCGCCATAATGGTGATGCCCGTATCTAATAGATCCTCACCGGTTAATTCAAGATACGCATGACCGCCACCAAATACTTTGGGGAACAGCTCTTGCAAACTCTTGTTCACTTGATCGAAAGTTTCTTTGAAACGCGTGCGAGTTTCGCGATCAATTTTGCGGATTGCGTTTTCCAACGTTTCTAGCGCTTCATGCAAATCAGCATTTTGCGCATCAAGATAATTTTTGCGCTCAGATTCAGTTTTGTACTCGTCAATTGCTGCCAAGTTAATTGGCCCCAAGCGCGTGATACGCCCAGCGATCGCCTCTAACTCTTCTTCAATTGGTTTGATTTCTGTACCTTCTGGAATTTCTGCCAGAATGGTTTGCAGATTCAATTCCTCTTCTTCGAGTTGTTCCACAATAGCGTTGCGTTGATCTTCAAAACGCTGCGCTGCCAAACGCTCTTGTTCCAAATGTGCACGTACAGCCTGCACTTCTTGCTCGGCACGATTGCGGCCTTGTTCGGCATTACGTAATTCATGCTCAACAGTTTCGAGGTTACGGCGCGCTTCTGTAAGCGCAGCCTCAACGGACAAGCGCTTACCAAGATTGGCCTCCAATTCGGATTTATACTCTTCGATTGGATCGCGGTTTTCGCTGAGCGTAACAATTAGTTGCTCGCGACGCTCCTGCAAGCGAGCAGTTTGCTCACGCAAGCGCCCAATGCTTAAGCGAATACTATCCAACTGGGTTTTCAGCGATTGATAACGCATAGCTAATTCATGCGCTCTATCTTTATCGTGACGAGCACGCTGACGTGCTTGATCAAGGCCGGTGCGAATATCGTCGCGCTGCTGCAATAGTTCTTCGCGAAGATCTGTATCTTGGCCCATCATTTCGATGGCTTCGCCCAAGATCATGCGCGCTTCAGAAAGGTGCTCTGCTTCCTGCTCCAACTGCTCACGCGCTTCACGAATTTCATTTTCAGCGCGTTCGCGACGCATGTTGACTTGTTCAACACGAACTTGTTTGGCTGACAATTGCGAACGCAACTCACCGTAACGGCGGCTTTGCTCGTCGGCTTCGCGACGCACAGATTCACGTTGTTGCTCCAACGTTTTGATTTGTGCGCGCCCCTCTTCAAGCGCTGAACTTAATTGTTCAACTTTTTCTTCTGCTTCAGCAATTTTTGCTGATAGCTCTTCAATTTCTTGCTTACGGGCAATAACGCCTGAGGTAGCGTCTGAATCACGCGCAACACGCAACCAGTGCGCTCCCACCCAAATACCGTCTTTAGTGATTACGGATTCGTTGGCAGATAATTGACCACGCAGCTGCAACGCTGCAGGTAAATCCTCAGCGATATAAATTCCGCTTAAAACACCGGCAACATCCCATACTGCAGATACCTTGCTACTCAACAAAGAGGCTTTCTTAGAATCATCAACGGAAGATTTTGCAGTGGTGTCAAACAGAACCAATTCGCCCTGCGTGAGATTTCCAATCACAGAAGTTACTGCATCAAGCCCCTCAACACACACTGCTTGCAGGGTGTTACCTAAAACAGTTTCAAGGGCTTTATCCCAACCATCTTGAACCTTAACCGATTCAGCAAGGCGTGGCTGATTTGTTAAATTCTGCGCAACTAACCACTGGGTAACCGCTTTATTTTTTTCGCCCAGTGCGGCTTGTTGCAAAGCGTCTAAAGATGCATGGCGACCACGCATGGTTTGCAATTGGCTACGAACCTGATCCAATTCGTTGCTATTACGCGTGTTATCGTTGCGGCGCTGATCGAGTTGTTCGGTAATGGATTCAACGTGACTACGCTTTTCTTCAGCTGCCAAATCCAATTCTGCCAATTGCTCTGTTAATTGACCGATTTCTTCATCGACGCCGTCAATTTGTAGATTCGCTTTTTCTTCTTTGAGTTTTTCAATGCGCTGCAACAAGCGTTGTTGAACTTGCTCAAGGTGCTGAATACGTGACTGTTGAACTTCAGCCTTTTGGCGCGGTTCGGATGCACGTTGGTTGAAAGCATCCCATTCGTTTTGCCAGCGCTGCATAGCTTCTTCGGCATCCAACAAAACTTCGTTTGAACCTTCTTCGGCGGCTTTCACCATATCCAATTCAGGCTCGATAACTAAAATTTCTTCTTCCCAGCCTTCGGCCTTTTGCGCGTCGATCAGTAAATTTTCTTCAGCTTCTTTGCAATCACGCTGGGTTTGATCTAAATCGGTTTGAAGCTGACGTGAACGCTCCTGCGCGTGATGAATCGTTTGCTCAATACGTGCTATGTCTGCGCCAATAGCGTAATAGCGGCCTTGTACTTCATTGAATTTGTCGCCCATTTCGGTGTATTGGCTGCGATACTTTTCAATTTGCGTGTCTTTGTTGACTTGATCAGTCACAAAAGATTCCATCCTCAATTCAAGATCGCGAATGGATGTTTGTTTTGCTTTGGCTTGTTCATCCAAAATTTGGAATTTAAGCGCTTGCAGCTGGGCTTTTAACAGGCGCTCTTCTTTTTTGTATTCAGTGTATTTTTCAGCGGCTTGAGCTTGGCGTTGCAAACGCGCTAGTTGACGCTCTAATTCATCGCGAATATCGGTTAAACGCTCAAGGTTTTCTTGCGTGCGACGCATACGGCTTTCAGTATCGCGGCGGCGCTCTTTATATTTGGAGATACCGGCCGCTTCTTCGATGTATACACGCAAATCCTCTGGCTTGGCTTCAATCAAGCGAGAGATCATTCCCTGCTCAATAATCGCATAGCTGCGTGGCCCTAGGCCGGTGCCCAGAAAAATGTCGGTGATATCGCGACGACGGCATTTGGTTCCGTTCAGGTAGTAATGGTTTTGGGCGTCGCGCGTTACTTTACGCTTGATAGAAATTTCGGTGAAAGCGGCGTATTCGCCTAAAAGCGTGCCATCGCTGTTATCAAACACAAGTTCAATGGAGGCTTGACCGACGGGTTTGCGACCGCTGGAACCGTTGAAGATAACATCGGTCATGTTCTCGCCGCGCAGGTTCTTAGCGGAAGACTCTCCCATAACCCAGCGCACAGCATCGATAATATTAGACTTGCCGCAACCATTAGGGCCGACAACCGCACACAGATTGCTGGGGAAGTTAACCGTTGTGGGGTCAACAAAGGATTTAAAGCCTGCCAGCTTGATGCACTTTAGCCGCATAGTTCCGTGTCACTCGTGAATTCGTTGGGGTCTTGAGCTGTAGTCGCTTGATTTCATTATTGTTTAAGCGGAAATCTAAACGAAGCTATAACCTTCTAAAGGGCTGGATTCTACACGCTTGCGGGCTGCTTAAGAAAGGCATTTGCGCCCAATTCGAGGCTAAAAAACGGAAACTTGTGGAACTTGAGCAAATTTTACACAAAGAGCGAATTTTGGTGCGGAAACGGATTAACGGCAGCTCAACGGACGCCGCTAATCCGCGAAAATCTATGCGCTTAACATCACCTTCTTGCCAGTCTTAACGGCTTGATAGATGGCATCCATAATTTTGAGATCTCTTAATCCTTCTTCACCATCGACAGGCACCACAGGCGATTTATTGCCAAGGATGATGGCCGCCATCTCATCCATTTGCGTTGTTTGGTGCATCACGTGGGGATAATCCAGCTCGCCCTTATTGGTTCTGGCCTTAATCGGGCCATAACCAAATGCAGGGCGTAATTCCGCAAAGCCTTTGTCACCATTCAGCACGAAGCGATCCAAACTAATGTTATAGCTGGTCACACAACTCGCTATTGCGCCACTTGGGAACCCTAATTGGAATTGAATAGTTTCATCAACCCCCTCTTTGAACTTGGCGGGGTTCGTTTTGGTTTCCTGAGCAGTCACCCAAACCGGCTCCTCACCCACCATGTAACGTGCACCGTTCAGAGCGTAAATACCTACGTCCATTAAAGAACCACCACCCGCCAAGGCTTTGTTTAGCCGCCACTGAGTAGGATCGCCGATAGGAAAGCCTGTGCCACCTTCAAAGGATAAGATTTTCCCAAACTCGCCACGCTTGCGTTGATTGATAATATCCACTGTATTGGGCTCGAAATGCATGCGGTAACCCACCAACAATTTCACCTTGGCGGCTTTACACGCATCAATCATATCCTGACATTCTTTTGCGTTGAGCCCCATGGGCTTCTCGCAAATTACATGCTTTCCAGCTTTAGCAACGCGTATCACTTGATCGCGATGTAGTGCATTAGGCGTGATCACGTAGACTGCATCAATATCTGGATTGTTTTTTATCTCGTCAAAACTTTCGTAGTTGTAACAGTTTTTAGCGGGAATATTGTATTTGCGTTGCCAGTCAGACACTTTTGAGGGCGTTCCACTGATAACACCAACCACTTTTGCTTTCTTACAGGCTTGCATTGCTTCTGCAACACGAGAGCCATAACTACCGAGCCCCATAATTGCAACACGCAGAGCAGGCCCATTATAGGTTTGCGTGTTTAGCTCGCCAGTAGCAGCGGAGACTTGGCCTGGCAAATTAAGAATAATGAGAGAGGCAGTGAGCTTTTGAAGAAAATCGCGACGAGAATTCATAGAAATAAATCCTTATTAGGTGAAATTGCGGAAGACGCAAATACAATTAAATGAATTGTTTTACGCCCGAGCTTTCGACATTCAAGAATACCGACAAATTTTATTTCTATTCAAGCTGTTAGCGATCTTGACCGCCAAAACTATTACCGAACCCTACATAGATAAACAAATGTTTACTGTTTTACACCATCCGCTGTGATTTGCTCGTTAATCTTCAATTCAATTTTTTCTGGAATGGCGCTCATGGAGATTGGGCCTTGCTTAATAATCCAATCACCAACTTCCGCTTTTGCAGAACCGGATGGAGAAATACGTGCAATAACTTCAACGTCTTTGGCGGTAGCCAGACTCGCAGCGGGCGACATTGCCATACTTTCGTCGAGCTGAATATTAGCCGGTAAATCACTCACTTTTATTCTTGTAATTGCAAGTGGCATAGGTGAGCCTTGCCAAGCACGCGCGTACACAAATACAGTTTGATCAGGAGCTGCCTTTACTTCTTCACCCAAACTTACAGACAGTTTTACAGCGTAAACCGATCTGAAAACCAAGTCTTCTGCCTTACCGCCGGCGTCAATAAATGATTGTTTTGCCTTTTCTATACCGGACAATAATGCGCGATGACCTTGAGATTCTGGGCTCATCAAATCCACCGATTTTTGCCAGTAACGAATAGCGGCTTGGTAATCTTTTTTGCCGAACGCATCAATGCCCAACAAACCTAACGCCATAGTATTTTTAGGGTCTAAAGCCAAAGCTTCTTTTGCTAAATCAACCGCTGTAGGTGTTGTTTTGTTTCCATCGCGTAGAAACAAAGCTTGCGCTAATTCTGCCATGATCATGGCAGATTTCGAATCCAACTCGAGTACGTGTTGATAAGCTTTAACTGCTTCTGCAAAGTTTGCCACCTCCATTTGCGCGCGAGCCAATAAGAACCAATATTGAACGTTGTCTGGTTTTTCTTTAAGTCTCGCTTCAAATTCAGTGATTAACTGTTGCGCGCGAGCCGGATCAGGATCACGGCTTTGAACCATGTCTTGATAATCGAGCTGTAATTTTTCTTGCTGCAAACTCTGAATATAGACATCTGCCATATTGCCGCGTTTTTGATAAAAGAAAACGCCACAGACAAGCACGAGCGTACAAAAGCCTATGGCAACCTTAAATCCAAAAGTACGCGCTGATACGGAACGACTTGCACGCAGGCTAGCTTCGTCATCGAGCAAGTTGCGTTCAAGCTCAACTTTGAGCTGGGAAAACTCTTCCTGAGTAATACTTTGTGATGAAAGGCTGTTTTCAAGCTCGGCCAAATGTTCACGAAAAATTCGAACGTTTTCGGCAAGCCGTGAATGCGTTTCAGCTTCGCTTAAAGCCGTGCTGTTAAGTGCAGATCTATAGCGCCAAAACGGCCAAGCAAAAAAGACTGCTGATAAAAGAATTAAGACAACGAGAGAAAACCACAAACCTATCATACACGTGGCTCCTTATTGCTCTGGTTATCTTCGGTTGATCTTAATAAGTTTGCCAAACGATTCTGTTCGTCTGTACTCAGAGCTGAGCTCATTTTAGTAGCAGCGAGTTGTCTGCGACGACGCAAGATAAGAATGAGCACCACGCCACCCACAATCACCAACCCCAAAGGAGCGCCCCATAAAGCATAGGTAGCAGGTGTTACGCGTGGGCGATACAAAATAAAATCGCCGTAACGTTCAACCATAAAATCAACAATCTCTTTGTCGGATTTACCGGCATCAATCATTTCATAAATTTTGCGGCGCAAATCGGAGGATATGGGGGAATCACTACCAGCAAGGTTTTGATTTTGACATTTGGGGCAACGCATTTCCTCAATAAAGCTTTGGTAGCGCTGGCGATCCACATCATTTTTGAATTCATGTGTTTCAATCGCCGCAAATGCCTTGATACTTGCGAACAGCAACGTGGATAGCAGCAGAAATCTTTTAACAGACAAGCTCATGGCACACCCCAAATATTTAATCGGCGAAGTATACCAAGAGTAAAGTGGACTAGCGAAGAATTGCGGGCACGCTTGAAAAATAACGCAAGCGTTTGTTATTTAACCAAAAAAACCAATTTTCACTAAAAATAAAAGATTATTTAAAAAAGTGGTTGACCAAATCTTCCAGATCATTAGAATGCGCGTCACCTGATCGGGCGGTTAGCTCAGTTGGTAGAGCAATGCCCTTACAAGGCATGGGTCACAAGTTCGAGTCTTGTACCGCCCACCACAACTCATCAGGAAACACATTGCTCACAAGGTGAATGTGTACCCCAACAAAGGTTTATTTGTTTTTGCGGACCGGTAGTTCAGCCGGTTAGAATGCCGGCCTGTCACGCCGGAGGTCGCGGGTTCGAGCCCCGTCCGGTCCGCCACTCTCCTACTGAATTTGACTTAACGATAAAATTTAAATCCAACGCTTTAAATTATATCTTTAAATCTAAAAAGTCCCTACAAGGGACTTTTTTTATGTCTGTTATTTTTGGTTGGCTTTTTCAGAGGCAGCAATATCTTGCTTAATGTGCTTGTAGGCAAATATGCCGATGTAAGTCGCCATCACACACACCAATGCAACTATAACCAAACCAGAAACCACCACAGTATCAATATACATAAACTTCTCCCGTTGAAAGACCCGCACAATGCGGTTACTTTCAGTCTACAAATAAGACTCCTTGGGATATTGATGCAAATCAACTCAGGCCACATGACTGTGAATTTGCGTAGTAAATTTCAGATACGAAAAAGCCCAAACTACCTTACTTTACGCTCGGTATATTGGGCTTTACACGTTTGTTATTTCTCAAGTGATTTAACGATGGGCTGAATGGTTTCGTCCCAAACCTTTTGATTCAAGTCGCCGATGTGTTTGTAGCGGATGATGCCTTGCTTATCAACCACATAGGTTTCGGGCGCGCCGAACACTCCTAAATCCAACCCCAGCCGGCCATCCTCATCGACAAGAATTTCGTCGTATGGATTTCCAAGCTCTGCAATCCAGCGCTGCGCGTCTTGCGGGTTGTCTTTATAGTCGATCCCAACGATGTGAATCCCACTTTGCTGCAGCTTATTTAGAAAGGCATGCTCCTCTCGACAAGTGACGCACCAAGTTCCCCAGATATTTAACAAGCTCACTTTGCCTTTCAGCACCGCTTCAGTACGAGTTTCCTCTAGATTGGCCAAGCGTGGTAACGAAAATGCTGGAATGGGCTTATTCAGTAGAGCGGATGGCATGTCGTTTGGGTTTAGCGACAAGCCGCGCCAGAAAAACCCAACCAGGACTGCAAATAGAGCGATGGGAATAAATAAAAAAATACGCTGTTTATTCATGGGTGACTGTACCAACAGCGGAATTAAATTTTGCGGGCTGAACTCTTTCAGTCAACTTTATGTGTTTGCGATAACGCTTATCCATTACTGCCAAACAAGCACCAAACGCCATCATTAAAGCGCCCAACCAAATCCAACGAATAAAAGGCCTGATGTGCACTCGCATAGCCCAAGCCTTATCTGCTACAGGCTCACCCATGGCGATATACAAATCTCTAAATAATCCCGGATCAAGTGCAACCTCTGTGGTCATACTTGCACGCGCATAGTATCTGCGTTTTTGCGGATGCATTTCAGATAAAAACTTACCTTTATAATTCACTAAAATTACCGCTTCATCGGCCAAGTAATTCGGGCCTTTAATTTGCTGCAAAGTTTGTAATGTAAATTCGTAATCCATTAGCTTTACGCTTTGATGTTCTTCCATTCGCAAATCTCGCATGGTGCTATAGGCGCTAGTGAAAGTAATACCAATTAACGTAGCCGCAACTCCCAAGTGGGCAATAGCCATGGCGTAATAACTAAGGCTTAATTTTTTAAACCCCGCTGACAAAGAATCAGCATGACGCAAACGGTAAATCATATCCGCAGCTAAAGCAGTGGTAATCCAGCTCGCAATAAATACGGCTACTGCCGCCCACCACTTAAAGGAATCGGCATAAAACCAAGGAATAACAGCGGCAAGAACTAAACTGATTACCCAAGGTTTCCCTAAAAGCGCCAGTAATTGCTTTGGTCGCGTTTGCTTCCAATTTGCTAAAGGACCTAGCGCCATCAATAAACACAAAAGGCCCATGAGCGGTAGAAAGAAAAAGTTAAAGTAAGGCGGGCCTACAGAAATTTTTCCCCATCCCATAGCATCTGCAATCATAGGGTAAAGAGTGCCTAACAATACGGTGAGCATTACGACCGATAAAATTATATTGTTACCCATGAGCAATGTTTCGCGCGAAAACCAATTGAAACCCACTTCACTTTTTACAACGGGCGCTCGGAATGCATAGAGCACGAGCGAGCCGCCAATCACTACCAATAAGAATCCGAGAATAAAAATACCGCGCGCAGGATCTGACGCAAAAGCATGTACCGAAGTCAGCAACCCTGAGCGAACAATAAAGGTACCCAATAAGCTTAAAGAGAACGTGAAAATTGCTAGCAAGATAGTCCAGTTTTTAAAAAGGCTACGCTTTTCGGTGACCGCAATTGAATGAATTAAGGCAGTTCCTACTAGCCAAGGCATAAACGCCGCGTTTTCCACGGGATCCCAAAACCACCAATCGCCCCAACCTAATTCGTAATAAGCCCACCAGCTACCCAAGGCCACACCTACCGTTAAAAAACCCCAAGCCATGGTTGCCCACGGACGAGACCAACGCGCCCAAGCGCTGTCTAATCTGCCTGTTAGCAAAGCAGCAATAGCGAACGCAAATACCACACTGAATCCAACGTAACCCATGTACAAAATGGGTGGATGAATAATGAAACCAAAATCTTGCAATGCAGGGTTTAAATCACCACCGTCCTGCGGCGGTATAGGCAATATACGGTCGAATGGATTCGATGTGAGCAACATAAATAACAAGAAGCCGATTGCAACAAAACCAAGGAGAGATAAAACACGAGCCTGCATATCCAGCGGCAAGGATTTACTGAAAATAGAAACAGCAAATGTCCAACCAGCGAGCATCAATACCCAAAGCAATAAAGAACCTTCATGCCCACCCCAAACGGCACACAGTTTGTAGTAGTAAGGCAGCATGGTATTGGAGTTACTGGCAACGTATCTGACAGAGAAATCGTCGTGCGCAAATGAGTAAGACAAACAATAAAATGCGATAGCGACAAATATAAAAAAACCTGCGGCAAATGAACGGCTGGAATGCATAAGGAGTTGGTTGCCAATCTGCGCGCCCACCATTGGCAACACAAATAGAGCGATGCAAATGCACAACGCTAATACCAAGGCGAAATGCCCAAGCTCAGGAACCATTAAACTATTGATAAGCGAACTAGGAACCATAATTTATCCCCTTGCAGATCAACTGATCATTTTTATGATCATTGCCTTCATTCATGCTCGCGACTTCTGGTGGCGTGTAGGTTTCGTCATGCTTTGCAAGAACTTGCTCGGCGTTAAACACGCCTGTGTCATCTACCTTCCCGTTAACAACAGCCGCCTCACCTTCTGCAAACAAGTCTGGCAAAATGCCTGAGAACTTAACCGGAACATCTGCAACGCCATCGGTTAACACGAATTTAATATCGAGCGAATCTGCAGCGCGTACAACACTACCAGGCTTTACACAACCTCCGCCGCGAATGTTGCGATTGTGCGGGGCTTCGCCGCTCGCAATTTTGCTGGGTGGATAAAATAAGTTAATGTTCTCGCGCATGGCATAAACAATTAAACCTATGGCGATACTGCTGAAGAGAACTCCAACAATAACTAAAATTAAACGTTGTTTACGTACTGGATGCATAAATAAATTCTATATAAATAGTAAATCGTCTATTCGATGACCTGAGATTGTCAAAGCGAATCTGAATTTTTCTGAAGCTGTTGCCATTTTTTTTGTTGCTTCAAAAACGCCTTTTTTTGAAGTAATGGGCTTAGCGTTAAATAAATCAGAATGCCGTAGACAATCGCGTAAGCGGTCCACACAAAAACCCCGTGGCCATTCATATGCGCAAACGCGCTCAGTGAATCAAACTGAAATTTCATGAATGCGCTCCATCGTTTTTACCTAAAACTAATTCTCTAACCCACTGAGTGCGGTTTTCACGGCGCAAAATCTCTGTGCGTGTGTATAAGATTAAAACGAGGGTAAAAAATAAATAGAACGCAATAATCATTAAAAATAAGGGGTACAACATCGATGGAGCTATTGTTGATTTTCCGACAATCTTAAGTGTTGCAGGCTGGTGCAAGGTGTACCACCAATCAACTGATTTATAAATGATAGGAATGTTCACCGTTCCCACCAAGGCTAAAATGGCACAGGCCTTGTCGGCAGTGTCACGATTCTGAAACGCTTGTTGCAGCGCAATTGCACCGAGGTATAAAAAACTCAAGATTAAATAGGATGTTAAGCGCGCGTCCCATTCCCACCAGGTTCCCCACGTAGGCTTACCCCAAATTGAACCGGTTGCCAAAACCACTATCGTTAAGCCCAAACCTATAGGTGCGCAAGATTTCATCACCATGAAGGGCAATTTCATTTTCCAAATCAAACCCACAGCGCCAGAAATTGCCATGATGTAGTAACAACTCATGGAAATGTAAGCCACAGGTGCGTGGATATACAAAATGCGAAAGCTATTGTGCTGCTTGGCATCTTCAGGTGCGAACCCCAAACCCCAGATTCCGCCAATTAGCAACAAACCCCAAGCTGATACCGCAAGCCACGGCAGCCAAGCGTTAGTTTTCTCATAAAACCAACGCGGCGATCCCAAACGATGAAACCATTGCCAATTCATAACAACCTCTAACCATTAACACTGATGCGCAAAGCACCTGCTGCTGCAATGGGCGCTAATACCAACGCCAACGCCAAGACCGCACCGAGCACCGCAAGCTGCATAGTATACGGGTCACCGAGCGCCGCGGTTTGAACCGCACTCGCGCCAAAAATTAAAATTGGGATGTAAAGCGGCATAACGATTAACGAAATCAACACACCTCCTTTACGTAAACCCACGGTGAGAGCCGCACCTATTGATCCAATAAGGCTCATGGAAGCCGTTCCCAACGCAAGCGAAAACAATAAAGCGCCAAAAGCCGGAGATGGTAACGACAACATCACACCCAAAAAAGGCGCGAGCAGTGTAAGCGGCAAACCAGTACCTAGCCAATGTACAAATACTTTTGCCACAACAGCTAACGAAAGCGAGTGCGGAGAAATCAACAATTGCTCGAGTGAACCGTCATCAAAGTCGCTACGGAACAAGCCATCTAGCGACAGTAGCGTCGCCAAAAGTGCCATCACCCAAATAATGCCCGGCGCGATGCGCATAAGTACGGCCTTTTCTGGCCCTAATGCTAAGGGAATCATGGTGATTGCGATAAGAAAAAAAACCAGCGGGTTAACCATATCGCCCCGGTTACGGAAGGCCAGGGTAAGATCCCGCTTGAGGGTTGCAAGGAATAAGGAGGAATCACCCATGGATTGATTCCTCCAAGGGCGACCTTATGCTGGCCGAAAAATCTTGCAAATCCAGCGATTTAAGACCAGAAATATTTATATCTTGATGGGACGTCACCAACACCAAACCACCAGCCTGAGCATGGGCAGCCAAACGTGACTCTAGTTGCGCAACGCCAGATTTATCCAGCGCGGTAAAGGGTTCATCCAAAATCCAGAGTTTGGATCGGCTAAACTCAAGCCGAGCCAAAGCGACGCGGCGTAACTGCCCGGCAGACAGTCGATAACAGGGTGTATCTTCGTAGCCAGCTAAATTAACTTTCGCCAATGCGGACACCAGCAGTGACGTGTCAGTAACGCCCTGACCTGCCGCGTACCACTGTAAGTTTTCCAGTGCTGTTAAGGTTTTTTTAACGCCCGGCAAATGACCGAGGTAAAGTAGCTCACTGGCATATTCCCAGCGCACCTTTGAGATTGGCTGTTTTCCCCAGTAAATGTCGCCTTGAAAATCACTGGAGACACCCGCCAAAACTCGCAAAAGTGTAGTTTTACCGCTGCCATTGGGGCCAAGAATTTGAACTACATCACCCGCTGAAAAGTATGCATTGAGGTTCCCGAACAAAAAACGTTCGTCACGCTCACAAGCAAGATTACGAAGTTCAAGGAGAGGTGTGGCAGCCAAGGAATCATCCAACCGACGTTTGGGAACTCGCGTTATCTATGCGGTTCAAGATAAGAGCTCGGGCTTTCCGCCCCGAGGTCGCTATAATCAAAGAGCCTTAGGATTCCTAAGCGCATTTTGCTGGGCGATTATAGCGGCAGCACTAGCGTCTTTCACGCCTTATTAATGATGGCCGCCAAAGATATGTAAAGAATTTGCAAGAAATCAAACACTACTTTTGATTCGGTATACACCACGCATGGATATAACCAACATTCCCCAAAATCTGATCAAAGCGCTTGAACAAAAAAGCACAGATCAGCTTGCCGCACTGAGCCGAGTGCTCAACCTGGTATTGGGGAAAACAGTGATTGCCAGCGTTGTGTCCACCGAACCCGTTACACCGCAAGAGCGCACTGAATTACTAAAACAGACAACGGCAGCATTGGCGCAACTAAACCAGCAAACTGTTGAGAAATTAACACCAGCCGTAAAAAATGAAATCGCGCGACTGTTGCAGCAACAAAATCTTATTCAGTCACCTGAATTGAAATGGATAAATTTGGTGGTTAATGGCCGCCCTCTTCTGACGTACAGCGATAGACCTCTAGTAGCGGGCCAAAGCGTTCCCGTTCAAATGCAAACACCGCAAAAATTGGTGCTGCTAGATTTACCAGCAACTGATGTTGAACAACCTGATCCAAATACCACCGACTTCGTACCTAAAACCCCGGCTACCGCACTCAATGCACAACAACGGGTGAAACTTGCGACCAGCGTACCAATTACAGAACTAGCGCCAAAAACACCGAACAGTTCATCAAACCAAACAGCAGTTGAAGAACAAACACTAAGGCCGGTTCACAATGAAAAAATCTTGAAAGCGGTGATGGAGAAAAATCAGGCAAACAACCCTTTGCTTGAATCCGCCAACAAATCAGCTCAGCAAAAACTAAATCTCTACAACTCAGCAGACGCTCAATTAAAACCACTTTCTGGGGCATCCTTAAAACAGCCAACAAACGCCTCGCTCAACCAGCCGATAAACAATAATTCTGCCATTAAACAAATTGCGAGTGAACAACTACGCAACTTGCTACCACACCGCGATACTCCTAATACATTGTTATCCGCTGTGGTGCAGTTAAATAATCTGCCGCAAGCCAAAAAATCACAGCTATTTACGCCTAGCCTCGAGCAAGCATTAAAGAGTATTGCCGAGAAAATTCGTTCACCAGAACAGCTCACTCAACCCAGAGTACTAGCACAAACACTAAAGCATTCCGGGGTCTTTTTTGAAAATGTGCTCGGCAAGCAGTTAGCGGCAACTGGTAGCCCCCAACAGCATAATCACGCTATCAACAATAGCTTTTCTCAAGATTTAAAAGGATCTTTACTAACCCTTGTTCACAGAGCGTCGCAGGAACTGATTGGCAACAGCAAACCATTGTCAAGCGAACAAGCGGTGAAGCTATTTCAGAATTTAGGTAGTCTTCCCGTTTTTAACCAAACCCACCTGGCATCGAACACCAAACAGGACATCACTCAAGCATTGGGAATGTTCGTGCAAGAACTCATGCAAAAACCTGTAAAAGAACTCTCAAACAAAGAGTTGCGCACAAAACTATTGGTGCTTTTGCAGCAGCACGGCTTGCACAGTCTGGCCAAAATACAACTACAACAACTCCACACGCTCAATCACGAGCTGGATAAGCGCGAAAGCCCTACACCAAGCGCGTCATGGCAAATTGAAATTCCCGTTAAGCATCACAGCGATGTTCACCAAGTTCACCTTCGTATTGATCGTGAATGGATCGATGAAAAAAATGAATCGCAACCAGAAAAAGTTGCCTCAAAAATTAAGCAGTGGTCAGTGACCTTACGCTTTGATCTACCGACTCTTGGCGAATTCTGCGCGCAACTCTCTATAGTAAATACACAGGTTAGTGCGACCTTGTGGGCAAAGCAGGAAAAAACCTTTAAAGAAGTAAAAGATCATGTCGACGGATTGCGTAAGCAATTGGAGAACGAAGGTATTCAAGTTAAATTCCTCCAATGCATGCGCGGTATACCACCTCAAAAACCTATGGCCCTGAGCTATTCTCTTATAGATATTTCAACTTAAGCATGACTAACGACAACAAAGTCCAAAAAGCCGTCGCACTTTTTTACGATGGCAAAAGCACGCCAACCGTAACAGCTAAGGGTACAGGCGCGGTGGCAGACAACATTATTGCTGTAGCAGAAAAGCACGGTGTTCCCCTGTGCGATAACAGTGCTTTGGTTGAACTACTTGTGCAGCTTGAATTGGGTGACGAAATTCCGGAAACGCTTTACCTTGCAGTCGCCTACATCATCGCATTTGCCTATCAACTGGAAGGCAAAGAGCCAGAGGCTTGGACAAAACCAGAATAATTCAGAATAAAACCGTTAAAATTTGTTCAAATTGCTCATTTCATACTTCACAGCACAGTTGATTAGTGCCAACATCGGCACATTATTCAACCCGTAAGTTAATACATCGCCTATGCATCCCTCGTTAATCTCAGCCAGCGAATTACAATCACATTTAGGCAAAGGTTTTGTCGTAGTAGATTGCCGTTTTAATTTAATGGACAAAACTCAAGGGCTCACGCTCTACCGCCAAGGGCACATTCCGGGTGCCTTTTATTTGGATTTGGAACGAGATCTTTCTGCCCCTGTGCAGGCTCACGGCGGTCGCCACCCTTTACCCGATTTTGAGCAGCTTCAAAAAAAATGCCAAACAATGGGCATCAACCAACTCGGCACGGTTGTTGTTTACGATGATTCACGCATGGCCTACTCCGCGCGTGCTTGGTGGCTGTTGAAGCACATAGGGCTTGCAGATGTACGTATTTTGGATGGTGGGTTTAACGCCTGGGTAGCAAACAAAGGGGCGATAGACAGACGTGAACCTGCACCCAAGCACGGAAACTTCAAATTAAAGTTGCAAGAAAATAAAACAATTAGCAGAGACGACATTCTCCACGATGATTCGATTAAGCTAATTGATTCACGCGAACCGCGCCGCTTTGAAGGCTTGGAAGAACCCATAGACCCCGTTGCAGGTCACATTCCAAACGCCGTGAATTTCTTTTGGCAAGACGTAACCGACGATACAGGATTTGTAAGATCTCTCGCTGAGCAACAAGCTCACTGGAGTAAATTGCCGACGACTAATAACCTTGGTGTTTATTGCGGCTCTGGCGTCACAGCTTGCGTCAACATTCTCTCCCTGCACTTATGCGGAATTGATGCAAAGCTGTACCCTGGAAGTTGGAGTGATTGGTGCAGCTATCTTCCCTTGCCTGAAAACAGCTAAATTATAGTATCGCTGTATCGCTAAAAATATTCGTACTCGATTCGAACATCCCAAGCTTCGCCATTCTCATTATCTATATTCGCCCTGCCTTGATAACGCATCAAGTAAAGCCCATTCGGGTCGTAGGCATAATAAATAGGATCGGTGAAAATAGAGGAAAGTTTATTCGCTGTATCCACTCTAAAATATTTCCAGTTGTCACTCGCACCTTTATAGGCTAGAGGTGAAACACTGGCATCCACTTCTTTGATCACGAATTTTTCAATCCCCAAGTGTCGAGCATCTGCCGTATCAAACTCAATTTTCTTTCCGGCTGTAAGCTTAGGCCATTGCTGCTGGATAAATGCATCTAGTCCAGCATCGATAATTAACTTGGAGGTTTCGTAAAGTGTTTTGGTCTGCGAGTTTCCCTTTATTCCATGCGTTAACAGCAACCGGCCTCCATCAAATTGGGCAGAGGTAATTTCATCATCGCGTTCGTCATTTAACACAAAGCTAGGCTGGAATACTTCGGTAGCGTAATTCAAGGTCTTGCGGGCAAAAATGACACCTTCCGGTTTTGCGTAGTTGACTTGAACCTCTTTATTTTCATTGAGCTCCGTGAATAACTCGCGATACGCCAACTTACCGGTTTTGATATTGTAAGCATTACCCGCCACCGTATATCCATCATTGGCAAAAGCAGCGTTAACAAAAGTAGCGTTCACAATAATCAACGCGCTTAAGGCACACATTAACCTAACAGACAAACGCATTCTCAACCACCTCACATAGACTTAAATCAAACCCGTGTGCTAAGTATAAATACTTCGAGATTTTTTGCATGCCGTTATTTACGGCAACAAATTAGGGTTTTAGAGCGCCGAACAATGCAATAGTTTCTTTACGACTGATTGATAAATCAACAATAGGCAAAGGGTAACCGGGTGTGGGTGGCGGACTATGAATAAGTTTCGTCGGCAGGTTTTTGAGTGCAGGTAAATAACGTTTAATGAAAGTACCATCTGGATCAAAGCGTTGCGATTGGCTAATCGGATTAAATATTCTGAAATAGGGAGCAGCATCTGTTCCTGTTGACGCACTCCACTGCCAGCCACCGTTATTAGCCGGAAAATCTCCATCAATCAACTGCGTCATAAAATAGTGTTCACCCATTCGCCAATCAATTTGTAAATTTTTAGTCAAGTACATCGCCACGACCATGCGCAAACGGTTGTGCATCCAACCCGTCTCTTTTAATTGCAACATGGCTGCATCAACTATTGGAATACCTGTTTTACCATTGCACCAGGCATCAAACAGTTTTTGGTCATATTTCCAAGGAAAAGCTTCCGTATGCTTCTGCATGGCTTTGAATTTACAGACACTCGGAAAATCCACGACGACATGCTGATAAAAATCTCGCCAAATCAACTCACTGATCCAGGTTGTCACACCTGAATTGCCAGAATCCAATTCACCTTTGTTTGCATGAAGTGCTGCAGCAATACATTGGCGAGGTGATATTGAACCTATCGCTAGGTAAGGAGAAAGCTGGGAGGTTCCATCTTCATAGGGAAAATCGCGCGCGGTTTGGTAGTTTTCAATTCGAGCTTTTACAAATTGCTTTAAACGTTTGCTTGCTTCTTTTTCACCAGCAGGCCACAAAGACGACAAATCCCGCAACTCCAAACGCCCGAATAGTTGATTAATGTCAGCATCGCTTAAACGAGCAAACTTATGTGCAGGTTGAAGCTTTGGCTTTTTAAGCGGCAGAAGTTCCAACGCCCTCGCCTGTTCCAGCCAATTGTTTTTAAACGCGGTAAAGACTTTATAGGGTTCGCCCTTGCCGTTTCTAACCATTCCAGGTGGAATAATAACGCGATCATGAAAACGCTTTACGAGCACGCCTTGCGCACGTAAGACTTCGGCAACTTTTCTATCTCGCTCAAATTCATCGATAGGATATTCCGCATTGAGAAATACCTGCTCAACACTGTGTTCGCTTATCAACGCCTGCAATTGCGGAACTATCTCTGCAACCGAATCCACATAAAATACGCGCAGAGGGATATTCAATTCCGCCAAATCTTGATTCAGCAACAACAAATGTTGACGAATAAAATCAACCCGTGAAGGTGCAACAACATGATTTTTAATAAAATCGCGGCAAATAAAATAAACCGCTAATACGCCCTGCTCATCTTCTGCAGCTCTATACAACGCAGGATTGTCATGCACTCGTAAATCATTTCTGAACCAAACGATCTTGTGAAATCGCACGTTTGACATTGATTTCTGATTCTTTATGGGTTGAGCTATCATGCACCCACCTCACCCGATTTTTTATCAGCCGGAAAAATATGGCTGAGCGTTGCAAAAACGGTCTGTAAACCACCCGTTCTGAGAATACTGACATGAGAGGGATAATCTGCATGAACTGCAGCGGCAACACTACCGGCAACAATAATCGGTTTGTCTATTTTTTGGGAAAAGAGTTGCAACTCTTTTTGGAAATCACCCAAACTCGAACACGCGTTGTTGTAAATAACGATGCCATTTAATCCTAACTGATTTACTGCGAAGAGCATTTCATTCGTTGTACTAAGCCCAAGCAATTCGGATTTGAATTGACTGGTCGTTAAACCGTAATGCAGCATTACATTGAGCAAAGAATTGGTTTCTGCAGTTAATTGAATGATTGCAACACGTTCGCGCTTGGCGCTCTGGCGTTGGCGTTGCGTTAGCATCAGCAAATATTCAGATACGCGATTCACTAAAATAGATTTCTTAGTCGCGTTACCATAAACACTCAACTCTAAATGCTCCAATGCAGGAACAATGAGTTGATCGGTAATAATGTCGGCAGGATACACAGAAAATAATTGGTTAAACCACGCTTCCAGTTTGCCCAAATTCAGCTCCGACATTAGCGCTAGCAACTCATCCAAATAGGACTGCCACACATTTTCAACATTCAATTCGTAGGAGAACTGATTCGGGTCCAATAGCTCACTGATTTTTCCAATCGCTAAACCGCGCGCTAACCAAGCTTGGATTTTTTTAATCAGCTCAACGTCTTCTTTTCTATAGAGTCTGTGACCTTTGTGAGTTCGCAGCGGCTTAATCAAGCCATAACGACGTTCCCAGGCGCGCAAAGTGACACTGTTGACGCCAGTGAGCCGTGAAATTTCACGAATAGGTAAAGTTTCTTCGGAATGTTCAATTGCCATGGAAATTTTCGCCGCTAGTGTTCTAAAACAAAATTACGCAACCCCAAAGCATCTGGATGAGGCGACCAAAATGTTTGGTTTTTTAAGTAGGGATTATCCAGCTTCATTAGGTGGTGCTTGAGCAGTGTAAGCGGAACAACAATCGGGACTTGTCCTTTGCCATAGGTTTCTATGAGATGACCCAACTCTTCTTTTTCGAGCTTGTTGATGTGTGATTTTAAATAGCCGCGCAGATGCATCATGGCGTTGGTATTGCCCTTGCGCGATGCCTTGTGGCCTAAGGCTGTCATCAACATGTGAATGAACTGCTGGTTAATCTCTTCAATCGGCTTTGCCGACAAATTCGCCAGAAGTTTTCCAATCGCGAAATAGCTTGGCACGTGGTGGGCCATCACTTGATACTTATAACGCGAATAAAATTCGATGAGCTTTTTTGGTGTGGGATTGTGTTGTAACTGCTTGCGCCAATCGTGTAACGCAAAAATGCGGGTTATAAAATTTTCGCGCAAACCTGCATCCGTTAACCTGCCCGCTTCTTCTACAGGAATTAACGGCATCAATTCCATAAAGCGTTTTGCATAAGCCCCGCGACCTTGGCTATCAATACTGTACCCATTCGTTCCATAGCGCTTCAGACCAAACACAGCGCAGCTAGGGGAGTTCTGCATAAACACATAGCCGCAGATATCGGGCATAGCTTGAGCCGCTGTCTCGGCTTCTTTCACAAGGGCATCGGTAACATCTAGATCGGGATTTTCAACACCGCGGATACGATCTTGCCCATCGGTTACGATCAGCCGGATTGTTTTCCGGGGAATCCCTAAACCAATAGCCACTTCCGGACAAACCGGGCGAAACTCCACGTATTCTGAGAGAACATCCGTAAGGTAACGATTTCGTTTGTGCCCGCCGTCGAAACGCACAGGCTCCCCTAAAAGACATTGGCTCACACCCAAAGGAATCTTATCCACGGCACACCAACCTTATACAAGAAGTGAATTCATGTATAAGTTTAAGCTCATTTTCTTGTACAAAGCAAATACGACGTATAAGTTTTTTCGAAACTTGAAATTTGAGATGGAGTCTTGGGCAAAAAAAAGCCGACTTACGTCGGCTTTAGGGGTTATATATGCTTTCAAATCATAGTGTTGGGATTTTTACGTCCGCAAACAGCTCATCCAGCTCTGCGCGCGAATGACGGTTAAACGCCTCGTTGACTATATCTTTGGTGAGATGTGGAGCGAACTTCTCGATAAAGTCATACATGAAACCGCGCAAGAAAGTACCGCGACGGAAGCCAATTTTGGTCACACTGGCTTCAAACAAATGGCTCGCATCCAGAGACACCAGATCAGTGTCAACCGCAGCGTCATACGCCATATGCGCGATAATACCTATACCTAAACCGAGACGAACATAGGTTTTAATAACGTCCGCATCAGCAGCGGTAAACACTACTCGTGGCGCCAAACCACGGTTAATAAAGGCTTCATCCAACTTGGAACGGCCAGTGAAACCAAACACGTAGGTCACGATGGGAAACTTAGCAACATCTTCCAAGGTTAGGCGCGACACCTGAGCCAAGGGGTGATTTTTAGGCACAACGATGCAACGGTTCCAACGATAGCAAGGCATCATAATCAGGTCACTGAACAGCTCCATGGCTTCAGTGGCAATAGCAAAATCCACGGTGCCGTCTGCAGCCATTTCGGAGATTTGCATGGGTGTACCCTGATGCATATGTAAGGCAACTTCAGGGTACTGCTTAATAAATTGGCCAATAACAGGCGGCAATGCATAGCGCGCCTGGGTGTGAGTAGTTGCAATGGTAAGCGTACCTTTACGCTCGTTGCTGAACTCTTGCGCAACTTGCTTAATGCTCTCTACTTTGCGCAGGATCTCACCCGCTTTCTTTAAAATAGCCTCGCCAGCGGGTGTAATACGGGTTAAGTGCTTACCACTACGGGAAAAAATTTCAACGCCCAACTCGTCTTCAAGCAGGCGAATTTGCTTACTAATGCCCGGTTGAGAGGTATATAAACTTTGCGCTGTCGCCGACACGTTAAGGTCGTGGTGCGCAACCTCCCAGATGTATCGTAATTGTTGCAGCTTCATAAGCCCTCCAAATGGCTCATTGAACTGGAGGATGTTCGTCAATCACAGGTGCAATCAACAGTTATAAAAAAACTTAGGTGTTATGCTTTTCAAGAATAGACACTTAAGTTTGAATGTCCAATTTATTTGCATATATCGCAAAAATTCGGTTTCTTACAACTTTAGACCATATCTGAGATTTTTATAGTTTTTAGTCCGTTTTTTTTATTCCAACTAGGTGTGGAGAATCTAACAACTGATTCGCGATTCCGTGAGGAACATGGCCGGTTGCCACGTGCTCGCTGGCCGAATCGCAATGGACTCGCTGGTCGTCGAAGAATACATCGGCGCCATAGGCTTTCAGAAAAGTCCCTTTGGACAAACCGCCCAAAAAGAGTGATTCATCAATACGAATATTCCACGCCCTCAAGGTTCTAATTACCCGCTCATGCGCTGGCGCCGAACGTGCCGTAACCAAAGCGGTACGGATGGGGCAATCGTATTCGCCAAACTCACGCTGCAATCCCTGAAGTGCGGCGAGGAATTCCTTAAAAGGCCCGCCGGAAAGTGGTTCTTTTGCGGAAGCCTTTTCTCTCTCAGTAAAAGCGCTTAACCCCTCCAGTTTATACACACGCTCCGCTTCGTCTGAAAACAACACTGCGTCACCATCGAAAGCAAACCGAATCTGACCTTCGTGATCGCTTTTGTTTTTGGATGTCAGCAAAGTCGCCGCAGCAATACCGTGGTCGAGTGCATGCCTTACGTCCTCCGCGTTAGTCGACAGAAAAAGATGGCAGCCGAAGGCTGTTGCGTAACCATAAGGCGAAGTACCACCACTAAAGGCGGCGCGCGTGATTTTCAATCCGTAGTGCTCGATTGAATTGAACACACGCAAGCCGGTGTCCGCACTGTTACGCGAGAGCAGAATCACCTCAACCCGAGGTTCCCCGCCCAAGCGTTCGTTCAGCGACAATAATTTTTGTACCAAGGGGAATGCATCCCCCGGAGCAAGAATTTCATCTTCATGATCAATTTGGTAACGCGCGTAGGCATCCAAACCTTCACTTTCATAAATCTTGTGGCTTTCATCCAAGTTGAACAAAGCGCGTGAAGAGATGGCAATAACAAGTTTGGTTCCGAAACCGCTGGGCATAGGGTCATTCCGATATGAAGGTTGCTCTTAAACTATCACCAAATTTGGTCACAGGGGAATCTTTTCAAGTCCAACCGACTTGACCGGCAAGATCATCTGATACGGTGTTTTAGGTGATTTCTGAATCTGTTACGAGTGCAGTTACCTCAACATAATAGATTCGAGTCTATGCTGAGAGATATCCCTATGAGCGAATCCATCCCCGTCTACAACATCCCTAGCCAAGGCGAGCTCCAAAAACCTACCCCGTCCCAGTTGGGTGGAAGGATTTATGTAAGAAGCTTTACGGGGCGATTTCAGAATATACGTATCAGTGTCGCGGGGTTATTGGCGATCCTATTTTTCGCTACTTCCTGGATTAACTGGAATGGTCACCAAGCAGTGCTTTGGGATTTGGGCGAACGCAAGTTTTACGTCTTTGGAGCTACCTTTTGGCCGCAGGATTTTTCGCTACTCGCATTTGCGATGGTCATCGGAGCTTTTTTGCTTTTCGCGGTTACGGTGTTTGTTGGTCGTGTCTGGTGTGGTTATGCCTGCCCGCAAAGCACTTGGACTTGGGCATTCATTTGGATGGAAAAAATCACTGAAGGCGACAGCTACCAACGCACAAAATTAGATGCATCGCCCTTCTCCGCCAAAAAACTTTTGCGAAAAACATCCAAACATAGTTTGTGGATGTTGGCTTCAGTCGCAACTGCCGTTGCCTTTATGGGATATTTCGTCCCCATCCGCCAATTAGTACCAGACCTTTTTACCGCATCACTCGAATTAGATTACGCATTCTGGGTAGGTTTTATTGCCTTATGTACCTATCTCAATGCAGGCTGGTTGCGCGAAAAATTTTGTACACACATGTGCCCCTACGCTCGCTTTCAAAGCGTGATGTTTGATAAAGATACGCTCGTTGTAGCCTATAACAGCGCACGTGGTGATCACCGCGGCTCACGCAAAAAAGATGAGGATTACAAAGCGCGCGGTTTGGGAGATTGCATTGATTGCTACATGTGCGTTCAGGTGTGCCCTACGGGAATCGATATTCGCCAAGGGTTGCAAATGGATTGCATTAGTTGCGCTGCCTGCGTCGATGCCTGTGATTCGGTGATGGATAAAATGGGCTATGCGCGCGGCCTCATCAGTTACACATCCGAGCGAGAATTATCTGGAGAGAAGCGCGTAACTTGGAGACCCAGTTTATTGTCCTACCTCGCAGCGCTGGTTCTTATTATTGGGGCGCTTATGTTCAGTTTGAGGGACCGAGCGCAAATCAGTATGAGCGTATACAGAGATAGAAGTTTATTTCACACCAATGCTGCGGGCGAAATTATCAACGTGTATCGTTTAAATATTACTAACAAAACTCAAGAGCCACAGGCTTACACGGTAACATTAGACACAGCTGATGATCTATATTTGCCAAAGCCATATCAAGTCACCTTAGTACCAGGAGAGCGGTTTGATTTACCCGTATCAATTAGGTTAAAACGATCAGCACAGCAATTTACAACAACGGATGCAAAAGGTTTTATCAACTTCAACTTTAAGGTGAGTAACATCAATGCAGCTCAAGACAGTATTTTGCAGCCAGCAACTTTTATTTACCCAAAAATGACAGAAAGCGTACGTAACTGATGAAACTCTACGAACAATTCGCGGAAGAAATTGCCGAATTAATTCGGGTCGGCACCCTACAACCGGGAGAAAAAATTCCGTCTGTTCGTTACGCAAGCCGTACGCACAGCATAAGCGCCGCTACGGTATTTCAAGCTTATTATTTGTTGGAGCGTCGTGGGTTGATTGAGGCGCGCCCGCGTTCTGGTTACATTGTTCGAAACCACGCAAATGGCGTTCTGATGGAACCCGAACAATCGAGCTTTGCGTATCCGAAACAAGAAGCAACCGATGTAGACGTCAGCGAGTTGGTATTTTCCGTTTTAGATTCGATTAAAGATCCATCCACTATTCCGCTTGGCTCAGCGTTTCCAAGCCCCACTCTTTTTCCCTTACAACGCTTGTCACGCTCAATGACCAAAGCCTTACGCGAAACACCTGTGCAAGCAGTCGTTGCGGATATGACATCCGGCAATGCAACGTTGCGCAGGCAAATTATGTTGCGCGCCATGTCCACCGGCAACAAATACGCCGCGGAAGAATTAGTGATTACAAATGGAGCCTTGGAAGCACTTAACTTATGTTTGCAAACCGTAACTCAACCGGGTGATTTGGTCGCTATCGAATCGCCAGCTTTTTACGCCAGCTTACAAGTACTTGAACGATTGAAATTAAAAGCCGTTGAAATTCCGGTTCACCCCAGAGACGGGATTGATCTAGACATTTTGGAAGAAAGCCTTGAGCGATTGCCAATCAAAGCCTGTTGGATTATGAGTACCTTCCAAAATCCGCTGGGCGCGAGCATGAGCGATGAGAAAAAAGAAAAACTCTGCGAATTAAGCGCGCGCTATCAATTACCCGTAATTGAAGATGACGTTTATGCAGAACTCTATTTTGGTTTACAACCACCCAAGCCGTTAAAGAGCTTTGACCGAAATGATTTGGTAATGTATTGCAGCTCTTTCTCAAAAAGCCTCGCGCCGGGCTATCGGATTGGCTGGGTTGTAGGCGGAAAATTTGCTAAACAAATTCATCGTCTACAACTTATGACGACGATTTCTCCATCGCTCCCTGCGCAAGCGGCTATTGCTGATTACCTACAACACGGAGGATATGATCGCCATTTACGCAAGCTCCGTGAAACCTTGGAATTCCAACAACAAAAACTTATGCTCGCCATTGAACGTTACTTCCCTACCGACGTTCGCGTCACCAAACCCAAAGGCGGCTATTTTCTATGGATAGAACTACCGCAACAGGTAGACTCATTACAACTCTTCCGGCTAGCTTTGACTCAGGGCATTAGCATTGCACCAGGCCCTATTTTCTCTGCGAGCCAAGGCTTCAAAAATTGCATCCGTTTGAACTACGGAAATTTATGGGATGCAAAGATTGAAGAATCACTGAAGTTGCTTGGGAAACTTATAGATTCTTTTCGTCTTTAGATAACAACGGCAAACCAAATCAAATTGAGAAAGCTCCAAGAAGCCTCGCTCATTGATATGCAAATCACCTAAACAGAATATCTTTCAAGTTACACGATACATTTTCACGCAACTGAAATTAATTAATCGCAATAAATGCCATACCATCCGACGCTGGTAAATTTTGCAGGGAACAAAATTTGACAGCGAAGCAGGCCCGCAGGGCTGAGCACATGGATGTGCGAACCACCTGAACCAGGTACCGGTTCAGGTCACGCGATAATTTTTCTTACAGAGGAAACTATAAAAATCGCATCAAAAATAGATGGTGCCGAGGCCGCACTAGGATAATGGCATCAAAGCCTTGGTATTACCGGGACTTAAAATCGGTTTATCATTTTGTGCCCCCAAATATGCCCCCAAATAGTTTACAAGGGCACGAATTTAGGAAATTTTTTGGCTGATCGGCATTTGTTAACTACAACCAATTGAACCTAAGCATACATTAATATCACCCAACCTGCTTCATCTCCTTGGCCAATGCCTTGGCTAATTCAGCCACGTCGGTAGAGAGTGCCCCACTTCGAGCGCGAGGCTCTTTAAACTGTTTAAAAATATCCGCCTGCCTACCCTCTTGTACATCGCCATAGCTATAGAAGGTTGTCAGCACACCTTCATGGCCTAGGTTTTGGCTCCACGCTTTAAACTCTTCGGGCGTTTGGCAAAGTGTTTCCCCTAAGTTTGCCAAGGTATTGCGGAAACTGTGGGGGTTGAAGCTTGGCAGCCCCGCCAATAAAAAGGCTTCTTTAAAGACCTTCCGTATAGCCGCCGCACTACTCCAATGCTCACGGCTTAACCCTGTCGCTTTAAAGTTATTGTCGCTGCCTTGGCTTATCTTTGTTTTAGGGAACAAAGGATCATTATTGCCGAATAAGTGTTCAGCCTTTAAATACTGCACCCACTCATACACAATTTGACGAACATCATCACCCACAGGGAAAAAGCAGGTAGTAAAGGTTTTACTAAATTTTGTTTTAACCTCCCTCGCATCTTGATAGACAGTATCAGCATTGAAATCTATGTGCTTTAACTTGAGGGATGCTATTGCGCTATCCCTCGCCCCACTCAATAAGGTGAAGGCTACCAGCGCCCTATCGCGCTTTTGAATATCGGTATTTGCAGGCATTACTCCCAGCGTATGCTTTAACTGTTCAATAGTTGCCACAGGCTTGTTGCGTTTTGCCTTTGCGGTTCGCACCTCTTTATCGGACAAGTTGAAATACTCAGCATCCGAATATTTTATGCGCGATTTATAACCAACCTCTTGCGATAGCCATTCAATAAAACTTTTTAAATAGCGCGCCGTACAGTTCATGGTAGCAAGGCTTAATGACTCACCTGTTTGGTGATGTTTTTGGCTGGCGAGATGTGCTTTAAAAGCAATGGCCTGCTCAAAGTGAAACGCTTTAAAATCCTTCCACTTTGTGTAAGTTTCAAACCGGCTAATAGCCTTAGCGACCGCATCTATCGAGGCTTCATTTTGCCCTTTCGCTTGCTTCAAGAAAGTTAAATATTTGCGTTTGATTCGCTCATTATTTGCGTTCATTTTTTTCATGTTCATTCTCACTTTTTAAAGTCACAATTTAAGAGAGGGTTATCACAATCCTTTATATGCTCTACTACTGTCGGCTTTATGAGATCGAAAATGGCCGCGTACTGCTCCAAGCTACCAGTGCCAATGAATTTATTTACAACACATTCACAGCACGAACAGAAGCCCATAAGACGGCCTTTGGTTGTGGATATGGGCAAAAACTCCACAAGATTTTCAGCGGGTTTTGTAGGCACTTTACAGCGCATACAATAGAACTCTTTGGGTTTGCAGCGTTGTTTTTTCTCGACTCGCTGCACCTTTAAAAACTCTCTAGCATCCTGCCCCAGAATGAGAAATGGCCGCCGCTCTTTTAAACACGGCAAACCATCCTTAACCCAATTAGCAATCGTATTTTTGTGAACACCAAATACACCCGCCAATTCTTCAAACGTATAATTGCGGTGTATTTTCACAAGGTTGTAATTGTAATTACTCATGGTCGTTGATTCGGCTAGCTTCTATTTGCTCAAGAATCCATTCGTTAATATCTGGCGCTTGCCGTTTTTCATCACACAATGGAAAGCCATTTGCTGACCACTCTCGCACAGCTTTTTTTTGCGCACCGACAAATCCGGCAAGCTCCTCCGCTGTGTAGCCTCTATAAATTTTTACTGGCTTGTCATTTAGGCGGTGCATCATCAAAACGCGCTCTTGCGATCAGCTTCTAAGGTTTGCACCAGTGCACGGATTTCGTAATCCGTTTTACCGGCAATGCGCGCGGCATTGAGGGTGATAACTTCGCTCGCAGGCCAGCCAACGGAACGGCCACCTAATGAGATAGGTTTTGTCCATAAGCCTTGGTTGATGCGAAGGTATAAAGTGGAGCGGGATAAACCGCTTTCAGATTTAACAGCGGGTAAACGTAGGATGGTCTTAGGCATGTTAGTACCCCTTCGGGTGTTGTTGAACATGCTGATATTTTTGTAGATGATGAAAATTTAAAGGCCGAATTCGGTTTATGAATTTCCGAATTCGTTTTTTAGTGAAGCGTTAAGACAGCAAATCTTTTACTTGTTTAAGAATGCCTCGGATTGTGTCATCTGTGAGCGGTTTGCCTAGTGTTTCGGTGCTTGCAGCCAATGCACCCGCGATACCTCTTTGCTCCAAATTAAAGTCTGCTTCACGACACAAAGCCGCTATTAGGGTAAGCATTGAATTTCGCTCTTTCGTTGAAAGTAACTTTTCTTGCTTAGGTGCTTCATTGATTCGATTAAGAAAATCGACAATCGCAGCGGTTCGTACCACATAAACACCATCTTTAGGCAAACCGCCAGCAGGGTAATAATCATTGTACCTTGGGCGTGAATCCCTATCTTTTAAATATTCTTTTCGATCTGCCTCAAACTTCTCCCACATCGGTTTGATGTTTTCTTTGGGAATTTCATTATTTGCAATCCAGTTTTCTAGTTGTTTTTTTACTGCCAACGAACCCTTTTGGTATTCGTTGTCATCCCAGCTTTCAACTAGACGACAATAAACATTGCCCTGTTTTACAAAAGCACCATCAAGACCTACCAAATCAATGTATGGCCCTCCAATATGCTGGTGATAGATAAACTCAACATCAATTTTTTCACTAGCGCGCATTACCAAATCCCATACGCCCTCAATGATGGTGACCTTTTCATCCCAGTTAATAAATTGTCCATTGCCAATATAGTCGCTGGTAACAATTTCCCTCGGAAGCCTATTAATGCCGCCCTTGTTAACAAAATCTAGGAGTTCATCTGGAAGCTCAAAACGCTTAACATTTTCAACACCTACTGCTTCGCCCAAATTGCCACAGGTTTTATTTGGGAAGCTCATTGATAAAACCAAATGACCGTCCAACGCCAACCTATAAATATCGGCAATAGCCACTTCCTCACCAAGCACCGTGGATAAATGCTTAGCAGCCTCATCAATGGTTAACCACTCTTTGAGCTTAAATAGTTTGCTCATAGTTCATCCTAGGAACTAACTGAATCAGATTTTTTTATCTTAGCAACCTTTTTGGCTTTTTCAGTAGGCAATAGGCTAGTGTATTTTTGGTACAACTCAAATAAAAACGCAACTCGCTCGGCTTCGGTTTTAAAATTGGTTTTACCATAGGCGGCATCTACCGCTTTATCTAAGGCTTGATGAGCTTTTAATAATACCGGCGGCATGGTGAGTGGGTCGTACAAATCCGCGAGGGATGACTCAGGAAATTGTACGCGGGCATCTAATACGGCTTGCGCGGCAACTTCGATAGTTTGCGTTTGTTTTTCGGTGGGATTTTCTGGCCATGGAAAGTTGTTGTAGACCAACCCAGACGAATATTGATAATCGCTCTTTAACCTACCTGATATAGATCTAACCCACGACATGTGCATTAAGCTTTGAAGAACACCAAAATGATAAACGCTTCCGAAGTCAATCGTGTAAAGCTTATTTGTCGATATTATTTCAGCAGAAAGAAATCCAACCGGTATATAAAATCTACTACCAGAAGAGACTTCTGGAAAAGCGATATAAGTATTTTTTGGCTGCCTGATCTCTCCGAATAGAGCAGGAGTTTCCGCAAGCTTTTTTGTGGCGGCTCGATCACTACTTAAGCGCTGACTTTTTACAGATTGAACTCGCTTCAGTACTTCAGGCATCATTTTCAAATCACTTGGAGAGCACTGCTCTAACCAGAGGCAATATCTTTTGAGATTATTTAAAAACTCCTCACTGCCCAACAAAAGACGTATGTGTTTTTCACTCAAAGGCTCCTGTTTAATAAGAGCTTTCCTTTCAGAGTCTGATAATATTAAAAACCCACCGTCATTAGGCATACTCCCAAAAGCCATCAATGGTGCAGAGTCACATATAGGAGCCCTAATTTTTGGCAAAAATAGATCGGGTGCATCTACCAAGTAAGGATTTATATTTTTAACACTAATCGCAGTAGGCTCCCCTTTAATATCTTGATAATCAAAAAGCAACTTCGAAGTGAGAGCGTGATACCCAAATCCAACAATCACGCAATGAACCGCCGCTCGGCCCTTCGCTTCGTTGTTCCAGTTAAATGTTCTATGCGCGAAATTAATTTTTAATCCTGCATTAATAATACTTGGCCACAATACTGATACTTGCTCCCCCTGCGTGATTGAATTTGTAGAAACAAAAGCACACTGAATACTTTTATTAAGCAAACACAACTCTTTTGCTTTTATGTACCAGCCCGCAACGAAGTCCAACAAACCAAAATTTTTTATCTTTGCGCAAACCGACTCTAAATCACTTTTTTGTTCTTTTGATTGATATTGTTTACCCAAAAACGGCGGATTCCCCATAATAAAACTCAGCTTTTCCGCTGGCACCACATCATTCCAATCCACTCGCAAGGCATTACTGCACACAATTGTGCTGCTCGCACTTAGTGGAATACGCGCAAAATACATTCCAAACTCTTCTGACACTCGCAGGTTCATTTGGTGATCCATTAACCACAATGCTACTTGTGCAATTTGAGCGGGGAACTCTTCTATTTCTATGCCGTAGAATTGGTCTACATCCAGCCAAATAAGCCCATTTACGTCCAACGTGAGCTGATCAGTTACGCGAGCAGCACGCAAAACTTCTAACTCCAACAAGCGCAACTCACGGTAAGCAATTACTAGAAAGTTGCCGCAACCACAGGCGGGGTCTAAAAAGGTGAGCTTGCGTAGCTTTTGGTGAAACTCAGCCAACTTATTTCTGTTTGTTTTTACCTTCTCAAATTCAGCCCACAACTCGTCTAAAAATAGCGGTTTTATCAACTTGAGAATGTTTTTTTCGCTGGTGTAGTGGGCACCTAAATTGCGGCGGGCTCGTTTATCCATAATAGATTGAAACAGCGAGCCAAAAATTGCAGGGGAAATACGGCTCCAATCTAACGCACAGCAATCGAGCAAGGCCTGACGCATGGCTTTGTCGAAACTCGCGGTGGGTAACATTTCTTGAAATAACTTACCATTAATGTATGGGAAAGCGGCAAGATGTTCATCTAAATTCTTATAGCGCTTGTCATGCGGCGTATTTAAGGTTTGAAATAAACTGGTTATGTGATGCGCTAAATCGCTGCCATCTTCACCGGTGCGGTCTTCAATATATTCTTGAAATAGCGAGCGCTCAAAAATACCTGTATCTTCTGCAAACAAACAAAACAACAGTCGCACTAAATACAGCTCTAACGCGTGGCCTTCATAACCAACAGCTTTCATTTGGTCATGTAGCTTGCCCATACTTTCGGCGGCGCGAATATTGACAGGATCTTGTTCTTTAATTTTGTGGGTTTGGTAGCCTGCAATAAAACCGAACAGCTTTATGTTTTTGTGCAGCTCTTTAAGTGGGAATTCGTATTGCTCGTTTTCTTCTAAATCGTACAAACGGAAGCTCGCAAAATCGGAGACTAATACATATTTGGGTAAATCGTGCTCTTTGATACCTACAAAGTAATTCAGCGCTTGGGTATAAGCTTTATCCAAATTTTTGCCGCGTGATTTATGCTCAACTAGTAAAACACCCTTCCAAAATAGATCAATGAAACCTTGTTTATTACCAAGCTTTTTCACAGGGGCTTCAAAACTGGCAACTCGCTTGCGAGAAATGCCAAACACATCAAAAAAGCCATCCCAAAAGCTTTTTGCTTCAGCATCTTCTGAGCCTTCATGTTCCCAAGTTTTACTAAAAGTAAGCGAGCGACTCTTGATTTCGTTCCATGATAAGGGCATAAATATTCTCTTAAAATTAGACTTTATAAATTAATGTTATGTGTGATAAAACTAGGTTATCGGGACTTCAATTTATCTAAATAATTTGCCCAATCCTGCATCATTTGTTTACGTTCGGGCAAATGCTTTGTTCGATTATAGGCACGTCCATTCGCATCCTTCACCGCGTGAGCTAGCTGCTGCTCAATGTACTCAACTCGAAAACCTAAAATTTCATCCAATATTGTGCGAGCTGTCGCTCGAAAACCATGCGGCGTAACTTGTTCATTAGCGAAGCCCAAGGTTCTCAACGCTTTGCGAACGCCGCCCTCAGATAGTGGCCGCCCACCTTTTCTTGCACTAGGAAAAACATAAAGACCAGCCCCAGTGATTGGATATAGGTTTTTTAATATTGATATTGCCTGTGAACTTAGTGGAACAATATGAGACAAACGCATTTTCATTTTATCGGCGGGAATTTCCCAAAGCTCTTGCTCCCAATCAATTTCTGACCATTCCATATGCCTAATTTCGCCGGGGCGTTGAAACAACATGGGGGTGAGCAAAAGCGCCGCTCTCACTTCCGGCGTACCCTTAAAACTGTCTATTGCAATTAAGACTTGGCGCAACTCTTCAGGTGTTGTTACCGCCGCACGGTGTTCTGGCTTTTTAATTACCAGCGAACCTTTTAAATCTTGCGTAGTGTCCCTTTCGCAACGCCCAGTTGCTACTGAGTAGCGTAGCACTTGCCCAGCAACACGCTTCGCCCTATTCGCCGTTTCGTGCAAACCTTCAGCCTCTATATGACGCAGCGCATTTAATATTTGAACCGGCGTAATTTCTGAGACAGGAAGGCGACCAATGAAAGGGCTTAACTTTTTTTGAACGATCCAATTGAGTTTATCAAGGGTTACTTGTGCAGCGCCTTCGGCTTTCCGCTTTTCAATGAATTCGTGAGCAATAGCACTGAAGCTATTATTAAGAGAAATTTGTTTAGAGATTTTTTGCTGCTTTTTAATTTCGCTTGGGTCATTCCCATCAGCCAATTCTGCCTTGGCAAGTCTAGCTTTTTCTCTTGCAGCTGAAATGGAAACAACGGGATAAACCCCCAAGGCTAAGCGCTTTTCTTTACCACCGTAGCGATATTTCAATCGCCAGTACTTTGAACCAGTAGGCATAACTTCAAGATACATGCCCCCACCATCGGGAAGTTTATAAGACTTTTCCTTTGGTTTGGCCTGCTTTGCGGCTGCCTCAGTGAGTTTATTGCTACCTGCCACCCGTTATGCCCCCTGCTTTATTTATGCCCCCTATTGTGCCCCCACATTGAGTAGGCTGCAATAGTATCTGATAGGACAGTACAGGATGAAAAACCATAAAAAAACCCGCAATTACGCGGGTTTCGGGGTGTATCTGAATTTCTTAAAACTAGTATATGGTGCCCGAGGCCGGACTTGAACCGGCACGCCCCAAAGAGCGACAGATTTTAAATCTGTTGTGTCTACCGATTTCACCACTCGGGCAGAGTGCTTTTACTTCGGTAAGTAAAAGAAAAGTGGAGGCGCGACCCGGAGTCGAACCGGGCTCAACGGATTTGCAATCCGACGCATAACCGCTTTGCTATCGCGCCATTTAAAGAGGCCGCAATTTTAGCGGAGTCATTTTCAAAATCCTAGTATTTTCTGATAGTTATAGGCTTTTTTTACAAGATAAAAGCTATTGAAGGAGTGAAAACCAACGATATGTTTACTTTTTGGCCGCCCCTATGGAAAAGAAGGGGTACGCAGCCCGTAGATAAATCACCATAGACCACAACGTAAGCGCTGCTGCACCAGCCAACGCGATGTAGCCAATCTCCATGAGATACCATTTATCAATATCCATCAGCAAAACCAGGATGGCGACCATCTGCAAGGTGGTTTTAATTTTACCGATAAAAGACACAGCTACACTGGCGCGCTGACCTAATTCAGCCATCCACTCTCGCAGTGCGGAAATAATTATCTCACGCCCCACAATAACTGCTGCTGCAGCTACGAACCATGCGGAATCATGATGGATGGATACCAAGAGAAGCAATGAAATTGCCACCATGAGTTTGTCTGCAACAGGGTCCAGAAAGGCGCCAAAGGGCGTGCTTTGATCATATTTGCGCGCAACGTAACCGTCTAACCAATCGGTAATAGCAGCTACGGCAAAAATAACAGCGCAGGCAAAATGAGCCCAGGAGACTGGTAAATAGAAAATCACTACAAACAAGGGAATTAGAACAATTCGCAGAAGTGTCAGCTGATTAGCAAAAGTCATAACCAGTATTTCTCGCCAAAAACAGGGTCTGAGCAGGCAATAGCGGGGCCAAGCGTGCAAGTTAGGTGGATCATACACTATCAACTATTCATTATGGAAAAATGCATAAATTTCTTCTGCCAAGTGCTGGTTTATGCCGCTTACTCGCAAAAGATCATTAATGCTGGCTTTTTGGATTTCTTGTATTCCCCCGAAATGACGTAGCAACTCACGCCGGCGCACGGCACCCACACCCGGAATATCCTCAAGGGTAGATGTTTTGCGCTTTTTATCTCGGCGTTGTTTGTGGCCAGTAATCGCAAATCTATGTGCTTCATCACGAATGTGCTGGATCAAATGCAGTGCGGGTGAATCATTGTTGAGCACAATTTCAGTATCGGTTAAGGCGTTATAGAGCGTTTCGAAACCCGCTTTTCGCGTGGAGCCTTTGGCAACACCGATCATTAATACGTCATCAACCCCCAATTCTCCCAATACCGTTTTTGCAATTCCTAGCTGACCTTTGCCACCATCAATCAACAAAATATCTGGCATCTTGCCCTCGCCTTTTTTGAGGCGAGTGTACCGGCGCTCCAAGGCTTGTTGCATAGCAGCATAATCATCACCGGGAGTGATCCCTTCGATATTAAAGCGACGATAATCAGATTTTAGCGGCCCGTTGGTATCGAATACCACACACGAGGCCACTGTAAGCTCGCCACTGCTGTGGCTGATATCAAAGCATTCCATACGCTGCGGAATATCATCCAACTGGAGCGCGTCCTGTAAAGCAACAAACCTATCGAGTGAATTTTGTTTCGTGTTGAGATGTGTAATTAAATTTTGTTCTGCCGCGTTCACAGCCATTTGTAACCATTGTGCGCGATGACTCCTCACACTGTGCGAAAAATAAACCTGACGGCCTATGGCTTGCTGCAAAGCAGTCGCTAAAAGCTCGACTTCTTCCAATTCATGGTTGGTGATAATTTCGCGCGGAATATCACGGCCAGTACTTGCCAAATAAAACTGGGCAATAAATTGTGTAAGAACATCCGCAGGTGTTTCGGCAAGGCCCATCTGTGGGAAAAAACTTCTGCTGCCAAGAATTCGACCTTGCCGCACAAATAAGATATGCACACACAGTGCGTTAGGCCGAGTTACCAGAGCAACAACGTCTATATCACCCTGCCCTTCTTCAATTATTTGTTGCGATTGAATACTGCGTAGAAATGTAATCTGGTCGCGAAATTGCGCCGCCTTCTCAAAGTGAAGTTGTTGCGCAGCCTCGTCCATTTGGTTAGCTAATTCGGCCATTAATTCTTGGCCATTACCCGTTAGAAACATGCGAGTGTGGCGCAAGTCATTGGCGTAGTCCTCTTTGCTGACAAACTCCACGCACGGCGCTGTGCATCGTTTAATTTGGTACTGCAAACAGGGGCGCGAGCGGTTATTAAATACGCTGTCTTCACATTGGCGAACGCGAAATGTTTTTTGTAGAAAATGCAAACTCTCGCGCACGGCTCCCACGTTTGGAAATGGCCCGTAATAATCGCCCTGCTTTTTTTTAGGCCCGCGATGCACGCTGATACGCGGGTAAGGCTCACCGCTGGACACAAAAATGTAAGGGTAAGATTTATCGTCGCGCAGCGAAATATTGTAGGGTGGGCGGTTGGCTTTAATGAGATTCTGCTCAAGAATCAACGCTTCCGCTTCGCTTGAGGTAATAGTGACTTCGATACGATTGATGCGAGCAACTAACGCGTGGGTTTTAGGCGATAACCCGGTTTTGCGAAAATAACTGGCGAGACGGGATTTTAAATTTTTTGCCTTGCCGACATAGAGAATTTTGCCCTCCACATCGAACATTTGATAAATGCCGGGCTGTTGGGATGCATCCGCCAAAAAGCGAACCGAATCAAACTGAGGTGAGAGAGGTTTTTCAGACATGGCAATAAAGTGCAGCAAAAATGTATGCTGCACTTTACATCAATCAGGAAGGATCAATACAGGGTTTTAAACCAAAATTACACAACCGCTTCGGGGTCAAGTAAATTGTGTTTTACAGCGAGAAGAGTTAGCTCCACATCGCTATTGATGTCTAGCTTTTCAAAGATGCGGTAGCGGTAGCTGTTGACCGTTTTTGGGCTCACACAAAAGGTATTAGCTATGTCGTTTACCTTCTGACCATTGGCAATGAGCATGGCGGTTTGGAGCTCACGTTGTGATAGTTTTTCAAAAGGAGAATCTTGACTGCTGTTGCCAGAGAAGTTTTTTAGCGCCAGTTGCTGCGCAATGCTGCTGCTCATATATAGATCGCCACGGATCACTTTATCTATCGCACTGGTGATTTCAGAAAACTCTGCACCTTTGGTTACATAACCAACGGCACCAGCTTGCATCAGTCGTGTTGGATACAAGTCGTCGTCACACGCGGTTACCGCAATGATTTTCAAGGAGGGATTTACGACTAACAGCTTTTTGGTGGCTTCGAGCCCGCCCATTCCTGGCATCTTGACGTCCATAAGCACCACATCCGGTAAAAGTGTGCGTGCTTTTGTTACTGCTTCTTCCCCGCTTTTGGCATCTCCTACCACTTGGTAGCCTTCTATATCGGCTAACATACGCACTATCCCCATGCGTACCAAGTCGTGATCATCGACAACGAGTATTTTAGTCAATCTAGCCCCCATGCCTTATAGCAAGTGTTATTTTTTCTAATGGACGCTGTGTGGCGCATTTTTCGCGATTGTAGTCTTAGCCAACGCAAACTACCAGACATTGATTAGCGCAGCGTTGACCGACATGACAGCGCAACCAATGTGTTGTGCAAATCTTAAAGGTTTTTTCGTACTTTAGGGATAGTTTCTGGGCTCCTGCTCAAGCACAACCCCAAATTTCTGCAGAATTGCTTCTTTAATAGCGGCAGCCAGGCCCAAAACAACCGCTGCTTTTAACCGGTGAGGGTTGGTGAGTACAAGCGCCTGCTGCGCATGAACAGCGGCGTCAAGCTCCCTCCCTTTCCAGCCTGCACGATCAATTAACCAACCAGCAGCCAACTTTACGTGCCTAGAGTCGACTGGATAGGACACTATATCCGGGTAGTTTTTTTGAAGCTCAGTAAGTTTTTTAGCCGACACAATAGGATTTTTAAAAAAACTGCCAACGTTGGGTATTTGCTTTGGATCAGGCAGCTTGCTACGGCGAATCTCGCACACAACTTCGCTAACGAGTTCCGGCGTTATCTCCTGAGGGCCATAGTCCGCCAAAGCAGCTTGTAATGCAGGATATTGGAGTTTGAGATTCGGCTGTTTTTCCAATTTAAATGTGACTGATGTAATCACAAACCTGTCGAGCATTTCATTCTTGAAGACGCTATCTCTGTAACCAAACTGGCAAGACTCCGGTGTAAAGGTTATTGATAAGCCAGTTTTAACGTCCAGCGCGGTTAGCTCGCTGAATACATCTTTCAGCTCCACACCATAAGCGCCGATATTTTGGATTGGTGCAGCGCCGACACTTCCCGGAATTAAGGATAAGTTTTCCAGCCCGTAAAAACCCTCATCCAAACAGTAATCAACAAAACTACTCCAGCTTTCCCCTGCCGCAGCTTTCACATAGTAAAAATCCTTGTCCGCACGGACCAATTCCCGGCCCATTAACTGAATATGCAAAACCAACCCTGGAAAATCTTCGTGCAGAACAATATTGCTGCCACCGCCTAGCACCAGCAGAGGTAATTCTTTTTCTTTAGCAAATTTAATTGCGGCGTGTAATTCGTCTTCGTCTTTAATGGATGTAAAAAACGCTGCACACACAGGAGAGGCAAGTGTGTTGTAGTTTTGTAAATTAAAATGAGGCAAATACAGCGGCACAATAAAATCTCAAAAATAATAAAGTGGAACAGTTATTAACGCAGTTTATTTTTCTGAATGCTTGCGAGCAAACCGGCAGCAGCATCCTCTACCAAATCAAGAACGAGCTCAAATCCAGCCTGCCCACCATGATAGGGATCGGGTACTTCGCAGTAATGTTTTTGCTTGCCAAAATCCAAAAACAAACCGAGGTGACCAGCATAGTTTTTTGGCTTAAGCGATTGCAAAAAATTCAAATTACTTTCGTCCATTGCCAAAATGTAATCAAATTTATGAAAATCGTTTGCGACAACAGCACGCGCCCGCAATATAGATAAATCGATATTGCGGCTTTTTGCAGCGGCGATTGTGCGTGCATCTGGCATTTTACCTTCATGCCAACTAGCGGTGCCTGCTGAATCTATATGAATCTGTTCGCTCACCCCTGAATCATTTACCAATTTGCGGAAAACACCTTCTGCTGTAGGCGAGCGACAGATATTACCTAAACACACAAACAACACATTTACCGGCATTTTATTTCTCAAGCAAAGATTTTATGCGCTGTAGATCTTCTTCGGTATCTACGCCGCCAGGTACAGCAACAACAGCTTCAGCAATATGAATTACTTCACCGTTCCACATAACTCGCAACTGCTCAAGCGATTCAATTTTTTCCAAGGGCGCGGGAGCCCAAGTAACGAACTTGTGCAATAACCCAACACGATACGCGTATATACCTATGTGACGCTGCACTGGAAAATTATTGGGCAATTGGTTTATATCAGGTTGCGCAAAATGATCCCTTGGCCAAGGGATAGGTGCACGCGAAAAATACAGCGCGCGGCCGTTTCGATCTGAAACAACTTTTACAATATTGGGATTACGGAAATCTGCAAGACTATGAATCGGCTCACTTAAGGTCGCCATAGCCGCCGAGTCCATAGACACCAAATTGTTAGCCACTTGATTAATCACCTGGGCAGGAATTAAAGGTTCGTCGCCTTGGACATTCACCACAATTTCATCATTTGCCAAGCCCAACTGCTTAACAACTTCTTGCAAACGATCCGTTCCAGAAGTGTGCTCTGCCGATGTCATACAAACTTGCGCACCAAATGATTTAGCCACTGTTTCGATGCGCACATCGTCAGTCGCGATAATAACCTGATGTGCATTGCTTTCAAGCGCCCGCTCATACACATGCTGTATCATCGGCTTGCCCGCTATATCCTTTAAAGGTTTTGCAGGCAAGCGTGTTGAAGCATAACGAGCTGGAATCACTACAGTAAATTTCATAGACCGACCTTAAAGGGAACTAAGCTTTTGTTGGAAAGCTGTAAAGAAAGCGTTGTCCAGATGTGCGTTTACAATCAGCGAATACCAATCTTGTTTTGCAATAGACTGACATTTCACCGCATCTTTTTCTGTCATTACAACTGTACCAGCACCGAGATCAGAAAAATCCTGCTCAGAAAATTTGTGATGATCTGGAAATGGGTGTTCAACACAGGTTAAGGACAAAGATTCAAGTGTTTTAAAAAAACGTTCTGGATTTCCGATACCCGCTATCGCATGAATAGGACGCGAAAAATTTATGTCGTTGAAAGCATGCTCCTGCCACGTTTTAACATGCCGCCATGCAATGGGCATTAGGTTCATGGTATGGACGTTTTTATACGCCGATAAATATTGATCTTTGCCAGGGTTATTAACCACTATAAAATCAACGTTATGTAAACGCGATACAGGCTCACGCAAGGGCCCAGCTGGCAACAAATGTTGATTTCCAAATAAGCGTTGACCATCCACTACTGCAATTTCCAAGGTTCGGCCCAACCCATAATGCTGCATACCATCATCACTCAGTATGATTGTGCAGCCAGTTTCAACCAGCTTTTTTGCCGCAGTTACACGATCAGGCGATACACAAACTGCGCATTTTGTTGAAAGATAAATTAGTAGGGGTTCATCGCCGGATTCGTCGGCACGAGAATTTTCATGTAGCAAATAGGGATACTGAGCTGCGCGACCACCATAGCCACGGCTAACTACACCAGGCTTCTGCCCTTGTGCCTGTAAATATTTAACGAGCTCGATAATAAGTGGAGTTTTACCGGTTCCACCAACGGAAATATTGCCCACAATAACCACAGGAACAGGCAGCGTTTGCTGGAAAAACCTTATCAATATAAATTTTCGCAGCACACTGATGAAACCAAACAACCAACTTAAAGGCAACAGCGTGTAGATCCATGGGGACTTACCGTACCAAGCTTTTAATAAGAGGTTGTGAGATTTTTTCACGCGATGCCCAGCGCTAATAAACAGCAGGCTATTTCTTTTTTATTTCTGCTGTTTCCGGTTGACGAGAGGTAATACTTAATCGGCTAAATCCAAGTTGACCCGCGACATCCATAGCGGTTACCACAAATTGGTGCGGTGTTTTTGCATCTGCCGTTAACAACAAAGGCATATCCGTTTTGCCTTCAGATGTTTTAAGAATGGCAGCGCGCAAAGTATCGACTTCATTGTTGACCAAACTCTGGCCATTAATAGAAAAACTGCCTTGCTCGCTTACAACAATTTCAATTTGCTGCTTTGAATCGGTTGAGGGCTCGCCTTTTGCTTCTGGAAGCTCAACACCTAAATGCGTTTCTTTAGTAAAGGTGCTAGATAACATAAAAAATATCAACAAAAAGAACATCACATCAATTAGTGATATCAGATTCATTGGTTCCAAGTCACGAGACTGACGGCGGAATTTCATAAACTACACCAGTTTTACGTCAACACTACGATCAGTGTGTAAAGCATCTACTAATTTGATGGATTCTTCTTCCATTATTACGACAAGACTATCAACGCGACGTAAAAAGTAACGATGTAAAATAGTGGCTGGAATCGCAACAATCAAACCTGCGGCAGTCGCGATCAAAGCAACAGCAATACCACCGGCCAATACTCCCGCGTTTCCAGAACCTTTTAACATGATTGCATTGAAGGTTTCGATCATACCGAACACGCTACCAAGCAAGCCAAGCAAAGGTGCAACATTCGCAATTGTGCCCAAGGCACCTACGTAGCGTTCCAAATCGTGAATAACTTGGTTAGCCGCCTCTTGAATGGAATCTTTCATAACTTCTCGGCCGTGGCGGGAGTTACTAAGGCCAGCAGCGAGTATTTTACCCAGTGGCGAAGATTGTTTTAATTCGCGAAGTTTAGCCGCATCGACCTGATTGCTTTTTATCCAACTCCATACTTGTGCCAGTAAGGTCCGCGGAGCAACTTTGTTGGGATTTAGCGTCCAATAACGCTCAATACTGATACCGATAACGGCAATTGAACAGAGGATGATTGGAATCATCATTACACCACCAGACACGATGATTTCGAACACAGGAGACCTCGCTATCGAACTTATTATCGGATACTTTTTGGCCTAACCAGAAGCCACTTATATTGCGGCGTACCTTACCACAAGACGTATAGAAAACCATGCTGGGCTTCAACTTTTCTAGACGTGAGCCTTTAGTAATCAGGTTATTGGGTGTTCGAATCATCAAACCAATAACGCTTTGCAAACTGGCGGTATTCCCGCATGGGCATCCCCTCTGCCTCCCAGCTAAATTCCAGTGCACCACTTGTGGCGGTATTTAGAGAATGCGCACCCAAAGCGGTATAACGCGCTTGAACATCGGGATGTGGATGCCCATGTTGGTTGTGGAATCCTGCGCTGAAAATTACAACTTGGGGACGCAGCTTGTTCACAAATTCAAGGCTAGACGAAGTGCGACTACCGTGGTGAGGTGCCAGTAATATCTCTACAGGCTTCATCTCGCCAGCATCAAGCAGATTACGCTCAACCTCCTTCTCTATATCACCTGCAAGCAAAATTTTGTGCTCATTGAATTCAACCAAGAGCACACAGGAATGATTATTAGCTTTAGCCTTTGCTTGAAGGGGCCAAGCCAAAAATTTAAAACGTACCCCATCCCACTGCCATGGTTTCTGGGTATGACAATTATCAATTCGCGCTGCATTAGCTGGCGCTTGATCGTTTTCTTGTTCGCCAACTAATAGATCCCCCACCTTGGTTCCCGCTAGAACACCATTCAAACCACCTATGTGATCTTGATCGTTATGGCTCACCACTAGCCGATCCAGATAACTTATACCTTGGCTTTGCAAGTAGGGAATTATGATGCCGCTACCCGCATCGAAATTTTCGGTATAGATCGGGCCAGTATCATAGAGCAATTGATGATGCTGTGTGCGCACAAGCACGGCAGTCCCCTGCCCGACATCGAAGACCAACATTTGCAAGGTCGGCAGAGGCTTTAAAGGAATAAGTAACGCTAAAATTATTGCAAATACAGCAAGAATTTTACTGCCTAAACCACGAGGTAAAAGCATCAATAAAACGCCAAGGATAGCCACACCAATTGCCAGCGAATTAAAGTTAACCAGAGGATTGAGTTTCCCTTCGCCAAGCCTCAATAGATATGCCAGCCACTCATGTACGACCATCAATCCCCATTCAGCACAACGCAAGAAGAAACTTTCGACTATGGGAATAAAAAAATGACTTACTGCTGAAATAATTAAACAGGGAACCACAAAAAAAGTAATAACCGGAATGGCAATAAAATTTGCAGGAGGAGCTAATAATGAAGATGTGTGGATTAACACTGATAGAGGAATCAATAAGCCAATAAACATTACCCACTGAGATTTTACAAAAACAGAAAAATGATTTTTATTCGCAGCAACCACACCATGGGGCTTGATAATGGAAACTCGACCTGAAAAACAAAAAATCAACATAGCTACCGCAACGAAAGATAACCAAAACCCAATATCGTAAGCGGCTAAGGGGTCATGAAGTAGCACCAAGGTTAATGCGATCACCAAACTATTGCTCGCAAAAAAACTTCGTCGCCACAAGAGAGCAAGCTGAACCACAATTAACATGATTAAGGTTCGAATAGTAGGAATATTGAACCCGGCAATCAGACTGTAAAATAATGTGAACGAAGCAGAAAAAGCGTAACCAAAAAACATTGATGGATATTTAGAGCAAACCAACTGAAAACATCTACCCACAAAATTTCCGAAAAAGAAACCGACAATGGCGAAAAACCCTAAATGCAAGCCTGATATAGCAATAAGGTGATTGGTGCCCGTCTTGATCATCTCACCCCATTGATCTTTTTCCACCAAAGAGGTGTCGCCAACAAGTAACGCAACCAAAATGCCTTTTTGCGAGCTGCCACTGGCGTGTAAAAGCCACTGTTGCATCTCGTAGCGCAATACATCAATTGAAAATTTTGGCTGCGCTTTTAATCGTTCATTGGTGCCTTCACGAATATAACCGGTTGCACCCACATGACGGCGAAGGAGTGATGCTTGGTAATCAAATCCACCGGGATTCACAAAACCGCGTGGCTTTTTCAATTTGACGGTAAGCCGCCACTCCTCGCCAGTTTTAACTCGCAAATTGGCGTAACTACTAATATTTATTTTCCCGGGAAATTGTTCAAAGAACTTATTTCCATCATACGCAGAGTAGGCACGATTAACATTCAACGTAAATAACTGACGTCGACTATTTTCTTGGGGCAACCCGACAACCCTGCCCTCCACAATTAAATCGCGTTCGGCTAAGTTTTGGGGCAACTGTTTGCTTAATAGATAATGACCTGAACAGACTCCGTAACAAAATCCAACGGATACGCTTGCTAGCCACGCTATAGGTGGAAACTTTTTATAGAGTAAGACTGTGCAGAGAAGTATGAAGCTTAGTGCAGAAATTAATGGCGCCAAGTCTGGCAAGTTTGGCAAAAAGCCCGCAAGCACAACACCAAAACAAAAGAAAAGTAAAATAAGCATAACATCCTTGTATATACATTAATTAACTCAAACAAACGCCCGTTCCGCCAAGACCGCAATAACCATTTGGATTTTTTGCGAGATATTGCTGATGATAAGGCTCAGCGTAGTAAAACTCGTTGAGAGGCAAAATTTCTGTAGTAATTTCCCCCAAGCCAGCATCCGTTAGCGCTTTTTGATAAGCGACTTTTGATGCTTGAGCGCAAGCAAGTTGCTTCTCATTAAAGGTATAAACACCTGATCTATATTGGGTGCCACGATCATTCCCCTGCCTCATGCCTTGAGTAGGATTGTGCGATTCCCAAAATACTTTTAGCAAAGCATTCAGTGAAATTATTCGAGGATCAAACACCACAAGCACGACTTCATTGTGCCCTGTAAAACCGGTACAAACCTCCTCGTAAGTTGGATTAGGGGTATAGCCGGCTGCGTAACCCGCCGCCGTAGTGTACACCCCCTCCTGCTGCCAAAACCGACGTTCTGCGCCCCAGAAACAACCTAGCCCCAAAACAATTTTCTCAAACCCTGCCGGAAAAGGTTCTTGCAACGGATTACCCAACACCATGTGAGCATGAGTCACCGGTACTTTTTCTGCACGACCTGGCAAGGCCTGCTCCGGCGTAGGCAATGTCGTTTTTTGCTGTATATAAAACATATGTTTATCTCCAGCCAAATGTAACGAGAATTAAAACCAACGATTTAGCTGTGCTTTTTCCCATACGCTGAGCAAAGCGCGCTCAACGGCAATTTGAGCTGTTAAACCAATTTTTTCCTGTAAAGATTTTTTAACTGCATATTCAACTTCAAAAATATCGGCTGCTTCCACTTGATCTAGAAGGTATTCATCACTGGTTTGTATAACATCAATAAGGTTCACTTCTTTTGCACGGCGACCAAACCACACTTCGCCCGTGGCGACTTTGGCTATATCCACTTGTGGACGATGCTCACCAACGAAGTCTTTAAATAAAACATGAGTATCTTCAATATCTTCTATAAATTTTTCGCGTCCTTTCTGCGTATTTTCACCAAACATGGTTACTGTGCGTTTAAATTCACCTGCAGTGAACATTTCATAATCGATATCGTTTTTCTTTAACAATCGATGGAAGTTAGGTAACTGTGCTACAACACCGATGGAACCCAAAATGGCAAAAGGTGCCGCGACGATTTTGTTAGCGACGCAAGCCATCATATATCCACCGGATGCGGCAACCTTGTCCACACACACGGTGAGCGGGATTTGTTTATTCGTAATGCGCGCCAATTGGCTTGACGCAAGACCGTAGCTATGAACCATGCCACCACCACTCTCAACTTTAACGACAACTTCATCTTTTGGTGTCGCCATTGTGAGCACTGCGCTAATAACTTCACGCAAGCTATCGTTGGCGGAAGCCTTAATATCTCCATGAAAGTCCAGCACAAAAACGCGTTTTTTGTGCTCATCGGAAAAATCACCTGAATCTTTTTTGCTTTTCCCTTTTGCAACTTTTTTTTGCTCAGCCTTTTCAAGCTTTAAACGCTTTTTTTCATCTTTCTCAAGTTGCTTGACTTGCTCTTCATCTAACATTGCGTGCTGTAAGGCCTCACGCATGGCTTTGAATTTTTCGTTTAGCTTACCAATTTGAATCTGTCCTTTTTCAGACTTCTTATTGCGTGAACTTGCCGACACAACCAAGCTAACGATAACAACTATCGCCACTACGAATGTGATGGTCTTAGCTAAAAATAAACCGTATTCTGTTAAAAATTCCAACGTATAACTCCAATCAAGGTAAATAAATTATTTCCAATCCGCTATGGCCTTACTGGCAACATCATTCAAAGGGCGAACATTGAGGCCGTTGCCGGCCAGACTAATTTCGTAAAGCGCACCGTTCTTCATTGGTAAATAGCGCGCTGTTCCATAATGAGCATCAATTACAGAGAACCATTGTGGATGCGCATTAATAAACCGCCACAAATCCAAACCTAATGGGCTTTCAATTAATGAAAAGGTTGAGCGCTTCTCAGTTGTTTCCTTTTGTATATCGTAATACCGACCACTCAAACGATCCAATCTGTAGGCGGGCTTCACGTCAAAACCTGAAAAGTAACCTTGCCATTTTATAATGCGCGCATCCAGTTGCCATTGATCGCCGTGCAAACTAAAGCGCTGTTGTTTTCCATTAGCGTCTACCACTAATGCATCAAAATATTGTTCTTCAATAGTCTCAAAATTAACTGTTGCAACGGGTTGGCCGACTAAAATTTGCTTGTAACTGTAAATATCGTAGGCAAACAACCCAATCGCACCGCCAATTGCAAGTAAGCCAAGGCCAAACATACCTGTGAGCCAGCCCATAAACCAACTACTCAACCACAACACTTTTGCGGCGCGATATGCAACAAAGGCGGCAATTAACACAATAAGCAAGGCTATCAAAGTGTATAACATAGGAATCCTTATCTAAGCTTGTGATTTATTATTTGAACGAATAGATTGTCTTTCTTGTACAAAAGTTCTTATTAAGCGGCCTGATATAGTCGATGCTGGGGGAATTTTTGGCAACTCATCATAGCGATACCAATAAGCCGCTTGGATTTCCTCATCATCTACTTTTATTTCGCCGCCCGCGTAATCCGCGAAATAACCCAACATTAACTGCCCGGGAAACGGCCAAGGTTGACTAGCGATGTAACGGATATTAGCAACGCTTACACCTACCTCTTCTTTTACTTCACGCGTCAGTGTTTGTTCCGGGCTTTCGCCCATTTCGATGAAACCTGCAAGACAGCTGTATTTTTCTTCTTTCGAACGCGTATGCCACGCCAACAAACATTCATCGCCACGTGTTATTAACGTGATTATGCAAGGTGATAACCGCGGATAAAAATCTAATTTGCACGACACGCAGACTTTTGCGAAATCCCTCGAATGTTGCTCTGTTGGTTTGCCGCAACGCCCGCAATACTGGTGATCGAAATGCCAGCGTAATATTTGCAAAGCTCGGCCGGCTGTTTGGAAATCCTCTTCAGAAACCGATTCAACCAAGCTACGCAAACCACGCCAGTGAAAACCGGGGATTTCTTTAAAAGCAACATTTGCTACAAAATCCTCTGCTCGCTGGCTTTTTAACGCATGCTTTACGTGTAACTCCAATTCCAAGCACTTCATGTCTTCATGACTTAAGGTTGCAATCTGACCGCTTGCAGTGCATAAAAATTTTTCGTCGGCAACTACATAATGAACATGCGTAGTTTGCACTGATTACACCTTATAACCCAAAGCTTCCAAGCTTTCTTCTGCGATACCCAAAACATCGGTATCAGCTTTTTTGTCGACTTTTAGATTATCGAGATAATACTCCAAGCTAATAATCGCGTCCGCAAAGGTATCCATCATGTGTTGAATAGCGGCTTGCTGTTCGTCATCCATTAAGGACTCGTCGATAAACTTCATGCAACCAGCAATCACCTTAGCTGCACGCGGCAACCCTAATACAAACATACCACCACGCACGGCATCCAGTGTTGCTGATATATTGGCAATATGTGCCTTGTCATAATTGGACTCTGCAAATGCGCTTAACGCGCGTTTTACCAAGCCCAAACCAGATTCGATTTCATCGATAACCAGTTTTTCAGCTTCGGCAATTTGGTTATTGGCCATTACATCATCGCGCGACAATGCATTAATTTGAGCGAGTTTTTCATCAGAAAGATTCGTCTTACCCAAACCCGCAATGGTACTTTCAACATACAAGAGCGTATCGGCAACACTCAATAAATCACTTGAGTTAACTGCTTCGCCAGAGGTTTGCCAACGCTGAATCTTTTCGATTTCTTGCTTAAGTGAATTACTGGGAGAGACCAAACCGACGATAGCCAAAATATCGGCAATCTTTTTTAAGGTATCAACAAGTTCTGGGGATTCAGACAAGGTATCGGCACCACCTTGTGCAGCACGCTCCAAAATATTTTTAGTGCTATGCAATTCGTCGGTTAATACGGCGGCCATTGAATTGATTGTATTGACGCTGGGGCCACGCAAAAAATCCATCTCGCGAGCAAGCTCTTTATCACTGTAACTCAACGAAGGTAAAGCGTAAGCAGACACTACCGCTTTGGATTTTTCGGTTGTAGATTTCGACAATGTAAGCAGATATAAGAGCTCTTTAATCAGCGCCGCATCAGGCTCGCGATTCATAACCGCTGCACCTTCAAATTGCAGACGTTTAATCTCACGATCCAAACTACTAAAAAGCATTTTACGGCTTTTAGTGATACGCAAATTTTCTTCGTTCATCGCTGTTAAGGTTGCATTGGCAAGCCACCATAAATTGCCCAATGCACTAGTGCCGCATACAGATTCCAAACGTTCAAGCGCGCGGCACATAATTCCAAAAGAGGGTTTAATTTGCGTGCCCTGCAGAACTTTAAGAAGCCCGGCTTGGTACATGTGACGCAAGCGACGTACTAATATTGTGAGATTTTCTTGCGAAGGTGCCAATTGCTGAACGGCACGGGTAATTTTTAATGGTTCGTAACTGAAATAATAACTTTCTGGAAGTAAAGGCGCTCTGCGAGCCTGACGCAGTTCATTAATGTGTGGAATCAATAGCAACGCCATACTGCGCGATGTTTGCAAACAAAACTCTAAATATCTTGGCAACATAAAAAAAGCAGAGGTAAGTAACTCTAACTTTTTATCGGTGGCGGGATTATCGCCAAGGGTAATATCATTAATATGTTCAAGTAGTTCATCGGCCAGTAAGTCAACGCCTTTTAATTGAATGAGGCTTAATGTACCGCGAATTTGCCGAACACCTTCGATACAGTTTTGCAACAACTCTCCATTTGTTCTATCGCTCGCAAACTGCTCTAAACGGAGCGCAGATTGTTCGATGGTTGCCAACAACTCATCGTGCACCATTTTTAACGAGGCAATATTAAAAGCTTCATTTGCACTCATGAATAAAATCCTAATTTTAGTGTTATTTTGACTTTATCTCACTTAGGGAGATTTTGCCGGATATTTACTTGCCCTAACCAAGGAATGCTAATGGTTTCTCAAATATGCGTCTATACGCCAACTTGAGTCTCAATTGCCGCATCCTTAAGCCAAATACAATTGCCCCCACTGCTTTTTTCAATGGCAGCGAGTTTTGATTCATGTAAAACCAATTCTTCCGCGCTCGCGGCTAACACAGGCAGGGGTTTGCGAGTTGTCGGTAATCGGCGAATTTCGCTAACCACTGTATTCGAATCCTTGTTACTCGACTGGTTACCACCTAAAGATAGCGCAGTTTGACCACCCGTCATCAGCAGGTAAACATCGGCCAAAATTTCAGCATCGAGCAAAGCGCCGTGAAGATCACGCTGAGAGTTATCTACCCCATAACGCTTACACAATGCATCAAGATTATTCTTTTGCCCAGGATGTTTCGCACGCGCCAGCAAGAGGCTATCAATTACCGTTCGGTTAGTTTCAATAGTAGCTGGGCGAGGGAGAAGGCGCGCGAATTCTGCGTTGATAAAACCTATATCAAACGCGGCGTTGTGGATGATGAGATCCGCATCACCAACAAACGCCATGAACTCCTCCGCGATTTGGGCGAATTTGGGTTTATCGGCCAGCATTTCATTGCTTATTCCGTGTACCTGAAACGCGCCTGCATCGACTTCGCGCTCAGGATTAATGTATTGATGATAGTGACGCCCAGTGAGACGACGGTTAAAAAGTTCAACACACCCTATTTCGATAATACGGTGGCCTTGAGTGGTTTCAAGACCCGTTGTCTCTGTATCCAGAACAATTTGACGCATGTAATTCCCGAGCTTAAAAAATTATTTGGTTATGTTTTAGCGTAGTTCTTCTATACCGCGATTGGCGAGGCTATCGGCAATTTCGTTTTCCCTATGGCCTGTATGGCCGCGAACCCACCGCCACTCTACTGTATGTCGCTGGGTTTGTTCATCTAATCGCTGCCATAAATCTGCATTTTTTACTGGCTGTTTGGCGGCCGTTTTCCAACCATTTCGCTTCCATCCTGCAATCCACTCGGTTACACCCTTGAGTACATATTGAGAGTCAGTAGTTAGCACCACCGAACAGGGTTCCTTGAGTGCAGACAACCCCTCAATAGCGCCCATTAATTCCATACGGTTATTCGTTGTCTCGGCGTCTCCACCATAAAGGGATTTTTCTACATCACCATATCGTAACAAAGCGCCCCAACCACCCGGACCAGGGTTACCTTTGCAGGCGCCGTCCGTAAATAATTCTACTTTTTTCAATGGGTTATTCCATTTATATCAGGTTATTTCTTAGAAGTATTTTGCATTTGAGGCTCTTTTCCACGCGTCGCTTTACCGAGAATTTTAGTCACTCCCCAGCCGCGTAAACCGGTATACCCCTGCCACTGAGGCTTTATAGGCGTCATGGCAAGCGTATCTTTACGCGCCACAATAACGTAGAACCCACCCCAAGGCAGACACAGCCTTTTACCCCAGCGCTCCATCCATTGCAAATATTTAGTCACACCGACCTTATGCGTTGGAGGACAGTAAAAACCTTGCCGTACGGCAACAGGCTCGAAATCCAGAACAGCCAGCCAATCCAACACCCGACCCAAGCGAAGTGACTGGTGTCGCCAGTGCGGAGCGTCGCTAAAAAATCGGGCGATCCAACGCCACAACCCCAATAAACTCCATGGGTTAAACCCTACCACTATGAGATGACCTTGGGAAATAAGGACTCCGGCCGACTCACGCAGAACCTGATGCGGCTTTTGGCTAAAATCCAATGCGTGATGAAGAATGACGAGATCAATCGTGTTAGGTGGCAAGGGAAGATGCGTAAAATCTGCGATACCGGTGACAATAGGCTGCTCCACCGCCTGAGGATAGAACGCAAAACGGTGAGAGATGCGGCTGGATTGGGTCAAATCTAAATGCTTGGCAACACTTAGCTGAAGCAAGTGATAACCGAACAAATCCCGCACCTCACTATCAATGCAGTCCCGCTCTATATCGACTAACAACTGACCAAGTGGTGATGCGAACCACTCACTCAAATTGTCGAGACTCGTTCGCAGCGGCAGTACGCCGAAGCGTTTGCGCCACTGGCGGCGAAGCCCTTTTAAAAACCGGTTTGACATAGTTAACTCACGTAAAAAGAGCAATCCAAGCCAGCAATTCAGTCAACTCAGGTAATATTGAAAAATCAGCCTGCTCAAATTTCTTATTATTGGGTCATTATGCTTCACATTCACACTATTCCTGCCTTTAACGACAATTATTTTTGGTTAATTCAGCCGCATCGGCAAGTCCGTGATGCCTATATAGTAGACCCCGGCGCTAGCAAGCCGGTTTTCGATTATCTCACTCAGCACGAGTTAAACCTGCGTGGTGTTTTGCTAACTCACCATCACCATGACCATGTTGATGGTGCAGAAGAGCTTAGTAACTATTTTAAGGTGCCCATATACGGGCCCAAGTCGCCCCGAATGCCGCAGGTCACTCACTACCTCTACGAGGGCGACAAAGTAGCGCTGGGCCCAATTACCCTTGAGGTATTGGAGATTGCAGGCCATACATTGGATCACATCGCTTATCTGATCAATATACCGGGCGATACGCCCCACCTGTTTAGTGGCGACACCTTATTTGCCGTAGGCTGCGGACGTTTGTTTGACGGAACCGCCGAGCTTTTGCATAACGCCCTTAAAAGAATTTCTGCACTGCCGGACAATACGCTTATTTACGGTGGTCATGAATACACCCTTTCCAATATTAGATTTGCGCTCACGATTGAACGGGGAAATCAAGATCTTGAAGCCAGAGAAGCAGTCGAATCAGAAAAGCGCGCTAAAGGTCTCCCAACCTTGCCCACGTCTTTATGGCAGGAGCATAGAACCAATCCGTTTTTGCGCTGTCACTTAAACTCTGTTCGTGCCCCTGTGGAGCAGATTTGTGATAGGTATTTGGCGACAGACCTAGAGGTTTTCACCAATTTGAGACGCCTGAAGGATAACTTCTGAGAACCCGTCCGATTCCTTGGGTTGACCCATTCCAGCCCAATCCATAGACTTCACCCCTCGGACGCGCTTGGTAGTTTAATTTTCACTCAACAAGGAGGGGCAAAAGGTAATCATCATAAGAAATGTGACTCTATGAAACTCATACATCGCTCCTTTTCGAACACAATTTTGACCATAGCTTCCGTGACCACCCTTTTGGTGAGTTGCGATACCTTGCACCTGAAGCCATCACCTAAAGCAACAGCTTCCTCTGAGAGCGCAATTTCGCATCAAGTCGTTAAAACCGATGCAGCCCCCACGCAACGCACCTACAACACAGTTTGGGACCATATTCGCGCTGGCTTTAGTTTGCCGCAAACATCCAATCCCGCCGTTGATTCACAAATTCGTTTTTATACAAGCAATAAAGCCTATTTTTATAAAGTCACGCAACAAAGCGAGCCATTCCTTCATTACGTGGTAAGCGAGATGGAAGCGAACGGCATGCCAATGGAGCTTGCGCTCTTACCGTTTATTGAAAGCTCCTACAACCCGACAGCCGCTTCATCCAGTAACGCCGGTATGTGGCAATTTGGTGATGCAACGGGTCGCAATTTTGGGCTGAAGCAAAATTCTTGGTATGACGGGCGAAAAGATGTTGTCGCGTCAACCGATGCCGCTATTCGATTATTGAAAAAGCTCTACACAAAATTTGATAACGATTGGTTACTTGCAGTTGCCGCGTACAACGCAGGCGACGGCACCATACAGCAAGCCATTGAGAAGAATCGCCGTGCAGGAAAGCCCACAGATTTTTGGTCGCTACCGCTTAATAAGACAACTCAGGGTTACATCCCCCAACTGTTAGCATTGTCTAAAATTGTGGCTGACCCCAATGTTTACGACTTCAAACTCTACCCGATTGCTGACGTTCCTTATTTTGTGAAGATCAACGTGGATTCGCAAGTTAACCTTGCAGATGCTGCACGTAGCAGTTCACTTGATGTAGCCTTGTTGAAAAAATTAAATTCAGGTTACAAAGGTTGGCTCACTGATCCAACAGAGCCTCGCCAACTGTTGGTACCGGTGGACTCAGCAGCATCCTTTAAATTACAGCTCGATTCCCTACCAATAGCGTCAAACCAAAAATGGCAGGAACATCTTGTTAAAAAAGGCGATACGCTTGACGCTATTGCAAAAAAATATGGAGCTAGCGCAGCTCAAATTAAAGCAGTCAACCATATTAAAAGCGCCAACCTCAATGTAGGTCAACGCGTACAAATTCCACTATTACCTGCCGGCGAAACCCCAATTAATTCTGCACCCGAAAAAAGCGTTGCTGAGCAAGCGACACCAACGGAAAAACCTGATTACTACCTTGTAAAATCTGGCGACAATTTGTGGTCAATAGCCAAATCACAAAACATGACGGTGGATGCGCTAACACAATTGAACAACATGACCACTAAAAGCGCGCTAAAACCCGGACAAAAATTATTGGTGGCTGCCCAAGCAACCACAGGCAACCCCAACCAATCACGCAAACTGAATTACACCATTAAATCTGGCGACACCTTGGGCAAAATTGCAGCGAAATACGATGTGAGCGTCAAGCAAATTATGGCGTGGAATAAAATCAAAGATGAAACCAACATTCGCCCTGATCAGGAACTGATAGTACTGGTGGATGCTAAAAACTAAAGTTTTGGTATAGCTGCCAGTAACTGTTGGGTATAAGTTTCTTTAGGCGAGGCAAAAAGCGTTTCTGTTTTTCCCTCTTCAACCAGTCGCCCTTTTTGCATAACGTAAACACGATCGCAAAGATAGCGAACGACTGACATATCATGCGAAATAAACAGCATGGTCAATTGGTGTTTTTGTGTTAACTCTAACAATAATTTTAGAATTTGCGCGCGAACGGTCACATCCAAAGCGGATACAGGCTCATCTGCAATAATCAATTTAGGCTTTACTGAAATTGCTCTCGCAATTGCGATACGCTGACGCTGACCGCCCGAAAATTCATGGGGATATTTTCGAATCGATTGACGATCCAAACCCACATCATCCAAGAGTTGGCTAACCTGATCTAAAACCGTTTTACGCGTCGCAAGACCGTGTGTGAGCAAGGGTTCGGCTAGCGTATCAAATACGGTCATTCGCGGATTTAACGAGGCATAGGGATCTTGGAAAATCATCTGGAAATCGCGGCGCGCGCGCTTTAAATCTGCATCAGACAACTTGAGTAAATTTTTTCCCTCTAACAACACTTTCCCTGATTGAGCATCCACTAAGCGCATAATGGTGCGCCCTAATGTCGATTTCCCCGAACCAGACTCACCAACAACTCCCAGAATTTCGCCGCGCCTAATTGTCAGGCTAATATCATCGACTGCTGTCAGGGTGCTGATCCGACGCTTAAAAAAAATGCCACCAAACTGATGGAAGACTGTATTCAAATTCTTAATTTCTAAAAATGGAGCTTGAGTTTCGTCTGCTAAACTTTGTGTTGGTTTGGCAGTTGTTAATACCGCACTCAGTAATTTTCGGGTGTAAGCTTGGGTAGGACTAGAGAAAATATCTTCAACCCTACCCTGCTCTACTAATTTTCCTTTCTCCATCACCAAAACATGGTCCGCCATTTGTGCAGCGACGCCCAAATCGTGAGTGATGAAAATAACAGCAAGATTTCGACTGCGTTGCAAATTTTTAATGAGTTTTAAAATTTGTGCTTGCACACTCACATCAAGCGCCGTAGTCGGCTCATCCGCAATTAATAATTCTGGCTCTGTAATTAACGCCATCGCAATCATAACGCGCTGACGCATGCCACCTGAAAATTGGTGCGGGTAGTGATCAATCTTTTTTTCTACATCATGAATACCAACTTCTACCAACGCTTCAATCGCGCGCTTACGCGCATCCTGCTTAGATAAATCATGATGTTGCATAACCGTCTCAATAAGCTGATCGGAAATACGCAGGTAAGGGTTGAGCGAGGTCATGGGATCTTGAAAAATCATGCTGATTTTTCGGCCGCGAATATTGCGCAGATCATCTTCGCTCATTGTCAACAGATCTTTACCTAAAAAAACTGCGGTTCCTCTCTCAACACTCCCTGGAGGCGAAGGAATTAACCCCAACAAACTATAACAAGCGACGGATTTCCCCGACCCAGACTCTCCCACAATACCCAGCACTTCCCCCGCATTGAGATCAAAGCTTAAATCCTCAACAGCTACGCTAGTACCATTGCGGGTATTAAAAACAACACGTAGATTTCTAACAGTTAACATATTGAGATTTCCAAATTTAATCTTTTGATGCCCGGGGATCTAGCGCATCACGCAAACCGTCACCTAAAAAATTGAGCGAGAACAAAGTGATTGATAAAGCTAAACCCGGAAAAATCAGTAGCCAAGGATACTCCTCCATGACTTCAACCCCGCTAGAAATCAGTGAACCCCAGGAGCTTTCTGGGGGCTGAATACCCAAACCAAGAAAGCTTAAAAAAGATTCCAACAAAATTACGCCCGGAATAGTCAAGGTTGTATAAACAATAATTGGCCCTATAACATTTGGAATTAAGTGACGATTAATAATTTGCCACGGTGATAAACCAATAGTCACTGCAGCTTCTACAAATTCTTGTTGCTTAATGTTCAACACCTGTCCACGCACGATACGCGCCATGGTCAGCCACTCAACTGCACCAATTGCCAAAAATAAAAGAAGCATGCTGCTGCCGAAAATAACCGTGAGCAAAATAATAAAAATGATGAAGGGTAAAGCAAAGAGTGCATCAACAATTCGCATCATAAACGCATCTACTCTCCCGCCAAAAAAACCTGCGGTGGCCCCCCAAAGAACACCAATCAATAAAGCTACTGTGGTGGCGATAAATCCCACCATTAAAGACACACGGCTGCCGTACATGATGCGAGTTAACTGATCTCTACCTAGGGTATCAGTTCCTAACCAGTGCTGAGCAGAAGGAGGTGTTGCACCTAATTCCAGGTTTTGGCCTTCATAGGTGTAAGGTGCAATATACGGTGTCAGCAATGCGGTGAATATCAAAAATACCAGCACACAAAAACCGAACATTGCTAGCGAGTTTTTGCGCAGTCGCGAAAATGCATCGCGCGTAAGCGAGGTACCATGCTTAATGTAAAATGTCCCGCTCATTCTTAAACCTCACCTATTTCTTGACGGGTTTTAGGGTTAAGAATTAACAAAACCAAATCAGCAAGTATATTGAATATCACAATTAAGAAAGCAAAGAAAATTGTGCACCCCATAATCATCGTATAGTCACGGTTAAACGCAGCTTGTATGTAAAAACGGCCAATACCCGGGATTTGGAATAGGCTTTCAACAATAAACGAACCGGCTAACAGCCCCGCAATTGTAGGGCCCAAAAATGAAACTGTCGGAGTTAGCCCTCCACGGAGAGCATGAACAAATACAATTCGCGCAGTCGATAAGCCCTTAGCTTTTGCGGTACGAATATAATCTTGAGATAAAACTTCTAACATACCACCCCGAGTAATACGGGCTATGTAAGCTGCGTAAGATGCACCCAATGTAATTGAAGGTAAAATTTTATCGCCGGGAATTTTCCCCCAGCCTGCAACGGGTAACCAATGCAACCAGATCCCAAAAATCAATAGCAACAACGGGCCTAGAACAAAAGAAGGCAAACAAATACCCACCATTGCTCCAGACATAGGCAAATAATCCCAATAAGTGTTCGGCCTTAAGGATGCCAGTATTCCAGCGGTTAAACCTACGAATAGAGCGAACACAATCGCGTAACATGCCAATTCAAAAGTAACAGGGAACCCAGCGGCAATTAAATCATTGACTGTGTGACTCGGGTATTTAAATGACGGACCAAAATCACCTTGCACCAAATTTTCTGTGTAACGTAAAAACTGTTGCCAAGTTGGTTCATCAAGGTGATAGCGCGCATTCAAATGTTTGAGAACATCGGGTGAAACTTTGCGCTCCTGATCGAACGGGCCGCCAGGCGCGGAATGAATTAAAAAGAATGTCACAAGTGTTACCACCAACAGTACAGGAACAGCTTGCAATAGTCTCTTAAGGATAAAAACAAACATTCTTAAAACCTGTTAGTGAGCTGACTCTAAATAAACATACTTGTAGGGATGATAATCCAGAATATTTTTATAATACCCTTTCACGTTTGAAGCGACCAAATTGTTAGTGGTGTAAAAATACAAAGGAATTAATGGCATTTCATCCACCAAAATTTTGTCGGCTTGTTGAAAATACTCGAAACGCTCCTCTTGCGATTTGGCACGTTTGGAGAGTTCCATCAACTCGTCATAACGTTTACTTCCCCATTCAGAGTCATTCATTGGGTCCTTCGTCATCATTGGGAACAAAAAGGTTGTTGGATCAAGAATGTCTGCCACATTAGCACGCCTTAAAATTTGAAAGTCTCGAGAATTACGTGCATCCAAATAAACCTTCCACTCCAAATTTCTCAATGTGATATCTATACCTAAATTCTTTTTCCACATTTGCTGAATTGCCAACGCAATTTTTAAATGATCCGCGTGAGTATTATAAGTAAGCTCAACTTTGGGAAAACCTTTGCCATCTGGGTACCCAGCTTCAGCAAGTAATTTTTTTGCACGTTGAACATCAAAAGAAAAATTCACTTTGGCGGTATAACCGTAGGGATTATCAGGCGTGTAATGATAAGCAGGCGTTTGCCCACCTTTGGTAACATTCTTAACCAAGGATTCCCTATCAATTGCATAAGCAAGTGCTTTTCTTACACGAACATCATCAAATGGCTTAATTTTATTATTAAACAGGTAATAGTAAATCGCGTAAAACGGACTCTGATAGTAATCCGCGGAACCCTTATACTTTTCGGTTTTTTCTGTAGGTAAATATTCGGTCTTATGTAGCTGACCGGCTTTAAACATTCGTTCTTCAAGTAAAAGGTTATCGTAGGGATAGAAATTAATTTCATTTAATTTCACATTGGCAGCGTCCCAGTAGTAGGGATTTTTCTTGACTGAAAATACCACGCTTGGAATCCACTCTTTAACTACAAAAGCACCGTTACCTACAAAATTTCCAGCTCTTGTCCAACGAGTACCGCGCTCTTTAAACGCATTAAACTTCTCGATGGTCTTTTTTTGTACTGGATACATTGCAAAATTATCCATTTGCAACAAAAAGTACGGAACTGGAAATTTCAGAGTAACCTGAAAATGGGATTCGTCTAGCGCCTTAATACCGACGCTGTTGAAATCTTTAACTTCGCCTTTGTAATACTCTTCTGCATTTTTTATGACAAAAAAATCCGTTGTGTACTCACACCCAATCTCTGGTTGCAGAACGCGCTTCCAAGAATACTCAAAATCATAGGCCGTGAGCTTGTCACCATCAGACCATTTAGCAGTATCCCGAATATGGAATGTATAAACCGTTTGATCTTCCGAAATTTCCCAAGAATCAGCAACCCCTGGCACAGCTTCAAGGGTTTGAGGATGCTTTGAAATCAACCCTTCAAAGATGTTCATTTGCAGATGGTATTCTTGCAAACCGGTAGTGACATGGGGATCAATGTCAGGCGGCTCTAACGCATTGCCAATATGCATTATTTGTTGTTCATTGCCGATCTCCACTAAAGTTTTGTGCTTCCCGCAACTACTGAGTATCGGTAAACATATCGCGAGAAAAATAGCTAACGCAAAAAACTTCATAATTTATCCGGTGCGATACTAATATTACTTTTCTAGCTTTTTTGCAAAAGCATCAAAACTGAACGGTCTACCCAAAAATTCTGAAACCAAGTCCGCTGCATCTTTAGATCCACCGGGAGCCAACACGGAATTGCGGTATTTTAATGCTACAGCTTGATTTCGAAGACCTTGTTTCTCGAATTCGCTAAACATATCGCTCGCAATCACGAGAGACCACATGTAGGTGTAATAAATCGCAGAATATCCATTCAAATGACCAAAGCTCGCATAAAAGTGCGTTCCATCTACATAACCGAAAGGAGAATATGTGGCCTGAATTTGTGCGGTAATTTTATCAAGATCTATTTCTGCAGGATTCTTGTTATACAGATTTAACGATGTAGCCGCATAAAATAATTGATGTTTGGTCCACAGTCCGCGTCCGAAATCTCGGCCGTCACGCATTTTATCCACTAAATCTTTGGGAATGACTTCGCCTTTTTCATTTCGAGCGAAACTTGCCAAAGTGTCTGCATCCCAAACCCACTCTTCTAACATTTGTGAGGGAGCTTCTACGAAATCCCATTCTGTTCTCACCCCTGAGAACGAGACACGCTCATGGTTCCCGCTAAACATGGTGTGTAACAGGTGGCCGAACTCATGTAAAAAAGTTTCAACGTCGCTATGCTCTAATAACTCATTGGGATTTTCGCCCCCAGGAAAATTACATACCAATGCGGCCACTGGTAGCTGAACTTCTTTTATGCCGCTTTGAATACCAAATTGCGCAGCATGTTTATATTTTCCTTCACGGGGATGCATGTCGAGATAGAAGCGACCAATAACCTTATCGCCATCATAAACCTCAAAAGCTTTAACTGAAGGGTGCCAGGTTTGAGTTTGCCATGGTTTGATAGTCACACCGAACATCGCTTGCGTTAGATCAAAAATACCTTGCTGCACTTTTGCATAAGGGAAATACTGACGAATCTTTTGAGCGTCAACTTGATATTTTTCTTTTTTAATAAGCTCCTGCAAATACATTTTTTGCCAATCGTTAACTCTCGTGGCTTTTGGGTCTATTTTCTGCAAACGCTTAAGTAGAACCGTATACTCTTCTTGTGCTCGAGGAGTCGCAAGTGTTGATACTTTATCAATGAATTCTTGCGCATTTTTGGGCGACTTTATCATTTTATCTTCCGTAACATAGGCCGCGTAATCGTTGTAGCCTAGAAGCTGCGCAAGCTCATATCTTTTAGCCAACAGTTTTTCCAATACTGCTTTATTCTCTGGATAAGCCATGCTGCGGTAAGTTTTATAAGCGCGCTCCCGTAACGCATCGTTTTTAGCGTACTGCATTAGTGGGATATAATCTGGAGAATCCGTTGTAAGAATAATTTTTCCATCTGTGTTGGGCTGGTGACGATCAATGTAATCTTTAGGCAATCCATCTAAATCTTTAGCGGAATTGACTTCTATTTTTTTGCCACCATCACGATAATTTTTATCGAATTCCTGACCGACGAGATTAATTTCTTCGCTTAGTTTTTTAATTTTGGCACGAGTCGCTTCATCCTTATCAACGCCAGAACGATGATAGTCACGCAGTGTACGCTCAAGATAACGTTTATCCTCAAGGCTTAACTTACTTGCATCGATCTTGCGGAGCTGATCATATATGGCACGAGATAAGCTGATGTCAGTGTTAATTTCCACAAAATGCTGTTCACATGTTTCCGCCGCAGAACGCACCTCCATATTAGGGTGAACACTTGAGTACAGCCCAGCCTTGCTCATTTGGGCATCCGATATCATGTCCATCTTATTCAGCTTATCTAATAAACTTTTGCCAGATACTAATGTTCGCCCAGAAAAACTATCTAACTCAACGGCGAGTTTCTTAAATTCAGTTTCACACTCAGAAAGATAGGTCTTGGCCTCGCCGTCTTTGGGGAGCTCCCATGCAGCTCGCTGAACCTCCGGCGCCTGCGCCACCACAGCTTTGGGATTGGGTTGACTACATGACACAACACTCAGGCAAGCCGCGGCTACAACAACTTGCATAGGCTGCAGGAAGGTTTTGAGGGAAGATTTAATCATTTTATCTACCTTATTTGTTTAATAGCCTGCACCGAGGGTATTTGGAGAGGAGTCTAACTTTCCCTACCCCCCTCGGAGATCAAGCCTACCTTATCGTATTACCCCCTAATATGCGCTAAAAGCTCATGAAATGGGATATCGGACTCTAGTTGGAGCGTATCTTTTGTTAAAAGAATCAATAAATTGACACATTTTTTAACAAGTAAATCGCATATTGCTACACAGCTGCTAAGCTTGGAATAACTTAAACCTAATTAGCATGATTATAACTATGCACGCACACCTCCTAACGGAAGATCAACGCGATTGCCTTCAGGAAATTACCAACGTGGCCATGGGGCGCGCTGGTGATCGTTTGGCTAGGCTCTTGGATGTTTTTGTTGTGCTTTCCATTCCCCATGTCAGCATCCTCAACCCTACCGATATTGCCATGGCGCTCCAATCACTGAATCGTGAAAGTAGCGATGTGGTACATGGTGTTTGCCAAGGGTTTATTGGCGGTGGGATTGCTGGTGAAGCCATGCTTATTTTCAATGGTACAGATTTCAACGATCTCGCCAAGTTACTCAAGTATGATCGCATTGCTGATGAACAAGCGGAATACGAACTCTTGATGGACACAGCAAATGTTCTCAACGGAGCTTGTTTGAAGGGTTTAGCGGAGCAACTAGATACTCATTTCAGCTTTGGCCCGCCCATGTTGCTGGGCCAGCATTGCAACATTGCAGACCTGCTCCAGAACAACAATATGAGCTGGAAGCAAGCATTAGTGGTTGAAATCAACTACTCTATTGAAAACCACAAGATCAATTGCGACCTTTTACTAGTAATTGCTGAACACTCGATCGATGGTTTGGTAGAAAAGCTTAATTACTTACTCGACTAGAAGCTGCCTATATCGCATGACAACGAACAATAAAGATTTCAGTAAGTTTTTCGAAGATGTCCATTGGTTTATGGATATCCTGCAAAACATTGATGTTGGGCTGGTGGTAATGGACCGTAATTACCACGTGGTTATGTGGAACAGCTTTATGCAAAACCACAGCGGTAAAACACCAGAAGACGTGCTTCAGCGAAGTATTTTCAGCGTGTTTCCGGAGCTTTCTGAAACCTGGTTCAAGCACAAAGCTCAATCTGTGTTCGTGCTTCAAAACGCCACCTTTACCACATGGGAACAGCGCCCTTACCTATTCCGTTTTCCGCATTACCGTCCAATTACAGGCACGGCGGAACACATGTATCAAAATAGCACCATCATTCCTTTAATGGACTCCAAGGGGCACGTGGAGCAAATTTGTTTAATCATTTATGACGTGACCGACACAGCCATTAACAAAATGGCTCAACAACAAGCTAACAATCAACTACAGAATCTTAGCCGCACAGACCACCTAACTGGCTTGTTTAACCGTGGCTACTGGGAACTGCGCCTGATTCAAGAATTCAAGCGTTATGATCGTTATGATCAAGCGTCCACATTGATCATGATGGATATTGACCACTTTAAAAAGGTAAATGACAAGTATGGCCACACAGTTGGCGACGACGTTATTCGCCAAGTGAGCCGAGCCCTTAAAGAACAAGTGCGCGATTTAGACATTGCAGGCAGGTACGGCGGAGAAGAATTCGGCGTAATTCTTACCGGCACTGACATTAAAGGCGCAAGCGTTTTCGCAGAAAGATTGCGCACCAGCGTTGAAAAAATGGTGGTCGTTTCTGAAGGACAGCAAGTGCGATTCACAATCAGCCTCGGCTTGGCTCAACTCACCGACAAAATTGTTGATCACAGAGCTTGGATCGAAAAAGCAGACGCTGCACTCTATCAATCTAAAGAGGGTGGTCGCAACCGTTTCACTGTTGCCAACACCTAAATCTCTCGTTAAGAATATTTTTTAAATAAATAAGGGAATAGCTGTTGTTTCTGCTCGGCGGTAAGCGAAGCAACAGTTTTTTTGTTTCGCTCCGGTATGTCTTCCACATCATCAAAATATCCCAACGCTTTTTCTAAACTCTCCTCCCGAATTATATGAATGATTGGGTATGGCGACCGGTTGGTTAGATTCTCCACATCTTCAGGATCTGAATGGGCAAAGCAATAATGCGGATGAAAGCTTGCAAGCTGATAAACCCCCATCCACCCTCGCCTCTTTAGCTGTGACTGCGCCCAAGCAAGACATTGGGTGTACTCGAAGAAATCCTCCAACGCATGTGGAATAATCAACAAGGTTGTCTCTAATTCCGCAACGGGTGTTTTATCGAGCAACTCCATTTCTGAAAATAAATCAGCTAACACACCTTCTTCAATACTGGCTTCACTAATACGTAATCTAACGCGATTTTCACGAGCTGGCTTACCCGAAAAGGGGCAAAGGTTTAACCCAATAACAACTGAGTTTAACCAAACAAGTACATTTTGCTCGACAGTATTCATGGGTTAAATCTCTACAAATTACAAACATAAAAAAAGAGCTGCAAGCAGCTCTTTTAAATTAGAAAAAAAACGAAACTAATTTTTAATTTTGGCAACTTCTTGCAAGTGAGACTGGTAACTTTTGAAATCATACTCGCCATTGATGTTAGCCAACTGAAGAGAAATAGCCGCACGTTGCTCAGCGGGGACTTTATCTTCTCCAGCTAATTGAACTCCATTTAATGCGACAACAGCATAATCACCTTTAGCTGTTTTAACACTACCAAACACAGACTTACCAGCGGCAGGGGCTGCAAGACTAAAGGCATATTGCAACACATCTCTATCAGTTCCAGTATCTGAGCGAGTAACAGCAGCTGCAGATTTTACGTCGAAACCAAGTGTTTTCGCTTGTTCTGCAATTGAGCCGCCAGTATTTAGTGCCGCTACAACGTCAGTCGATTGCTTTGCCAAAATAGCTTGAACTTTCTCTGCGCGCACAACAATAGCGATTTGGTCTTTAACAGCCTCTAGCGGCTGTAATTGTGCTGGTTTACGGTCTGTTTTCTTCAACACAACAACACGACTTGGTTCCAATTCGATAATTTCACTAGCATTACCTTGCTCCAAAACCTCAGCTGAAAAAGCGGCACTTACAAATGAAGTATTGGCAGCGAGATCCTTGCCGTTAGTTTTGGTAAATAAACCGGTGTTCACAGCGGTTAGGCCCAATTCTTTTGCGACCTCACCTAAGTTATCTGCGTTGTATGCCAAATCTTTTAGCTTCTCTAGTTTCACACCAAACTGTGCTTCCGCTTCGGCACGTTTAAGCTGATCGGCAATGCTAGCTTTGGATTCCTCCAACGTTGGCGGTTTAGAACCACGCTCCGATATCAATTTGATAATGTGAACACCAGCTTCAGTTTTCACAGGGGCCGATACTTCGCCTACTTTTAATTTCGCCAAAGCCGATTCAAATTCAGCAGGGAAAGAATCTCCGGCAGAAAAGCCTAAATCACCACCCTGATTTTTTGAGCCAGAATCTGCAGAAAATTCACTTGCTAACTTCGCAAAATCTTCGCCTGCCGCAATTTTGGCTTTTACTTCGTCAGCACGTTTTTGCGCATCCGCGCCTTCAAATAAAATGTGCGCTGCCTGACGCTCGGTTTTTGCCAAAAATGCCTTAGTATTTTGCTCAAATTGCTTCTGAATTTGATCATCAGTAACAGTAATACTTTTTGTCAATTCACCAATACTTAATTCAATATAATCAACAGCTACTTGCTCAGGCGTGGTGTAGGTTGCAGAGTTTGCATCGTAATTGGCTTTGATATCTTTATCTTCAACAACTACAGTTTTCTCAACGGATTCAGCGGGGATGACAAAATAGTTGAAATCGCGTGATTGAAAACTTAATCCAATAATATTCTTAAGCTCGGCAGGAGTTACAAAAGATGAATTGGCAATTGCAAACTGCAGTTGGTTGATGACTGTATCTTCAGCTAAGGCTTTTTGGTACTTCGCAGGTGTTAAACCTTGATTGCGCAAAAGCTGGACAAATCGATCCTGATTAAAAACGCCATCCTGCTGAAATACGGGGGCGCTGACAATTTCCTTATGAATGGCAGCAGTGTTTGCAGCTAAACCACCTTTTTTGGCAGCCTGAGATAACAAAGCGCGTTGAATCAAACCCTCGACAACAGGTTGGCGCAATTTCTCGTCGGTGAGATATTCGGCGGGAACCGAGTCACCATAGCGGCTAATAATTTGTTGTTTACGGTTTTGAATACCGCGAGCAATATCATCTTCGGTGATTTTGTCACCATTAACAGCTATAGCTTTATTGGCCGAGCCATAATTTTGAAAAAGAGCCTCAGTCCCAAACAGTGCAAAAATCACGATGATAAAACCAATAATGATTTTCGCAACCATGCCCGTAGACTTGTCGCGTAATTCTTGTAGCATCTTAAACTCCCAACAGACTCTCTAATCTATCCGCACAAAAGCATTCAAAATTATGCTGCTTTGCCATGTATTTCAGAAAAACGATTAATAAAAAAAGGCGCACTTTACAATGCGCCTTTTTCCTACCCTACCACCAACGTGATAAACAGAAGTCAGCAGCAATATAAAATTAGTTTACAGCGTCTTTCAACGCTTTACCGGCTTTGAAACCTGGTACTTTTGAAGCAGCAATTTGAATTTCTTTGCCAGTTTGTGGGTTACGGCCAGTACGTGCTGCACGTTCTTTTACAGCGAAGGTTCCGAAACCAACCAGTACTACTGAATCACCACTTTTAAGGGCATTAGTGATATTTTCTACAACTGCATCCAATGCGCGACCGGCAGCTGCTTTAGGAATATCTGCTGACGCGGCGATCGCTTCGATAAGTTCAGTTTTGTTCACACTTGACCCCTTTCTGATTATTTGTTCAACTAATTTGCGCTGCACCTCTAGTAAGCAAGCGATGCGCGGCCTATACAATAAATGAATTGCGATTTATACCAACTGAGGAGTGGAGGGTCAAGGAAACATCAAACATTCTGTTAAGCAATTGGGTTTCTGATCATTTTATAATCGCCGTCCTTGGCCTGACTGTGTCGTTTCAACACATTAAAGATAAGATATTAATGAGTAGCTATACGTGCGGCATCCGATTTTTGCGCAGCCTGCTCCAACGCACGATATTCTTCGTCGGATAATGGCTTAGGCATATGTTGAAGCGCAATCTCTAACACCTCATCAATCCATTGCACCGGCCTAATTGAAAGATCAGCCTTGATGTTTGAAGGAATCTCTTTCAAATCACGCTCGTTCCCAGCGGGAATAACAACAGTTTTGATACCTCCCCGATGAGCAGCCAGCAGCTTTTCCTTCAAACCACCAATACGCAAGACCTCACCGCGCAAAGTAATTTCACCTGTCATAGCCACGTCAGCTCGCACTGGAATACCAGTTTGTACAGAAACCAAGGCGGTACACATGGCGATACCTGCACTGGGGCCGTCTTTTGGTGTTGCCCCCTCCGGTACGTGGATATGAATATCAACCTTTTCATGATAATCAGGCGCAATACCCAACACTTGGGCACGCGACCTCACAACGGTCAACGCTGCCTGAATAGACTCCTGCATAACATCACCCAAGGAACCGGTTTTAATGATCCGGCCCTTGCCAGTAACAGCCGAAGACTCGATGGTCAGCAGTTCACCGCCGACTTGAGTCCACGCCAACCCAGTAACTTGGCCAACCTGATCATTGGTTTCCGCCTTGCCGAAATCAAATTTATGCACACCTAACAACTCTTCCAGCTCCTCAGATGTCACTACATCAGCAGTGAGCTTCTTCAGCTTCACATGGCGAGTCACTATCTTACGGCAGAGTTTTGCGATCTCACGCTCAAGCCCACGCACACCCGCCTCGCGAGTGTAGTAACGAACTATGTCGCGAATAACCTCTGGCTTGATTTCGGCCTCATTTTCCTTCAAACCGTTTGCTTTCATTTGTTTTGGAATCAAATAACGCATTGCGATATTTAGCTTTTCATCTTCGGTGTAACCCGGAATGCGAATGACCTCCATACGATCCAATAAAGGCCCTGGAATATTCATAGAGTTCGAGGTACAAACGAACATGACATCAGAAAGATCGTAATCAACTTCCAGATAATGATCGTTAAAATGATTATTCTGCTCAGGATCTAAAACCTCCAGCAGAGCAGATGCGGGGTCGCCGCGGTTATCCATTCCCATCTTGTCGATTTCGTCGAGTAAGAACAGCGGATTTTTCACACCGACTTTTGCCATCTTTTGAATGAGCTTGCCGGGTAAGGAGCCGATGTACGTTCTGCGGTGTCCACGAATCTCAGCTTCGTCACGTACACCACCGAGTGCCATGCGAACAAACTCGCGATTGGTCGCACGAGCGATGGATTCGCCCAAGGAAGTTTTACCAACACCCGGCGGACCAACCAAACATAAAATCGGGCCTTTTACTTTTTTAACACGCTGTTGAACAGCGAGATACTCAAGGATGCGTTCTTTCACCTCATCCAAACCGAAGTGATCTTTATTCAAGACTTCTTCAGCACGAACCAAATCGTGGCGTACCTTACTGCGTTTTGACCAAGGTACCTTCACCATCCAATCGATATAAGCGCGCAATACCGATGCTTCCGCTGACATTGGAGACATCATTTTTAATTTGTTGGCTTCTGCACGCGCTTTTTCTTCAGCATCTTTAGGCATGCCAGCAGCAGCGATTTTTTTCTCAATTTCATCCGCTTCGCTAACGTCCTCGCCCATTTCGCCAAGCTCTTTTTGAATGGCTTTGATTTGCTCATTCAAATAGTATTCGCGCTGGCTTTTTTCCATTTGCTTTTTGACGCGGCCGCGAATCTTTTTCTCGACCTGAAATACATCAACTTCGGTATCCATTAACCCGAGCAAATGATCAAGACGTGCGCGCACATCAATAATCTCTAAAATGGCTTGCTTCTGAGCAAGTTCAAGGGACATGTGCGCAGCGATAGTGTCAGTTAAACGACCTGGGTCATCTATTCCCGACAGAGAGGTGATTACTTCTGCAGGGACCTTCTTGCTCAGGTTTACATACTGCTCGAACTGGCTGACTGCAGCGGACACCATTGCATGAGCTTCTGAACTCGATACGCCAATTTCTTCAAGCGGAGATATTTGCGCTTTGAAATGAGTTTCCAGCTCTTCAATTTTTTCGATTTGAGCCCGCTCTTTTCCTTCGATTAAGACCTTAACGGTGCCGTCAGGCAATTTGAGCAACTGAAGAATTGAAGCAATAGTCCCGACTTGATAAACATCTTCTGCTTTAGGGTCATCGAGCGCAGGATTTTTTTGCGCAACCAATAAAACATGTTTGTCCGAAGCCATCGCTTTTTCGAGCGCTTCGATGGACTTTTGGCGCCCCACAAACAAAGGAGTGACCATGTGCGGATAAACCACCACATCGCGCAAGGGCAACAGTGGCAGTTCATTTAATACTTGCGAAGTTAAATCTTGTGTTTCCATTAGGCATCCTCACGTGTTGAGGTAAGAACCTCATTTACACAAATAAGAGTGGGGGAAGTTTCCTAAATTACAAGTTTGTTGGCGCTAAATAAGTAAAAAGGGCGCTAAATTGCGCCCTTTCAATACACTCCGTCTAAAAAACCAGCAATATGATTATTCGTCGGAAGCAGCTTTCGCGGGCATTTCAGCGTTTTCGTACACCAGTAAAGGCTCTGATTCACCCTTGATCACAGACTCATCAACCACAACCTTGACGACGTTTTCTTCAGAAGGAATCTTATACATGGTGTCGAGCAATACATTTTCCATAATGGAACGCAAACCACGGGCCCCTGTTTTACGCTCCATCGCACGCGCAGCAACAGCTTCGAGTGCATCAGGGCGGAAATCTATGGCAACACCTTCCATCTCAAACAAGCGTGCATACTGTTTTGTAAGTGCGTTTTTAGGCTCAGTCAAAATTTGGATAAGCGCAGCTTTATCCAACTCATCCAAAGTTGCGATTACCGGTAAACGACCAACGAACTCAGGAATCAAACCATACTTCACCAAGTCTTCTGGCTCCAAGTCATGCAAAGTTTCGCCGAAGTTACGCTTTTCATCTTTGCTCTTAACTTCTGCACTAAAACCAATACCCCCCTTCTCCGACCGGTCGCGAATAACTTTATCCAAACCAGCAAACGCGCCACCGCAAATAAAAAGAATGTTTGACGTATCAACTTGCAAAAATTCTTGCTGAGGATGCTTGCGTCCACCCTGGGGTGGAACAGATGCAACTGTGCCTTCAATAAGCTTTAACAGCGCTTGTTGCACACCCTCACCTGACACATCGCGGGTGATGGAAGGATTGTCAGACTTGCGCGAAATTTTGTCGATTTCATCGATGTAAACAATACCTTGTTGAGCTTTGTCCACATCGTAATCGCATTTTTGCAACAGCTTTTGGATGATGTTCTCGACATCTTCACCTACATAGCCCGCCTCAGTCAACGTAGTTGCATCAGCAATGGTGAAAGGAACATCAAGCAAACGCGCCAAGGTTTCAGCAAGCAACGTTTTACCGCTACCGGTAGGCCCAACAAGCAGGATATTGCTTTTGCCTAATTCAACCGGCTCTTTCTCTTTCGTTTTGGAACCAAGACGCAATCGTTTGTAATGGTTGTAAACCGCCACAGCCAAGACTTTTTTAGCGCGTCGTTGACCAATGACATACTGATCAAGAATTGCAGAAATCTCGTGTGGTTTTGGCAACTTTTCGGATGAACCTTCCGTTGCACTTTCTTGAATCTCTTCGCGAATAATATCGTTACAAAGATCAACACACTCATCGCAAATAAATACGGATGGGCCCGCAATTAATTTGCGAACCTCGTGTTGGCTTTTTCCGCAAAAAGAGCAGTAAAGTAACTTTCCGTTTTTATCGCCTGTATCACCAGTGTGATCGGTCATTTGGAACTACTCCATCTTGAGTAAAAATCTTAAAACAGCTAATACAAATCTGCTAGGCGCAAAGTGTAGCTTTGGATTAACGAACACGCTTATCGATAACATCATCGATTAGGCCGTAAGCTTTAGCTTGTTCAGACGACATAAAATTATCGCGCTCTGTATCGATTTCAATTTTTTCGATCGGTTGCCCCGAATGAAACGCCATGAGCTCATTCAAGCGAGAACGCATTTTCAAAATTTCTTGCGCCTGAATATGAATGTCTGATGCTTGACCCTGTGCACCACCGCTTGGCTGATGAATCATCACACGAGAATTCGGGAGGCAGAAACGCTTACCTTTCGCCCCCGCATTCAACAGAAATGCTCCCATGCTACAAGCTTGGCCAATGCACATTGTGCTCACGTTTGGCTTAATGAATTGCATGGTATCGTAAATCGACATACCCGCCGTTACAGATCCGCCTGGAGAGTTAATGTATAGATGTATATCTTTATCTGGGTTCTCAGCCTCTAAAAACAAGAGCTGGGCCACCACAAGGTTCGCCATGTAATCTTCGACAGGACCAACCAGAAAAATAACGCGCTCTTTCAACAAGCGAGAATAAATATCAAATGAACGCTCACCGCGCGCGGTTTGCTCAATCACCATTGGAACCAGACCGCCAGCAGCCATAGGTGATGGGTTTTTCAAATAATCGTAAGACATATTGCCTTTTATCCTTATACAAAGGTTACAGCAACTTTGGGGATACCCTAAGTCGACAGAATTGACAATAAGGAGCTTAACCTGTGATTTGATTATATGCCAGTATCAAGCGTAAATTGCAGAGAAATTGCGAAGAGGAAAGGCCGCAAAACGTGCGCTTTGCGGCTTTTTTGAACGATTATTGCGGTGCGGTAGCCTTGATGATTTCTTCGTAAGCCGAAGCTTCTTCAGTCACTTTGGCGCCAGCCAAAACATAGTCAACAACTTGGTCTTCCAGTGCTGCTGATTCAATGCCGGACAATAACTCCGGGTTGCTGTTGTAGTATTCAACAACTTCTTTAGGTTCTTGATAGGTTGACGCAATGTCTTCAATCATTGACTTAACACGCTTGGCGTCTGGCTTCAGCTTGGCAGTTTTAACGATCTCACCAACAATCAGACCCAAGGTTACACGACGTTGCGCTTCCTCTTGGAACATAGTGTCTGGCAACAAAGACTTAACGTCAAAGTTTTGCTTTTGGCCGCCGAAGCGTTGCAGCATTTGGTTACGCAGAACTTCGATCTCGTTAGCCACCAAAGCTTTTGGAAGTTCAGTCGTGTGGGATGCCAACAAGGCGTCCATTACTTGACCTTTGACCTTAGCTTTCAATGCATTGGACAATTCGCGATCCATATTGGCTTTTACTTCTTTACGGAATTGCTTTTCGCCACCTTTTTCAACACCAAACTTAATAAAAAATTCTTTATTTAATTCAGGAAGTTGCGGAGCAGATACAGAATTTACTTTAATTGCGAATTGCGCTTCTGCACCTTTTAATTCTTCAGATTGATAATCTGCAGGGAAGGTAACAGCGATGGTTTTTTCTTCACCAGCCTTCATGCCAACAATGCCAGACTCAAAACCTGGAATCATTGAGTTTGAGCCCAACACAAGGTTTTGACCTTCGGCTTTGCCACCTGCGAACTCAATACCACCTTTGGTACCTACGAAATCGATATTCACTTGATCGCCATCAGCAGCTGCACGGTCAGCAGCAACCCAAGTGGTTTGATGCTTGCGCAATACTTCGATCATGTTGTCTACGTCAGATTCAGTTACTTCAGCGGTATAGCGAGTGATTTCGTAAGCAGTTAAATCGCTCAGAGTTACGCTTGGGTAAACTTCAAAGGTCGCAACGTATTGAAGATCCTGGCCAGGAGCCAATTGCACTGGCTGAATACTCGGGTTACCCGCTGGACGCACGTTCTCTTTTTGTACGGCTGCGTAGAAAGAACGACTAATGACGTCGCCAACTACTTCCTGGCGAACACCAGCACCGAAGCGTTGTTGAACAACAGACATTGGCACTTTGCCCTTGCGGAAACCTTTAATAGTCACTGTACGAGCAGCTTGCTTTAAACGATTTTCGACTTCAGTGTCAACTTGTGCAGCCGGCACACCGATGGTAAGGCGACGTTCCAGACCAGAAGTTGTTTCAAGAGAAACTTGCATATCTGCCTCGTAGGATAGATGTGGATCAATATTAAAAGAGCCGCTATGCGGCTCTTGAGAATTTATATGGTGCGGACGGAGAGACTCGAACTCTCACACCTTGCGGCGCCAGAACCTAAACCTGGTGTGTCTACCAATTTCACCACGTCCGCAGAGCTTTAATGCTAAAGCAGTTCTATTTCTTGCTAACTGATTGATTTTTATACGAATATTAAATAATCAACCAAGCCTTGGCACGAAGGGTGCGAATTGTGCCATAGACAATTGCGGTGTTCAACCTTCGTGATGATTTGAAGTGGAAATTAGCGCTGGAAGATCAAAATTAAACACAAAGACCTAAAACTCAGCGCTGGTTTCGCGTTGACGCATAACAAGCGCCGTAAACTCAGTTTGCCAATTGCGGACCAACGCTATATCGACCTCTGGAAGTGACACTGAATCCGTATCCACCAGGCTGATAAGGTTTTCACTTTGTACGGATTCAGCTCGAACCGGCGTACGCCATAAAGAATCGTAATAAACCTGCAACTGGGAGAGCCAAGAAGCCGGTTGTTTTCGCAACTCCTGAAGCTCCTCTGCTTCCACAGCATATTTCTTAGCCGCCTCGAAGGCTGAAACGAGATCTTGTTCGTTGCGCAAGGAGATAATATTTTTTAACCCATAATTTTCCGCCAGCTCACGTAAATAATGCTGATGAGCGCAGACAAGATGGAAGGCCGCCGCTTCGAGCACAGCATTGCGGTGAACGGGTAAAAGCGATTGTTCATCAAGATTATCAAGCAAGGCTTTGGCTTGCATGAGTTTCTGGTTGACTCGGGTAAGGGAGAGATTGGCCATTTAAACCCTGGATTTGGAAAAACATATTGCGAAATTTATTAATCAGGAAATCTCGTCATCCTCGCATAGCGGGGATGACGGCGGATAAACACTTATTCCTTCTTAACTACTTAGATGAAACTTTCCACTTACCGCCCTCGTAGAATGCCTTCCATCCCGTCGCCTTACCATTCACCTCGGTTTGCACGTATTGCTCTTTGGTTTTGCGGCTAAAACGAATTATCGCTTTGTTACCATCAGGATCTGCTACAGGTGCACTTAGCAAGAAATGATACTTCGGATCTAACTGCTTTTTGTATGGCAACAGCTCAGCCACTAATGGTGCCCGAGTTTCACGGTTTTTAGGGAACTGGCTGGCAGCCAAAAACAGCCCGGCGGCGCCATCGCGCAGCACGTAATGGTCGTCCACCTTTTCGCAGCGCAAATCTGCCATAACGATTGGGTCTACTTTCGGTGGGGCAGCTTCGCCACTTTTAAGCAACTTACGCGTGTTCTTACATTCGCTGTTGGTACAACCAAAATATTTGCCAAAACGACCGGTTTTGAGCTGCATTTCGCTACCGCACTTGTCGCATTCAAGGGTTGGCCCTTCGTAACCTTTGAGCTTGTAGCTGCCCTGCTCGACTTCGTAACCCGAGCAATCCGGGTTGTTTCCGCAAATATGAATTTTGCGTGACTCGTCTAGCAGATATGAATCCATGGCTGAGTTACAGATTTTGCAGCGATGCTTCGTACGTAGTTGTTTGGATTCGGCTTCTTCATCTGCATCGGCGTCGACCGCCTCATGGCCAGACACCAAATTCATGGTGTTTTTGCAGCGCTCTTTTGGCGGTAAGGCGTAGCCAGAACAACCGAGGAACACTCCAGTTCCGCCTGTGCGGATTTGCATGTGGCGACCACACAAGCTGCACGGAATATCCGTATCAGTAGGGTCGTTAGCGCGCATCCCTTTGGTAGCGCTCGATGCTAATTGGAGCTTTTTAGTAAAACCGGCATAGAAGTCATCAAGAACTTTACGCCATTTTTTCTCGCCTTGAGCGATGTCATCCAGCGACTCCTCCATATTGGCGGTGAAGCTGTAGTCCATCAGATCGTCGAAACTTTCAACGAGGCGCTCTGTAACTATGTCGCCCATTTTTTCTGCGTAAAAACGACGATTTTCTACACGTACGTAGCCGCGGTCTTGGATGGTGGAAATAATCGCCGCGTATGTGGATGGACGACCAATAGCACGCTTCTCCAACTCTTTTACCAAACTTGCTTCGGTATAACGCGCCGTAGGTTTGGTAAAGTGCTGGTTGGGATTGAGCTTAACCAAGGGCAGCACTTGACCAACCTTCATATCGGGCAGAACCACATCCTCATCTTTTTTGGCCGTTTGCGGTAGCACTTTGGTGAAACCGTCAAAACGTACAACGCGTCCGCGCGTCCGCAGCTCAAAATCGCCAGCATTTACCACAACACCCGTACTGGTGTATTCGGCTGGGCTCATTTGACAGGCGACGAATTGTTGCCAAATCAAGGTGTAAAGACGCTCAGCATCACGCTCCATACCACTCAACTGATTCGGTAAAACGCTCACACTGGATGGACGAATCGCTTCGTGCGCCTCTTGGGCACCTTCTTTACTGGAATAAATAGCTGGGCTTTCGGGCAAATATTTTTTGCCGTAATTGTCGAGAATGTAATCGCGACAGGCATCAACGGCATCTTTGCTCAAATTGGTTGAATCTGTACGCATGTAAGTGATGTAACCCGCTTCGTACAGACGCTGCGCCATCATCATGGTTTTCTTTACGCCGAAGCTCAAACGCGTACTCGCTGCCTGCTGCAAGGTGGACGTAATAAAAGGTGCAGAAGGTTTTGATTGAGTTGGTTTATCTTCGCGGCTAACAACTTTATATGTTGAACCCTGCAGGAGTTTGACCGCAGCCATAGCGTCGGCTTCGTTGAGCGGTTTGAAGGCTTCATCCCCCTTCTTTTTAACCTCAAAAGGCACCTGCTCGGACTTGGAAGCTTGCAGATCAGCAAAGACTGTCCAGTATTCCTCGGGAACAAACGCACGAATCTCTTGTTCGCGCTCAACCACTAAACGAACGGCTACCGACTGCACACGACCAGCCGACAGCCCTCGCGCCACTTTTTCCCACAATAAAGGAGAGACCATGTAGCCAACAACACGGTCAAGAAAGCGGCGTGCTTGCTGAGCGTCTACGCGGTTTTGATCTAAACGACCAGGGTTTTTAAAGGCGTTTTGAATGGCGGTTTTAGTGATTTCGTTAAAGACGACGCGACGGTAGCGATCGTGGTCGCCGCCGATAGCTTCGCGCAGGTGCCATGCAATGGCTTCTCCCTCTCTATCCAAGTCGGTTGCGAGGTATATGGTGTCGGCTTTTTCGGCAAGCTTTTTGAGCTCATCTACCACCTTTTCTTTGCCGGGAAGGATTTCGTAATGGGCTTCCCAACCCTTCTCAGGGTTGATCCCCATGCGGTTGATCAATTGAGATTTGCTTTTTTGCGCTTGGTGAACCGCTTTTTCTTCGGCTGATAACTTGCGGGTTGCAGCAGCTTGTTTCGCACGCTCTTTGGCGTCCACAGGTTTGGCGCCGCCACTCGTAGGCAAATCACGAATGTGACCAATGCTGGATTTCACAACAAAGTCTGCGCCAAGGTACTTATTGATTGTCTTGGCTTTGGCAGGCGATTCTACGATTACTAAGGATTTACCCATTTTTGACTGTCTTTCAATTAAGTGGATCGGCGAAGAGATGAATTCGGGTGGCACTGATAGGCCAGGATGTTAGCAATCTGGCAACTCAGAATAGTTACAGGTTAGCCACTTTGCATCAGAGGTGCGCATATATAAGACCTCAAACCCTAAGGGTCAAGCGATTGTTAAAATCATATAAATTGAAAAATGCACCATCTCTTCTAAAATTAACGCTAACCGGCTGGTTAATAATTGCTATATTTGTCCTTAAAATTCATTGGGTTACTTAAACTGTTAATACATTGATTTCAGTCCTCTAAATTTGTCGACAATTTTTTTGCCCAAACGACATATTTTATTCGTCAGGCTCACTGCTCGCTAGGTAATTTTCCCATGATGGTGTTGATAGGTTTAGTTGTGCTCGCTTTGGTTGCACTGTTTGTGGTGACCGCAGTTAACCGCAAACAGGAACTGGAAAATGCCCGCCGCGCCAAACAACGGAAACTTCGGCTTCAGGTGGAAGCTATTGTCGATGTAGTGAATTGCCTCGAACAAACCGTTCCCAACCAAATGATTGCCAAGCATATAAATGATGAAACAATCGGTTTGCTACAACAGATTCTCATCTTGGAAACTGGGCCGAAAAACCATATTGAAAGCAGTATTCGCCACGCCATGCTTCGCTCGGAAGACTTGGCCAGCGCCAAAACCTACGCGAATGCGAGCTACCAGAAAGACAGTGATGCCCTGATTACCCAAACCCAGGTGCAACTAAGTGAAGCGGTAAAAATCCTGCGGCATATCTGCGCACAGGGCAAAATCAGTGACGTGGAGTTGGAAACCTACACCAGCGAACTTTCTTGGGCATTTTTGATGGTGAGCGTTGCTTCTTTTATAGCTCAGGGCTACAAATTTTCGGCACTTGAGGATCGCTTCTCCGCCCAAGGCTATTACCAAAAGGCACAAGGGCTATTGATGGAATCCATGCACCCCAACCCTAAGCGGGTGCGCATGATTAAAGAATTGAGCGAAATTATTGAGGGCGCGCGCAAAACCATGAGCCGTGACCTACTGCCTGAGCGCCCGCTTCCGGATTAACCCATCACAGTGACCGCATTCTTAAGCTCCTGCAAAAGCTGCACTACTTGTTCCAACGCGGCATCTCCGCCCTGCTCCGCCCAAAAAACACATATTCCTTCTGCACCAGCGCTGAGCGCACGAACAGATTCAGGCGCCGAAGGTAAACGAGCCCTCAGGATATCCAGCTCAGCCTCGGATGGACGAGCCTCATTCAGCCATGCCCACCAACCCAGCAAATGAATTTCATGCTCATAGTTTGCGCGAACTAGCATCCAGCCTTTCTCGGTTTGGCTCTTGGTGGGAGGCAAAAAATACACCGGCATCAAACCCGGTGCCTCTTGTTCGTCCGCCTGCTGAGGAAGATTACGCATCGCAAAATGCACGCCATTGCTTCGGGCAACCAGCCTTAACTTTTCGCGCTTTTTTTGTTCTGGGCTGGGCTGCATCATTCGAATTGGCCCTAAAATCAGTGCGACCACGACGATAACAATAATAATTAACCCAATATTCATTCAAGAAACCTCTGTAGAGTGACAACTGGCTAGTTTGATTGTCCAAGACTAGGCTTAAACTGACACGTCATGTAGAAACAATCATGTAAATAAGGAGCTTTTTATGAACCAAACTAAGAGCTTATACAACCACATTCTGGTCGGGTTAGATTTAACGGATGAAACACCGCAAGTGCTTGCGAAAGCGGTTGATTTTGCGCGCAACTGCAACGCAAAGCTAAGTATTGCGCATGTACTTGAACCCATTACCTTTGCCTACTGTGGCGATATGCCGCTGGATATTTCCGATGTGCAAACCCAGCAAGTTGAACGCGCCGAAAAAGAGCTGCAAGAACACGCTAAAAATATTAATTACCCTGTTGTACAAGAACATGTTTTGGTGGGCCAACCTGCCAGCGAGTTACATTACTTAGCAGAACAACAGGATGCCGATTTAATCATTGTTGGCAGCCATGGGCGCAAAGGTTTTGCATTGCTGCTTGGTTCAACACCCAATAGCGTTTTGCACGGCGCAACTTGCGATGTACTCGCAGTTTACGTTCCACCGCGCACGCCTGTGGAATAATGTTTTGCTTAACTAGTCGGCTTGCTGCATGTCTTCCAACTCAGCCCAGCGCTCAAAGCAAGCTTCGAGCTCCAATTCTAGCTGCGCCAGTAGTTGTAATTTTTCTTCAACAACTTTTGGCGATTGCGAGTAAAAATCGGTAGCGCCAACAACTTCCTTCATTGCTTCCACTTTTTGCTCAAGTTGTTCTATTTTTTTAGGTAAGTCATCGAATTCCTTTTGAAACTTGTAACTCAATTTCTTGGCGCGCGGTGCAATTGGCTGGGATGCGGTTTTTGGAGTTTCGTCTATTTTTTTTGTCTCAACGACCGAATTGCTCTCTGGAAAATCCTCTTCTGTCCACTTGCCACCTTGACGAAGCCAATCGTCGTAGCCGCCAACATATTCCAACACATTTCCGCGACCTTCAAATGCAATAACACTACTGACGATGTTGTTCAAAAACGCGCGGTCGTGGCTTACCAATAACACGGTACCGGAATAATCTGTAAGAATCTCTTCCAATAATTCCAATGTTTCAACGTCTAGGTCGTTTGTAGGCTCGTCAAGCACCAATAAGTTGGCAGACTTGCTGAAGAGTTTTGCCAAAAGCACACGGTTTCTCTCACCGCCAGACAAAGCTCTTAGCGGTGTGCGCGCGCGTTCTCCACTAAATAAAAAATCGCTCAAGTAAGAAAAAATGTGCTTGGCTTTGCCATCAAGCTCAATAAAATCGCGCCCTTCCGACACATTGTCGACCGCACTTTTATCGAGATCCAACTGATCACGCAATTGATCAAAATAAGCAACTTTTAAATTTGTACCCAAACGTACAGAACCTGACTGTGGCTGTAGTTCGCCCAAAATTAATTTGAGCAATGTACTTTTACCCGCACCGTTTGCACCTACCAGACCAATGCGGTCTCCACGCACAATCGCTGACGAAAAGTTTTTAACAATCTGCTTATTTCCCCAAGCATAGGAAACATCTTTTAGCTCCGCCACTAACTTGCCAGATGCCTCGCCAGTAGCGAGCGAGAAATTTGCTTTACCGATCAGTTCACGTCGCTCGGCGCGCACACTTCGTAACTCTTTTAACGCACGCACGCGACCTTCGTTGCGTGTGCGCCGCGCCTTAATACCTTGGCGAATCCAAACCTCTTCCTCAGCTAACTTTTTATCAAATAATTCATTGTGCCTAGCTTCTTCTGCAAGAGCTTGTTCGCGGTAGACCAGATAAGACGCGTAATCGCCAGACCAGTAGCGAATGTGGCCGCGATCCAGCTCTACGATATGCGTTGCAATAGCTTGCAAGAGTGAACGGTCGTGAGTGATAAACACTAAAGCACCGTTAAAGCTCAGCAATTGTTTTTCCAACCAATCAATTGCTGCTATATCTAAATGGTTTGTGGGCTCATCAAGCAACAACACATCGGGTTCTACAACCAAGGCGCGGGCCAGCGCAACGCGGCGGCGCCAACCGCCTGAAAGCTCACGCATGTATTTGTCTGCTGGCAAATCAAGACGCGTTAAAATGGCCTCCACTTTTTGCTGCATAGACCAACCGTCTCGCGCTTCAATGTCATGTTGCAATTTTTCCATGCGCTGCAATGTGCTGTCGTTAAATTCGGTAGCATGTGCGAGTTGGTGATACTCGCTTAAAAGTTCACCCAACCCCGGAAAGGCATTGGCAACCGAATCAAATACTAAGCGATCATCTGCATCAGGTAGGTCTTGCTCCAGCCGTGCGATACGCACACCGTTTTGCACAATGACCTCGCCTTTATCCAAATCCACTTCGCCTGCAATAACTTTCAATAGACTGGATTTACCCGCGCCGTTGCGCCCAATCAAACATAAACGATGGCCTTTTTCGACCACCAAATCCACTTCATCCAACAGGACTTGTAGGCCATAACTTAAATAGGCTTTTTCAATTTTAATAAGCGACATAAACAGAGTTCTTAAGCAAACGAGTCAAACCATGGAGTTGGTGACGCGCAAAAAGTGAGAGATAGATTATTTCTTTTTGAGCAAAATAAGCTGGGTTCCACTGAGCAAATCGTGCATCAAGCGTCCTTCTGGGTGAACCAGTTTTAACCAATAACCCATACCGAAACAAATAAGAGACAGGAAAGCGGCAGCGCATCGCTTTAACGCTTGTGCATAGGTGATAATTTGGTGTGTTTTTGCATCAACTACTTGCATGCGCCAGGTTTTCATCCCCAGTGTTTGACCAAATTTTTGCCAAAAATAGATGTAAAAAAACATCACAACGAAGAACCAACCGGTTGTGATAAAAAGCTTTGCTGGCAAACTCCACTGAATATGTTTTCCCGCCTCAGGCCGACCGAAAATGGCTACATCAATCGCAACGACTAAGGCGCCGTAAGCGATACTGATTGCTGCCAATAACAGCCCATCGTAAATCATGGCGGCAAAAATTCGGGGAAGACCGGGAGCGACAAACTCAACGGAAGGTGTGGAATCTTTTTTCATGGGTAACTTAATGTTGGTAATGAATTAACCAAGGGTTTACGGAATCAACTTGCTGGCCAATGCTGATGACCCCACCGCCTTGCAGAGGTGCTTCTTCGCGGCGCAAATAAATAGGTGTTTTATTTTCTTCGTGAACGTAGGTGCCGTTTGTTGAATGATCAACCAGCACATATTTACCGCGCCGAAATTCTATATGGCAGTGCTCGCGAGAGCACACAGAGCTATCCAAATGCAATTGAACTTTGTTTAAATCACGCCCAATAGAGTAAGGTGTTTGATCTGGCAGAATACTAATCACTTTTTCGCCCATTTTTAGCGTTAGCTGAAAAGTGGAGACATAACGCGTGACATCAAGAACAGGCATTACCCGTGTCGATAAATCGTTCTGTTGCGAGGTTTCCCAAGCAAGGCGATAAATAATTGTCTTTTGATTATCGCCCTTGATGTTTACGCGATCAAACAGCTGGCATTGTTGCATCAGGTTTGCATCTAACTGATCGATAACACCTTGGGTGAGCACAATTTGATTCGCGCGCGCTATGTGCGCGACAAACGCGGCGTCGTTAACGGTTTCCCCAAACGCATCGGTCGGGGTAATTACGGTATCACCAAACGCAATACCTATGCGTATCCCCAAACCCAAATCTGCAAACTCTCGGCTTGAACGCTGTTGAATGGCAATGGCTACTCGGCAGGCGGTAGCCGCACTATCAAACCGCGCCATGACTTCATCACCAATGGTCTTAACCACTACCCCTTCGTGCACAATTGTAGTAGCCGCCATGTGGCTCACTGCATCATCCACAATTGCCTTGGCTTCCTGGTTGCCTAGTTGCTTATAAAGCGCCGAGCTGCCGGAAACATCGGCAAACATGATGGCTTGAGGGTGGTTTTGGTTGAGCATGGTAATTACTTACGAATGATTTTTGCGAATTCTAACAGGCCGGAGGCGCTAATAATTGCTTCACAAGAGATTATCCTGAAAAAAAGAAGAAGTTTCGCTACTGCTGACACCTCAATCCGCATCGCATACACACTGATTTATCGATGATCGAAACGGTACTTGTGGTAGATACTGCATGCGTCACACAAGCGAGAGAATACGGCAGGTTGCGAAGAAAAGCATTTTCCATAACAATCGAGCCACATCTGGTTAAGATGACTTTAAGCTACTAATTATTCTACTGCACCTAACGGAGTGTTATGCCATGAGTTTAACCTTGAAAGTTCTCAGCTTTGGCCTTTTGGCCGCTACCAGCGCAACACTGTTTGCTGCCGAGGCAGCTCCCTCAGCTGATAAACAAGCAGGCCCAAATCCTGCCAAACAAGCTATTGCAGTGCGCAAAGCTGCGTTCACACTAATTGGCAATAGCTTCAAGCCCATTGGAGATGCTGCCCAAGGAAAAGCAGAATACAATCAAGCAGATATTCAAAAGCGCGCAAATCGTATTGTCATGCTGTCAGAATTCTTGGACAGCGCATTTCCAGAAGCGTCTAACTTGGGCGAACCGGACACCAAAACCAAGGCCGATGCGTGGACAAACAAAGCGGAATTCGACAAGAAACTGAAGGACTTTCAAGAGCACGCCGCCACATTGGCAAAAGTTGCCGCCACAGAAAAAACCGCCTCAGATGCGTTTAAAGAAGCTTTCGGCAATTTGGCCAAAGATTGCAAAGGCTGCCACGAATCTTTCAAAGCGAAATAATTAACTAAAACAATTAAAAAATGCCCCTGCTTAATAACAGGGGCATTTGTGCTTTTTTATGTGCGTTTGTTCTATCTATTAATTCTATGGCTAGCTGGCTCTAAATATGACTGAACCCGATGAGAAAATACCCCATACCATGGCGAACCCAACAACTTTAAAAGTATGGGACTTACCTGTCAGGATTTTTCATTGGCTTTTAGTCGTGTTATTTATTGCGGCGTACATTACAAACTACTTAGGAGCAAATTATTTCTCGTATCATGTGTGGTGCGGGTACGCCATAATTATTTTAGTTAGCTTTCGTATTATTTGGGGATTCGTTGGAACCTATCACGCACGCTTCGTCCATTTTATTCGCAACCCCATCGCAACTATTAAATACGCCTTGAACGCCCTAAAAGGCATTGAAAAACACTATACCGGCCACAACCCCCTCGGCGCAGTGATGGTAGTCATCTTACTACTTGGCTCGCTCGCTCAAGGCATTACTGGCCTATTTACGAATGACGAAATTTTAAATGTGGGCCCACTTTACGCTTACATTACTGACGAATTGAGCTTGAAAATTACCTCAATTCACCGCCAATTGTTTTATTGGATTTTAGGAGCCATAGCCCTGCACATAGTAGCGGTATTCGTCCATCAATTTTTAAAGCGGGATAATATTATTGCTGCCATGTTTAAGGGTACCAAGATAAAAAAAGACAATGTCGAGGATCAAACCTCTATTTCCTCTTCAAAGATAGGCTTGGCCTTAGTAATTGTTATTGCGTTATCGCTCCTTCTCGCGTGGATAATTCTTCACGCACCTGAAGCGGCCCTATATACGGAAGAGTACTAATGTAAAAGATTCTATGAGTGGCTCCCCCAAGGTGATATTTTTTATTTCCCTCTAGATCAAAAATTTTTCTTCACACAAACTTTTGCGCTAATTCTTTTAAAGTAATTAACGATGAAACTTCCCTAAAATTACCCCCACCAGTTACGCTTTAGGCAATAAAGCATCCTCAAATTCGCGAATAAGCCCAGCCAGAGGCACCTGTAACCATTCAGGCCTGTGACTAGCTTTTATCACTTCCTTCAACCGATTATCTATTTTCGCCAAACGCAAACTTGCATCTTTGCCTTCTGCAAAACTCCAGTTCTGGGGAAAGTTTTTAACCGCTAGTTGGTAGGCCTTATAAAATACATCCGAGGTTTTGCGACGATATTTCACTGAAAGTTGTTGCAACCGAGTTGTCTCAGCTGAGGTATCAACACCTTGCGCAGCATTTAGGGTGATAGCTCCGGCATCTTCAAACGAGCAGATAATATCTGCCACATCTATCAGCGGGCTCATTCTTGCATTGCTAGTAGAGTTCAGGCCATCTTCAAAATTCACGAAGTAAGCGTCGCTTCTTGCAACAAGAATTTGGGCTAAGTGCAAATTGCCGTGAATGCGAATCAGGCTGCCACCCACAGATTTTTTGGCTAACTCTTTTATGAGTGCAACTATTTTCGCTCTACGCGTTTTCAGCCACACCGTTTCTCTAACACTATTATTGCCTTCATTTTTCTCTTCAAGACATGCAAGCGCCTGCTCAAACCTGTCAGTAATAGCACGAGCCCATGCAGTCATATCCTTTGCTGTAGACTCGGTAAATCCAAAGCGAGGATTCTCCGATTTTTCTGCTAAAACGCGGTGCATTTCACCCAAACGCTCTCCCAAGGTTTGAGCAAAAACGTGTAATTCATCCATAGCTGGATATTGAATATCCATAGATGAGGTGCCCGCTGTAAGGCGATCTCTTAAAGCACGCTCTAAGGTATTTTGTGCCCACTGCCATGCATTACCTTGGTTGCTTATATAAGCTTGTAAAATCATGAGCGTGTAGGATTTCCCATCCGTATTAAATCGCGTCACATCTCCTAAATAAGGAACAATATTAGCGAATCCCTGCTCAGCGAGGTATTCACTCATTTCAATTTCCGGGTGTATCCCTTCGGTTAACTTACGCACAGGTTTAAGCACCATAATTCCATCAATGACCACTGATCCGTTAACGTCCTTAGTCGACACCAGATCCACATCAGCATCAGTGGGCTGTTCAATATGCTCTAACTGCGGTGTAGCAATAAAACGCAACTCACCATCTTCTAAAGGAATGCTAAGGTTCGCGCGAATGCTATTAAGAATTTTGCGGCTAAACTCTGTTAAGGTAAAAGCATCAGTCAACAAGCCCACCGAGCGCTTTTGTCTCAAGCGAGAAACAGCTAATTGCTGCGATGCAGTTCCAGCCAAATGATCTGCCACCACGCCGAGTGGTAAGAAATAATTTTCGATTGAACCATCGCGCTGTACTTCGATTTCTGTCAATGCAAAAAGTACGTCCGGGTCTTCGAGCGGAATTACACGAGATAATTTAATCTCACTTGAGGATTCCCCTGCATAAATAAACCACGGGCACTTTGCCAAATATACGGGTAGAGCTTCCTGGTCCAACACAATCTGCGCAGGTGGTTGAGATAATTCCCGTAAATCTTGCTTAATTATGACTGTGCGCAATTCTGGTAAGCGCTCAACAGGCGCAACGTACCAATTGGGCATTTGCGTGTCGTCTGCCAGTAAAAACCAATAAAAACCATAAGGGGGAAGTGTTAAGAGATAATTTAAGTTTGTAATAACAGGGAAAGACGTTCCACCAATCATTTCAACCGGAATTTTCCCAGCATAGGCGGATAAATCCAGCTCACCTGCCTGTGCAGCACGGGACATATTCGCCACACACAGAATAATTTCGCTTACACCTTCTGGGCTAGTGTACTCACGAACGTAAGCAAAAATTCGGCGATTTGCGGGTGCTAGCATTTTTAAATTGCCACGCCCAAAGGCTTTTTGCTGCTTACGTACTGCCAGCATTCGACGCGTCCAATTTAACAGCGAATGGGTATCGCGAGATTGCGCTTCAACATTGATTGCTTGGAATCCATAAAGTGGATCCATAATCGTAGGCGCGATCAAACTCGCCGGATCAGCACGAGAAAATCCACCATTGCGATCATCTGACCATTGCATTGGTGTGCGCACACCATGACGATCCCCCAAAAAAATATTGTCACCCATACCAATTTCATCGCCGTAGTACAGCGTGGGTGTACCGGGCATAGACAACAGCAAACTATTTAACAATTCTATGCGGCGACGATCGCGTTCCACTAAGGGCGCAAGTCGACGCCGTATACCCAAATTAATACGAGCGCGCTTATCTGCGGCGTAATAATTCCACAAGTAATCACGTTCTTGGTCGGTAACCATTTCAAGCGTAAGCTCATCATGATTTCGTAAAAAAATAGCCCACTGGCAATTTTGCGGAATTTCCGGCATCTGCCGCAAAATATCGATGATGGGAAAGCGATCTTCTTGGGCAATTGCCATGTACATGCGGGGCATAAGTGGAAAATGAAACGCCATGTGACATTCGTCACCCTTACCAAAATATTGTTGTATGTCTTCAGGCCACAAATTCGCTTCGGCCAAGAGCATGCGGTCTGGATAGTGAGTATCCAGTTCGGCCCTTATTTTCTTTAATACTTCATGCGTCTCAGGAAGGTTCTCGTTTGCTGTCCCCTCACGTTCAACCAAATAAGGAATCGCATCCAACCGTAAACCGTCCACGCCTATATCAAACCAAAAACGCATTACGCTAAGAACTTCTTTTAACACATCTGGATTATCGAAATTGAGATCTGGCTGATTGGCATAAAATCTATGCCAAAAATATTGGCCCGCAATGGGGTCCCATGTCCAATTGGAGCTTTCTGTATCAGAAAAAATAATCCGAGTGCCTTCGTATTTCTGATTTGTATCTGACCACACATAAAAATTTCTAGCTTTGGAACCTTTTTTTGCGCGACGCGCCCTTTGGAACCAAGGATGTTGATCAGAAGTATGGTTAATAACCATCTCGGTAATAACGCGAAGGTTGCGCTTGTGGGCCTCGCGAATAAATCGTCGAGCGTCGGCCATTGTGCCGTAGGCGGGGTGAATATCGCGATATTCGGCTATGTCGTAACCGTCATCGCGCATGGGCGACGGATAAAATGGCAACAACCAAATTGCATTGACACCTAACTTCGCAATGTAATCCAGTTTATCAATAAGCCCAGCAAAATCGCCGACTCCATCATCATTTGCATCAAAGTAGGACTTTACGTGTACCTGATAGATAACCGCATCTTTATACCAAAGAGGATCTTTTAAAAAAGTCTCCTTAGGGATTTTAGCGTTGCGGTTATTAGCAACTTTACTTGATCTATTAATGCTGTTTTCTTCAAGCATAGGAACGCCCTTTCATTAACCCATAAAGTTCGAAAGCTTGGTTCGAACTCAAACACTTTCATAATCAGGCGATATGACGCGCTAAACTGTACGGCAAACAACATTGGAAAAATTTAGAGCCATTTGGCGACCAGCTTTTTCATGGTTTGCGCGATGCACTGCACGCTTCTACAACTTTCTAAAAACCTCCTTTCTGCTGACTTAGGCGCTCGTAAAAATTATGCATAAAAATCTGGCTTATCAAGTGTGCTAACACACAGAAATCACACTAGCAGCCATACATCATGGGTTATGGTGCGCAATGAGCGTCCATGCCTTTTATCGAAAGTTTTTTATCACACCATGAAGAGGTAACACGAATGAAAATGACTAACCTATTTTTGACCGGTGCTTTTTTAATAAGTTTTGGCGCGCTAAGCAATTACGCTTTAGCAAAAGATACCATTGACGCTGATGATTTTGTGGATGAGGCTTCTGCAGCCGGCATTGCGGAGATTGAAACCGGAAAACTCGCTTTACAAAAATCTACTTCTGCCAATGTTAAAAGCTTTGCGCAAGAAGTGATTAATGATCATACCGCAGCAAACAAAGAGTTGGCATCCATTGCTGCGAAGAAAAAATTAAAGGTTTCAACTGAAGCTGAATTGATGAATAAAGCGAAGGCAATGATCTTGAAACATCGTGACGGTGAATCTTTTGATGAGGCCTTTGCAAACAATCAAGTAAAAGCCCATAAAGATGCCATCGAACTTTTCAACAAAGCTGCTGTTTCGCCTGATGCTGAACTTGCCAGCTTTGCTGTCGCCACCTTGCCTAAGTTGGAGCACCACCTCCACTCCGCTGAAGCCTTGCAAAAAGCGTACACCAAGAAATAGGTAGTTAGTCTGGCACGGGTATCCGTGCCGGCTCTTGCGTAAGAAATATCCTTTAATCTTAATAATATCTTTAACCAACCAAGCCCCCACTCCTTTCATTTGAAAACCCCAAATTATCATTCCCCAATAGATTGTTATTTATATGTACGTTTCCATACAGAGGCAAGCTAAGCGCCCTGTTAATAATTGCCTATCAATCAAAGGTCTTATTCAATTTTATGTATTGAAGGTCAAACATGGAAATAAACTGGGAAGAACACCTACCTGAATTGAAGCTGCTAATTACCGCCATTATTATTTTTTTGGTATTGCGAGCTATTGCACCTTGGGTAACCCGCGTACTAACACGTATAGCAGCGCCTTTTCCCTTTACTCAAGATTTATTAAACCGCACCACCCCACCTCTTCATTTACTCATTCCATTATTAGGGTTACGTGCAGTTTTCGGCTCAGCATCAAATGAACTTGTATTTATTCATCACGCCAGACACTTTACTAGCCTTGCGATTATCGCAACAGTTACCTGGTTATTTTTGCGAATTATTGGCGCTGCTCAGGAAATCATTATCCAACGCCACCCTGTGAACGTGACAGACAATCTTGCTGCACGCCGCGTGCAAACCCAAACCAAAGTATTGGTTCAAACATTGGGATTTTTTGTTTTACTCTTTGGTATTTCTGCCATGTTAATGACATTCCCTGGCGCCCGACAATTTGGCACCAGCCTCCTCGCCTCTGCCGGCCTTGCGGGTTTGGCTGTTGGCTTTGCAGCAAAGCCCGTATTGGGAAATTTAATTGCAGGTTTGCAGCTGGCTTTCACACAACCCATACGTTTGGATGATGTTGTGATCGTAGAAAACGAATGGGGCCGAGTAGAAGAAATTACCGGAACCTATGTTGTTATCCGCATTTGGGATGACCGCCGTTTGATTGTTCCCCTACAGTATTTTATTGAACATCCTTTCCAAAATTGGACGCGCAAAACATCAAACCTTATAGGCTCTCTTTTTTTGTGGGTTGACTACGCCATGCCACTTGAACCACTACGCAAAGAACTCGAAAGCCTCTGCGCGCAGTCGCCACAATTATGGGATGGCAAAGTCTGCGTGTTACAGGTAACAGATACCACAGATAGAGCTATTCAACTGCGCGTATTGGTAAGCACAAAAGACTCTTCTAGCAATTGGGACTTACGTTGTTTTGTGCGTGAGAAATTAATTAATTTTATTGCGTTGAATTACCCGGAATGCCTGCCACAAGTGCGTGCGAATTTACATGAAGAGACACCAAAAGCACCGCCGGTAGAGCAACAAATTAAAGTTGCTGAACATCAGCCCTCCGTGTAAATGCGGCTCAGTCTAATGCTTGCGTATGGAGTTGTTATGCATAGCCCACTTTATCGTGACCGAACCAATGTTAAACAATCAAGTGTTCCTATTAAGTCGCATAAGCGGCTAATAGACTCTGCAACTAATCAATTCACTGTTAATCGACGCCAGCGTCGTAATATTCTATTTGTCACGTCTGAATACGCCGATTTGATTAAGGTTGGTGGGCTGGGCGATGTTTCCAGCGCTTTACCAAAAGCGTTAACGGCGTTGCACGATATTCGTATTCTTATTCCTGGATACAACGCCGTCATTAACAGTGGGCACAAAATAGAGGTGGTTGCAGAATTACCGGCTTACGCAAATTTACCAAGGTGCTTACTAGGCAAAATGCAAATTGGTCTAGGGCCCGTTATTTACGTTTTGATTTGCCCTGAGCTTTATGAACGTGATGCAACTCCTTACACCGATTCGCATGGACATGATTGGGCTGATAACCATATTCGATTTGCGCGGCTCGGCTTAGCTGCTGCCCAAATTGCACATGCAACAAATTTGCTTAACTGGTTGCCTCATGTTGTGCACGCTAACGATTGGCCTGCAGCGCTCGCTCCTGCGTATATGAAATGGCAAGGCACACAAACACCCTGCGTATTTACTATTCACAACTTGGCCCATCAGGGATTATTTGATCCAAATTGTATAAACGACCTCGGTTTACCACCAGAAGCGTTTACCATGAACGCCATGGAGTTTTACGGCAAGCTTTCGTTTTTGAAAGCGGGGCTGGTTTACGCAAATCACATAACCACCGTCAGTAAAACTTATGCGCATGAAATTACTCTTCCCGAACATGGGTGCGGTCTTGATGGCTTATTAAAACTAAAATATGAGCAGGGACTATTAAGTGGGATTGTTAATGGAATTGATGAAAGCTGGGAGCCGCTTTCTGACCCACATTTAGTAGAAAGTTTTGGCGCACGTCAGTGGAGCCGCAAACTGATTAACACACGTTATGTTGAAAAATTATTTGGGTTACCGCACACCAATGGCCCACTGTTCGCGGTTGTGTCTCGTTTAGCTCATCAAAAAGGTTTGGACCTCACCCTCGGCATTCTGCGAACAATATTGCGTGCAGGTGGCCGCTTGGTGGTGATGGGCACAGGCGAACCCAAAATAGAAACAGAATTGGAGCGCCTTGCGCGCCAGCATCCACATCATATTGGCGTACATATTGGTTTTAACGAAGCCGAGGCTCGACGTATTTTTGCAGGCAGCGATTTCCTGCTAATGCCATCGCGTTTTGAGCCCTGCGGATTAAGCCAAATGTATGCGCAAAGTTTTGGTTCACTGCCCATTGCGCATGGCACGGGCGGCTTGGCAGATACGATAGAAGACGGTGTAAGTGGCTTCTTGTTTCATGGCGCCAATCTTGAAAATTATCGCAACGCCGTACAGCGAGCATTGAATGTTTTTAAGCATCCGAATCTTTTATCTGCAATGCGTTGTCGCGCCATGCTATCACCACGTTTTTGGCAGGAATCCGTGCAACCCTACGATAATTTGTACAGAAGCCTGTTAAAAAAGAACAGCAATGGAAAAGTCATTTTTGGAAATTGGGGAGCAAGCACGTGAACAGCTTGAAAACAATGAGCTTGCAATACGGCGCACTTCTTAACAAAGATGGAACAACGCATTTTTCGCTGTGGGCACCCGATGCACGAAGCGTTGCCGTGGAATTCGCAAACGACAGCACCCTTCAAGAATTATTGAAAGATACTGACGGGTGGCACAGAGCTACACTGAATTATGGCGCAGGAACAGATTACCGTTACGTTATTAATAACGACTTGCGCGTGCCAGACCCTGCTGCACGGCAACAAATTGAAGATGTACAGGGTTGGAGCCGTGTTGTTGATCAGGCCTACCCTTGGGAATGCACAACCTGGCGTGGCCGCCCGTGGCACGAGGCCATTGTGTATGAACTACATGTAGGTGCTTTGGGTGGTTTTGCAAAAGTGGAAGAACTTTTGCCATCGCTCGCACAGCTAGGCATAACTGCTATTGAACTTATGCCCATCAATGAATTTCCCGGCAGCCGCAACTGGGGTTATGACGGCGTACTTTTATTTGCACCAGAATCTTCTTATGGAACACCTGAGCAACTCAAACGATTAATAGATCGCGCTCATTCGCTAGACATGATGGTGATTCTCGATGTGGTGTATAACCACTTCGGGCCAGATGGAAACTATTTGAGCCAATATGCCAAGCACTTCTTCCGTACTGATATAAAAACTGGCTGGGGTGATGCGATTGATTTTCGCCAACAACAGGTGCGCGATTTCTTTTGCGAAAATGCGCTCATGTGGATTGTAGATTATCGCGTTGATGGCTTACGCGTAGATGCTGCTCACGCCATCAAAGATAATGATTTCCTGATTGAATTATCAACACGCGTTCGCAGTTGCATATTGCCCAGCAGGCACGTTCATTTAATTTTAGAGAACGAAGATAACGCTGCCAGTTTGTTGACTAATGGTTTCGATGCGCAATGGAATGACGATGCGCACAATGTGTTGCACCATTTGTTAACCAACGAACACGAAGGCTATTACGCCGATTTTGCAGACTCTCCTACTGAAAAACTGGCACGCTGTTTGAGCGAGGGCTTTATTTACCAAGGCGAATACACGCCACGCGGCAAGTTGCGCGGCGAAGCAAGCACGCATTTACCACCTACAGCATTTGTGATGTTCTTACAAAACCATGATCAAATTGGAAACCGCGCATTCGGTGAGCGGTTAATTCATTTGGCAGACCCCGATGCACTTAAAGCAGCAACCGCACTTTTACTTTTAAGCCCCATGATACCCTTACTGTTTATGGGCGAAGAATGGGGCTGCAAAAATCCATTTCTGTTTTTCACTGATCACCACGATGAATTAGCAAAAGCGGTGTGCGAAGGTCGGCGCAAGGAATTTGAAGGATTCGCGAAATTTAATGATCCCGATATGCGTAGCAAAATTCCTAACCCGAATGAACTCAGTACTTTTGAAAATTCTGTGCCGCTCACCGAGGACGACAACGAACAAAAGGAATGGCGTGAACATTACCAGCAACTAATTGCACTACGCCATAAAGAAATTATTCCTCGCTTGCAAGGTGCAAAGACCGCAGGCGTTGAAATTTTTGGTGAGGGTGCGCTGGTCGCATCTTGGTTAATGGGCGATGAGAAATTGCTTCACATTTATATCAACCTATCTCGCGTACCGGTGCATGTTACTCGCAAATGGAACGACACACGGCTTATCTTTAGCCACCAAATACTGAGTGCAGAATACACGCAAGGCACGCTCACTCCTGGCGCGATCTTGGTGTGTATGGATGGCGACAACACGATTAAAATAGACCCTGAAGAAACCAAGGCAACGCTTGGGTTTGATCCTGCCTCCGCATTTTCGCTAACAAGAGAAATACAATAAATTATTGTGGGTTTTCATAATAGTGAAAGCCTAACTCTTTTCGCTCAACAGTCATCTTGCCAGTCAAGAATTTACGGTAAAACCTAGGTTTTCCCAATCAACAATCCCCCTCCAACGTACGATAACCCACAGACCCAAGCGGCGTGATTTGAGACAAAGCATATATATTCAATATGCAGTTTGAGAGTGGATTATATGCCGGACGTTCTCGCCACAGTGCGATTGCAGTTTCATCGTGGGTTTACGTTAAAAGACGCACTTCCCCTCGTACCTTATTTTCAAAAACTGGGCATTAGCCATATTTACTCTTCGCCAATTTTGAAAGCACGCAGCGGTTCCATGCATGGCTACGACGTGGTTGATCCAACCTGTATTAATCCGGAAATTGGTGGCGAAACTGCACTTAAAGAACTCGTAGCGGAACTTAGAAAATATGACATGGGGTTTATTGTCGATATAGTCTCCAACCATATGGCCGTGAGCAAAGATAACCCGTGGTGGACAGATGTTTTATGTTGGGGGCTACACAGCCCCTACGCGCAATTTTTTGATATCCAATGGAACTCACCCGATCCTTTACTCAAAGGCCAATTACTCCTCCCAGTACTCGGGGCTGGCTACGGCGAGGCATTAGCAGCCAACGAAATTTCGTTAGAGTTCGACGCGGCCACGGGTAGTTTTTACACGCAGTATTATGAAAATTCATTCCCACTGAATCCGGTGAGCTACGGCCACATTTTAGGTAAAACCACCATCGATAATTTGCGGCTTCTTGGCCAGCAATTCGAAGATTTAGAAGGCCGAGATAACGCACTCGAGCTCGCAAAAAAATTACAGCAGCAGCTGCACAGTTTATCAGGCAATAAAGATGTTGCTGCCGCCATTGTTCAGGCACTCAGTTTTTACAATGTTGCTAAAGGAAGAGAGGTTGCTCTTGAGGATTTACAACGTGAACATAGAGATGACGCAGAGGTCATCGAACAACCCGACCCGCAAGATAACGACAACCTTCAACGCTTACATCAAATTTTAGAGCTGCAACATTACCGCCTCGCCAGTTGGCGCACAGCAGCTGATGACATTAACTGGCGTCGTTTTTTCGACGTGAATGAACTTGCCGGTTTACGCGCGGAGCGCGCTGAAGTGTTCGAGGCCAGTCATCAGAAAATTTTTGAACTCGTTCAACAGGGTTTTATTGACGGATTACGTATAGATCATATAGACGGCTTAGCTAACCCGCGTGCCTACTGCCGCAAATTGCGCCGCCGCATTGATCGACTTATTCGTTTGCGGCCCCATCAATTGCAACAAAATCACTTCCCCATTTATGTTGAAAAAATACTGGGCGAGAGTGAACAGCTTGCTAGCGATTGGATGGTAGACGGCACCACCGGTTACGAATTTATGAACCAAGTTTCGTTGTTACAACACGATCCGCGCGGTGAACTTCAACTCTTTGATTTGTGGAGCACCACTACTGGCCGTTTAGGCACCTTTAAAGACGAAGCGAGGGAAGCGCGCCGAGTAGTGTTAGCGAGTAGTTTGGCAGGCGACGTAGAAACCGTTGCACAAGGTTTGCTGCAAGTTGCCCGCAATGACATTGCAACGCGAGATTTAACACTCGGCGCAATTCGTCGCGCACTTATTGAATTGATCGTTAATTTTTCTGTGTATAGAACTTATGCGGGCGCTTGCGGTAGATCGGCAAAGGACGAAATGTTTTTTACCGAAGCACTTGCTGGCGCACGCTTAACGCTTCCAGAAGCGGATGTTCCAATTTTGGATCACCTCAATAAATGGCTGGGCGGCGAACCATTGGCATCGCTTCCACCGGGTGAAAATCGCGACCTTCGCCGCACGCTTATCGCTCGCTTCCAACAACTCACTTCGCCTGCCGCTGCTAAGGCTATTGAGGATACGGCGTGTTATCGCTCAGCCGTTTTGTTGTCACGTAACGATGTTGGTTTTAATCCTCAATGTTTTAGCGCGTCGCTCCACTATTTTCACGAGCAAACCGCAGAGCGTGCGAAACGCTTTCCACACAATTTATTGGCAACCGCTACGCATGATCACAAGCGCGGAGAAGATACGCGCGCGCGTTTGGCCGTTATTAGTGAGCGCTCGGCTTGGTTTGCCGAACAGGTTCAGCGGTGGCGGTCAATGGCAGCACCATTAAGAACTGAGCTAGATGAAGGTACCGCGCCCTCGGCAGGCGACGAACTTATTCTTTACCAAACTCTGCTTGGCTGCTGGCCATTAGACAATCCAGCCCAAGACATGAATATGCCAGAGCCACAGATGGAAACCTTTCTTAACCGCGTCTTGTGCTGGCAAGAAAAATCCGTCCGTGAGGCGAAGTTACGTAGCGCTTGGAGCGCACCTCACGCGGCCTATGAAACAGCAACTCAGGGTTTCCTTATGCGACTTTTACAATCTGAAGAAGGCAGCGCTATACGCGCTGAAATTGCACATGCCGCGCAGTCTTTGGCTCCCGCCGGTGCACTCAACAGCCTCGGTCAAACCCTGCTGCGCATGACCGCGCCAGGCATTCCAGATCTGTATCAGGGCGCAGATCTATGGGATTTCAGCCTTGTGGACCCGGATAACCGCCGCCCAGTCGATTTTGGCGCACGTATTGCAGCACTGGAATTGAAGGCATCCGCGAGTGAATTGCTGGAGCATTGGCGCGATGGTCACATCAAGCAATGGCTTATTGCTCGCACTCTCGCCGTACGCGCACGTCATTCGGAACTGTTTCGCGATGGGGAATACCAACCGCTCGATGTTGAAGGTGAGCATGCGGATAAGGTAGTGGCATTTATGCGTTTATACCTCAATGACTATGCATTAGTTGTCGTACCTCGCCTAACCTCAAGTCTATTGGGCGAAACACCTATCCCTCATATTCCTGTAACCGCTTGGGCTGATACTCATATTGTGCTCCCTCCTGTACTTGCAGGTGCCGAGTTCGAAAGCAAGCTGGATTCCAGCCGAATTACATCGCATTCCCAGCGCCTTGCAGTGGGCGATTTACTGGCACATACGCCAGTGAATCTCTTGTTGTTTAGCGCACCTCATAACTAACTCATACGCCAATTGATTCATACACAGGAGCGCCCAATATGAACATCAATGAACAACAAGTACGCGAGTTCGCCTACCAAATTTGGGAATCAGAGGGACGCCCCTTCGGCCATTCTGACCGCCACTGGGAAATGGCGTGCAAACTTGCAGCAACCCATGTCGAAGTCGTAGCGGACGCTGGGTTGAAAATGGGCGATGAAGATATACCCGCGCGCGAACCCATAGATCCTATTTCACCCGGCGACCCGCAACATCAGCCAGTTTCTGATCCGATCCAACCAGATGAACCACCTCAACCGCCAGCCCAACCCATAGCTGTTGCGCCGCCGCGAAAAACCCGTGCAAAAGCTATAGCTGAAGCGCCCAAGTCGTTGATCGACAACAACCCAATTTCAATGGGCCAGCCTGCTGATAAAGCATCCAAATCCAAGCAACGCGCCGCACTCAAACAAGAGGCAGCGCCTGCTAAAGCGGCCTCTACTAAGGAACCTGTTATTAAAGAGCCGGCAGCTAAAAAAGCAACCAGACCCCGAAAATCAAAATCGACCGAGCAAGCTGCCGAAAACGCCTAAATGGCGAGGCAAGCTTCTCTGATTCGGCATGGAGATGACCTATGACTAAAAATCAGCAATGCCCCAAAATTGAAGAATGCACCCGAATTACTGAAGGCCACCCCTTTCCCCTAGGTGCCACTTGGGATGGTCAAGGTGTTAACTTCGCCATCTTCTCTGCCCACGCAACCAAAGTTGAACTTTGCCTATTTGATGATGACGGCAAAAACGAGTTAGAACGTATTGAATTACCTGAATACGCAGACGAGATTTGGCATGGCTACTTACCCAACATGCGCGCCGGTCAGGTGTATGGGTACCGGGTCCACGGCCCTTACGAACCTGCTGCAGGGCATCGCTTTAATCCCAACAAACTATTAATTGACCCTTATGCAAAGCAATTGGTGGGCGAATTAATTTGGGATGAAGCCTTGTTCGGTTACACCATCGGCCATCCTGACGGCGATTTGAGTTTTGACGAACGCGACAGTGCGCCTTTCGTGCCTAAAGCCAAAGTGGTAGACCCAAGTTTTGAGTGGAATGGAAAGCACAGCTACCGTGCTCCGTGGGATAAAACAATTATTTACGAAACCCACGTACGTGGGATTAGCATGCGCCATCCCGCCGTACCCGAACATTTGCGTGGAAGTTTTGCAGGTTTAGCAACACCAGAATTGATTAAACACATCAAAGATTTAGGTGTTTCCAGCGTGGAGTTACTGCCCATCCATGCCTTCGTACACGACAATCATTTGCTGGAAAAAGGTTTAAAAAATTACTGGGGTTACAACAGCATTGCCTTCCTTGCTCCCCATGCCGAATATCTTAGTAGCGGCCACCTCAACGAATTTAAAGAGATGGCAGCGAGCCTGCATGAAGCAGGGTTGGAACTGATTTTAGATGTGGTTTATAACCACACCGCAGAAGGCAATGAACTCGGGCCTACGCTTTCATTGCGTGGCATTGATAACGCGACCTACTACCGCCTCTTGCCTGAGAACAATCGTTATTACATAAACGATTCCGGCACGGGCAATACGCTCGACCTAACCCACCCCTGCGTACTGCGCTTGGTAACAGATTCTCTGCGCTATTGGACAGCGGAAATGGGCGTGGACGGCTTTCGTTTTGATTTAGGCACCATACTCGCACGCGATGAAAAAAATGGCTTTAACGAACGCCACGGCTTTCACGTTACCTGCCGCCAGGACCCAACGCTTAGCCAACTCAAACTTATCGCAGAACCGTGGGACTGTGGATTGGGCGGATACCAAGTTGGCGCATTTCCGCCCGGCTGGTTTGAATGGAACGATCGCTTCCGCGACACAGTGCGCGCCTATTGGCGCGGCGATCATGGCAAGCTGCCGGAATTGGCGAGCCGCATTACCGCGTCTGGCGATTTATTTAATTGGGGTGGCCGCAAACCCTTTGTGTCAGTGAATTTTATTACCGCACATGATGGATTCACCTTGCGTGACTTGGTGAGCTACAACGAAAAACACAACGACGCCAACGGTGACGAAAATCGTGATGGAACGGACAATAACCTCTCAAACAATTACGGTGTTGAAGGCCCAACAGACGATCCACACATTAAAGGCTTACGCGCGCGGCAAATCCGCAATATGTTAAGTACCTTACTCTTATCGCAAGGCACGCCCATGTTGGTATCGGGTGATGAATTTGGTCATAGCCAACAAGGCAACAATAACGTCTACTGCCAAGACAACGAATTAAGTTGGTTGGATTGGAATTTAGACGATGAAGCTAAAAGCCTGTTGGAATTCACACGTAAACTTATTCAATTGCGGCACACCTACCCTATTTTGCGCCGTGGCCGCTTTTTAGTGGGCGACTACAACGAACAAATTGGTGTAAAAGATGTTACCTGGTTGCACCCAAACGGCGAAGAAATGACATCGGAATATTGGGAGCAAGCTGATATGAACTGTTTAGGGTTAATCATGGATGGCCGCGCTCAGCCCACCGGTATTCATCGCCAAGGTTCCGATGCAACGCTCCTGTTGATCTTAAATGCCCAGCAACAACCTGTGAACTTTAAGCTACCCCAAGTCGCACAAGGATCAGAATGGGTTAATTTGCTGGACACCAATATAGATGCCAACCTGACTCAAAAAACCTTTAAATTTAACGACGAAATTTTAGTAGCAGATCGCTCAGTATTATTATTCGAGCTTAAGAAAGATAAACCCAATTAATTCTGAATAAAATCCACAAGCATGCAAAAAAAATCCCCGGTTTATACCGGGGATTTTTTTGCATGTCTAACTAACTTGTTAATTAGGTAGACTTTTTACTAGTAGCCAACAGTAACGCGCCTAAAACTAACCCAGAAACTCCGGCCCAAATAGGAACATTAACACGCTCTTTATCTTTAACCTCCATATGGAGTGGGCCAAGATCTGCCTCATGAGTTTCCTTTGTATAGGTAAACCCGCCATAAGCAAGCCCCAAACCACCCAATACAATCAACAAAATACCAATCATTTTTTGTACGCCCATTTTTTTACCCTCTTTCGGTTGAAATAAAATAATTCAGCAGCTTAGCCACCTTTTTGTACTCCACTGTTTAACAAACACAACAACGCAACAACAAATAACGATGACAAAAACGAAGCCGCAGAAAATGATGTCACCAAACTTATAAAACCAAACACAACTAAAAAAAACGCTGCGACTTCAAACATTCGGGCCCCAAGTGGAAATAACCATTCTCATTCGCTCACCATTTTCCACGTTAGCGTTGACTTCATCTTTGCAAGGACCAATCGCCACCTTTCCCACAAAAGACATACCCAGCCGTGTTTGGGCAATCGGTATTAATGCCGTAAAGTAAAATTGCAACAAACACTACACACACTATGGAAACGAGCACTTGCCATACTTTAAAGGTTTTCATTTCAGGCTCCTTAAACATTCCACCGCCACTCTTACGCATCTGGCACGGTTAATCTGTACGTTAACCAACTTAAATGCCACAACCTGTTTTAAAACGCCATTTGAATCTCGCGGAGCTGGCTACGCATGATATTTTTTGTTTCTGCACGCTTGTAACTAGAGCGATGTTTTCCAAAATCATCAACGCCCTCCTCTTCTTTTTTAAACGAATGTAGCTTTTTACTTTTGCTTATATTTTTGCGCACATTAAACCTGTGCGGCTGGCTACCTGACACAAAAAAGGACTCGGTGGTATCGCTATAATTTTTCATAAATGTTTCCTTCAATTGCCAATAATTGAGTAAGCACAAACCTTTATGGATCAACATTAAAATTAAAGATGCTCAACATCAGTGCGCTAGCTCGCTTATTTTTCATGCTTTTTAACGACAGAATGGATTAACAATTTTTTATTCGAAGAGAGCTATTATTTTTATAAGAGAATTTGTTGCGATTAATGGGTACGCTGTCGCACAGATTGAACGAAACTCGAGGAATAGATTAAAGGTTCGAATAACCGAAACAGCCGGTTACGAAGCAAACCAAGGGCTACATTGATTAGTTCTTTGGATTATCTCATCAGCAAAACAATCTCAATCAGCAAAAGGTAACTAGCCATGTCATTCTTATCCTCTGTCAAAAAATCAGAACTAAAATCCGCAAAACAACAGGTTCAACATTCATCTGAAGATGTACTGAACGAATTCAAAAGCTTTTTGGACGATATGGAAGATTTGTTTCAGTCCACCACCTCGGCAACAGGTGACGATCTTGTAAAGGCTAAATCGCAACTTAAACAACGCATTAAATCCGCTAAAGCGACTATTGGCGACGCAAGCGATAACATCTTCCAACAAGCTCGCAAAACCGCCGCCGTCACCAACACCTATGTGCACCAACAACCCTGGACTGTAATTGGCGCAGGCGTAGCCTTGAGCTTTCTGCTTGGCGTTGTATTGACACGCCGCGATTAATTAATAAAAGACCTTCAAAAAATAAAGCGGCTAAGGCCGCTTTATTTTTTTCCGTGGTGTTTCTTTATGTTAACCAGTCAGTCAAACAGCGGCTCACAAAATAAAAAGGTCCGGAAGAAACATTCTGAAAACAACCCTGGACACACACACGATACCAGCTTTGCCTTCTGCTCCTTCCGGACAAAAAGTACTATTACTTAGCGAGTGAATCCAATCACTTCAACCGCATATCGTTTTTCACAGATTTCACACCACCTATACTTGAAGCCAAGCGAACAGCTGTATTAATGTCAGCTTGTGAACTCACAAATCCACTCAACTGCACCACACCTTTAAACGTTTCAACATTAATTTCTGCAACCTTCAGAGTAGGCTCTTTCAAAATTTCTGCTTTCACCTTGGTAGTGATTACTGCGTCATCTACATACTCACCCGTGCCTTCCTTTTTATGAGTAGATGAACAAGCAACCATAGAGAACAACGCAAACACCATAAAAAACATTGAAAAATACTTACTGACCTGTTTCATATATATCTCCTTAAAGATGTAATCATCGTATGCGGTTGCGTTATGCAATCCTGAGCTTAGCCTAGAGAATCCTTAACCAAACATCAGTACGCTGGCGTACAAATTCATTGAAGTTTTTTTCGCTCATCTGAAATGAATGCTTTAAATTTAACAATATAAATTGTGTGTCTTCGTACAGACCAAAACCTAGATATTTATATATTGTCGCAGCAGGGCTCGAATATTTACTTAGTAAATATACCCCGTTGAGTTAATCACTAACCTCACGCGCTGGAGAAATAATATGAATTACGAAACTCGGGATACCTATGGCATCTACAAAAATGACCATCATCAAGGGCCAGGCCCTCACTTAATGGGCGCTAACACTCTTATCGGAAACGATGTTTATAATCACGAAGATGAAGACGTGGGTGACATCAAAGAAATTATGCTCGATATCGCGAGCGGGAATATTGCTTACGCAGTGCTTTCATTTGGATCTGTGATGGGAATAGGCGGAAAATTATTTGCCGTACCTTGGAGCGCGCTAAAATTAGACAAAGAAAATAAGCGGTTTTTATTAAACATCAATAAAGAACGTTTACAAAATGCGCCCGGTTTCGACAAAGACAATTGGCCAAACTTAGCCGATAAAACATGGGCTAACGACATTCACTCCTATTACGGAATTCGTCCTTACAACGGCCGTTTTCGTAATTAGAAGATTATTTTTCGATACTTCAAAGGCTCTCATATATTGAGGGCTTTTTTTATTTTAGATGCAATGAATTGGAATTTTTAGCGTTCGCTAACACACTGAGATTAAAAACATAAATTCATATTATTAAATTGTAGGTTAATAACTTTGTAACCACTCAATACTTGGTATTTAAACATCATTGACGCAATGGTAACGATAAATTTATGGAGGCTAATATGGAAACACAATTCTCACGAAACCCCGCCCAAGATTATCGCGATAATCTAACAGCCAATTCCGTTGCAGGAACTAGTGCTGTGTCATGGGGTGCAATTTTTGCAGGTGCAGCAGCGGCCGCCGCGTTATCACTTATTTTATTAATCTTGGGAACAGGCTTAGGGTTTTCTTCCGTTTCTGCGTGGTCGGGCAAAGGAATTAGTGGAACAACCTTTAGTCTCACTACCATTCTCTGGGTAACTATTACTTCACTTATTGCATCTGCTATAGGCGGTTATATTGCCGGCCGCTTGAGAAATCGTTGGTTAGCTACCGCTACTGATGAAGTTTATTTTCGCGATACCGCGCACGGCTTTTTAGCGTGGGCTGTTGCAACTCTTGCAACTGCTACTTTATTGGCGTCAGTCGTTACAACTATTGTAGGCGCTGGCGCAGAAGCAGGTGCAAAATTAGTAGGTGGCGCTGCCGCTACGACTGCAACTGTAACCGCAACTGCAGCAAAAGATAAAATGGCAACACCAGAACCAACTTCTGCAAATAGCGTGGATAACAGCGTTGCTCCCTACTTCTTAGATATGCTATTCCGTAAAGATGCAACGCTTGCCGCAGCGAATGGAAACGCTCCTGCACCTGCTATCGAGCCTGAGCCAGGAACCGATGCGTCAAAGGCTGAAGTTGCTCGCATTTATATCAACGCGCTCGCAGTCGGTTCCTTGCCGGTAGACGACGCTAGATACGCAGCACAAGTTGTTTCACAGACCACCGGCCTTACTCAACAAGATGCTGAGAAACGGGTGACTGATGTGTTCAAAACCTTACAAACAAAAATGCGCGACGCAGAAACAGCCGCACGTGAAGCCGCAGAAGCAGCTCGTAAAGCAACTGCTTATGGTTCACTCTGGTTATTCGTTTCACTCTTAGCCGGTGCATTCATTGCTAGCTTTACAGCGATCTTTGGTGGTCGTCAACGTGATCTTTAATTACTAAATTTTTAGTCTCAAAACGCTAATGTTTGATTTGTCACTTAAGGAGAAATCTTATGCGCTCAATACTCTTGTATCTATTAGGCATTCCAATTCCACTGATTATTTTAATTGCTCTTTTGACTTAATCTATAACACCCGTACTAACCTAAACTCGAGGAAATTATTATGGCAACTGCAGCAAAAAGTGTAGAAACAACGAGCCCGCAAAAAACCAAAGAAGCCATTGCACTTCTTCGCGCGGATCACAAATTGGTAAATGACTTGTTTGAGGAGTATGAAAAAACTCGCTCTGTCGCAAAGAAGAAAAGCTTGGTGAAACAGATTTGCACAGAATTAACCATTCATGCGCAAATCGAAGAAGAAATTTTTTACCCCGCAGCCAAAAAGGCATTGCGTGATAAGGAATTGATTCCAGAAGCAACCGTTGAGCATGCCACACTTAAAGATCTTATTGCACAGGTAGAAGGTGTAGAGCCAGATGGTGAGATGTACGATGCAAAAATCAAAGTACTCTCTGAATATGTGAAACACCACGTTAAGGAAGAGCAAAATGAGATTTTCCCGAAAGTGAAAGCCTCAAATTTGGATTTGGTTGAACTGGGCGCCCAGTTAACCGAGCGCAAGGAAGAATTGATGGCGGCAAAATTTCACTAAAAAAGCTTCATAGCACCTTACCACCTAGGTGGTGAGGTGCTTACACTTTAAAAATACACCTCCATTAAACGCACCTTCCGTTAAACGCGCCTTCCATTAAACGCAATTTCCATATCCCTCAATGCACCTTTACTTACCGCTTTAGCCATACACCGCTTATCTAACCCCGTTCAGCTTGTAGCCTGTCCCTTAAGCACTATTGCGAATAATTGCCCAAGTGAGCCTTATGTGGGCTAGGCAACAGACATAAACCCCCTTGGGCTTGATGATTTACATGACGCTATTCAGGCTGGGCCTGCTCAATACCTGAGACTATATGCCCGATACTATATGATCAATGCGTGAATCAGGGATCCCTTGTTACAGATGAGAATAGAGGTAATATTCAAGGCTTATCCTTTATAAGTCCGTTACATAGGGAACTCAGCATGTCAGGCTCGGCTTGTAAAAATACAATTGGTGAGAGATTGACCAAAGCAATATCAACTTTTAATGCACCTTCACCTGTGTTTGCGCCTATAGCTCAAACGAGCCATAGGAAATGGGTACCATGAAAGTAAAAACAACACGCGCCAATTTATTCTGGCTCTCCTTGCCAACGGTACTTGTGTTGCTGTTGATAGCAACCCTATTTTGGTTTTTTGACCGAATGCAGTCTGCAAGTAGTGCGCGAACGCAAATCATTGAAGCTCTTAATCACTCCCAAACCATACTCACTGCGTTGGTAGATGCAGAAACGGGTACGCGTGGCTTTTTACTAACGGATGATGAAGCTTACTTACAGCCTTACCAAAAAGTGCGCGACGGCATTCCCGCAAAGATAAAGCAGCTGCGTGGGCTCACTACAACGCCTGAAGCCATTGCACAGCTCGACCGAATTGAACCTCTCATTAAAGCGAAGCTTTCACGCTTGGCAACCGCTATAGCGCTTAAACGCACCAATGATTTGAAAACCGTAATAGGTAGTTTCCCTAACAATGAGGGTAAAGCCATTATGGATTCGATTCGCGAAGTTTTTGACCGCTACAACCGAATTCAAAACACGCAACTCGCTTACCACAATAAAGAATATCAAACGAACATGAATTTTCTGTTCGCTTTTATTGTGTCGGCCAGTATTTTTATGTTGTTGTTCGCACAGGTATTTGCCTACAGCATTTATCGCAATATTCACCAGCGCTTGATGGACCTTGTACACACTGAAACAAAAAATTCATTGGAAAAACAAGAGGCCATGAACCAGCAGTTAAATTCTGCCTACCTAACGGTGCAAGATAGCGAACGCAAACTTGAAGTGACCCTTAACTCCATTGCCGATGCGGTAATTGCAACTGACCGTGAAGCCCGCATTACACTCATGAATCACGTTGCAGAGCTATTAACGGGCTGGACACAGGACGAAGCTATTGGGCGCGCCATTCCCGAAATTTTTAAAATTATTAATAAAGAAACACGCCAGCCAATTGCCGTTCCCGTTATAGAAACCTTGTTATACGGCACCGCGCAAGGCTCAAGCGATAGCGTACTCATTCTGCGCGATGGCAACCAATGCAACATTGCAAACAGTTGTGCACCTATTCGAGACCACGACGGCCAAGTAATAGGTGCCGTGTTGGTATTCCGCGATGTAACCGCTGAAATTGCTGCCCAACAAGCACTTATGGACAGCAACGAATTGGTGAAGACCATTTTGGGTACTGTAGCAGACGGTATTGTTACCTTTCATGTACGCAGTAATACGATTGAAACCGTAAACCCCGCTGCGGAAAAAATGTTTGGTTATGGCCCCAACGAATTAATCGGTAAACGCTTCAGCTCAATCATTCCAGAACTCGCTGAAGATAAAGGTTCTCTCGAATATTACAACGCCACACCCGAAGAACGCGCAAATGGTTTAGTCCGCGAAGTGACCGGGCGCTTGAAGAATGGGCAAACCTTTCCCATGGAAATCGCCGTGAGCGAAATGCGTTTGGGTGGCCAGCGATTCTTCACCGGCGTATTGCGCAACATTACCGCACGCAAACATGCTGAAGCCGTAATGCGTGAATCTGAATATCGTTATCGCAACTTATTTGAATCTATTGATGAAGGTTTCTGCGTTGCCGAAATGATTTACGAACACGGCGAAATCGTTAATCAGCTTTTCCTGGAAATTAACCCCTCATTTGAAAAGCAAAGTGGCCTGCGTAATGCGCAAGGGCGTTTTGTACGCGATTTAGTACCTAATTTAGAGGCAGACTGGTTTACCGTTTACCACGAAGTATTGCAAACAGGCGAACCCGCACGTTTTGAATACGAAGCTAAAGCGCTGCACCGTTGGCTAGATATTTATACGTGCCGTCTTGGCGAACATGGTAGCCGAAAAGTTGCTATTCTGTTTACCGACGTCACAGAACGCAAACGCTCCGAACAAGCACTTCGCGAAAGTGACGAACGCGTTCGCCTTGCGACAGAAGCAACCGGAGTGGGTATTTGGGAATGGAATATCTCAGAGCAGTATATGCGGTGGGATGCACAAATGTTCCGTATTTATGGCGTAGAACCCACACTCGACGGCTTAGTAAAACGCGAAGATTGGTTCAAGCATTTATTGCCTAACGACCGTATTGCGCAACAAGGTTTAGATAAAGCCATGAAAATTCGCGAGAGTTCCAGCCGCGAATTTAGAATTTATCGTGCTGATGATAAAAACGAAGCGCGTTACATCCAATCAGTGGAAACCATGCGTCTTGATTCTCAAGGCCGCGTTGAATCTATTGTTGGAACCAATCTGGATATCACCGAGCTTAAACGCACTGAAGCTATTTTGCGCGAAAGCGAACGCCACCTGCGTGCCGTTATAGATGCACTCCCTGTTGCCATTTACACCACCGATAGCAGCGGTGTTTTAACGCATTACAATCAAGCTGCGGTGGAATTCTCAGGCCGCACACCACAAATTGGTGTAGACCAATGGAGCATTAACGAAACCCTCTATAGCCCCAACGGCGAGCCGCTGCCCAACGATCGTTGCCATATGGCGATTGCGTTACGTGAAGATCGTCAATTATTAGGTGCAGAAGCCATTGCATCGCGTCCAGATGGATCACGTGTGTGGTTTACGGCACACCCTACTCCACTGCACGATACCCAAGGAAACTTAATTGGCGGTATCAATATGATGATTGATATCACCGAGCGTAAACGGTTGGATCAGGTGTTATTGGAAAATAACATCGAACTCAAAAAAGCGAAGAACCTCGCTGAAAAAGCTAACCGCGCAAAATCAGATTTCCTTTCCAACATGAGCCACGAGCTGCGCACACCGCTCAGTGCAATTTTAGGTTTTGCACAACTCATTGAAGCAAGCAATCCTCCACCAACTCCCAGCCAAAAACGTAGCGTTGACCAAATTTTGCAAGCGGGTTGGTATTTATTAGATTTGATTAATGAAATTCTGGATTTAACCTTAATTGAATCGGGCCGCATGCCAGTCTCTATGGAAACGGTGTCCCTACCTGATTTAATTCACGAATGTGAAACCATGGTTGAACCCCAGGCATTAAATCGCAACATCACGCTTAAGTTTCCCAAGTTTGAACAACCGGTGGTAGTGCGTGCCGATAGTACGCGCCTGAAACAAGCGCTCATCAATTTGCTCTCTAACGCTATTAAATATAATCGCCAATACGGTGAAGTTATTGTTACCTGCGCCGAATGCGAGCCTAATCGCCTACGTATTTCTGTAGAAGATACTGGCGAAGGCTTGCCACCGGAAAAACTCTCACAACTGTTCCAACCCTTCAACCGTTTGGGTAAAGAAAACAGCTCAGAGGAAGGAACAGGTATTGGTTTGGTGATGACAAAACGTTTAATAAAATTAATGGGTGGCAGTATTGACGTTAAAAGTACACTCGGAACAGGCACCACGTTTTCTATCGATTTAGACATGGCATCAGGTGCCGAAGTCATTGACGCCGAACCGCAAGAATTCTTAAACCTGATTTCGGTTCCAATAAAGCCCGACGCCCCAAAACGCACCGTGTTGTATGTAGAAGATAACGCCGCTAATTTAAGTTTAATTGAAGATGTATTGGCGGGCCGCCCCGATATTTTGTTGCTCACCGCGCGCGATGGCCACAGTGGTATTGAGCTGGCTCGCGTTGCACAACCCGATTTAATTTTAATGGATATTAATTTGCCGGGAATTAGCGGGCTGGATGCCTTAAAGATTCTTTCCAAAGACCCGATCACACACCATATTCCCGTAGTGGCAATTAGCGCAAACGCAATTCCGCGCGATATAGAAAAAGGTTTGGAAGCGGGGTTTTTCCGCTACCTGACCAAGCCCATTAAAATTAATGAGTTTATGCACACAGTAGACAGTGCGCTTGAACTCGCCACCCAAAAACCCATGAGAATAAACTAAGAGAAACGAACATGAAGCTAACTGAGCAAGATATTCTCAACGCGAGCATTTTAATCGTTGATGATCAACAAGCGAACGTAGCGCTATTGGAGCAACTCTTAAGCGAGGCAGGTTACACCAATGTCTCGTCCACGATGAATCCAATTGAGGTTAGCGCGCTGCACCGCAAGAATTATTACGATTTAATATTGCTTGATTTGCAAATGCCGGAGATGGATGGCTTCCAAGTAATGGAATGCCTTAAAACCAACGATCAGGAAGGTTATTTACCGGTAATTGTGTTAACGGCACAACCGGGTCATAAGCTTCGCGCACTGCAAACGGGCGCAAAAGATTTTATTAGCAAGCCGTTTGATTTGCTGGAAGTTAAAACGCGTATTCACAACATGTTAGAAGTTCGCTTGCTGTACAAAAAGCTGGAGAACTACAACAAGATTTTGGAACAAACCGTTGCGGAACGTACAGCAGAACTTCGTGAAAGTGAAGCGCGCTACCGCAGCCTCACTGAACTCGCGTCTGACTGGTACTGGGAACAAGATCACGACGGAAAATTCGTGAAGGTATCTGGCCCCGTGTTGGAAATGCTAGGCATTCAAGTTGACCCACTCGTGAGCAATACCACTTCTATTTCTGAAATAGAAAACGCAGGCTGGAACGAAGACGAGCGCAAAGAACTGCAACGGATCATTGAAGCCCGCCAACCCTTTATTGATTTTGCATTTAGCCGTGTTGATCCAAGAGGTGTCAAACATCACTACCGCGTAAGCGGTGAACCTATGTTTGATTTGGCTAACCGTTTCATTGGATACCGAGGTATTGGTATTCAGTGCAAAGAAATGCCTGGCACCAGCCAGTAGGGATGAGAATGCAAATAAATCAAAGTCCATTACACAATCATCTTCTTGCCGCACTGAGCAAACCAGAAATTGATCGTTTAACATCACGACTAGAACTGGTGCAATTAAAGCTGGGCGAGAGTATTTATGAACCAGGCCAGCCCGTAAGCCACGCTTACTTTCCAACAACCAGCATTATTTCGTTGCAATACGTTATGGAGTCTGGCGCTTCTGCAGAAGCAGCAGGTGTTGGCAACGAAGGCATGGTCGGCGTAGGTCTGTATCTGGGTGGCAACACAACTCCCAGCGCAGCCGTGGTACAAACAGCCGGCTACGCTTACAGATTGGAGCGCAGCATTTTAAAAGCCGAATTTAATTGCGGTGATGTTATGCAGCGCTTACTACTTCGCTACGCTCAAGCCTTAATGACACAAATGTTCCAAACTGCTGTGTGCAACCGCCACCATTCTGTTGAACAGCAATTGTGCCGTTGGCTGTTAAATACAGTAGATCGCATTCCCACTGGCGAACTGGTAATGACACAAGAATTGGTTGCCAACATGCTGGGCGTGCGCCGTGAAAGCGTAACCGAAGCGGCAGGCAGCTTACAAAACGCTGAATGTATTCGTTACAGACGCGGTCACATTGCCGTATTAGATAGAAAGAAGTTAGAAGCACGCACCTGCGAATGCTACCAAGTGGTGAAAAAGGAAGTAACACGTTTAATGACGAACGTTAAATAGTTCGTCATTAAGCTTAAAAGGATTTTAGGGAGCCATACACTGGCTACAGTGATGTAGTAAAAGGCCTATTTAAAAATATCGCCTTTGACATAAAGGGAAAAAATAAGAGGAGGCTATTCACTCGCGGCGAGTAATAGTAAGAAAACAAAAAGCTCAGGTGAGTTAAAATTGAAAAGCCAAAGAAAGGATTCTTTCAAGCCACAATTTGGATAGAGGAATAAGCCATAAAAAAAGCAAATCCCTTCGCAAAGACCAATCAATTCTTACTAGATGGCACTGCGTGCACACATAATTCATTGATGAGAATAAAAAGCCGAAACACTCTTAGGGCAAACAAGCGAGCATTTGACCTAAGCGTATTTCAGAAAGAGGATGAAACTGAAGGTAAAGCAGGCCTTGCATCAGTTCATTGGTTGCCTAGTTAGAGCCGTCTACCTTGTATAATTCTCACCAAGATGACAACCACAGCCGCAACCAGCAATATATGAATAAAACCGCCAACGGTGTATGAAGAGACTAAGCCCAACACCCATAAAATAAGCAGAACCACTGCAATTGTTTCTAACATGATAAATCTCCTGTTTCAGTTAACCCGCAAAAAGCCACAAGTGCAGATTAAGAAATAATGCTGTGTAATTCCGTACGCTATCTAACCTTGATTTCACACAACAACATTTTTAATGTAAATAAAAAAAGCCCCGTTACTGCAGGGCTTTTTTCTCACTTAAAACACAAGCTCTTTTGCATTTACGCTTTTAACACCGCGCGTATTCTCTGCAAGTTCAATCGCAAGCGCGCGCTCTGCTCCGTTATTCACTTTACCTTTCAAGGTAACAATGCCAGCACTGGTAGTAACATCAATGTCTGAGCCACTCACATTAGTGGAATACACGTAATTGGATTTTACCTTGGTAGTAATCCAAGCATCTGCCACTATTTTACCGGCATCGTTTGCAGCAGATTTGGCTTTATCGGCCACAGCCGGCTTGCCATCTACAACTAATTGGTTGCTCACTGCCACCACACCACGAGTGCTTTGTGCCAAGCGAGTTGCTGCTGTTTTTGCTTCTGCTGTTTCTACATTACCGGTTAATACCACGCGGCCAGCTTTGCTTTCTACCTTGGCAGACATGAACGAGTACTTGCTCCAAACCAAGCGCGACTTTACCGCTGCAATAATGGTTACGTCGTCAATTTTTTCACCGTAACTGCGTTCACTGGCTTTAGGCACGTAATCTGATTTCACCAGAATTTGATTATCTACATCTTTTACACCATCAACACCGAGTGCAATTTCTTTGGCCAACTCTTTGTTGACGTCTTCATCCACTGTACCTGTCAACACCGCTTTACCGTTGTGAACAGTCACCTTTAAATCGTGTGCGCGCAAATAAGGGCTCAACGCGTAGGTTGTCCAAATTTGAGTTTCTTGGCGTGCATCAACAATATCCTGCTTGGCGTCGGCATTTGCCCATAAACTTGATGCTGACAACGCCAGTACCATGGTGGTTTTTGCAAAGGTTTTAAGCAAACCAGAATTGCTGGTGCTAGGTTTCAAAAATAATGTCTTCATAAATAATGTCTCCAATCAAATCAATCGTTATCCCTAGTTTCCTGCATCGCCATACAACAGCGAACAAAACAGGCCTCATCCTTAAACCCTGCTAAATCCAAACTTAAAAAACCTACATTCGGCTTATGAATGACGCCTTCTTAAAAACGCAGCAATTTGTTTTTCGGCTTCCGCCTGCGACACCGCGTAACGCTCCTGAACCAAACCCGCCAAGCGTTCAATTTGCTCTGCACTTTGCAGCATGTCGTCCTCAGTCACCTTCCCTTTCGCAATACGTGCCTTACTAATTTCCTGCTGCCAAACAACCTTTACTTGGTTTTCGGTAAGTAACGGCTTATCCCGCAGGGGCGCGTCCTCATCCCAAAAATCCGTATCAAACGGGCTACGCTTATCCCGCCAAATACTGTTCATGTATTTGGTCACATGGCTTTTTTTGGGGAAGAAATGCCGATCTAACGGCTGGTGCGCATTGTTTAAACCAAACTCGTCGCTTCTAATCATGGCTAACTCCAAGTAGTGCCTCTGGCCATAAGTAACCCGGCTGAAGGCTGTTTTGAACGAATTAAGAAGTGACCCAGAGTAGTCGCCCACCCATGGTTAATCTGTACGATGGCGAACGTGTTGGTAGAGGGATGTGAGTGACAAAACCTAGTGTAAAACCCCTTATAGCAGGGCTTTTAGGGGCGATTAGCGCCTCCGCCTGTGGATAACCTGTGAAATACAGGTGCATATATCTAGTGCATCACAAAATATAAAACACTAGATATTGTGCCCAACCCAAGTCTCCCTTATAGTATGGCCACTTTGAGCAGTTGCTAACCAGCAAAGAGAAACACTCTTGGCGTGGACAGCACTTAAACCTTTGATCTATCACAACAACACCTATAAAAGAGCGATAGAGAATGAGGCCGAACTTTTAAAAGATACGTATCACTGATCAATATAAAGGGCGACCAACCTTCCCTTGCGAACGTCATTAAAAGATCTACCAAGCACTGCATAACCAATAGCGAATAACCGTTAGAAAGCCTTAAAGAGAGGAAAGCCATGTTAAGTTGGGATGAATTCGACTCAGAAGAAGTTGTAAAAGAAGCCGCGAAAGAATCTGCACGTCAAGAAGCGCTGAATGCCGCATCGGCACCGCAACCGACTCAATCGCCTCTTGCCCAAGCTCAAGCTGCTGGCGCACAAGCTGCCGCCGCAACAACAGCCGCATTTGCAGCTGCCGCTAAAGAAGAAGGCATTAGCCCAGAACTGGCCAAAGCACGTGCATCCCTCGCTCAACTTGACGCCGCCGCTGGTATTGCCGAATTGGAAATGGGCGCAGCCCGTATCCAAGTAGATGAAAAGCGCATGATCAACTGCCGCGCCGACCTCAACCAACTCGTACCTTTTAAATACGACTGGGCATGGCAAAAATACTTGGACGGCTGCTCCAACCACTGGATGCCACAAGAAGTAAACATGACCGCCGACATCGCTTTATGGAAAGGCAAAGACGGCCTCACCGAAGATGAACGCCGCGTTGTAATGCGCAGCCTCGGCTACTTCTCCACCGCCGACTCCTTGGTAGCCAACAACTTGGTACTGGCGATTTACCGCTTAATCACCAACCCAGAATGCCGCCAATACATTTTGCGTCAATCCTTCGAAGAAGCGATTCACACCCACGCCTACCAATACTGCATTGAATCCTTAGGCATGGACGAAGGCGAAATCTTCAACATGTACCGCGAGCTGCCATCGGTTGCCAACAAAGCCGCATGGAGTTTGAAACACACTCAATCATTGAGCGACCCAACCTTTACCACCGGCACACCCGAAACCGACCAAGAGTTGTTACGCAACCTTGTTGCTTTCTATGTAGTCACCGAAGGTATCTTCTTCTACTGCGGATTCAGCCAAATTCTTTCTATGGGCCGCCGCAACAAAATGACCGGCGTTGCAGAACAGTTCCAATACATTTTGCGCGACGAATCCATGCATTTGAATTTTGGTATCGACGTAATCAACCAAATCAAATTGGAAAACCCACACTTGTGGACTGCAGAGTTCCAACAAGAAGTGATCCAAATGATCTTGGAAGGCACCGAGTTAGAAATTCAATACGCCCGCGACTCAATGCCCCGCGGCGTACTCGGCATGAACGCCGCCATGATGGAAGAATACCTCCACTTCATCGCCAACCGTCGTTGCTCACAAGTGGGCTTAAAAGAACAATTCCCCGGCGCACAAAACCCATTCCCATGGATGAGCGAAATTATGGATTTGCGTAAGGAGAAAAACTTCTTTGAAACGCGCGTGATTGAGTATCAAACAGGTGGTGCGCTTTCTTGGGATTGATTTTTTAAAAAATTATTGACGATGACCGTAATTAAATTGGGAGTCGTCATCCTCGCGTAGCGGGACTAAAGCGCAAAGCGCTTTGAACAACCGCAAGGTTGGCCCGAAGGGCGAGCGAAGCGAGTAATCCAGCGACTTTAAAAATGGACAACCACGTTCCGGAGTGAATAACCAAAACCGTTATTGAGTTAATCAGATTATTGATGAGACTTGATAGCGGTTTTTTTGAAAAAAACCAAAAATACTTCCCACCACTAATTTCTACAATATGGCCGTTCAAATAAATTTAATTTAAAGGAATAACCTAAATGGCAAAACCAGATTTAAGAGCAAAAGTAATAATTTCCTTGAATGGAGACTCAAGAGAGCTTCTTGATTTAATAAAAACAGGACATGAATTCTACGCAGCACGATCAGGCTGTAACTCTCACTTCAGCTACCATAGATCAGGAAGAACTCACACAAAACTTATTTCGCGTGAGACTAAAGATCATGAATACGTTAACATACAATATTCCAATCCTATTGAAAAATTTCGAGGGCACAAAACTTTAGCCTCAATGAGTATTGACAACCTTTCGCAATGGTACAAAAATTCAGATCTATTAAAAAAATACTATGGAAAAAAAATAAACTCTTTATTAAAGATAGATGCAAATAATTTGTTAGAAAATGAAGAATTAATAATTCACGTTGGAATTGCTAAAAATTTACTCGAAATAAATAGAGCGTTAAAAAAAATACAGCATGAACAAAAATGCATCCTAATTGGAAAATCTACAATAAAAGACAATAACTTAAACATCATAATGTTTGCCCTCGCCCACAAAAGAATTAGAAATACAAAAAACAAAATAAGTCTTAGCCTAACATGCACCGGAAATATTTTTACCATAATGACACCAGATGGAGACTTTGGTCCACCACCAATTGAAGCATTAGCTGATCGCAACACGGCAAATATTAATATTTCCAGAGAGATGCCAAAAGAGAAAATTAAAATAATATCCTCTCCTTTTAATGAAAGTACAGCAGAAGCTTTTGATTTAAAACTTATAACTTTAATTAATCCAGAACATTGGATTATCCAACTGGTGGCAATTCCAAAAGGCGTTTTTGGTGCGTTTAATAAGGCTAATTTAGCGGCGCATTTGCAGTCAGGCTTCCAAACCAATCTTCTATTTGGATCAGTCATTATTTTCGATGCAAGATTTATGAGTGATAAGCAAGTTAACATCCAAGGTCAGAATTATCATTTCTCATTAAAATCGTCTCATATAGAAACTGCAAGGAGAGTACTTCATCCTTTTTGCGACCCTTTACCTGAGTTTATAACCTACAAAAGAATTGTTGAATTTGAAGTGATAAAAATCCCACGATAAATACTTAGGGTCAGCCCGTCCGTAGTCCGTAGGTTGGGGTAAGCCTAATTAAAGGGGACGGAGGAATTATTTTTTAACCAAACCTAATAACTAGGGTCAGAGTTACATTAAATCCTTGCCTGCCGCAGACCTCACTTTTCTTTGTCTCGCCAAAGAAAAGTAAGCAAAAGAAAGACGACCCAGCGAATTTCTGATCTTGCGCTTCTTAGGTGCCAACGGGTCGTCTTGATGTGACATACCTGTCCCATCAAGACTAAAACGGACGTCCTGTCCGTTTTACGCTATCACCTTGCGATGCTCAGGAAATTCACATGAACATAATGGATAAAAACTTTAACCATCATAAAAAGCATCGCCGATTAAACATGTAATCCAAAAATTAATAGATATAAAAATAGCAAAAGGAGAAAAAATGAAATTTTATAAATGGATTGCTTTAATTATTACTGTGATGGCATGTAATGCAGTTGCAGATACGAAAACCAAATTCAATTGGGGCGCTACTAGTACCAAAGTAACTGAGAAAATAACTAAAAATAATACAGTTATAATTTTGAATTACAAAATATCAACGGAAGTAACAAAGGCAGGTCACGTAGTAAAACAATCAGATATCGTTTTGATTTCACCGAAAACTCCCGCAGGCAAAGAAGTTGAAAGAGATAAAATAATACGGGCCATGCAGCTGCCTAATCTCTTGGTAGATTCAAATGGGAACCCCTTGGAAATAATTGATTTTGAGGATTATATTCGACGCGTAAGTAGCTATTGGGGAACCGAGAAAGCATCCAATTTATTTCAATCACCGCAGGTTCGAAAAATGCTTTTTGCTACCGTTCAGGATAAATGGTGCGTTTGGGTATGCAACTGGTCAGAATTAGAGATTAAAGGTGGCAAGACAAAACCAAAAAGAACCACTATGGATTACTCTGGGATGATGCTGCCCGTTACAGCGACCACCGAAATGGTCACAAACTGGAACGGATCAAATAATATTAAAATAACTCAAACATCAATAATCGGTGGAGAAGCAGCAATAAGGGAAATGACAAATTTCATCCAAACCTTCACACAAGAAAACAATTTACCACTGAAAGATGGAAACAACCCCAGCAGTCAAATTAATGAACTTAGCAAAGGTATAATTGTACGTGCCGTCTTAAACCCCTCTAACCTAAAACCGGTTACTGTCGTTTCGGAAGAGCTAACAAAAATTTCGAGCGGAAATGAGAGTAAATCAGTTAGCGAAAAGCACGAATATACATTTGAATGGGAAAACTAACTCGTCAGCAGGCGAAAAGAACTTAATTAACATATAGAAATTAAAAAACCTAGATGACTCGCTTCGCTCGCCTAGCGGGCCAACCTCAGGTTGTTCAAAGCACTTCGTGCTTTAGTCCCGCTCCGCGAGGATGACGACGCCCATAACATTTAAAATCAGATTAACTAGCAAAATAACAGGAAGTGATTAAATGAAAGCATTAACTCTCACCGCTCAAAGTTTTATCGCTATCGCATTAATAGTTTTTGGTATTCAACATTTTATTTATCTTGAATTTGTCACCCGCGCTTTTCCAGTAATCCCCCTGTCGATTCCGGGGCATAGCCTTCTCGCCTGCCTATTTGGTGCATCTTTATTGATCACAGGCGTGTGCATTTTCTTGAAAATCAAAACCCGTTTGCTATGCGTGCTACTCGGCAGTTTAATTTTACTCATGTTTGCATTGTTATTGTTGCCTTCATTACTGACCAACTTGAGCAACGGCTTAATCTGGACGAATGCAGGAAAAGCCTTAGTAATAGCAGGAGCAAACTTTTTGGTGGCAGCAAGCCTACCAAAAGAATCACACGGAAAATTGATTGCATTTTTAGAGAGTTTAATTCCGTTAGGGCGATATTTTTTGTGTGGCTTTTTTATTCTCGCTGCCATTCTGCATTATATTTACGCACCGTTCGTAGCAACCCTAATTCCCAAGTGGATTCCTGCCCCCATGTTCTGGACCTATTTTGCAGGCGTAGCCTTAATCGCTGGAGCCATAGGCATGTTAGTACCGAGGACAACTCAACTAGCAGCGACCTTATCGGCCATTATGGTTTTTATTTGGGTAGTCATTCTTCACATTCCTAGAGCTTTAGCTGATTTCCATAACCCCAACGAAACTACAGCCACGTTTGAAGCTTTAACCATGTGTGGAATGGCAATATTAATTGCTGTGCTTCATAAGAAAGGGCAGCAAAAGTAAATAAATCTTACTTCCTTGGTGCAACTGACATAACTTTCACAAATTCATACAAGTAAGCGTTCAGTTGTACCCGCAAGCATTAAAAGATCACCTAATTTCAACATCACAATTCTCGGAAAAACTTTTACTTAAAAATAGTTAATGATATTTTGGCGTTCGAGATATACATTATGAATCAATAAATTACGGAGCATTTGATTTGTGTGGATTCATAGGCCGCCGGCCTAAAAATATCAGCTGGGATGAATTTTTGGACTTATTGGACGAGCATAGTCGTAGCTGGACAAACATGTTGAAGCTACATTACGGCGGTTTTTACCCAGCCTTTGGTACGGCTGCTAAGGAAATCAAAGATCTCGTTATTCGAGAAGACGGGCAATTAAAATGCGTAAATGCCACATGGTGGTTTGAATGCAGCGAAGAAAACGGCGAGCTTCATGTAAACAATTCTCTCACCACCTTTAATGCAAGAAATTTAAAGAGCCCCTACTGGCGCCACGCCATTCGCCATCATCGCGCAATCGTCATGGCCACTGAACTTGGAGAGGGCAAAGGTAAAATTAAATATCTAATGGAATCTGAGACTCCGTTGCTTATTGGTGCCGTCTATCGGAAATTTCCAAATGATCTCTATAGCACTGCTGTGATTACACGGGATTCTCACCCAAGATTTGACCAGTATCACGATAAAGCCTTTCCCCTATTTTTACCCAATGATCCGCACTTTTTAAGACTATGGTTAAGCGATGAACCAGAAACACACCCAGAAATAGCCCATTTGCTGGAGCACCCAAAAGTGTTTAACCACTTAAAAGTTACACCGGTTAAAACCTTTAAAGATGCGGTTCCCACAGGTGAAACTGAATACTTAGAGGCTGATGTATAGGTAGCATAAAAAACTAATTGACCAGCACACAAAAGGTTTCGTCAAAAACATAGGTATTTAGAATTTGAACAAACTCAACCAAACCCAACAACAACTTTTAGAAGACTACGCACGCTTTATTCGTGGCCAAAACTCAAAGGTCGCTCATACAACATTGCGCGTTATTGGTGGCGCAGTCATTTTAGGGGCATTAATTTTTCAGTCGTTCTTTGGTATTGCGATTGGTTTGTTAATTGTAATCGTGAGTTTCTTAGGTAAGGGGCAGCTTAAGTATGTGGATGCTGCATTGAACGCGGCTGACAAACCACATGTTGTTAAAACAATTAAGGTGGATATTCAAACTGAGCTGTGGGAGAACAACGTAAGTTTCATTGCCTTAGCTGACTCAGATGCCAGCACTCGCCACAAGATTCGCTTTGTATCCATAGGAAAGGCGCCGGAAAAAGGCGCGCAATTCGGTACGGCGTATTTTTTAGAGGGAGCAACCTACCCTGCGCTAATATCCTTAGAGAACACTTTAATTATTCCGAGCAAGCCGCCAGTAAGTGTTCGCGTTTAAAGATTGCACCGCCCCTCTACATATACAAACAGCCAATGATTGGAGAAAAACATGACCGACAAAAAAAATGACGACCTATTAGAAGCGCTAAAAGTTGCGTTTACCTATATGCCCAAAGCCATTGAGGTCAACAAGTACGAATACGGTGACCGCTACCAAACGGTACTTGAGCATATTCAAACCGTTAGAGAGGTATTACTTATGAATAACCTCGACCCCGAAGAAATTTATGGTGAAATCAATCCCGACATTACACCTAACTCATCCTACTGAAAAATATAAAAGGGATTAGTTGCACCTAAACTCTATTTAAACAACACATAATAAAAGACGTAAATCCAACCTAAAAAGCCATGAATAATCAGCCACAAAATAGACTTGTTAGCCGACCACGATAAAATTAATGCAACCACGGTGCCTAATCCAATACCTGCGCCGGCTACTTGTTTACTCATCACTATTTACCCTCATCCTCAGCAAACATCTCTTCAATTTCAACGAGCAATTCGTCATAAGATGGGAAGCCGGAATCCTCGCTCCACTGCGATTTGTACTGCGTGCGGAGGTTATCGGAGGTAACACCAACTTGTACAAGTAACTCTTTGTAATCGTCGGCAAACTCAGTATCCTCAGTTATATTTTCATTGAGGTCTGCAAGCTCTCTTTCAACAAGCTCTATCAACAGTGTTAAGTCATTTAAGGTTAAATGCATGATGTGGGGTTTCCTGAGTTTTTTTGCGAATGAGGTGAAAATTTACAATGCATATTCTACACACCAAGGCCAACACTTAGTACGCCTAAAATGGCCTTACAAAAATTAGATTTTGCAATAACATCAAGCATTGTTACTTATCAAGACTGAAACCTGATTTCACGGAAGCAAGAATGATTCAACTCACAGAAATAAAAAGCCTGCTGCTGGAAAAACCTGCGCAACCCAATCGCCCTGCGCATTTAAGCGCCGCGAGCGGTTTGGTACAGGTTGGGCCGTGGCTCTATGTAGTAGCCGACGATGAGTTGCACTTGGGGAGGTTTTCCCTAGAGGGCGATGGCGCGGGCGATCTCCACCCTTGTTTTGAGGGCGCCCTACCCTTAGAAACAGAAGCGCGCAAAGCAGAGAAACCGGATATTGAAGTGCTCACATTGATTCCACAGCTTAAGAACCCTTCGCGGCAGGCACTACTGGCCCTAGGTTCTGGCTCCAAGAAAAATCGCGACCGCAGCGCCATGATTCCACTGAATGCCCATTACGATATTTCAGCGCCTATCGAGATTATTGACCTTTCGCTGTTTTACGATTTCCTTAAAAAAGAAATAGGTAAATTAAATATAGAGGGGGCGGCAATCGTTAAAAACCACATTCTGTTGTTTCAACGTGGCAATAAGAAAAATAAACTGAATGCTACTGTTCGCTTGGATCTTGATGATTTTAATCGCGTTCTCTTAGACTCACACAAATACCGTGAACCCCGCATTGAGATAAGGCCCTACGAATTAGGCGAAATAGATCAGGTTCCACTGTGTTTTACAGACGCTACTTCTCTCCCCAGCGGCGAGATTGTGTTTACCGCCAGTGCAGAAAACACCTCTGATGCTTACTTCGATGGCGCTTGCATGGGATCTGTTATCGGCATGATGGACGCGAAAGGCAATTTAGGCTTCTTAGAACCTATTAACACCCAAAAGTCTAATAGCAAAAAAATAAAACTGGAAGGGATAACAGCTAAGGAACGAGGCAGCACCATAGACTTGCTGTTAGTAACAGATGACGATGACGCAACACACCCAGCAACACTATATTCTGCGAGTGTTCATCGCTGAGATTAATGAAAGCGCCTAACGCATCTTACACATTAGAACACCTCACCTAAGGAGATGAGCGTAGAATCGCATTAGAGCGTCAAATCTTTAAACACTTTTGCCGCCAAAGCCCCAAGACTTTTTATACGTAGCTCATAGGATACCCACATGAAAGTCGCCGTGTTCAGCAGTAAGCCCTACGATGAAGAATACTTAAGCCGCGCCAATAATGGCAGGCACACGCTTATTTTCCACAGTACGCCTATTAACATGCATACGGTTTCCTTGGCAAAAGATTGCGATGCGGTTTGCTGCTTTGTGAATGATCACCTTGATTCTGCGGTGCTGCATGAATTAGCGGCGTTAAATATTCGTTTTGTGGTATTGCGTTGCGCTGGCTTTAATCAAGTTGATCTTCCCGCTGCAAAACAACTGGGGATTCTTGTGGCGCGAGTTCCGGAGTATTCTCCCCACGCGATTGCGGAACATGCGCTGGGGTTGATTTTGGTTCTTAACCGAAATTTTCATCGCGCCTACAACCGCGTGCGCGAAAATGATTACGCACTAAACGGTTTGCTAGGGTTTGATTTATTTCAAAAAACGGTTGCCGTTATTGGTACGGGTAAAATCGGCCAGGTATTTGCCCATATTATGAATAGCCTTGGCTGCAAGGTTATTGCGTACGACCCGGTTCCATCACAACAATTAATTAACGAAGGGATTTGCTACTTACCTTTGAAAGACATTTGGCCGCAAGCCGATATTATTTCCCTGCATTGCCCGCTCACCGCTGAAACGCGACATTTAATTAATGCCAGCGTGATTACTCAAATGAAAGACGGCGTTATGCTCATTAACACCGGGCGCGGCACGCTGATTGATACACGAGCCGCCATTGACGGATTGAAATCAAAAAAAATCGGCTACTTGGGTTTAGACGTTTACGAGGAAGAAGAAAACCTATTTTTTGAGGACAACTCCAATAAACTCTTACAAGACGATGTGTTTGCGCGCTTGTTAACCTTCCCCAATGTTGTTGTTACCGGCCACCAAGCATTTTTTACCCGCGAAGCCTTGACCGCAATCAGTGAAATTACCTTAGCAAATATCGACCACTTTGAACGCGGCGAACTTAACCAAGTTCATGTCATTGATAAATGATACTTGTTAATCGCACTCATTTATTAAAAGCTAATAATGACCAAAGGGACACACATGAATTTAGATAAATCAAAAAAGCGCATAGCAAAGCGCAGTAAAATGGGGTTTCAGGGTTACCCGAAAATTTCCTTGAACTACTTTGGTAAGACAAGTGCTCATGCAGACACAGTCGTTGTGGAGTTTGTACTTGAAGAAGGTGCCGAGACTCAAACAGAACGCTTTTCAAGCAACCTTGATGTGCGCGATGATGAAACCATTCAATCTGCGATCGTCAAAATGATAGAGCGCTCAGAAGCGAAAACTGTTGTACAAAACGACGGTGTTTTTATAAACAGCTAAAGAAAATAAATTGATATATACAATTTTCTTCCGAACATTTTTATAAAGCGTTACCCTGTGTAAAAGTAAGCCACGTTTATTATTGGCTCGGCGCCGTAAACCACAACCGAGTCAACATTTGGAGTGCATATTCTAAACACAGCGCTATTATGCCGATATACTTGCCCCGAGTTTTTTCCTAATCACTCGGCCTGACGAGACAAGACATTATGGATTGGAAAGGCGAACGACGCAGCAGCAATATTGACGATCAACGCAATGCACCCATCGCAGCCGGTGTGGGCGGTGCGGCCATTTTATTTCGCTTTTTGCCGTATTTAATCACTACCAAAATTGGACGAATTATCCTTGTTATCGGTGGCTTGGTTTATTTTGGTGCTCGCTTTCTGGGTATCGATATGATGCAGGTTATGAGCGGTGCGCCTGCTAGCGCTCCACAGCAAGCCTTAAGCGCTCAGGATCAGGAATTGACGGATTTTGTTTCTGTTATTTTGGCGAGCACAGAGGATGCGTGGAAAACGGAATTTCAAAAAATGGGAAAAACCTATCAAGAACCCGTACTCACATTATTTAGAAGCCGCGTGGATTCTGCCTGCGGATTAGCAAGTTCTGCCACTGGGCCATTCTATTGCCCTGCGGATGGTAAACTTTATATCGATTTAAGTTTTTACGAAGACATGAAAACAAAACTCGGTGCACCTGGCGATTTTGCGCAGGCCTACGTTATTGCTCACGAAGTTGGTCACCACGTCCAAAATTTATTAGGAATCTCTGCAAAAGTCAGCAACGCACAACGCGCATCATCTGCAACAAAAGCCAATGCCTTGTCGGTGCGGCTGGAACTGCAAGCCGATTGCTTTGCGGGAATATGGGGTCATTATGCAGACAGCCAGCGCAAGCTTCTTGATGCGGGGGATATTAACGAAGCACTCAACGCGGCGGCGGCCATTGGCGATGATCGTTTGCAAGAACAAGCCACAGGCACCGTTCGACCTGAAAAATTTACGCATGGATCATCCAAACAAAGAGCGGAATGGTTCAACCGCGGTTTTCAAACCGGCACAATTGAAAGCTGCAATACCTTTAAAAATTAAGATGCGCCTTAACAGCAGGCATTTAGCTGAGAGAAGCTTTGTGCCTGCTGCACTGAAACATTACATATCTATTTTATTTCTTTGTACTTTTCACACTCATTGCGAGATGTTCGCCTTCTGAAAAATCAAGCGAATCGCAACGCAAAACAAATCACCTTAACTTACAAATAGGCACACACCAAACACGTTCACTGTGCAGCCATGTTGGGCACCCATACTGGTTTATCGAAAGCAATAAATATCTATTAGGGTGGTGTTGTAAGCAGATAAAAACGTCATCTCCATTAACCAGGGTGCAATTGAGCCTGCATGCTCGTCGGCCAAATATATTCATTTATGCGCTTATCGCTTTCCTCGCTATTCAAATTTGCTTGTTAAACTTTAAATTGCCTATGGCATCATAGATGCGAATTCTCAGCCAATGCTTTACCCGTATAGAACCTTTAAGCAGCCTTCTATGGGAGTGTTTAATCATTCGCGCTCCAATTCGCCAGTTGTTCCAACCTAAAGTGCCAAGGTCACTCGCCACTGCACTGAGAGCGTCTCTTTACTTATGCATTCTATTGTGGTGCCAACAAGCCCGTGCCGAGCAAGAAAAACCCATTTCAATTCGCTACCCGGCTTCTGACTCCAATCCTTTTTACTACAAGCGCGTAAAGTACTACGTGGAAATTCTTGAGCTGGCGTTACATAAGTCCGACCACAAATATCAACTAGAGAAAATATCATTACCTTTTATGAATGAGAGTCGCTCCAAAACCAATCTCCTCAACAATGTTTACGATGTGCATTGGCTGAATGCGCAACCTTCGCTCGATAATGATATAAAAGCGATTCACATCCCCTTGTGCAAAGGTTTAACCGGCTGGCGAATTTTATTTATCCGCCCCGAAAACCAACGAGAACTATCTACGCTAAAAACAATAAAAGAATTGGGTAACTACACGGCTGGTCACGGAAACGATTGGCCAGAGGTGATTCGTTACGAAAGTTTGCAACTGCCGCAAAAACTGTCTGGCAGTTGGAAAGGGCTTTTTTATATGCTGAAACAAAAACGTATTGATTATCTATCCCGTTCGGCGCTGGAAATCTACGATGAGGAAGACGCTTTCCCTGAATTGGGCTTAAAGATTGAATCTCATTTAGTGCTGCGCTACCCCGCGACCTATTATTTTTATGTGAACAAAGACAACGAACAACTCGCCAACGATATCGAAATTGGGCTTGAGCGTGCACTGGCGGATGGCTCGTTCGATAAAATATTCAATCGGTACTTCAGCGACAAATTAAAACGCCTTCAACTCGATAAGCGCCATGTCATTGAAATGTCTACCCCGACAGATGTCCGGCTGTTGGAAGAACAAAGGGTACATCCTTCATATTGGTATAAAAATTAGCGGGTTTGAGCTGTAAGCCAGCAGTATCATGGCTATCCCGCTGTCAATATTTCCTGACACTAAAGTTGTCACAGAGATAGGCCAAAAATGGCGCCGCCCCAATTTAACTCAGCCGATTTTCGCCCAACTCGGCTTTTTTGACGAAAAGAATGCCATTGGTTGATATTTCGTCGCTTTTTCCTAGGGCACATCTCAATAAAATCCTGTATATTACGCGCCTATTTTCCAACCCAGCTTATAGAGAGTCCTATGACTGATTTATCCCTTTACAGAAACATCGGTATCTTCGCCCACGTTGATGCCGGCAAAACCACCACTACCGAGCGTATCCTGAAGCTCACCGGTAAGATCCATAAGATCGGTGAAGTTCACGAAGGTGAATCGACTACCGACTTCATGGTTCAGGAAGCTGAGCGTGGTATTACCATTCAATCGGCGGCTGTTACCTGTTTCTGGAAAGGCACTCGCTTCAACGTTATTGATACCCCCGGACACGTTGACTTCACCGTAGAAGTGTATCGTTCACTGAAAGTATTGGACGGCGGTATCGGCGTATTCTGTGGTTCTGGCGGTGTAGAGCCTCAGTCAGAAACTAACTGGCGCTATGCGAACGACTCTAAAGTTGCACGTTTGATCTTCGTAAACAAGTTAGACCGTATCGGTGCTGACTTCTTGCGCGTAACCGATCAAGTTAAAAAAGTACTTGGCGCTAAGCCACTTATCATGACTCTGCCAATTGGTCGTGAAGACACCTTTAAAGGTGTTGTAGATCTATTGAGCAAAAAAGCGTACGTTTGGGACGATTCAGGTCTACCAGAGAACTACACCATTACCGACGTTCCAGCTGACATGGTTGACGATGTTGACATGTACCGCGATCAATTGGTTGAAAACGCTGTTGAAGCGGATGACGACCTTATGATGGCATATATGGAAGGTGAAGAAATTTCTGTAGAAGACATCAAGCGTTGTATCCGTAAAGGAACTCGCGATCTGATGTTCTTCCCAACATTCTGTGGTTCTGCCTTTAAAAACAAAGGTATGCAACTCTTGTTGGACGCAGTAGTTGACTACTTGCCAAGCCCAACCGAAGTTAACCCACAGCCTTTGACTGACGAAGAAGGTAATGAAACTGGCCAATTCGCCATCGTTTCTGCTGACGAGCCATTCCGCGCTTTGGCATTCAAAATTATGGATGACCGTTTCGGTGCACTCACCTTCTGCCGTATCTATTCCGGCGTGTTGAATAAAGGTGACACCATCCTTAACTCTTTCACCGGCAAAACCGAACGTATCGGCCGTATGGTGGAGATGAACGCTAATGACCGTACCGATTTGACCACTGCACAAGCGGGCGACATCGTTGCTTTGGTGGGTTTGAAAAACGTACAAACTGGTCACACCCTGTGTGATCCTAAGTTCCCATGTACTCTTGAACCCATGGTATTCCCAGAGCCAGTAATTTCTATCTCTGTAACACCAAAAGACAAGAGCATGATTGAGAAAATGGCTACTGCCATTGGTAAGTTGGTTTCTGAAGACCCAACTTTCCGCGTTGAAACTGACCCAGATTCAGGCGAAACCATCCTCAAAGGTATGGGTGAACTTCACTTGGATATTAAAGTAGACATCATGAAGCGTACTTATGGTGTTGAGTTGAACGTAGGCCAACCACAGGTTGCTTACCGTGAAACCATTACTCGCTCTATCGAAGACAGCTACACCCACAAGAAGCAATCAGGTGGTTCTGGTCAATACGGTAAGATTGACTACACCATTAAACCAGGTGAGCCAAACACTGGCTTCGTGTTCAAGACCTCTGTTGTTGGTGGTAGCGTTCCAAAAGAATTCTACCCAGCCATTGAAAAAGGTTTTGCCTCTATGATGGCTACCGGCCCATTGGCAGGCTTCCCAGTATTGGACGTAGAAATTGACTTGGTTGATGGTGCATTCCACGCCGTGGACTCATCTGCAATCGCGTTCGAAATCGCTGCAAAAGGCGCTTTCCGTCAATCTATGCCAAAAGCTGGCCCACAATTGCTTGAGCCAATCATGAAAGTTGACGTGTACAGCCCAGAAGATCACGTAGGTGATGTAATTGGTGATTTGAACCGTCGTCGTGGTCAACTTTCTGGTCAAGAAGCTAACGTAACTGGCGTACGTATCAAAGCTGATGTTCCACTGTCAGAAATGTTTGGTTACATCTCTACCCTGCGTACTATGACTTCTGGTCGCGGTCAGTTCTCTATGGAATTCTCTCATTACGCTCCATGCCCATCTAACGTGGCTGAAGCAGTAATTGCTAAAGAGAAAGAAAAGAAAGCTGCTCTCGCTAAAAACTAAGTTTTAGCAAACGTATAAAAAAGCCCCCGCTAGCAAAACTACCGGGGGCTTTTTTATAGCGCTATACAACTAGAAATACATTTAACAATATTAAACAAACGAATCAACCGTTGATTAAAGCCTCAATACCAGCACCGTAGTTGATGTGAAATACATTGCCATCCACAACCAACGCAGGCACCGATTTAACACCCGCGTTAACCGCTTCATCCAAACGATTTTTTTGTAGTCCGAGATGCACAGACTCAATCGGGCTTTTCAAGTTATCGACAAATTGTTGCTCGGCAGTAATGCAAACGGGACAACCTGCATGGTAAAAAACAGCTTTAGTATTCATAATGTTTCCTCAATAAGTGATAGTTAAGAACAGGAAATTATCCTGACCCGATCTACAGTAAGTAGATTCATCGCTCAAAAATAGTGGGCACTTTTTGGTGCCCCGGTAACCTTTTGGGGTAAAACCTTGATAACAAAAGAGAAAAAAAATACTGAATCGAAGCTCAGCGATTACCAAAAGCTCGAAGATGTTATAGGGTGCAAATGGTCCGTGGCTGTGTTGACCAGTGTTGCCGAAGGAATTATCCGCCCCGGTGAAATTGAACGGCATATAGAAGGTATTTCTACTAAAGTGCTCTCTGAGCGCTTTCGAAAATTAACTGCATATGGCTTGCTGGAGAAATTTTCTTACGCAGAAATTCCACCGCGAACTGAATACCAACTAACAACAAAAGGGAAAAGTCTGGTCAGTATCATTAGGCAAATACATGAGCTAGATGTTAAATAGCAATCAGAAATTCAAAACAATAATCTCCAAAACATAAAAGGCTACTCCATGAACTATAAAATACTACTCGCCCCACTGTTTGTATTCGTTTTGGCAAGCTGTAATTCAGCTTCTAAAGAACCTGATGTAAAAAGCCCAAATCTACAACACGAATCATCCAAAACCTTTACAGGAAAAAATGTGCGCTTGGTAGGACGTTTCGACAAATCCACTGCGGGCGAAGCCAAATTCACTTGGCCAGGTTCAGCGATAGAATTTCGCTTTGAAGGATCACAAGCCACCATTGCCATTGCAAGCCAGAGCAAAACACGCTTTGCATTAGATGTTGATGGCCAAACGAAAGATTTTTGGGTTGAAGAAGGAAACCGAACTTACAGTTTGGCTTCAAATCTTACCATAGGCGCTCACACAATCCGGTTAACACGAGTTAATGAATCCACAGCTGGTGTTACACGTTTTACAAGCGACCCTCAAACTGACGGCAAGTTAGTAACGCCACCGGCAGCCCCCGCCAGAAAGCTTTTAGTCATCGGTGATTCCATTACAGCGGGATATGGCGTTGAAGGGGCCAACCAATCATGCCACTACACTTTAGATACCAGCACCCAACAATTAACCTACGCCGCATTTGCAGCTAAAGCGCTCGGCGCTGATTTGCATGCTATTGCATGGTCCGGCATTGGAGCTTGGCGTTCATACGGTGAGAAAACGCCCATTAACCCGAGCATGATTATTCGTCACACACGCACCTTGGCAGACGAGCCCAATAGCAAATGGAACGCTCAAGAATATCAACCTAATGCCATTCTCGTGAATATTGGAACCAATGATTATTGGGAAGGCTCTGTTAGTAGTGATTATCGCGATGCAATGACAAAACTCATCGGGCAAATTCAAGCCGATTACACGAACAAACCAATTTATTTAATCGTCAGCCCCATGCTGGGCGAAAAAGTTCACATTGCGCAGAAACAGGTACTTCAATCCTTGGCAAAAGGAAATATCAAAGTGCTGGACTTGGGTGAAAACAACGGTTCAGAGGGATTCGGTTGCGATTACCATCCTAACCTAACCACGCATACGCGCTTGGGCAAGGCTTTGGAAGCAAACCTAAAAACTGAATTAAATTGGTAAAAGACGAACTCCTTGCCAACGCTTATGTTGGTAAGGAATTGATAGGCTCAAACCGTGAATAAACTGTTTATTATTGGCTTGCCCAGAACGGGAACCACCAGTGTAAGTGTTACGCTATTGGATTATGGATTTAAAGTAGCACACACAGCCTATACAAAGCGCGCATTTGAACTGGCCGATGTCATTTCAGATGCACCCTGCTTCTGTGACTACCCACACCTCGATAAGCTTTTTCCAAATTCTAGATTCGTTTATTTAAATCGTTCGCTGGAAACCTGGGTTCCTTCAATACACCGATTATTAACCAAAATGCTTCCTCAACTTGAGCCAAAATCCGGTTATCTTCACCCCGTACTCAAACGCAGCATAGAACAAATTTTTGCTTGTTCATCAAACTCATTAAGCGACGTACATTTACGCGACGCATACCTGAAACATCAAAATAATGTTTTTAATTACTTCGCAAATAGAACAGACTTTCTCAGCATCGATGTTAGTGCTGACAGAAGCTTAATCGAACTATTAAATTTCCTACATTTACCCGCTAAAGAACCAGCCACCTTTCCAACATTAAATGTGGGAAAACTTGTTGATGCGTGGAAAGAAATTAAGCATCCCAACAAGGTGAATTCATTAAGTGCGGGTAAAGAGCATAGAAAATTTTTTGATTATCAACACTGACAAGCACAAGAACTAGGCGAAAACATCTCAACATCTGTACCATTAAGGGTTAATTATGAATAACGCGCTATCTGAATTCCCCATTACGCAAAAATGGCCCGCCAAAAATCCTGATAAATTGCAGCTTTATTCTCTCCCTACACCCAATGGTGTGAAAGTCTCCATTATGCTGGAGGAAATAGGTTTGACCTATGAACCTCACGTAGTAAATTTTTCCACTAACGACCAATTATCCCCTGAGTTCTTATCTTTAAACCCCAACAATAAAATACCTGCAATTATTGATCCTAATGGGCCAAACAATAAACCCATTGCGCTATTTGAATCAGGCGCAATTTTAATTTACCTCGCAGAAAAAACAGAAAAACTATTAGCAAAAGATGCTGTTCAGCGCTACCACACTATTCAATGGTTAATGTTTCAAATGGGGGGCGTGGGACCTATGTTTGGACAAGTAGGGTTTTTCAATAAATTTGCTGGCAAAGACTTTGAAGATAAGAGGCCACGTGATCGCTATGTTGATGAAGCGAAACGTTTACTAGGCGTGTTAAATAAGCAGCTTGAATCCAAACCTTGGCTCATGGGAGATAATTATTCTATCGCCGATATTGCAACCTTTCCGTGGATTAGAAATTTAATTGGCTTTTATGAAGCGGCGGATTTAGTCGGCATAAATAACTTTCCACATGTAACGCGAGCGTTGGATAATTTTCTCGCGCGCCCTGCTGTTATTAAAGGGCTTTCAATTCCAAGCTAGCCGGCAACTCCGAGCTACGCAGCTGAGGCGGCATCTTTTTTGAATGGCGTGTTTTTTCGATTTTGGATTCCATCATATTCTTTTGCAGAACTCGATGAATTAAATCCAATTTTTGAATCACAATATCACCCAACACAAATGGGTAGGCATGTTCGTGCCCCATGCTGCGGTTCAAACTATTTAAAGCATAGGTTAAGGGAAACCAGTTTTCGATAATGTCACGGAAATTTTTTGTGCGGTAAGGATTAACGTCAACTTCCGTGTGCAGCTCTTCGCTGTCATTTAATCGCGGGTGCACTTGCAAACCAAAATCCCGAGCCGTCTCCAATGTATCCACGATGTGTAAATAGTGTGCCCATGTTTCGGCCCAATCCTCCCATGGGTGTGAGCTTGCGTAGGCGCTCACATAATTGAGCTGCCATTTTTCCGCAGGGCCATTTTCATAATAACTTTTGAGAGCACCAGCGTAATCAAGGCTATCATCACCGAATAAATGTCTCACTTCATCCAACCAATCAGAGTTTCGCACTAGCACATCCCAATAATAGTGACCAGATTCGTGGCGGAAATGACCAAGCAAAGTTCGGTATGGCTCAGCCATTTGCTCCCGCATCTTTTCGCGATAAGCAGAATCAGCTTCATTAATATTCAGTGTAATTAATCCGTCAGCATGACCTGTAAGCACAGAGCCTCTTTCCCCAGTAATCGACAAGGAATCAGCAAGAAAATCAAACTCTAATTGAGGCGCTTCTGCCGTGGGCGTTAGCGGAAGGGAAAAAGCGAGTAAGCTATAAATTAATCGTCGCTTCTCCGCTTCAATTTTTGTCCACAAGGTTAAGTTATTTGCCTTACTAAGATCGGGAATGGTTCGGTTTAATCGACACGCAACGCATAGATCATTAGGGTCATCCTCATCCAACAACCAATTACAAGCGTGATAAACCAAGCCATTTGCACAATACCGCGTTCCTTTTTTATTCTTTTTATTTGACGCCAGAAGAGGATGAAATGGTTGAAGAATTCCTCTTTCATCTTGCCTAAAAGCTTCAATCTTTAAGCTTTCTACATTGAAACCTAAAGACGCACTACATGCTGTACAGGAGGTATTTTCAAAATAGACGAGCTGACCGCAACTATTACAGGTGGACAACCGCATACTCTCACCTACACCTTAACATTAAAATACGAATGATCAGTTGTGCTTTTTAACAGAGCCATGTTTAAAGCTCTGTACGACAACGCACATGAATCCGTACACAGGCCTGATATGTTTTAATTCTGACGAAATCCAAGAGATCAATTATGAAAAAGCCTATCTCATACACTGTAAGTTTTTTGCTAAGCCTATTAATGATTTCATGCGTTACATCATGCAAAGAGAACAACAGTGGGATGCCAAATGTTGAGCCGCCTAAAGATATTCCGGCGAGAACAGCTGAAACAGATAAATGGTTAGGCGAATGGAAGGGGCCGGAAGGAACTTTCCTTAAAATAAGCGGGGGTAAGGGTAAATACGAACTCATTATTCAAGACTTGGATGGCCCTAAATCTTTTAGCGGTGTTAGCGTGGAAAACACCATTCAATTCCAACGCAATGGAATCTTGGAAAAAATCCATAAAACCTCCGGCGAAGAAACCGGCATGAAATGGCTTAGCGATAAACACAATTGTTTAACGATTAATCGCGGCGAAGGTTTCTGTAGAGATTAAGTTCATGCGCAAAAATTAAATGATGTTAGCCTTTCCTGTAAAGTAAGCCTTTCCGTTAAAAAGTAGTGTGGTTTTTTTAGGGCTTCAAAGGTAGACTATCTCTACAAAAATTATATTTATCAACCTACGAGGAACCCATTATGAAAATAAGCTCACGAATTTCGTTGGTGATTTCTTTGCTTTCCATTATTGCTGTGCCAACTTCCAGCTATGCAGCCGATAGATCAAAAGCAAGGATATTTATCGTCGAGCCGGTAAATGGCGCAAAGGTTCCTACAACCTTTACCGTTAAATTTGGCGCGGCTGGCGTTGAAATTGCACCTGCCGGCACAAATAAACCCAACTCTGGTCATCACCATTTGTTAATCGATACTGAAACCTTGCCAGATTTACATTCACCACTCCCCGCCTCACCAACATTAATACATTTTGGTAAAGCCCAAACAGAAACTCAAATCACATTAACCCCTGGCAAGCACACGTTACAGCTCGTGCTGGGCGACTATATGCATGTTCCGGGCGACTCCCCTGTTATCTCAGAAAAAATAACGGTTAATGTCCAATAATCTACTTAAACAAACATTTCTTTTACATAATTATCTATAAATGACTCAGAATACCTCACATGATCATGCCGCATTTGTTAGTAAGCTAATGGCAATTACAGCAGATGAATTGAAAGCTTCCGCTGGTGATAGCAATGCCCTAACAAAAGCTATTACAAGGTTTTATAACGCCGCAACAGCGGCTAATTTGGTTCTGGAGGAGATTGAAAATATTCTGGGAGTGAATGAAGGTTGCATCATGGATCTGGCACAACTTTCGGAAGAAGATGAGGAAGTAGCTATTGAAGCATTTGAAGACCTTTCACACACTTAATCGGTATTAGAAAAGTTCCACACTCGCCTCAGCTTGAACTTGCAGCGGTTGATCCTTGGTTTTTAGTAACTTGGCTGCCAGATCAAGCTGCACGACTAAACTTCTGAAATGACCTTCAGCAGCATCAGTTACTTCATGCAAGGTTTCCAAGGAATTTAGCGCGTGGTCTGCAAGATTCAACATTGACTTTTCTTGTTCAAGAGTAAGATCAAGACCAACCGCTTGCTCACGCAAAGCTTGTGAAAGGTTCATCATAATTCGTTTAACAGAGTTACGATTATCCCGAGAGGCCATTTCTAACAACGCCATGACATTGCGAATTTTTTCTTGCTGATCAATTAGCATTGCATTTACTTTAATTGTTTTTGCGCGCGCCTCGGCGATTGAGGCAATTTGTGCAATAACATCGCGTAATCGTCCATATTTATCTGGATTGGATACTGGCGCATCTATTATCAAGAACTGTGCATTTTCAAAATTAAAAATGAGAAAGCGACCATGAGAGATTATTCTGAGAGACGATTTACGAAATTGATCAAATAGTTGTCTGTATCCGGGAGCAATAGCTTTTGGAAAGATATCTATCGAATCATCAAAACTAAACTGGATATATCCCTTCACCGATAAATCATTCAGACAACTCAAGGTTTGATCTGCCAATCGATCCATATTGGATAAACCTTGAACCGCCTGCGCATAAAAGGCCACCACACCCATTTCGGATGCTGATGACATAGCGGTAAAAGCAATCTCTGAATAGTTTTTTAATTCCTCTTGCAGGGCAAGAATGGACTTTTTATCTTCGTAGGATTTTTGAATACTTAAATCCAATGCCTCTGTGGTAAAGGGATTAAACACCCAACCGTCTAAATCTATCTGCTCTAGCTGAACGCGCGCATCTGCTGAAGTTGAGGCTTTAATTAATGCAAGACTCGGCAACGTAGGCGGTATTAACGCCAGATAATCTGACTGGAACAGTTGTCGCCCGGATATGAAAATGATTTGATCAACTGAAGCAAATTGTGCCACCAAATCTGCAGCATTGCTTAGTTCTACTTGGAACGCTGCCGCCGATTCGATTGGCGCCCCCTGATCATCCACAATGGATTCATTCCCCGGTACGCGGAAAAAGGTATTAGTGTCTGAAAACCACCAAAGCTTGTCCATTACATCTCCTGACTTTCACAGCAAAACCAATTCTTTTGGTGTCCAAAATTATTATAGGCGTACCTGTTTATTTTGCACTGCCCACGAATTACATGACATAACGAAAAGCCTGCTATGCAAACTGAAGTTGCGATAAAAATAATTTTTAATTAGATTTCCTGATATGGAATGAGGTTTATTAGAGGTTTCCGACGCCGGATATATCCAAAGCAAATAAATGGACTTTGGTTATGAGAAAATCTTTTGAACAATTTTTTTGAGCAAGGTGCCGTATAATGCCCGCAGCCATCGTTTATGATGACGAATGTTTATCAATCCACCCCAAAGGGGTGTTAAAAAGCAGGAAAGAAATTCTTATGCGTGTTGGTGTTTTTGCATGTGTGTTATCCCTCAGTTGGGTGCTTGCCGGTTGCAGCAGCGAACTTAACATCCCTTACAAAGGGCCCGAATTAAATAGCTTGGAACAAACTGCTAACTATTTTCAGACACGGAACGTGACCAAAACGTTAGTCGGTAAGAAAATCCGTATTGAGGAAAAGCCTTTCCTTTTAGGTGCCTATGATGTACGCGACGGTATCCCCACCCGGGTTCCAGAGGAGTCTTACACCGAGCTGCTGGATGCGATGCAAAAGAATGCATCGCCTTTATCAAGCTCTCCCGCCTTGAGCGACACCTCGGACGCACCCGAGGGGCTTCGCACGGCACAAGAGCGTGTTAGTTATTTGACGGCCCGCGCCATCGCAAAAAGCTTCGGTAAGAATGGCATTCCTGTGATGCCCATAAGTATGGCGATTGGCCTTGCTGACGCGCAGGCAGGAAACACACCGCCTAAAATCTCCGCAAAAGAAGAGAAGGAACTTCTGGCAGCAATCAAAGATAAAATCGCAGTGAAAGACAATGACTGGGCCGAAAATCGTAAACAGTTTTTCATGGCCGAAGAAAAAAGCTTTTTCGCAGAGAATATTGTAAAACCCGATGTGGTGGCGCTGGATTCCGGCGTGCAATACAAGTTTGTTAGGAAGGGAACAGGCAAGCTTCCGAAAATCAAAGATACTGTGACAGTTAATTACCGCGGCACACTACTGGACGGCACAGAATTTGATAGCAGCTACAAGCGCGGTAAGCCCGATAGCTTCAAGCTAAACGACATGATTCCCGGCTTTGGGCAGGCAATGACGCAAGTACCAGATGGTTCACAAGTGATCATTTATGTACCTACCAGCTCGGCCTATGCGGAAAAAGGCGCAGAGGGAATTCCACCCTACGCGGCTGTGATTTTTGAAGTTGAACTGCGCGGCGTTAAAAGCAGCTTCTTTTAAATATGTAGCAACATTTACCCATAGGTTGACAACAGGAGATGTAAACATGAAGTTTTTAGCGATTTGCGGCAGCTTAAGAAAAAAATCTACCAATATGGGCTTACTCCGCTATGCCCAAGCGCACGCACCTGAAGGCGTAGAGTTTGCGATCGCCGATATTTCAGAGATTCCTTTTTACAACGCAGACCTTACTGAGAAGCCCACTGCCGTTGTTAAACTTTTTGAACAGCTAGCCGCAGCAGACGCCTTGGTATTTGGCTGCCCTGAGTACAATTATTCGCTGGCCCCAGCTTTGAAAAATGCTATCGATTGGGCATCTCGCGAACAAGGCAATCCTTTACTTGGGGGTAAGCCTGCAGCCATTATGGGTGCTGGTGGCGGTATGGGAACATCACGCGCGCAGTATCATTTGCGCCAAGTGTGCGTATACGTCAACGTTCATCCCCTCGCCTCGCCCGAGGTATTTGCAAATGCCTTTACCGATGCGTTTGATGGTGAGGGAAACTTAGTCGATCCAAAAATCCAAGGCAATGTAGTTGCCCAGCTAGAAGCCTTAGTGAAGTGGACTAAACAGTTACAAAAATAACCCTTTTGCCCCAACCACAAGCAACTGAAGGTTTGTGGTTGGGGCATTCCTTCTCTTTGTTGTAAATCGCTTTTTTCGCCCGGACTCAAGGATTTAACGCCAATTCATTCGGTTTTTTTGTACCTTTCAAAAATCTTCAACTAAGCTTGCATGCAAGTGCCAATTTTAGGCGATATCAACAATAAATAGCGGCATTGAGAATAGCTTGGGATGAGTGGGAATAGCGAAAGCGATAATTATTGTAGAAATTTAATGGAGGTCAATAAGTCCCACAGCGTGGTGACTAATCAACCTATTTATAATGATCAGGGGATTCTACTTTTAGCCGCCGGCGCAGAGCTGAGCGAAAAACGCGCAGATATTCTTTTACAACACAAACTCCTCAAACCGGTTGAACAATGTATAGGTATTGCCAGTAGCTTTAACGGAGAACAGCTTTTTTCCTTTATAAATAAATTTTGCGACAATATTCCCGGCCTAGCGGTAGTTACTCAGCATGATGGCTACCGAGCTATCTTGCAGCAAATGTGCGTATTTTACGAAAAGTACCCCTTGCTCCAACAAAACCTTACAGTGCTTGCGTTACGTGCTCCGCGCATTTATTACCAGGGATTGTTCAGCGCATCCGCTGGTCTTGCCATTGCAGTACAAATGAAGCTTTCGCAACGAGAGCTTCAAACTGTATTTATTGCAGGCTTGTTTCATGATGTAGGCTTTCTTTACCTCGCACCCGAGCTCAGCCAAAAAACCCACGACTTTACAAACAATGAATGGAAAGCCCTACAAGCCCATCCCTTAATTGCCCAGCGCTTTTTAAGTCTAGTTCCTGATTTGCCGCGTGAAATTGGTGAAGCGATTGGCAACCATCACGAACGTATCGACGGCACCGGTTACCCGTTTCATGTATTCGGCGACAAATTACCGTTGGTTAGCCAAATTATTGCAGCTACCGATAACATTATTTTCAATCACTCACGTTACAAAGATTACGGCGCACACGCGCACTCCATGTTGCTGATAGCGCTTAAACTAAGCGACAACATTTACTTTGAAAATGTGTACGACGCCGCCATGCTTTTGTTTAAACAAGCTCCTTCGCCATCCACGAGTATAGATGATGCACCATCGGTAGAAGAGCTTTTAGCACGGCAAAAGATGCTGCAGCAGCAATTCCAAAATTCAAAATTTTTATCGCAAAAATTAATGGCGTTTCCTGCTGGCCCTATGGTTCGTTCTGTATCTGCCGTAATGGGTAGGCTCGCTATTTCGGTAGTACGCAGTGGCATTCTTCAGCCCGAACAAGGCGAATGGCTTCGAAAGTTCCACGAAGAACATAGTGCTGAAGGTGGCTTACCTTTAGTTGAGTTGGGCGTAATGTTTGACCAAATTTATGATCAGCTGGTTCATTTGAAAAATATTATGGAACGTGTGGTTGAAGCCATTCCAGCACAAGATGCAACCTTGAAAAAGCTAGCCACAGATGCATTGAGTGAAATTAATCTACACGAAGAGATTGTGCCGGCTTAAAACCTGAGCAAAATTCCGTCTTTCCTTCTGGGCCGCAACAGCTCATACAGGTATACTTGTGAGACAGGCCACGTCTCATTCATTTCTGCGAATCAACCTATGCTCACTTGGACATCCAGCCCCAACAAAGGCGGCACATTGCATGAATCTTTGGTAACAGAAACATCTGAAATAGAAGTGAGAAAATGCATTGAAGCCTGCGCCGAAAAAGCCATCAATATGCTGAACGACAATATTCATGATGATTCACTCTATTTATTGTTTGAATGGAATCCGGGACAAGCAGAATTAGCTATATGCATTACAGATCCAACTAAAACTAAAGACGCCCCCCACTCTTACCGCTGTGTTTTTCCCGCACTGGCTGAAGATGTCAAACAAGACACTCAGCAAGAGCATGCAGACCTTATTAAATTTTGGCTGCACGACTACCTATCCACCTATGCACCTTTCTTCCAGTATTCATTGGTTGCTATTTTCCATAGTAGCACGCGTAGCCAGACAGAACTCTTGTAGTTAATCCGGAGCAAAAATCATGAATTCTTTCAGCACGAGTTTAATTTTAATTGGAATGCCCGGAGCAGGAAAAAGCACGCTGGGAATCATGCTTGCTAAAGCCTTGGCAAAAGATTTTGTGGATACAGATGTGCTGATTCAACTACAACAAGGAAAAACATTGCAGGATATAGTAGATACCCATGGCTATTTAAGGTTGCGCGAAATCGAGGAACAGGTTTTGATTGATACCCATTACCCTAGCCATATTATTGCCACCGGTGGCAGCGCGGTTTACAGCGATAAAGCCATGCAGCATTTGCGGCACTTTGGCCAAATTGTCTTTCTGGATGTGGCCCTGAACGAACTGCGCTTGCGCATTAAAGATATTGATACTCGCGGTTTAGCACGCAAGCCAAACCAGAATCTTGAGGAGCTTTACAACGAACGCCGTGAGCTTTACCAAAAGTACGCAAGCATCACCATCAATTGCACGGGTAAAAGCCAAGAAAATATTTTGGCAGAAATTATTTATGAAGAAGCCGAAGCATACACAGAGAAAGATGCATAAACCTCGCCGTGAATGAAATAGCTTAATGAAAGTAGATAGTCGGTAAAAAATGAGGCTGCCATTCGGCAGCCTTATTTTTTAGCGAGCCTGAGGTTCTGTTGTGCGTTGTGGAGGCTCTCCTTCCGGCTTTGTTCCTGTGCCACGCAAGCGCACTAACATTTTTAGTAGATCAAACCAAAAAGGCGCACCAAACAAAGACGCAGACGCTGTTACCAGCCAACCAATAATCGATGAAGGCACCAACAGCATTGAAAACTCAAATTTGCCATTCCATCCAACGGGCAACGTTTGCAATTGGGAATAGGCTTGCGCAGCTAGCACACCGCTTGAATCCGACACACTGAGTTGCGCAATCGATGCGGGGTGAAGCCATAGCGTTTTAAATAAATGCACGCAATCAATATTAAATCCAACCGCAACAAACAAGGCTATAACGAAACACCAAACCTGCGATTGCTTTTTGTAAGCGCCAGAAACGCGCCCCATACCAGCATCAAACCAGGTGGCAACCTCATGTTGAAACACATGAATATTCCCTTCTGCTTTGCGGTATAAATTCTGCAAAAGTGCGCGCAACTGATCATCTTTTATCGAGCCTATGCCCGCTTCCAAATTGTCTAACTTTCCGGGGGCTTCTTGAATGGAATGAATTAACGCCAAGGCAAAATTTGTTGAAGGTATGTAGGCAGGTTTATTTTTTATCTCTTTAACATTGGTGGCGTCACCGTCACCTGCAGGATGCGCCAAGGCATCATTATAAATTGCCAAAAGTAATTTGTGTCCCTGACTCGTCTTCGCATTAAGCAGCTCGGTTAAACCACACAACAATGTTTTTGAACGAAGATTCAACCAAGAAGAAAACGCCTCGTAAATTGAACTGGCAATCAACGCCACTGAGGCAAAACAAAACACAAGTCCTATTGATACTTCCAAGACTGTACTGTTAAACACAAAGAACCTCCTATTAAACTATTTTTATGTGCTGAGTTTATGAATGGATTGATCCTTCATTGACACCATTTGCTGAATGCCCACTCGTTAACCCCTTACTGCATGACTCCACTATGAAAGCGAAATTCAGTGTCTGAACTTTCGATTAAACTTTTTTCCAGCTCAAGAAAAACCTTAACACGAGCCTCAATGCCTTCACTACCCGCCACTTTTTTTGCGAGGTGAAGATAATCTTCGTAATGACGCGATTCGGACTTCAACAGTGAAAGATAAAAATTCTTCAGCTCATCATCTAAATAAGGTGCTAACTTTGCAAAACGTTCACAGGAGCGAGCTTCAATAATGGCACCTACAATAAGTGTATCTACAAAACGCGCAGGCTCATGGGTGCGTACGGGTTTGCGCAACTCGCCCGCGTAACGACAGGGTGTGATTTGCTCATATGCAACACCGCGCTTTTGCATTATTTGCATAACTTGCTCGTAATGTCGCAACTCTTCACGCGCTAGTCGCGACATTTTGTGCATCATTTCAAAATCACCCACGTAGCGGTACATTAAGTTAACCGCCGTTGACGCAGCTTTCTTTTCGCAGTTTGCGTGATCTAGCAATAGCAACGCCTGATTTTCAGGTTGCTTGGCCGTTTCTATCCAGGCATCAGGCGTTTCACAATATAAAAATTGTTGAATGCGTGCTAAAGCGTTGGCTAACGCCGGTGTTGTAACAATTGGATTGGATATTGAATTCATAGGGTAAATCAAAGCTACTCGGTAAAATGGGGAATGACGTAGCGCTCGTAATAAGCGCAGGAGAGGGCATAAAAATCCCTATCAATGTTATCGCGTATATCGGTTAGCGGTGTACTCCGCCATTTCGGCAGCAAGCGCAAACCATAAACTTTTAAATCGCTGATCTGACTTGCCCCAGAGCGCAACAAGTCAAATACCCAACAGTATGGATTTTGCTCTTCTTTAAACAAAATTTGCTGGTGCTTGATTTGCTGCAGAAGAATATCTTCATCCACAATCTCAATCATATTCTGCACCACTTGCGATAAGTAGCCTTCCAAACGCTGAGCGATAATTAAGCGCTGTTCGTGGGTGTAGGCATTCCAATCAATGACCTCATGGGCGAAGCGTTTGCATCCACGGCAAACGCTATCACCAATCCCTGTTGAGCAAATGCCTACACAAGGAGTTCTTACGGGTTTGTATAAAAGCATAAATAACGAACACAAATAATAAGAAGAAAGCGATTAATAAGGCGTACCGCTAACATCCAATTTAATTTTCCAGACAGCGCCAGCACCAGTGAGGAATAACGTTTTTCCATCTTCACCACCAAAGGCAGCATTGGTGATATTGGCATCAACGTTAATGGTTGCAATTTGTTTTCCATCTGGTGTTAGTACGCGCACATGTTTTGCAGCGTGTTCAGTCGCATAAATATTGCCGTGGCAATCAAGTGCCATGCCGTCCGGTATAAACATGCCAGTGACCAAATCTTTACCCGCTTGCGGAACGCCATCGACGATGGGATAGGCTCGCAACACACCTTGAGCATCGCCACCTTCAACGTATAAGGTTTTTTCATCCAAAGACAGCGAAATGCCATTAGGATTGTTAATAGTGTCATCGACTACTGTTACGTTTCCGTCAGTTGCTACGCGATAAACGCGCGTTTTAGGTTGACCACCAGGCGCTGCAGCTGTTTGGTACGCAGGGTCAGTGAAATAAATCGTGCCGTCTTTAGCAATGGTTAAATCGTTTGGTGAATTGAAAACGTTGCCTTCAAATTTATCAATCACGTTGGTGCGTTCACCCGTCAGCGTATAGCGAGAAAGACTTTTGAATTTATGAGTGCCTGCAACCAAATTGCCTTGAGCATCAACGGCCAAACCGTTGCTACCACTATCCTCAATTAGGGTGGTCATAACGCCGTTTGCATCTAACTTTTGAACGCGTGAAGGGAATGTGCCAGATGTGACGAAATCCGAAAAATACAACGCATCTTTTATCCACACCGGGCCTTCATAAAGACTTGATTCGGTACGAGTGCTGTTAGCACCAGGGATACGCTCGGCTGTCAATTCGCCCGAGGGTGCAACACCGCACGCATTTACAGAAGAAGCCACAGAGCTCACAACAGCTGAAGCTGCAGGCGCTTCAGATTTTTTGTGCTCACAACCCATTAAACCAAAAGCGGCAGCGCCAGTTGCCACCCAAAATACCAGCCCGGATTTCATTATTTTCATGGGATTTTTACCTTATTAGTTAAATGTTTGATTAGCGTTTTTGAGGTGCGCGGATAAACACAAAGCCAGCTTAAGCGCTGCCAATTTTTCGGGAAGCAAACATATCACATTGACCGAGCGAATTCTCTGTGCGCAAATCACACCGCCCAGAACATCTGGCGCGGCGAGTTAACACCTTCTTTAGCATGATGTATACTTCATTTCCGATTTATAGCTCTTGCCCGAGCGTAGATTTTTCATCCGTGAAGGTCACGGATAGCCTCCTGCCGCAGAGATCCTGCATGCGAGAGTAAAAACCACCCAATGAGGATAAAATTGTGCTTGAAGCCTATCGCAAACACGTCGCTGAACGCGCCGCTGAAGGTGTTCCACCAAAACCACTTAACGCAGAACAAGTTGCTGGATTGGTAGAATTACTAAAGAACCCACCCGCTGGTGAAAATGAAGTTCTGTTAGACCTGATCACTAACCGCGTTCCCCCCGGCGTTGACGAAGCCGCCTATGTTAAAGCTGCTTTCTTAAGCGCAGTCGCCAAAGGCGAAGCCACCTCCCCTCTGATTGATAAACCTCTCGCTGTAAAACTCTTGGGCATGATGCTCGGTGGTTACAACATCGAAACCCTCGTAGGCCTGTTAGACGACGCTCAATTGGGCAAGCTGGCCGCACAAGAATTGAAACACACCCTGCTGATGTTTGATGCTTTCCACGATGTGGAAGAAAAAGCCAAAGCGGGCAATGCAAATGCAAAAGAATTGATTCAAAGCTGGGCTGATGCCGAATGGTTCACCAGCAAGCCAAAAGTTGCCGAAAGTACTAAGCTGACCGTTTTCAAAGTCACCGGCGAAACCAACACTGACGACTTGTCACCTGCTCCAGACGCATGGTCACGCCCAGACATTCCTCTACACTCACTCGCCATGTTCAAAATGGCACGCGATGGCATCACACCAGACCAACCAGGTTCTGTAGGCCCTATCAAGCAAATCGAAGCCTTGAAAAGCAAAGGTTACCCATTGGCATTTGTGGGTGACGTTGTTGGTACAGGTTCTTCACGTAAATCCGCAACCAACTCTGTGTTGTGGTTTATTGGTGACGATATTCCTGGCGTACCCAACAAGCGTACCGGCGGTGTTTGCATTGGCGGTAAAGTCGCGCCAATTTTCTACAACACAATGGAAGATGCTGGCGCCTTGGTGTTCGAAGCCCCCGTTGAGCAATTGAATACTGGCGATGTTATTGAGATTCGCCCATACGAGGGCAAAATCCTAAATGCTGAAACGGGCGCTGTGATTTCTGAGTTCAGCCTCAAATCCGACGTATTGTTGGATGAAGTACAAGCTGGTGGCCGCATTCCGTTGATTGTTGGCCGTGGTTTGACCACTAAAGCACGTGCATCATTGGGCTTGCCTGCAAGCACTCTGTTCCGCTTGCCACAAGCTCCTGCTGATACCGGCAAAGGCTACACGCTGGCTCAGAAGATGGTTGGTAAAGCATGTGGCGTAACTGGCATTCGCCCAGGTACCTACTGCGAACCTTACATGACCACCGTTGGCTCACAAGATACTACTGGCCCGATGACTCGTGACGAATTGAAAGATTTGGCGTGCTTGGGCTTCTCTGCCGATTTGACCATGCAGTCGTTCTGTCACACAGCGGCCTATCCAAAGCCAGTGGATATCGAAACCCAACACACATTGCCTGACTTTATCATGACCCGCGGCGGCGTTTCCTTGCGCCCAGGCGACGGTATTATCCACTCATGGTTGAACCGCATGTTGTTGCCAGACACCGTTGGTACTGGCGGTGACTCGCACACCCGTTTCCCCATTGGCATTTCCTTCCCAGCCGGTTCTGGCTTGGTAGCTTTCGCCGCTGCAACTGGCGTTATGCCATTGGATATGCCTGAATCTGTACTCGTTCGCTTTAAAGGCGAATTGCAACCGGGCGTTACATTACGTGATCTGGTAAATGCGATTCCTCTGTACGCAATCAAATCTGGCTTGTTGACTGTTGAGAAGAAAGGTAAGAAGAACATTTTCTCTGGCCGCATCCTCGAAGTTGAAGGCTTACCAAACCTGAAAGTAGAACAAGCATTTGAAATCTCTGACGCATCTGCTGAGCGTTCTGCTGCGGGCTGTACCATCAAGTTGGACAAAGCGCCAATCATCGAGTACATGACCTCTAACATCACCATGTTGCGCTGGATGATCGAGCAAGGCTACGGCGATGTACGCACCCTTGAGCGTCGCGCGCGCAAAATGGAAGAGTGGATTGCTAACCCAGAATTGATGGAAGCTGACGCTGACGCTGAGTACGCGGCGATTATCGATATCGACTTAGCAGATATTAAAGAACCAATCCTCGCCTGCCCTAACGATCCAGACGATGTAAAAGTTTTGTCTGATGTTCAAGGCGCGAAAATTGATGAGGTGTTTATCGGTTCGTGCATGACCAACATCGGCCACTTCCGCGCTGCGGGTAAATTGTTGAACGGCACCAAAGACGCTCTGTCTACCCGTTTGTGGATCGCTCCGCCAACCAAGATGGATCAACACCAATTGGTTGAAGAAGGTTACTACAGCATTTTCGGCACCAAAGGTGCTCGCACCGAAATGCCAGGCTGTTCTTTGTGTATGGGCAACCAAGCACGCGTAGCTAAAAATTCTACTGTGGTTTCAACATCCACTCGTAACTTCCCTAACCGCTTAGGTGAAGGCGCTGACGTGTATTTGGCGTCAGCAGAGTTGGCAGCTGTTGCTGCGATTTTGGGCAAATTGCCAACACCGGAAGAGTACTTGAGCTATGCCAATAAATTGGACAGCATGGGCAGTGAGATTTACCGCTACCTGAACTTCAACGAAATTCAAAGCTATCAAGAAGCGGCGAATGAAGGTAAGCGTATTGCCGCCGTTGAAATTCAAACCGTAGCAATTTAAGAACGGTTGAAAGTTAAAAAACCCGCCTCGGCGGGTTTTTTCGTTTGTGCGCGCTTTAAAAACATTTACACCATAAGAGCAAAGTATTTATAACAAATAATGGCACTACCCCCAATCCGACCTATACTTTTTGGCATAGACCGTGCAATTCACCAATAAAAGCACACTCCTGTCAAAACTCCGTCGGCGCCTATTTATGGAAACTATTGAGCAACTTCTCAAACAAGCAGAAACACAGCACAAAATCCTAGAGCTTAATGCGATGTTCTCGCGAAACTTAGCCTTCTTTAAAGAGGCGTTACCCAGTATTTACGAGCAATTTAAAGACTACACGCCTACCGAAATTAAAATTATTATTCAAGATAATGGCACCATCGACCTAGCCAATATCAATTTGGATAACAAACTCGTCTACGGATCTGACCCAATCGAATTCGCCGCGAATACAGTAAAGGGATATGTGGAATGCCCACTGGCTCAACGCCTGAATCCTAGTGAAACTGAGGTTCTGAACATGGATTCAGAATCACATACCCCAAATATTAATAAGATTATTCGCGATTTAAATGCTATTAATCTAGACCAGAGCCGCGCACCATTGGATGCAAGAACCGAATTCATGTTTATGCTAGGCGTGGGCTTTGGCTATCAAATTACTGAATTACTAAAGCACACTGACATCCAACACTTAGTCATTGCTGAAACCAATCTGGATATCTTTTTTGCATCCCTACACACGCTCGATTGGAGCGCCCTTAACGATAAGTTCAGCGACCAACACAAGACACTTAATATCATTCTCGGTCAAACACCTGAGATGTTTACCCAAATGGTTGCGCATCACGCGCAGCAAATTGGAATTTTTAACTTAGCCAAGCCCTATATTTTTACACACCTATCAAGCAACGAGCTGATAACAGCGACCGCGTCGTTTTTACAAAATGTACCCATCATTGCCGGTGCGCTTGGCTATTTTGATGACGAAAAGGTGGGGCTCACTCACTCAATCAATAATTTTAAAAATAAAATTCCGTTTATGAAAAATCACGGGTTTTTACAGAAGCGATTTGTAGACAAACCGGTGTTTTTAATTGCTAACGGCCCATCATTAGACATAGCAAAAGATTTCATCGCTGAAAATAGAGAGAAAGCTATTTTAGTTTCATGCGGAAGCTCGCTAAGTTCATTATACAAACTTGGAATCAAGCCCGATTTTCATGTGGAGCTCGAACGCACACATCCCATTAAAGAATGGATCGAGGTTACTACACCGCAAGATTTTCGCGATGGAATTACACTTTTAGCCGTAAATACCGTTCACCCAGATCTGCCCAAACTTTTTAACAAAACAGGCATGGCACTTAAATACAACGATCTGGGCGGAACATTTATTGAAAAATATATTTCTGACGCAGAGTTTTCAGTAACACTGGGGGCCTGCAATCCAACCGTATCAAACGCAGGCTTATCATTTTGTGCAGCCTTAGGTTTTACCAACATTTATCTCTTCGGCATAGACCTTGGGTTCCCTGAAGGCAACAAACACCATTCGGAGCACAGCTTTCACTATGACATTAAAGATGAAGATATTGATTCGTTTCAACTTGCCATGCCTGAGGATGATGAAGAATTTAAGCTGCCGGCTAACTTCGGTGGTAACGTTATTTCAAACAGACTCTTTTTGCGTTCCAAACTAAATTTAGAAGCGATCCTAAAGGATTGCAAAGCAATCAATTGTTACAACACTTGCAATGGTGTACTGATTGAAAATGCAAGACCTACAAAGGTGGAATCAATAAAAACCAGCTCTTGGCTAAAAATTAACAAAGAAGAATTCATTCCGAAACTTTACAGAGAATACTTTGGAAACAAACACTTCCTCAAATTACCACCTGACAAGAGCATAGTAGGCCTATTTAAGCCAGCTATTGATTTCTTACAGCAAGCACATGAAATATTTAGTGAAGATATCACAACCTTTGAAGAAGGCATCTCTTTACTAAGAAAAAACGAGGAGAACACCAGTAAATTATCTTCTCACAAAGATACATCTGATCTAACTAAACTCGTTAAAGGCAGCTCTGATTCATTCTCATTAATGATGGCCTTGTGTTTACAGGCTAACAACAAAAAAGAGGGTGTCTCAACGTTTAACCTAGCCAAAGAAAGCTACAGGAGATACCTAAAGTCTGCTCAGGATGCAATAAAAAATAACCTTCTCGAAAATGATTGCAGTGTATTTAACATTGAGCAGAAGTTGAAAAAGTAGGTACAGAGTCTTTTCATGATAAAAAAAACATTCATCATTGCAGAAGCAGGCGTCAACCATAATGGCGACATAGTGCTCGCCAAAAAATTAATCGATGTTGCCGTAACAGCCGGTGTTGACGCCGTTAAATTCCAAACATGGAAAACAGAGCTTTTGGTTACGGAACAAGCCGAAATGGCTGAATACCAAAAGCTAAATACTCAAAAAACCGAATCGCAGTTCCAAATGCTCAAGCGGTTAGAATTAAGCTACGACGCATTCTCTGAACTAAAGCAGTATTGTGATCAAAAGGGAATCATGTTTCTCTCCACTCCTGATGAAGAAACCAGTGCAACATTCCTCAATGATCTTCAACCCATTTTTAAAATTGGCTCAGGAGAGCTGACTAACACTCCATTCTTACGTCACATTGCTTCGTTCAAAAAACCCATCATACTTTCCACCGGCATGGGTACACTGGCGGAAATTGAACAGGCTCTTACCGCGCTGACCAATGCAGGCACAGCACGTAATGACATTACCGTATTACATGTGACTACCCAGTATCCAACTCCCATGGAAGAGGTAAATCTTAATGCCATGCTCACCATCAAGCAGGCTTTCCCAGGCATTAACGCGGGATTTTCTGATCATACCTTAGGCATAGAAGTTCCTATTGCTGCAGTAGCCCTAGGGGCGACCATTATTGAAAAGCATTTTACGTTGGATAAAAGCATGACGGGCCCCGATCATTTGGCCAGCCTTGATCCCCATGAATTAGCAGACATGGTAAAAGCTATTCGCAATATAGAGCGAGCAATGGGGCACGGCAGAAAGGAACCGACCGATTCAGAACTGCAAAATCTGAAAATCGTTAGAAAAAGTCTAGTTGCAAAAACAGCAATTAAAAAAGGGGATACGTTAAGCCAACTCAATATGGCAATTCGCCGACCAGGAAATGGCATCCCCCCATCAAGATGGGGCGATATTGAAAACACTATTGCAACTAAAGATTATCAATCAGGTGATTTAATTTAATGTTAAGAAAAATTTGTGTAGTAACAACTACTCGCGCCGAATATGGTGCATTAAAAAATTTACTGCGAGAGATTGATAATGATTCAGCGCTGCAACTACAGCTTATCGTTAGCGGAACGCACTTATCACCAGAGTTTGGCTATACACTAAAAGAAATCGAAACAGATAATATTAAGATTACCAAAAAAATTGAAATCCTTTTATCTTCAGACACAGCCATTGGCGTAAGCAAAAGCATGGGCTTGGCGCAAATTAGCTTTTCGGAAACCTTCGATGAACTAAAGCCTGATATCGTTGTTGTTATAGGAGACAGATATGAGCTAATCCCTATAGTGACATGTGCAAATCTCGCCCACATCCCTGTCGCACACATTAGCGGTGGCGAAATTACCGAAGGCGCAGTTGACGATTTGTTTCGCCATGCTGTTACAAAATTATCTCATCTTCACTTTACCGCAATTGACCTATATTCTCAGAGAGTTATACAGATGGGTGAAAACCCAGAGCGCGTTTTTACCGTGGGAGAGCCTGGACTAGAGGATATTCATAAGCAAAACTTCCTAACAAAAACTGAGCTTGAAGACTCACTCAACTTTCGTTTTAAGAAAAAAAATTTGCTTATTACCTTTCATCCAGAAACTTGTCACTCAACAGAGTTCACTTCAAATTCATTTAACGAGCTATTAATTGCTCTAAGTGGCATTGTAGATACACAATTCATTTTCACAAAATCTAATGCAGATACTGGCGGACGTCAAATCAATCAGATGATTGATTTTTTCGTTGAAAACCACCCAGAAACTTCAATTGCGTTTAACTCACTTGGAAAATTGCGTTATTTATCTACCCTACAATTTATTGATGGTGTAGTAGGCAATTCATCAAGCGGCATTATTGAGGTGGCATCTTTTAAAAAAGGCACCATAAATATCGGAGATCGCCAGAAAGGTCGCATACGTCCACTTAGCGTTATAGATTCAGAAGCTGACAAACAATCTATAAAAAAGGCAATTGAAACACTTTACACAAATGAGTTTCAAAATAGCTTACAAAAAGTTGAAAATCCCTATTACCAAAAAGAAACGTCCATCAACATTAAAACGCATTTAAAAAATGTTGATCTTACAAAAGTAAAAACCAAAGTCTTTTACGACGCGCCCAACCATTGCTAGCCAAATAAATTAAAAACATCTGTTTGAGCTTGCTCAAAATCGCCAAGGCGACCTATATCAAGCCAATACTCATTGATTGGAAACATAAGAACATTTTTATCTTTCGCAATTAACTCATTGAACAAATCAGGCATATCCTTGCGAGAAGACTTTGGAATATTTTTTATTATTTCAGAATTAAGCACATAAATTCCTGCGTTTACAAAAAATTGCTGCTTAGGTTTTTCAACAATAGAGGTTATTTTCATCTCATCCGATTCTATAACACCGTAAGGCACTTCCATACTGTATTCGCGGGTACACATAGTTGCCACAGCGCCTTTATTTTTATGGAAGCTGAGTAAATGACTGAAATTAATATTGGTGAGCAAATCGCCATTCATCATGATAATAGGCTCATCGATATGCTCCGGCAGCAAACTCAAGGCACCGCCTGTACCTAAGGGTTGATCCTCCTGAACATAATGGATGTTTACTCCCCATCTGGAACCATCCCCAAAATGATCACGAATTTGATCTGCAAGATAAAACACCGAAATATAAAACTCATTAAATCCATGCTCTATGAATCCGAGCATTATGGTTTCCAATATAGGGCGAGAGCCCACTTTTAACATTACTTTGGGAATCGAATTAGTAAGAGGGCGTAAACGTGTACCAAAACCACCCGCCATTAAAAAAACTGGCGTGGATTTTTTTGACTTAACATCTGACAAACGCTCAAAGGTTTCCACAGAAATTAATTTTCGTTGATCATCTACAACCGGAATATGCATGATGCTATGTTCACGCATGATCACGAGCATTTCTGTGGGACTAGTGCCTAAAGGAACAACAATCGGATTTGCGTTCATGATGCTGGAAACTGGAGCTGAAAATTCTTTATACGCCAAAAAAGCACGTCGGATATCACCATCAGTCACCACACCACGAAGAGCTTTTTGATCATCCAAGACCAGAGCTAGCCGGATACCACCGTTGTTAATTGCCTCAACAGCCTGAATGATTGTGTCGTTAATATTGACTGTAGATTTTTCAAAATTCGCCATGATTTTTTTCCGCCGTAATACACCATTCAAGGATCGGACTATCCAGAGGAACCCCTCTGACAATTTGATCTACTTCCAGCAAACTTAAATTACTTGGCAACAGCTCCGACAAGTCTTCTCGAGCGGTAAATCGTGTAAGACCTGTATGTGCCATAGGCCCTACTGAAGGCAAATAAGTATTATGACCAAGCAGTTCACCTGTTTCATCGCCAATGGTTCCCTTGGCAAAACAACGGCTATATAGCCTCCCTCCAGGCTTTAAAACTCGCACCATTTCTTTGTAGATTGACTGGGATTGCTCAAAACCATTACAGCAAACCGCTTCAACATCTAAAACACCGTCAAAATAATTATCCGGAAAATCCAGCGAGAGCATATCACCCACCGCAAGCCCACCTTTCCAACCAGGAACTTCTTCATCCAAACGAGCACGCGATATATCTATTGCCGATTGAGATCCGTCAACACCGTAGGTTTGAAAACCCTCTCGCGCCATAAACCATAGGTTTGCACCTGTACCACAACCTATTTCTAGCAGTTTGACAGAAGACCTATCATCAACCTTATAAAAACCACGAGCCACAAAACGAACGACGTCCTCGCCTGGATACTTCCCCCAAGGGCGCGATGAAAATATTTTTTCCCATGTACTATCCCACATAGTAAACCTCTGTTTTATAGAAAAATTTAGCGATAAAAAAGTACACGATTATTGCTGGCTGCTTCCGTCAATTTTAACTTTTCATAACGGTCGGGCTGGTGAATATATTTACCCAAGCAGAAAGATTGCTCCAATTTTCCGACGGAGCGCTTGAATTTAAGCAAATTATTATCAGGTCGATTATCCGTACCACCACCTAAATGAAGGATAGCCGAGCCGTCAGAGTTCTGCATAGCACAAGACATTGAGTAGTTGTGCAATATCAAATTGATTGCTCCGATTTTTTGACCTTCAGGTGTTGCAGCAGATAGGTGATATTCATGCCAGCACTCAGTCCTTAAAAAAATACTTGCAGCAACAATCTCACCGTCTCGCTCCACCAACGCAAGCAGACTTCCCTGTGCAATCAATTTTTCTACGTATTTTTCACTATAAAAATAGTGTTCACCCGCACCTAAGGCCTGCATTCGGGCGTTATAGATACGATTAAATGCCAAGCATTGCTCGCGAGTTGGGCTACTAGTAAAACTCACACGGCAATTGTTTTTGGTTGCTTTATTGATATTTGATATTGCACCGTGGCTATTTTTTTCTAAACCATAACCCACCAAATCTATTGCGCATGTTGCACGGTCAAACCAATAATTTCCGTAATATATTTCTTGATTGGCAAGAACCGGAGTAAAACGAATAAATTCTGCAAGAACATTGTGTTCATTTAAACATTTTTTATACTCAACGGAAGCTTCGCTGAGGAATTGCAGATCTCTTGTTGTTGATATAGGCCCGCCATAACCACGTGCGCTTTCAAAATCTGTAACATCTATGTGAGAGGTGTATGTGCAATGCAGAGGGTGATAGTAGGTTTCACCGCCCTTCTGATAAATAAAAAAAGCAGCTTTTACACTACAATTTTCATTTTTCTGCTTTTCTTCCGCATCTAGCGAGACGTAATCTGGATTATGGTATGGCGACTTCATTGAATTCGGCAATGATTGATAAACTTTTCGCGCCAATGATAGATCGAATGTCATACATAAGACCACAAGCTAGCACTACTGGGTAAGCATAAAGTTGAACTAACGTGCCTGCGAGCATTGACCAAGCTCATTGATGGACAGTTGGCATACATCGGTAACTCATTATTTAATTGCCAAAGTGGTCGCAACATAATTTGCTGTTGATGGGCTGAAGCAATAATGTGATTTAACCCCGCCACATCAATATCCTTTACTTGCACAGCGCATAGCCAATAGTTACTAGTAGCACCGAATTCCGGAGCAATAAATCGCAACTCATCGCATGCGTTAAAAAATTTTTGATAGTAATCGGCAAGTATTTTTTTATGCGCAAGGAATTCGGGCAAACGTTCCAGCTGCGCAACCCCCAAAGCGGCATTGATATTGGCTAAGCGGTAGTTGTACCCCACTTGGTCATGAAAGAAGAATCCAGCTTCGCTGGTTTTTGCTGTAGTGCTTAAATGTTTGGCTCGTTTCATTAATTCAATATCATGACTGACTAATGCCCCGCCACTGCCGGTTGTCATGATTTTGTTGCCATTGAAACTGAAAATACCTATGTCGCCCAAGGTACCCACGTGAGCACCATCAATATATGAGCCTATGCCTTCGGCAGCGTCTTCAATCAGCTTAAAATGGTATTGCACAGCAATTTTTTTAAGCTCGGGCATATTGGCTGGATTCCCCAGCGTATGCATAACAATTAATGCGGATATTACCCGGCCAGTATTTTTATTAATCGATTGGCCATTGCGAATTTCAACATTCGCATCTAAATATTCAAGTAGGGTTTGCGGGCAAACTGACAAATCTGTTTTGCCAGAATCTACAAAATGGGGAATAGCACCTGTGTAAGCAATTGCATTAGTTGTTGCAACAAAGCTCAAGGCTGGAGTGAGAACCTCCTCCCCTGCTTTAACATCCATCAACACCAAAGCGAGATGTAAGGCGGCGGTACCATTAACTACCGCAACGGCTTTTTGTACACCGGTATATTTAGCTAAATTTTCTTCAAATTGATCGACAAACTTTCCAATCGATGAAACCCAACCTGTTTTTACGCATTCGGTTACGTACGCCAATTCATTTCCGGATAAATCTGGCTCGTGTAAGCCCAATACCGGTTGATGCTTTAAGCGGTTAACTGAATCTAGGATAATCTTCGCAATGTCATTCATAGATTATACAAATGTGATTTGTAGTGTTTGAGGTTTTCAGCTTTTGCAAACCATTCAGCCGTTTTTTGTAACCCCTGTTTAAAACCATCAATCCCCAAAAATTCTGGCTGCCAATTTAAGCCAGTACGCGCTTTTTGATGATTTGCGAATAGCCGTTCCACCTCGCTACCTGCCGGGCGCAATCGTTGTTGATCAGACACAATTTCAATATCAGCGGACATAATTTCAGCAATAGTCTTCGCGGTGTCTTCCATACTGATTTCGAATTGACTACCCAAATTAAATGTTTCACCGGCGATATTGTCCGCCTCAAGAGCGGCGATAAAACCCTTTGCTGTATCACTCACAAAACTGAAATCGCGCGTAGGTGTTAACGCGCCCAATTTTATTTGACGATTGCCCGCTGCAATTTGAGTAATGATGGTAGGAATAATTGCACGCGCAGATTGACGAGGGCCATAGGTATTAAAGGGGCGCACAATGCTTACCGGCATTTGGAAAGAGGCAAAAAATGAATAGGCAAGCTGATCTGCGCCAATTTTTGTGGCCGAATAAGGCGATTGCCCTGTCATTGGGTGTTGCTCGTCGATCGGAACATACTTTGCTGTTCCGTACACTTCGCTGGTGGAAGTGTGAATAACTTTCTCGATATCAAAATCACGCGCAGCCTGCAAAATATTCAAGGTACCTTTGATATTGGTATCTATGTAAGAGTCAGGCGAATGATAAGAGAAGGGAATTGCAATTAGAGCTGCCAAATGCAAAACCGCATCGCAACCTTTCATGGCATTACGTACACCATTAGGATCACGTACATCGCCTTGAAAAATTTCAATTTGCGCAAGCACATTCGCAGGAATTGTGTCTAACCAACCCCATGAATTAAATGAGTTATAAAAAACAAAGGCCTTTACACTGTAGCCCTGTGCAACTAAATGCTCACATAAATGCGAACCAATAAAGCCGTCAGCACCCGTAACGAGTATTTTTTTCAACATTCAAAGTGCCCCTTGTTGGCGCTGCGAAAAATAAAGCTCTGCTTCATTTAAATCAGCGGGCTCATCTATATCAAGGCTTTCAGCTTCACACATGACATAGGCAATAACATTGGAATTGGGAATGGTTTGTTCGCGCTGGAAGTCAGCAACACTGAAAATATAAATCGCTCCGTTTGGCAAATAAATATTCGGTAAATCCTGACGGCGAGAAATTTTAGCGTACTCCGGCATTGCCGGCACAAGATAAGGATCGGCGCCTACATAGGCATACAAATATTTATTATTCGCAGCGCATACGCTAATTAATGCATAGCAATCTTTATGTTGACGATACATTTCAAGCGATGCGGCAATATTTTGCGCTGTTCTTAGTGGAGAAGTAGGTTGTAATAGCACTATCACATCGTCTGCCGCGAGCGACTGATGCTCAATAAACTCCTGAATCACGGGATCGGTGGGAGAGTGATCCTTTGCAAAGTCTGGATTACGGCAAATTGTTGCCGCTCCTTCTTGCTGTGCTATGGCGAGAATTTGAGCATCGTCGGATGAAACATAAATTGCATTGAATACCTGCGCCGCTTTTGCAGCGAGAATGCTGTGAGATAAAAGCGGTCTTCCCGCGAGATTCACGATATTTTTATACGGAATACCTTTAGAACCACCGCGGGCGGGAATTAGTGCAAGTGTTCTTGCCATAGAAAAATCCAGACGAAAAATCTTTATAGATTATAGTCAGCAAATGATATGCCAAATGGATTTTTATGGAAATGTTAAATGAGGACGAGCAAAAAGCTTAACGCAGTAAACTTAACACTTGATTAGGTCGGGAATTTGCCTGAGCTAACATGGCTTGTGCAGCCAGTTGAATAACCGTAGCGCGGCTGAGTTTTGCAGTTTCTGCGGCAAAATCCGTATCCACAATTCTTGACAATGCCGACACCGTTTTTTCTACAACATTACTTAGATTGGAGATGGTGAAGTCCAAGCGATTGTTTACCGCCCCCAAATTAGAACGAACTTTGTTGATGGTATTGAGCGCCATGTCAACTGTGTCTATCGATGTTTGAGCCGCATCTGCTGTTAATACGTTAATTGAGCTTAAGGATGAACCCGTCGCCGCATTAGCGTCACGGTTTTGTTCAACCAAGCCTGTTGCTGTAGCGCCATTGGCAGTAAGTTTAATTTGAATGGGACTATCGTTCATGGATGTCAAATGAATGCGGGCTGCAACATCCACCCTCTCATCACTTAACTGATTGTCGCTGTCTGTATCTGATAAATCTGTTGCCCCAGCGGTAAAGCCAGACGAAATCCCCAAGGCTGCAAAGGTTTTAAAACCGTTGGTATTGCCCAGTTTTAACGAAAAAGCTGTGTCACTACTAAACTGCAGCTGCCCGTTATCATCCACTTTTGCGGACACGCCTGTGCGAGCCTGCTGTGCGTTAATTTCTGATACCAGAGTTGCGGTGTTGTAAATATCACTGAGCGATACGTCAATACCCTTAATGCTCAAAGATCCCGTAGAGGATACGTCAGCAGCAAAGCCAATATCATTAAAGAAGCCATTCGTGGGGGGGGTGTTATTGCCAAAGGAAAAATTTAATGGCGTATCGGAATAAATATGTAAGCGCCCACTATCGTCCACATAAGCTTTCGCGCCCGTAGAAGCTGAGATGGCATTGATATTAGCGGCAACTGTCTGCAAGCTCTGTCCTGCAACAATAGATACGCCTAAACCATTAATGCCAATAACGTCATTACCGAGCACTTTGGTAACCGTACTACCCACGTATTCTTTGCGGGGCGTAGAGTTGGTTGTGAAGGCCACTTTTGCAACAGAACTTGCCGTAACGCCTGTTTGGTCTTTGTAAGTGTTGATAGTGGCAATTTTGCCCACCAGACCGTCACTTGAGGTTGTTGAACCTATGTCGATACCGTTAATGTTGAGATCGCCCATTGCCAGCGCTGTTGATTGATCTGACGCGCTCAGTTTTTTTCCCACAAGTTCTTTGGAGGAAGTTTCAACGAATCCCATATTTTTAAGAGTATCGTCAGTGCCTGATTTGCCTTTAGTGATGTTGATATCACCACCGGATTTAGACGAAAGGATTAATTGCGCATCTGCTGATAAGGTCCCGCCACCGTATTGAGCAGGCACAACCAAGTTAAAATGCTGAGAACCAAGATTCGACACATTAGGAATAATACTGGCGTTGTCTTTCGCAGTGCCTCCAAAATCTGAACCCGCAACAGAACCTGTATCCAGTTCTGCTACACCGAAGGCCTGCAGATTAACCGTACCGGGTAGATATGTCCCCGACATAAACGCGTAACCGTTAGTGGTGACCTCGGTATTGAAGGACGTTAAATCATTCCATTGCGCAATCCCATGGCTTGCGCTTACGTGCTGCAAAGCTACATCAAGAGAGCTACCCGCCTGTAATTCGTCAAACACCTCAGATATACCAGCACCGCCTGCATTTATTATCTCGGCATGCATCATTTTTACCGCCAAATAACCTACTGAATAACCTAGTGCGACAGGATTGGCGGTAAGTCCTGCGGCGTTAAACGCAGCAGTGAAAGCAGCTTGGTTAGAAAGAAGGCCGCCTTGAATATCGTTTTTAACGCGCTCGTCCGCGCCCTGAAGAAACTCCGCAACCCCCTCTCTAAACCATCCTGGCAATTCATTTGGCAAAAGCGCGGGCGTGCTAGCGCTCATATCCACGTTACGCGCCATGACTGCGTGAACCATTTCGTGGGCAATAACGCGGTCGCTGTAAATCAGCCCAGCTACTAAATTACCGTTGGGCAAGTTCGCTGGCGTGAAGTCGGCCATATCTAAATTTAGCGACAAATTGATGCCTCGATTTCCAGACTGAGACCAAGACACCCAAGCAACTTTGCCGCCCGCTCCGTCAGAATTAATTACATCTGAAGCAGGGACAAGGTTTAGGTCTATATCAACGTTATCGCCCTCCATACCGAAGTACGTCGAAATCAAGGATTCCGATTCTGAGATCCAACTTGTCTGCAAGGCATTAATGATATTCGCAATATTCGGGTCAGCATTGGTACCAGGGCTAGCACCGGTCGCAACCCCGCCAGTGCTATCCACCACAGTCATGGTAGAAAATTGCTGGCTGGACAGAACCAATTTGCCTTCGTCATCAGTAGTGGCTTGAACCAAACCATTAGTCTTGTCTGTAATTTTTTGCGCGAGTTCATCAAGAGACGATGTGTCCTTAATGCTAAAGGTCGCTGTGCTGCCATCTAAATTGACAGCAGAGATAGTCAACGTCGAAGTTCCCTTAAGAACGCCTGTCCCAACCTTATCGGTACGAAGTGTTACAACAGAAGTCGCTTCAACGTCTGAAGCGACATTATTGATTGTCGCAAGAAAATCTTTAAGCGATGTACCTGCCGTAACCGCAGGAATTGATTGACCATTAATTTTAATGGCATCTGCCGGAATAGCACTGGCGAGAGCGCCGGTGTTGCTAATGCTTAGCTGTGCGCCAACAAGGCCGCCACCTGTTGAACCTAAGCCTAGGGATTTTGTATCCAGCTTGGGAATTTCCATGTTGATAGACTGATTTACATCAGCACCAACCTGAAGGGAAACAGTTTTAGACTGACCGTTTAACAGCGACTTTCCATTCAACTCGGTATTTTTTGCAATCAAATCAACTTGAGAGAGAAGTTGTTTAACTTCGGCATTCAAGGTGGCGCGATCAGATTTGGAATATATGCCGTTGGAGGCTTGCACAGAGAGTTCACGAATGCGCTGCAGCATATTACCCATTTCATTCATGGCACCTTCGGCCACTTGAATAAGCGAAACACCATCGTTCGCATTACGAATCGCTTGCTCTAAACCCCGAACTTGTGAAGTCATGCGATTGCTAATCGCCAAGCCTGCCGCATCGTCAGCGGCTGAATTAATACGCTTACCAGACGACAGACGAGCAGTCGCCTTATCCAGCTCATTGCCGGATAGCAAAATTTGACGCTGAGCGTTCAAAGATGCGGTGTTGGTATTAATGACCAGAGACATTTATTGTCAATTGCTCCGTTTGAGTTGGTGCTACGCGAGCCTTTCTCGCCTAGCACCTCTTAAACGTATATCGACACTGAGTGGAAACTCTTGAGAGGGAAAATTAAAAATTATGAATTACTAGATGACGATGCCGATAGAGCTTTAAACGCACCGGTCAGAAAAGTTCCAGTGGATTTCAAACTGCGCACTATACCTTCCATTGCGCCAAACTGCGCTTGCAACCGGGCACGATAAGATTTGCTGCGGCGATCAAGATTGGAGACATCCGTTTTTACTTTATCAACATCTTTACTTAAGCTGGTTTCGCGCGTTTTTATCAAACCATTCGCTTTCAAAAAGTTATCAATCAAACCAGTGAATGTTCCAGAAAAACCGCGTGAAAAATTGATTTTCCCCGTAGTCGCACCTGCACTCACTTGCATGCTAAGACCTTCCGCTTTACTACCCAAAGCAGGTAACAAAACATTTCCAAAGCCGAATGCAGCCACGCCATCAACGGTACCGGCAACATCAGTACCTGCCGTTCCTGCGGCAACGCTAATACCCATATCAGCCATATCGGTGCTTGCTGCTGTAATGGAAAAATTGCTGGTTGAACCATAAGCAGATGACGTAAATTCCAATTTTTGTGTAGTAGTATTGAATACAACATTCACCGTCGCTTTCGCTGTAGAGAGCGCAGCATCTGCATTGATTCGCGATTGCAGATCCGCTGCTAAATCTGCGCCGTTGGCGTAGGTTTTAGTTGGTAATGTAATTGACGATGCAGCAATTCCGTCCAGTGTTGCCGTGAATGAATAATTTTTACCTGTTGTATCCAGCGGGAAAGTAGAAACCACAGCGCCTGCAATTAAATTGCCTTTCGCCGGCTGGTTGGTGATGACAACATCATAAGAACCAGGAGTGCTCTTTTCTGAATATTTCGTTACGTTAATTTGCGCGTTGTTGGATGATGTTTTAGGCACAAACAAATCACGTACAGATTCAAAGTTTTTATCAATAGCAGAACGGAAGCTCGTTGGCAGCGCAGAGTCATCAATTTTCAACGTGCCATCCAGCTCAGTACGAATCCCCAAGGTTGCCAGCGTGGTGAAGTTTCCGCTTAAACCTGCCACAGCAGAATTCAATTGACTACGAACTTGCTGGACCAAATTTTTGGCCATAGGGTCTTGGCGCAAACTGCCATATTCATTTTTCTCTTTGTCGAAGCCAATCAGTTTGCTGCTATCCGAAAGGAATGTGTTGTAAGCGGCAACGAAATCACGAATCGCTTTCTCGGCAATGCTCTTATCTGCAGTCACGCCGATATTGACAGTTTCAGTGGTAGATTTATTAAACAAATCAAACTCTAAACCATCAACCACATCGGTAATGTGATTATTGGAGCGGCTAACATTCATACCGTTAACACGCAATAAGGCATCTTTACCTTCCTGCTGCTGGGTGAGGTTGCGTGTGCTTTGGTTGAAGTTAAAACTCGCCAACCCCGGCGCGCCAGGGGTTTCAGTGGCTGTTATTTCAACCTCGTTACTCGCACCTGATGGGCCGGTCACGAGTAATTTAAAGTTAGTACCATCACCAAGGATGCTAGCTTTTACGCCGAGATTGGATTTGTTAATGGCATCGCGTAAGCCGGTAAGCGAATTGTTGCTGTCATCAATAGTGATGGTACCGCCGGTTTTAGTGCTATCGACAGTAAAAGCATCTACCGCGCCATTCCAGCTACCAAAACGAATTGTGAGTGTGCCCTTGCCGATAGGTGTCGTCTGGGAACTAAAGTTGCCAGAACTGACTGATTGGGCTTGAGCAATCTGATCCACATTAATACTGTACTCACCCACAGCCGCCTTCGCATCTAACTTGGTGATGCCCAGTAATGTGGTGTTAGGCACAGAGGTGGATTTTGCGTTGAATGTGTCTGGGTTACCGAGCGCGGATGCCGATGTTTCAAGCTTTGAAAAAGCCGAACGGAGTAAACCAAAGTCTGAAATTTGGGTTTGTAAGAGAGTTTGCTTAGTAGTTAGCCTATTCGACTCAGGCAACTTGTTAACATCTACTAACTTGTCGATAAGACCAGCTGTGTCTATACCGGAGCCCGAACCAAGGGAGCTGATGATCGTTGCCCCCGTGTTCGTATTGGTTGTACTGGTTGAAGAAACGCTGGACGTTGCCATGAGGGATACCCCGTTAAAAACAATTTCGCTATTAAGTTAGCGGCAAGAGTTGAATAAACTTTAGTCTAAATAATATTCAATGGGCGATCTTTACAATTTAATTCAATTTCTATGTTCGCTTCATAGCGGTAAGCTTCTGCCGCCATACACCTCTGGGCGGCGAGTAAGTGCCTCCACCTTACGACCTTACGGCACCAATTACCGCCTCAACGCTGAATTAAGGTGTTCTACTAGCTACTATGCACAGACCACACCAAAAGCAGCAAACGTCAGCGGTCCCTAAAATCCAAAGCGAATTTAAATATGTTCCTGGGCGCCGTATTCTCGCACCTAAGTGATATTATTCGCCGCAAAACCTACCTCTCTAAGTCACCTTAAGATAAAAGATGCCTCTGAACACAAATTTGTTTAAAAAATTAACGCCTTTTATCAGCCTGATCCTTTTCGGCATAGCTGCCTACGGCGTTCACCACCAAATTGCGAATTATGGTTGGAGTAGCCTATGGGTGGATCTTATGGCGACACCATCCCAAACTCTAGAAGCCATGCTTTTCATGAGCGTTTTCGGCTACATAACTCTCAGCCTGTGTGAGTGGATTGCAATTCGTTACACCAATGAAAAAATTAATTATCAGCTGATTCTGCTAGGTTCATTTTTAAGTAATGCGATTAGCCATAATGTCGGCGCCTCTCCCATTACCGGAGGTGCAATACGTTATCGGTTTTACAGTGAATGGGGGTTAAGCAATGGGGCCATTGCCAAGGTCACTTTATTTGGCACCCTTAGTTATTTTTTAAGCGCTTTTACCTTATTGGTTATTGCTTACTTATTTCAGGCAGGTTCTGTTCCGGTTGAATCAGCAATTGCACAAAATACAATTAATCTCCTACTCGGTATTGGCGTCGTATTTATTATTGTCTGGATTGGCATTTCATTTTTCAGTAAAAATGAATTTCGCATTGGTAAATTTACTATTTCGCCCCCTACTCCCGCCCTCGCCTTTCAGCAAATGGTTATGGGGGCTATCGATCTCAGTATAGCGGCGATTGTATTGTACATTCCGCTTCTAAATTTTATGGACCTGAGCTTCAGTGAATTCTTAATTTACTACGTAGTTGCTCAATTGTTTGGGCTGATCAGCCAAGTTCCTGGAGGCATTGGTGTTTTTGAGAGCAGCTTTATGTTTCTTGCCGGAAATCGCTTTCCACCCGAACAATTATTATCCGCATTAATCATTTATCGCATTGTGTATTACATAGTGCCACTTGTGCTGGCCGGACTACTAATTGCTGGTTATGAGACCAAGAGCCATCGCTTTGTTTATACCTTAAAGCTGCACTATTTGTTTAAGTTGATCTACATAGCCACCCCAAAAATATTTTCTGTATTGTTGTTAATTGGTGGATGTATTTTGCTTGTATCTGGCGCCACGCCGGGAATTCAGGAACGGTTAGATTGGCTACAGTTTTTTATTCCGCTGCCACTTATCGAGTTTTCTCATTTGGTCAACAGTTTGGTTGGCCTAGGTATGATTTTTCTATCGCGTGCGGTTAGTATCAAACTTGATTCCGCTTATTACGCAACCATTATTCTATTGAGTGTGGGTATGGTTGCATCACTTGCCAAAGGGTGGGATTTTGAAGAGGCATCCATATTAGGTTTAATGCTTATTACCTTCATACCAGCTCGCAAACATTTTTATCGTAAGTCCGCACTGCTGCAACTGGAAATCCCTTTTTCGCAACTTTTAATCGGTGCCGTAATTGTTGGCTTGTCTACTTGGCTTGGCTTCTTTTCTTACAAAGATGTCGCCTACTCTAGCGACTTATGGTGGCAATTCTCTTTAGATAGAACCGGCGACGCATCACGCTTCTTACGGTCTCTATTCGTTATTTCCGTCGTCTGTGGCGGTGTACTTGTTTATCGTTTACTCAGCAAAACCACCATTGATTTGTCTCTTCCTACAAAAGAAGATCTGGATATAGCAACTAAAATCGTCCATGACTCCAACACCACCGACCACCACCTAGTATTAACCGGTGATAAATACATTTTATGGAGCGAAACAAAAAAAAGCTTTTTGATGTTTGGTGTGACCAATAAGTTTTGGATTGCAATGGGAGATCCTGTTGGTGACCCCACCGAATTTGAAAGTTTGGTTTGGCGCTTTCGAGAATCGGCTGACAAAGTCGCCGCACAAGTTGCATTTTATGAAACGGGTATTCAACATATTCCATTGTATTTGGATTTGGGTTTAAGCTTGATTAAGTTAGGTCAACAAGCCTTAATTCCACTTAACTCTTTCGGCCTAGAAGGCAAAAAGCGGCAGAACTTTCGCAGTGCAATCAACAAGTATCAGCGCGAGGGTTTTAGTTTTGAGATTGTTTACTCACATCAGGTAGAGGCAATTTTGCCAAACCTAAAGCGCATTTCGGATGCGTGGCTCAAAGAAAAAAATGCGAAAGAAAAACGCTTTTCACTGGGATTTTTCAACGAAGAATATCTGAGACATTGCGAACTCGCTGTCGTTAAAAAGGACGGTGAAATTTACGCATTTTGCAATCTGTGGGCATTGAATAATCGCAGACAAATATCTATTGATCTTATGCGCTATTTACCAGGCACGCCTAACGGAATTATGGAGTTTTTAAATATCAGCTTAGCATTGTGGGCCAAAGAACAAGGCTTCACCTATTTCTGTTTGGGTATGGCCCCTTTGTCCGGCTTGGAAAATCACGAGCTTGCGCCCCTCTGGCACAAGGTTGGCAACACCATCTTCCGTAACGGCAGTGATTTTTATAATTTCGAAGGTGTTTATTTTTACAAGGATAAATTTAACCCGGAATGGCAGCCTGTTTACCTTGCTGCGCCGCCGGGGCTGCAAACCGCCTCAGCATTGCTGGCCGCCACCACACTTATCTCAGGTGGGGTAAAGGGCATTTTTTCAAAATAAACACACTCTTTTAGCGTAGAGTTTATGAAATGCGTTTAAAAACAAAACTAGTTATTTCAATTGTTACCGCCTTAATCATCCTTGCCGGAGCAATCTATTTTTTTACACGAAAAACGACTCCACCCATCGACAATGCAATTAAGAACGAAACGGTGAAAGCCGGCAGCCATGAGCTTCAAGTCTATCGCGCCACCAAACCCGAAAAAGGTTTGCTCATTTACATTGCCGATAAGAGCCAAAGCAATCTAACAGCCGAATATGCTAAGCAATTCGCTGCATTAAGTTATTATGTGGCCGTGGTTGACAACGAGGCGCTCTTAAATTCACAACCTAACGTGGGTAGTTGCCTCAATCTGCCAAAAAAATTAGCTGACATTAAAACCTCACTTCAACAGTATTACAATCTTGATGACAACGAACACCCAATACTCTTGGGAGCTAATCAAAGTTCATCGACTGTCTATGCGACCCTAGCACAAACAAAAGACCATGAATTTCATGCTGCAATTGGTATAAACCTTGAGACAAAGCTCAAAGCGCACGCCGAGCTTTGTGAAAAAGATAATTTTTCAGGCGCTGAAAACCAAGATATGGCGTTAAAACCAATAGATCGCTTACCCACCAGTTTTTATGTTTTTCAGGCAAAGGATTCTTTCCCCGAAACCAAACAATTTTCTGAAAACATTTCTAACTTGAAATTCACCTTGGCCGATGGCCAAAAGCAAACCGCAATGGCAGAAGCCATTCAAATTTTGCAATGGCTAGATCCCCGCTTGGCTGATCAAATTTCATCGGACGCAAGCGATAGTGACTTACCCTTGATTGAAGTTCCTGCATCCAATTCAACAAACACTCAATTCACTTCTGAATCACTGGTTGTACTCCTCACCGGCGACGGCGGATGGGCAGAAATTGACAAAAGCGTGGCAAAAATTCTAGCTGAAAAAGGTGTACCAACCGTTGCGTTGGATTCTTTGAGCTATTTCTGGAAAACTCGCACCCCTGACGAAACCGCAAAGGATATTGAAGAAACGATTGTTAATTATTTAAAAAAATGGAACAAAAAACGTGTCATTTTAATTGGATACTCGTTTGGCGCCGACGTCATGCCGTTCATAGCGAATCGACTAACTGAAGAAACCCGCCAAAAAATTGCGGTAGTTGCGCTACTGGGTATGGGTAAAACGGCAGCTTTTGAGTTTCGCTTATCCAGCTGGATGAATGCTGACACCCACGATAGCCGTTTACCTATTGCGCCGGAAATTGCAAAAATGAATTGGGCAAATGCAATTTGCATTTACGGCGTAGACGACGATGCAGCCAATTGTTTACCTAACGTAGAATTGGGTGTTAAAGCTATTAGCATGCCGGGCGACCATCACTTTGATGAACGATACGAAGAATTGGTCAACCACATTTTGGCAAATGAACAAAAAGCTAAATAAAAGCCATGTGCATTTTGTTATTTTTCAATGGGAAATGAAAAAAAAACGTTGTTCCCTTGTCAACCTCGGTGGTGTAGTCAATTGAGCCACCCATGCGCTCAACGATAACGCGCGAGATGCTTAAACCTAACCCAGTCCCGTCTCGCTTGCGAGTGTCTGAACTGTCGGCTTGCGCAAATTTTTGGAATATTTTCTTGCGGAATTCTTGCGGAATTCCGGTTCCGAAATCTTCAACATAAAAGGTAATATTTTTTTCTGTGAGTTTGGCGGAGATTCTTACAACGCCATCCATGTGAGAGAATTTCACCGCATTTGATATTAGGTTTGACATAACTTGCAAGAACCTATCGCGGTCAACCAAGATCACCATATCTTTGCCGTCCTTAACGCCCACTATTTCATCATTCAACTCCAACCTAACACCATACTTCATCGCATAACCCGAGTTTTGATCTAAAGCCTGTTGAAGCAAATCTTTTACGCTGCAATCGTTAATATCCAACTGAAGCTTGCCAAACTCCAATTTATCCATATCCAATATGTCATTGACTAAACGGCCAAGACGGTCAGCGTTATTCTTAGCGATAATCAGTAAATCTATTGCTTTATCAGGCACTCCGGGAATTGCCCCGCCAACGAGTAGCCCAAGCGCGCCATTAATTGAGGTAAGCGGCGTTCTGAGTTCATGACTTACCGTTGACACAAACTCATTTTTTAACTTATCCACTTTTTTGCGCGCGGCTATATCGTGTATCAAACAGGTGTAAATTCTGCGATCTGGCAAATTCACTTTGCTCACGCCAATTTCAACAGGTAATTTAACGCCATCTTTACGTACAGCCTGTGTTTCAAGCGCCTTCCACATCCGCTGATTCTGTGTAAACTCATGCTCATCCTTAAAAGAAAAAGGGAAATCTTTTAGCATAGGAATACTTAGCGTTGAATCTTCGCCAATCAGTTGCGATTCTTGCGCACCGAAAAGGCGGTATGCTGCAGGATTAGCTCGTTCAATATAGCCAAAATCGTTTAGGATAATAATTGCCTCAACCGCTTCGTTAAGAATAGATTCCAATTCAAGAGTTCGGCGCTCAACAAGCGCGCTAATATACTGAGTCCGCCCCGTTACCAACAGCAAAAAACCACCCAATAAGCAACAAAACAATAATCCACCCACCAATACATACCAAGATTGCCCGCTCAATTGTTTATCAATAAATTGTTGAGTGGGCACTATGGTTAAACGCAATGTCCTGCCTGCAATTTTTTCTTCCTTTGTCCATGAATATAATTTGGCTATAGACGAGACAGGTGATTCATCCTGATGCAAATTAATAATATTATTTGAATCTGTAACATCGCTTAGAGAAATCAAAAATTCATTTTTCGAAAATTTATGACGAATAAGATCAAGCTGTCGGCTCACTCTTATCAAGGCTGTTACATAGCCGCGTAAAAGTTGGTCGCGCATTTCAGCGGATTTGGGGACATCGAGCGATTTAAAAACCGGCATGAATATGAGGTAGCTCAAATCATTTCCGGTGGATTGAATTAAATGTAGCGGCTCGGTCATAGCTGATTGCCCCGTTTGATTCGCTAATTGCAATGCACGGTTACGAATCATCTCGGATGCTACATTAAACCCTTGGGCTTTCGCGTTCTTTGAATAGGGCTCAATGTGAGTAACAACAATATAATAATCGCGTTCCGGTGCAATTATGTCGCGATCCTCTGCATCATGTTCTTTGATAAAGAAATCTGGAAAACCTTGCCCTGCCATGTAATGTTCATATTCATGTCGTTCAGCTCTATTGACTTTCTGATTCCACGACAAAGCGTTAATACCGCTTTCACCGTTTAGCTGCTCCACTGTAAAAAGCCTGAAATCCTCTGCGTTAACTTCGTCAGATGCGAGATAAAGACCTTTGAGCGGCGTTAATGCATTAATGGGTGTGTTGAAGCCAGAAAATAACTTGTCTGCTATAGCCTTTGCACTTTCATGATGTGCCCGCTCAATCTTCTGTTGCTCACTGTGGCTGGCGTTAAAAAATATGGCGACTATCAGGGCGCAACTTACCAACAACGGAAAGCCAACAGTTTTTAAACGGTTTTGCCATAAAGATCGTGGCTGGGCAAATAGGATGAGCACAAACGGGGCGGCAATAAGTACACCTATAGTGTCGCCAGTCCACCATGTCACCCAACTATTTATCGATTGAGATAAAGATACAACGCCGTTTAAACATAATGCGACCACGCCCACTGTGGCACTAAGAATGCTGGCGATGGGGCCACCCAATATGAAGAATAAAAAAATGCTCCATTCGTCTAAGAGCGCATTCGGGAAACCAATAACTTTATGAATAAGATAGGAGCCTGCCCAAGCAGCTAAACAACTTCCTAACGCGATTTCAGCGGCAATGGTAAGAACCGGCAACCCAAACGATGCACCACCATTCATAGCGATACTCGTGTTTAGCATCACCGAGCCCAAAAAAACACCTAATAGCATGGACCTGCCCCACAGCAAAACGGCTGCAAGAGAAATACCCAGCGGAGGAAAAATAGCTGTAGCAAAGCCAGGCGGAATAGCGAGTAGTAGCGCTAAACGCCCTGAAAGAAAGTAGGTAAATGCCAATAAAAAAATCCTGCTTATTAAGAGCAGGTTGGGAGATAAAGCAGCGGTCATAAATCCTTTCTCTATAGCCGTATTCTCTAAGCCTAGCCGAAAAATGCAAAGCTGCGAATAAGCATCGCAACTTCCACACATTAAAAAGCCGCTGAAAGATCAGCGGCTTTTTAAAATCGCGTTTGGCTTATGTTATGCGTTAGCCTTTGAGCAACGACAAGACTTGCTGCGGACGTGCATTTGACTGCGCCAACATAGCCGTAGCAGCTTGTTGCAACACTTGCGCTCTGCTCATTGCAGCCGTTTCTGCGGCAAAGTCAGCGTCAACAATACGTGAACGAGAGGCAGATGTTTTTTCAGATACGTTTGCAAGGTTGTTGATGGTGAATTCCAAACGGTTGTTGATTGCACCCATTTGGGAACGAACATCGCTAATCGTATCCAAGGCCTTATCGATTATACCTATAGCTTTTTGCGCTCCCGCCTGGGTTCCAATACTAATGCTCCCCAGCGCAGCCCCAAAGCCAACACCTGCTGATGCTTGGTTTTGCGAAATCAAACCCGTAACAGCGGCACCGTTAGCCGTAAGTTCCAAGCTAATTGGCGTTCCTTTCAGAGAATCGAGTTGAATTGACGCCAGCACATTGGTTGCTTTAGTTCCATTCAATGGCCCTGCCAACGAGGTATCTAACCCGAGATTTGCCAGAGTTTGCCCACCATTAACATCACCCACATCAATTGAAAATGCAGAGTTTGAGTTCAGTATGAGTTGCCCCAAATCATTCAAGCTCGCATAAACGCCTGTGTTAGCCTGTTGCGCGTTGATATCACTCAAAACGCGAGTAAGATCGCCAACATCATTTAACGTAATTTGAGTGTTGTTAAGACGTATGCTTCCCACAACACCTGAACCACTCACTGGTGCATTGTTCGCAACGGTTAAGCCAAGTGAGGTTACTGTTGTACCACCCGTGCCACTAAGGTTGATTTGACCTTTAGAGAACAAATGTAATTTATTGCCAGAGTCTTGGTATGCAATAACACCTGTACTTGTAAACTGCGCGTTAATGCTATCAATAACAGTGCCTAGAGGATCCGCTGCACCTATAGCGACGCTCACACCATTAATAATTAACGAGCCCGCCGCAGCTGGACCAAAAGTACCACCCGTCAATTCAGTGGATTTTAAGTTGGCATCAAAATTACTCACATTTTCCGCTTTCAAAGACGCAACAACACCGGTGTTATCAGTTTCTTTGTTGATGTTCGCAACTTTACCTTGCAGCGTCGTTGTATTTTCTCCACTGATGGTAACACCGTTAATTTTCAGGTCGCCGTATGCCAGAGACAATACCGAATTCTCAGCAGTAATGTGCTTACCGAATACAGCACCCTGCTCACGAGTATCCTGGAAGCCCAACACAGACAATAAGGAAGGCGCTGTTGTTGTACCAACCGCTAAACCGAGGGTTGATAGAGTTGCCGCCGCTGTTGCCGTTAAACTGATATCTCGACCCAAGGTATCGGTTAACACCAATTTGCCCGCAGAAACAGACGCGGTAACTCCAGAAGTTACGCTGACGGTATTGATAAGTGTTGCTACGGCGGCAGCTGATTCACCACCGGCCAGTGCAGCGGTTGTAACGCCATTGATCGTTAATGTACCCGCTACCGCTGGGGCAAAAGTACCACCGGTTACGACCGTGGGTTGGGTTGCATTGGGCCCAGAGGTAATCAAAATATCCTGACCGTTTTTCGCTTTCAGCGAGATTTGACCATAGCTCGGTGTCGTAATCGCACCCAAACCTGCCGCTGCACCCGCACCACTTACCGCGATAGTCGCACCATTAGCATTTGACAGGGTTACCAAACCAGATTCTGTTTTAGTGGCCTGTAAAAGGTTATTGGATTGGGAGTTAATGGCATCTATCAACTCATCCATGTTATTGGTGTTGTTGATAGTAAAAGTAGAAACCGTCGCATCTGGGTTTGTAAGCGTAAACGTAATGGGATTGGCAGAGTTAGAAACACCCGTACCCACTGTTGTCGTTGTAACCTCGTTAAACGCAGTTGCTTCAATACCTTCAATTTTTGAATTGATATTTTGCAAAAGTTTTTCAAAGGTGTCTGGCGGAGTTTTCGTTCCGTCAAACGCTCCTATGCTCTTGCCGTTAATCAAAATATCACCATCTTTAAAGACAGTAGACGTAATAGGCTGGCCCAGATGTGTGCTCGCTACGTCACCACTAGTGGAGCCCATACCCAATGTTTTGGCATCCATTTTTGGAATTTTCATGGTGATGGTTTGGCCTGCGTCAGCACCAACCTGCAAGTTCACCTTACCGAGCGTACCATCCAATAATTTTTGGCCGTTAAAGGAAGTAGATTCAGCAATTCGGTTTAATTCCGAAATCAATTGCTGAACTTCCGCGTCCAGCGTTTTACGGTCGGCATCGCTATAGATACCGTTACCCGCCTGAATGGATAATTCGCGCATACGTTGCAGAATATTCGTCGTTTCCTGCAAGGCACCTTCAGCGGTTTGAATCAAGGAAATGCCGTCGTTGGCATTGCGAATCGCTTGATCGAGGCCGCGCACTTGCGAGGTCATACGGTTAGAAATAGCTAAACCTGCGGCATCGTCTTTTGCCGAATTGATGCGCTGACCAGATGAAAGGCGCTCGGTAGATTTATCTAAAGCGCCACCGGAATTCATCAATTGACGTTGAGAGTTCAGAGACGCAACGTTTGTGTTAATAACTAAAGACATGATTTATCTCCTAAGGATTTTTCCTGCTCAGAGTCTTAACTCTCTGCGACAAGTCAATGATGAAGCCCGCAAGAAACTTGAAAACTTCGCGGCAGATCCTGGCAAACTTACATAGTTAGCTGCGTCAGGATTTTGTTACTTCTTTGCCTAAATGACTTTTTGCACAGACTGTGCCAAAAACGATCAAGGAGTTTTTTGAAGTGGGCAAACTTAATTCATTTTTTATTTATTCTTTGCAAATTTTGGGGAGAGTTTTTTTTGATTTTTATATCGAAAGTTAGAAAATATCACCTTTTCGCCCATCAACATCACTAAATAACGAGAAAACAAATACCCATAAAATATCTATATATTTCAAATGGTTAGAAACAGTTTATTGCAAAGATCGAGATTTCACTTTAATTGGCAGCAGCAACAATTTCACTTCAGGTAAGTGATCAATAACGAAAAAGTTTATTGCAAAAATAACGCAGCAAAGTAAACAAATAAAAATAAATTAGAATGGGTGAATTTGAGGAGAATCACTCAATAATGAAGAGGAAGTTGCGGCGCTGGAATTTTGCCACCTAGCGAGCTAACGGCAACGGATTGCCGCTCCGATGGAAGTTAATGGCGGCAAGGCGGCAGCGATAAGCAGTTTACCGCCGCAAGAGGCTTTCAATTTCTACGGATAAGGATGTTTAAAACGCCAAAAAAAAAGAGCAGCCGAAGCTGCCCTCTTTATATCATTTTTTCCTTTTAGGCTTGCGCGCTGAACAACTGGAAGTTGCCATCTACATCCTTGGTATGGGCAAGTTTCAAGAACGTTTCATCTGGAATCTGACGAATAACTTCTTGAGTAGATCTATCTAACACTTTAACAACCGTTTCACCGGACGCCTTGTCATAACTAAAGTGCAAATCGCGTTGCGTAGATTGAATATATTCATTCATTTGTGCAACAGCGGCTTCTACGTGTTCTTGCATTTCCTTGAGATCAGCGTGGTGGGCCTTTTCTACATGCTGCACATCAGTCTTAACAACGGGATTCTTATTGCCGGTACCAGCGCTGCTTACAACCGATACTGATTTAATCGGCGTAGCCGGTGCTGCGGCTTTAGGGATCTCATTCATAGTTTAGCCCTCGTTAAAAATTCACCAGAGGTTTCCCTCTGGTGATGTTAACTACCTTATCTCAAGAGTGACAACACGTTTTGTGGACGTTGGTTAGCTTGCGCCAACATAGCTGTCGCCGCTTGTTGCAACACTGTAGCACGGCTCAAGTTTGCAGTTTCTGCCGCGAAGTCAGCATCCACAATACGTGAACGAGCTGCTGTAGTCTTCTCAGAGATACTGGACAAGTTAGATACAGTAAAGTCCAAACGGTTGTTGATCGCACCGAGGTTTGCACGAGTATCGTTGATGGTGTTTAACGCATTATCGATTACACCAATCGCGGCTTGTGCATTCACTTGGGTATCAATACTCACACTTGCAATTGAGGCACCGAATCCACCGCCTGACGCTGAGATATTTTGATCGATAAAGCCAGTAGCTGTTTTACCGTTCGCATTAGTATCAATGCTGATTGGTGTACCCTTAACAGAAGTAAGCTCAATTTTAGCGTTCACAGTTTCGGTATCGGTTGGATCTTTATCGGTACCATCAAGCCCAAGAATACTTAAAGTTTTCGCACCACTCGTTGCACCTGCTTTCACAGAGAAAGCGGCTGATGAGTTTAATTGCAACTGGCCATTGTCATTGATGCTTGCAAACACACCAGTGGTAGCTTGTTGCGCATTAATTTGATCAGCCACACCTTTTAATGTTGCTGACAAGCTGCCCATTAAATCGATGTTAACGTTGTTGATATTTAACGAACCTGCTACACCACTTGCTGCAAACGCTGTTGCTGCAGTAGTGACTGGAGATGCAGCAGTGCCTGCGAACGCTGCTGGCAATACGCCATCCAATTCAGTACCACCTGTGTCAGACATGGTGATATTTGAAGCACTGTACAGATGTAAATTTTGGTCAGCATCGAAATAAGCTGTAACACCTGTGTTAGTAGAAGCAGCGTTAATGGTTGCCGCAAGTTCTGTTTTGGTACTGCCCGCGGTCACAGTAACGGTTACACCGTTAATAGTTAAATCCGCCGCCGCTGTAGTTGTTCCAGTTAAAGTTGACTTCAAATCTGCGCGAGTACGGGTAAGGTCAGACGTACCTGAGATTTCCGCCTTCAATGCAGCAGTCACACCCGTTTGATCTTTAACAGCATTAATATTGTTTACTTTGCCTTGCAACGTAGTCGTGTTTGTATCACTGATCACAACACCATTGATTTTCAAATCACCATAAGACAGGGCAGTTGTAGCTGCAGAGTTATCTAACGCTGTACCCACCGTTGTGCCGCTAGCGCGGGTTTCCTGGAAGCCCAAGTGTGCCAACAAACCAGAAGCGGCGTTGTTGCCAGTCGTTACACGAACAGCAGAACCATCGGCGCTTGAAACAGTTAATTGAGCTTGTACTGCGGTGCCTGAAGTGATGCCAGAACCCAAGCTGGTGGCGGCGGCGGTTGAAGTCAACTTGATACTCGCCCCGTTGTTACTAAGGATAGACAAGTAACCATCAGCTGTTTTGGACGCAACAATGGCGCCGTTTGCTTGTGTATTAATGGCTGATACAAGTTCATCCATACTGTTGGTATTTTTGATAACGAATTGGCTGGTAGTACCATCAGCATTGCCAAGGTCAATAGTCAAGTTTGCAGCGGTGGTCTTACCGTCGCCCGCTGATGTAGCGGTTACAGTATTTACCGCACCCACAGTTACACCAGACAATTTGCTATTAACGGACGTTAAGAATTTAGACAATGACGCACCAGTAGCCGTGCCATCAAAAGCTCCAATGTTTTGGCCATTAATCAGAACATCACCATCGTTGAATTTGGTAGAAGTAATAGCTTGGTCAAGGTTAGTACCCAACACATCTGCGCTTACTGAACCCAAACCAAGTGACTTAGCATCGGTAGCGGCTATTTTGAAGCTAATAGTTTGGTTAGCTTGTGCACCTACTTGCAGTTTGATGTCGCCCAACTTACCGTCCAACAGGTTTTGGCCGTTGAATGACGTTGATTTAGAAATACGATCCAATTCCGCTACCAGTTGTTTACTTTCTGCGTTCAACTGAGCGCGGTCAGCGTTGCTGTAAATACCGTTCGAAGATTGTACCGCTAGTTCACGCATACGTTGCAGGATGTTGGTTGACTCAGCCAACGCACCTTCAGCGGTTTGAATCAGAGACACACCGTCGTTTGCGTTACGAACCGCTTGGTCAAGACCGCGGATTTGTGAAGACATTTTGTTAGAAATCGCCAAGCCCGCAGCATCATCTTTAGCAGAGTTGATACGTTGACCTGAAGACAGACGTTGAGTTGAAAGGTCTTGCGACATACCAGAACTCAACAATTGACGCTGGGCGTTCAGTGAGGCGGTATTTGTATTGATAATTAAGGCCATGATGAATCTCCTAAAGGTGATTTCTTCTACAGAACTGATGCTGTAGCAAGTCGTTTGATGAAGCCTGAACAGATTGCTATCAGCACTTCTGTAAAGGTTATCGCCCGACTTTTCACTAGCTTTAGGAAATTTTTATATAAAACTTAAAACATTTATCGCAAAAATTAGCAAATTGTGGATCGAATGGTTATAAAAACCGATTTAACTCAGCCTAAGTGTCAAATTAACGGCCATATGCATTCATAGCTTTGTCGGCCTGATTCATTTGACGTAACTCTGACGCGATTTTCTCACGCTGCAAATTCGTGTGCGTATCAAGATCATCATTCAACCCCTGAATTTCGACAATGATAGTTTTAGCCGTCTCGACTAAATGCGCATCCTGTAAGGCTTTAATGTAAACATTGTCATCCAGAAATTTTACGTGCTGTTGATACTTGGTTGCAGCCAGCTCCATCTCCTCCCACGCTTCTGCTTGAGCCAGTTGTACTAAATCTTTAACGCGATCCAAAATCTCGTAGAGCGGTTTTAAGAGTTCGTTGTTTTCCATCTTAGTCACCTACAAAGCTACCTTTTATAAGAATGCGGTTTAAAATTCAAATACTCAACCGCCGTCAGTTAAATAGAGTTAAAAACTCACCTACATGTACTTAAACAAATTGAGATCGCTGATGCGAATAAAACTTTGTTGGGCAGCGCTCAATACGAAAGTTTGCATTTGCAAGCGCGTTGACGCTTCAGCGTAATCCAAATCTTCCAACTGCGACAAAACCGTTTTACTGTTAAGTTCAATATCCGAATTGAGGTTACGGGTACTTTCCAGCATATTCTGGCGCGCACCTACATCTCCCTGAACCGCAGAAATATTGCCCAAGACGTTTTCCAAGCTTGCTAGGGTTTTTGAGATTAATTTGGCAAAATCATCTTTACTGGTTTGAGTACTATCCACATTTTTCATAGCTTCACTAAAACGTGAAACGGTAGTCAACAACGCTTGTTTTCCAGTGGATTCAACAACGAATTTATCACCAGGTTGCGCCAACACACCCAGTGATGACGTAACAGGGTTACCGCTCACACCCATGGCTGCCAAAATATTTGACCCGGCATTCGAAAGCGAAATCACCGAATTATTCAGCGACGAAAAACCTTGTGGCGTTGCAATTACGCCGAGCTTCGCTAACTCAATCGCGTTTGTGCCGTTATTAAATGCTGCAGCTAAGCTCGCTGCATTAGTAACGTTGGTATTCAAGGTAAGCGTTGTAGTTTTTCCATTAACCGTAATATCCACGGTTTGTGGAGTTGCCGCAAAGTTAAAGGTTGATGCACCAGGATAGGTAATTGGAATATTTGGCGTAGTAGTGCCTGCACCTTGGGTAGCGACACCGGTGATAGTACTGATGGCTGCAGACGACCCGTTCTTAACCGTAATATTTAAACCCGTAGGTGATGTAAACACGCCGGTATCCGATAAGGTAATACCCAAATTCTGAAGCTTTTTGTAATTCGCTGCTGCTGTAGAGCTGCTATAGGGCAAGGTACTGTAAAAGGAGCTATCCGTTGCTCCACCCAATGCGGTAATAAAATCATTGAGCGCATTGCTCCCATTATTGGTTGCGAAATTTTGATCAAGCACCAAGGTTTCTGTTATTCCACCCACACTTATTTGCAAAGAGCCAGGAGTGACTGAATAATCCTTATCCGCTGCAACTGCACCAGTAAATGCTGCTGAATTCAACGAAATTGTTGAAGGTACCGCAGCGACGCCAGAATATGGAATTCCTGAAATGGAAAATTTAGCACCGCTAACTTTAATATCCTGACCGGATACATAAACTTGTTTTTCAACTAACACCTTTCCCGTTGTGCGCTCGGTAATGGTGTAATTGGGCGAAGGAGGATTTACCGCAGAATTTGCATTAAAAGTAACCAGCATGTCTTCAGGGAACAATTTATCAAAAGCGACTTGATCATAAACGTCACCCACACTAATTACCGCCGGTGGCGTTGCCTGATTGGATGCACTGGGGCGCGTTGTAAATGTATTGTGGCTTGTGGGAATATCAACGAATACTCTTTTGCCCGAATCACTCACAGCCACAGTAACGGTAGTAGAAGCCTGAACACTTAGTTGGCCTTCATCACCGTGGTAGGTGTAATTCCCACCACCATTACTGACAAAAGGCTGGGTTTCACTTTGAAAGCCTGCAAAAATATATTGGCCAGATGCATTGCGAGTGTTTTGCAAATTCATCAATTCACCTAGGCGGCTATCAACCTCAGCCGCCATCGCTTTGTAATCTGATGGCGACAATACTGCGGTGTTACCTGCATTAACTGCAAGTTCTTTTAAGCGTTGAACCAATGAAACGACTGACTGCAAAGTAGTATCTTCCAGCGTTAAATTGTTATCAGCGGTATCAATATTTTTTGTGAATTGCGTTGTGCGCGCCAACTCTTGATTCAACATTAAAATGGCGGTTGCAGCGACTGGATCATCTGCTGGAGACAATACGCGCTTGCCACTGGATATCTGCTGATTAGTTTTATCAACAGCTACCTGTGCATCGCGCATACCGATGTTGGCGATGTTATAAATTTGTGAGGTAGATACACGCATACTTTTTCTCCACTAGGTATTCACCCTGGAATTAACTAACATTCTTTAACTCAGCAATTAGCCCATTGAGCGCAAAAGCGCATCAAATAAATCTTTTGCTACTGTAATGACACGAGCGTTCGCCGTGTAAAGTTGTTGAAACTGAATCAAGTTAGCAGCCTCTTCGTCCATGTTTACGCTGGAGACTCCATCTTTCATCGTTTTAGTTTGTTCCAGCAAACTGCGGCTTGCATCGGTATTAATTTTTGACAAATTACTTTTTGTACCAACCTCTTCTACCAAACGCCCGTAACCTTGGCTAAAACTCATAGACTTATTTTGCATGGTTGCATTGGTTTCCAAGGCTGTCATCGCCAATGCATTGCGGTTATCGTTTTTAGAATTTGTATTGAAGTTAACGCTAAACGAATCACCCGCTTTGGGTTGGCCAGAAATTTTTACTTGGTATCCCAAATAAGAAGATTTGGCGAAATCAGCCGCTGTGGAATCGCCCAACAGTTGGCTCACACTTGGTGAGGTAGAAAGTGTTACGCCATCATCTAATGTGATATCAATACGGCCGCCAATTGTGATGGCGCTCTGCTCTACGGTTGCAGTTACATTTGAATCAACACCTGTAAGACGCACATTGGGATTTCCCGCACCATCGTTCACACTAATGCTGTTGGCAGTTGCGTTCGTTGCGGTAAAGCGAACATCGAGGTTTACACCTGATGCTGCCACCAAGTGCAGTTCCGGCCTGCCGGTAACGGGGTTGCTGCCGCTTTCTGCGCGAATGCCCAAGGCTTTTAAATTGGCGTTTGAGTTAATTTGGTCGCGCAAATAATTATTAAAATTTGTTTCACCCAAATAAGGATCTGTGGGTGTTGAATAATTAGGGTCAGGAACACTGGTATCCAGATTCACGCCGTTGTAGCGCAATAGGTTTTCACCGTTGAGCGTTAACTGCAACGGTGTGGTCAATGCTGTTGGGTCTATATGGATATCGGTAAGAGTTGCTGTTGTGTACGCGTGAGCGGATACGCCTTTAATGCTATTTAGCTGCGCAGCAGTTTGTGCAGCTGAAGCATTTGAGCCAGTTACCATTACCTGGGTATTAATCAAACCCGTCGTTTTATCTTTTGATGAAAAAGTATATTGCTCAGCAGGATAACCATTTGCTTGGGCGCTTAAGGCTGAGTTCAATGTTGAAGCAGTTCTACCCGCGGGCAAACCTATTCTTGCACCATTTCCAATAATACGAGTCTCGCCCTTATCAGTGGTAAAGATTGCGTTTTCGCGATTGGGATAAAAAATCTGTTCCGTCATCGCGGGGACTAACGGCTTTGGGTGCGCAGGATCAGAATTATCTAAAACGTCATAAGTCGTATCTGATGTAAAACGAATAACAACAGGTGGAGATAACTTTCCTAAATTTGAAAAGGCAGGCAAAAGTTGATTGTTAGCATCGTACAAACTTAAGACTTCACCGGCACTAACGGTTCCATTACCGGTATTTGAACTTGCTTTTAACGTGCGTATAGGTGAGGCAAAAGCCAATTGATCAGGCGACTTCAATAATGAGTGAATATCACGAGCGCCATTTCGAGTGGGCTGTAGCGTAAAGGTGTCCCCCCCCTGGAATGATCCGCTCTCCAAGGTTAGTTTCAAACCCTCAAACTGAATCGATTGCGGGTAACCACCCGATAAAATTCCCTGGCTCACAACGGAGTTGTCTGATACTCGCTTAATACTGTAGTTATTTGTGCCAGCCGCTATATCAAATTTGTAATCATCAATTGTAATTGCACTTGCATCTTCAATGGTTAACGACAATATGCGATCGTCTGGCTGAGCATTATTGCCATGAAGAATGCGATTATATGTATTGGTTGTTTCATTGATGCCAGTAAACATGGCTTGTCCATAGTTACCGTTTGAATCCAAACCTTGTGTTTGTACTTTATTGAATGCATCGCTCATGACGATAGCAATACGGCCTAATTCATTTAAAGAAGGCTGGAGCACATCTGACTTGAACTTTAATAATCCACCTAACTGACCACCCGTAATGGCTTCACTAATATCAGACGATACAGCATTTGTGTTTAAGTAAATTTTTCCACCATTACGTACCGTAAAACTGCTTACGTTAGGCCCAACAACTAAGGGCTCTCCATTACCGATAAAGACATTGATATCACCACCGTCTTGTTTAACTAACTGAATGGACGAAAGTTCGGATAATTTGCGCAAGGCTTCATCGCGCTGATCAAGCAAATCATTTGGTTGACCACCTGATCCTGATGCACCTTTCTCAGATATTGATTGATTCAAATTAGCAACCGATTTTGCCAAACTATTTATTTGGCCCATTACCGTGCCAATTTCGTTATCAACACCTTTCGCTGTATCAGCTAAACGATCGTAAAGCGTGTTGTAGCGCAAAGTAAGGCTTTCGGTTTGCGTGATAATTAATTGGCGGGCAGGCGATGACGATGGATCACTCGCACCATTTTGTAAGGCTGCAAAATAACTCTGAAAACTACCCACCAAGCCAGTGGCAGAATCTGAAAAAAGTTTATCTACTTTACCTATATTTTGGTTGTATTTATCTAATTCGTTAAAGTTAGTTGTATCCAGCCGCATTTGGGTGCTTAAGAACTCGTTCACCACACGTTGGACTGATTCGGGGTTAACACCTGATCCCAAAAACCCTGCGTTACCTAGCTGTTGCTCCGGGCGCGTAGAAAAATTAACTTGCTGACGGCTATAACCAACAGTATTCGCGTTGGAAATATTGTTACCCGCAGTACGCAGCGCAACTTGGCTTGCTTGTAAGCCCGAAATAGCATTGGAAAGAATTCCACTCATGATTGCGCCTCGTCAATATCATTTGCAACACTACTTTCGGTGGCTGCACGAATAGAATCGCTATTCAACAGGCGTTTAATTTTGTCAGCGTAATCAGGATCTGTTGCATAGCCCGCTTTTTGTAAAGCGTCCGCATACGACTTGGAATCGCTACCTGCACTTAAGGCTTCTTTGTATCGAGGATTATTTTTAATCAGCGCCACATAATCAGCAAAGCTGCCAGCGTAGTCTTCGTACTTACGAAATGCAGCGCGCTCCTGCTGTGTTACGCCTTGCTTATTTTCCAATGTATTTACGCTGACACTTTTCCCGCCCCATGCAGTAGCTTTAATATTGAAAATATTAAAGGAGTTATTGCCTTGCGCATCATGAATGAGATGCTTGCCCCAACCAGTTTCTAATGCGGCTTGTGCAAGAATTACATCTGTTCCTACATTGAGCTCAGCGGCAGCCTTTGCGGCATAGGGTTTTAACTTTTCCACAAATTCTTCTGGGCCATTGGCAATAGCCGTTTTATTTCCAACACGCGATTCTTTTAGCTGAAACGCTGACGACGACGTATTAATAGATGTAACGGGCGGCCTAAATTGGCGATCCAAGGTTTTTAATGGTTCGGACTGCCCTTTCAAATCAACAGGCTTTCCATAAGATTTTTGCATTTGCTCAAACATTGTTTTTGCCAAACCTATTCCTTCACCACTGGTAAGGTTAAGCACCATTTGTTGATCCATCATCTCTTGGTGAAATTTCACTTCTTCGCTTGAAAACATATCACCATCAGAAAATACAGCATTAGCTTCACGCATAGATTTCAACATTTGCTGAACAAACATTGCTTCAAATTTTTTGGCGATTTCTTTTAACGCCGCCGGATCGTTATGACGACCCATGGTTTTTACCGAATTCAGGGAGTTCTGATCAAAGAAATTATCTTTAATCGCTGTTGTGCTTCCGGCCAGCGATGTGCCGGCCAGCCCGCTTGTCATTGTGGTTTTATCGATAGCGGTCATTTATATCACCACCAATTCTGCTTTAAGTGCGCCTGATTGTTTTAAGGCCTCAAGAATCGCCATCAAATCGCTGGGCGACGCACCTACGTTATTTACAGAGCGCACTATGTCATCCAAGGATGCACCGGGCGCAAATTTAAACATGGGGTTAATTTTTTCAGACGCGCTGACTTTACTGCTTGGAACCACAACGGTTTGGCCTTCACCCAGCGGATTGGGCTGGCTCACCGTTAAACTTTCTGCAACCGTAACAGTCAAGCTACCGTGAGTGACTGCAACGGGCGATACGCGAACATTTTTACCAACAACAATTGTTCCCGTGCGTGAATTGATAATCACTTTTGCGGCCTCTTCGCCGGGGGTGACTTCAAGATTTTCCAGCATTGCAATGAAATCGACACGCTGTGCTGGGTTTTGCGGGGAATCTACCATTACCGATACAGAGTCCAATGGACGTGCCACATCTGGACCTAGCAAGTTATTAATACTTTTTGCCAATTGATTAGCGGTTGTGAAATCAGCCCGGTTTAAATTGAACACAATCGGTTGGCCGCCCGCAAAATTGGTTTCCACTGCGCGTTCAACCATAGCGCCGCCGGGAATACGGCCAGCACTTGGAATATTCACTTTAATACTAGAGCCATCAGCGCCTTGCGCACCAAATCCACCAACCACTAAATTTCCTTGAGCTACGGCGTACACTTTCCCATCCAAACCTTTTAAAGGTGCGATCAATAAGCTGCCACCGCGCAAACTTTTTGCGTTACTGATCGACGAAACAGTGACATCCAATGTTTGCCCAGGTTTTGCAAAGGCTGGCAATTCTGCTTGAATCATTACCGCTGCGACGTTTTTCATTTGCATACGCGCACCTTCAGGCACTGCAATACCAAATTGCTTTAACATGGAGTTGAATGATTGCGTGGTAAAAGGTGATTGCGTTGTTTGGTCACCTGTTCCATCTAAGCCCACAACCAAACCGTAACCAATTAATTGGTTGGCGCGCACACCAGCAACGCTGGCGATATCTTTAATACGCTCCGCAGAAGCAGCGAATGAAAATTGCAACAATAGAGACCCTATTAAAAAATTACTGATAATTTTTCTGAAGGTGAATGTTTTCATTACTGCGCTCTCGTTACGTTTTCTATCGTCATCCTCGCGTAGCGGGGATCCAGCTTTTGACTTTGACGCGGCCTTTCAAGAGTTGGATCCCCGCTACGCGAGGATGACGACTCCCAGATAAAATCACTTATCTAAAACGGCCAAATGGGGCCATTAAAGAATTTTGCTAACCAACCCATGCTTTGTGAATCAGCCATTGAACCTGTACCGCTATAAGAAATTTTTGCGTTCGCCAAACGGGTAGATACAACAGTATTGTCTGGCGCCACGTCATCGGGGCGAACAATACCGCTGATGCGAATAAATTCATCGCCACTGTTAAGCGTCATCCATTTTTCGCCACGCACCACCAAATTTCCGTTAGGCATAATTTCCGCTACAGTTACGGTGATATTGCCTTGCAAACTGTTGCTTTGATCTGCGCCTGAGTTGCCGCCAAATTTTCTGTTTTGTGCAACGTTGGTTCCCAAATTTAATTTACCTAAGGTTGGATCTGTACCTAAGAGCGTTCCAGCGCCACTATTGAATACTTGGCTGTTATCTTTTTTAACGGTGACGTTAGCGCTCTTTTTGGATACGGTGTTTTCACTTAAGGTGACGGTAATAATGTCGCCCACAAAATGTGCTTTTCTATCGCCAAATAAACTTAAACCGTAGGAATCCTGATACAGCGAACCATCTGTGCGTTGAGGCATAGCCTGCGCGGAGGAAACCGTTGGGGCGTAGTAAGGATCACCTGGTTTTGGTTTGTTAGCTGCACCGCAAGCCGATAACAAAATCGCACAGACTATAGCGATGCTTGTTTTGGACGATGACATCAACACTGTGAGTTTCATAATCTATTACTCAATGTGACTAAAGATTTTGCGCAATGTTTTGCAGCATTTGATCTGCAGTGGAAACCACTTTTGAATTCATTTCGTAAGCTCGTTGCGTGGTAATCATGTTTACCATTTCCTCAACGATATCCACGTTTGAACTTTCCAATTGACCCTGCAATAAACTACCCATACCGTTTTCACCAGGAGCGCCTTGCGTTGGCGTTCCACTCGCAACGGTTTGTACAAATAAATTTCCACCAATTGCCTGCAAGCCCGCGGGGTTCACAAAATCAGCGAGAGTGATGTTGCCTAATTGTTGTGGTGTGGCCTCCGCGCCTTGTGTGTATGCGTTTACAGTACCGTCTTTGCCGATAGTAATTTTGCCGGTGCCTTGGGGAATGGTGATGGCAGGCTCCAGAACCAAACCTTCCGAATTCACCACCTGCCCTTCTTCATTAATTTCTAGCTGGCCGTTGCGGGTGTAAGCCAAGGTGCCGTCTGCTTGTAAAACCTGTAGAAAGCCGCGCCCATTAATGGCTACGTCCAAGGGTTGCTCAGTCACTTGCAGATTGCCTTGTGTAAATTGTTTTTGTGTGGCGACTACGCGCGCGCCTGTACCAATTTGCAAACCTGAAGGCAACTTTGAATCTTGCGTCTCTTGTGCACCGGGTTGACGCTGCACTTGGTAAATCAAATCTTCAAACATCGCGCGGTCGCGCTTGAAGCCAACCGTGCTGGTGTTTGCCAAGTTGTTGGAAATGGTAGACAGCTGTTTGTCTTGCGCCGCCAATCCAGTTTTACTTACGTAGAGAGCAGAAATCATGATGAAATCCTCGCGAGCTTGAGCTCAGCCGTTAAATCAATTAAGACATTTGTATAAGTTGTGCAGAGGCAGATGAATTTTCCTCAGCATTTTTCATTAATTTCAATTGCATATCGTATTGACGGGACAAGGCCAAAATTTCGGTGAATTCACTCATGGCATTTACGTTACTCGCCTCCAAAACGCCGCTGGCGACACGCACGCTGGCGTCGGGCGTGGCCGTCAAACCGTCGCGTTGACGAAACAAACCATCAGGGCCCTTTTCCAGATTTTTGATATCGGGTTTAACGAGTTTTATGCGATTGGTTTCCACCATGGTGTCGGCCGTTTGACCGAGGGTTATGACAGAGATGGTGCCGTCGCTACCTATCTCCATCTTGTCCATAGGTGGCAGACTAATGGGACCGGAGTTACCGATAACCGCCAAACCATTGGCGGTACGCAGGGTGCCTGAGGCATCTATATTGAAGTTACCGGCGCGGGTATAGGCCTCGCTACCATCGGGCGCTTGAACGGCAATCATGCCTTCACCTAGCACAGCGACATCCATAGGGTTGCCGGTGGTTTGCATGGGCCCTGCTTCGAAATCAGCTTGGGGAGATTCCGTAAGTGCATAGGCACGAGTTGGCTGTCCATCCCCGTAATACACCCCCATGCTGCGTGATTGCTCGAAATCGGCTTTAAAACCGGTGGTATTGAGGTTGGCCATGTTGTTTGCACGTACGGCCTGGGCTGCCATGTTGTTTTTGGCACCGGTCATGGCGATATAAAGGGCTCTGTCCACAATGCGTACTCCGCAAATTTCTGTTTACAAATCCAGCGCTATTTTTTTGGCAGATTTGTGGTTAAACAGGGTTTTGCAAGAGGGGTGCCAAGTAGATATAAAAACCTAAGCTATTGATATAAAATGGCTTTTTGGTGAAAACAAAGCGGCAGGAATTTGAGAAATGCGGCAAGCGGCAAACAACTTCCGCTGTTTGCCGGGTATGGTTTGAGTTATTTAACCTCCTCCCTGCCCCCCTTGAAAAGAGGGAGGGGCTGGCACTCTGCTACATCAGAGCCCGATTGCTCCTCCCCGTTTTAAGGGGCGGTAGGAAGGGGTTTGATTTTAGGGCTTACTATCTCAGGTTAATAATTGTCTGAGTCGTAGCATTTGCCGTCTCGATGGTTTTAGCATTGGCCTGATAGTTACGCTGGGCAATAATCAGGTTTACCAATTCTTCGGACAGATCTACGTTAGACTCCTCCAATGCACCAGAGGTGATGTTTCCCAAGGAGGATGAACCGGGCGCGCCTATGATCGCCTCGCCCGTTTCAAAGGTTTGGGCCCACATAGAGTTACCTACAGGTTTTAAGCCTTCCATATTATTAAAATTAGCCAAGGCCACTTGCCCGAGGGTTTGAGCTTCACCGTTAGTGAAACGAGCAAACAGAATCCCTTTACTATCTACATCCAAACCAGCCAAACGACCTGTCGTGTAGCCGTTCTGATCAAGGTTCTCTACCGAGAAAGCACTACCAAACTGGCTGGATCCCCCCAAATCAATCACGAAGTTTGAACTTGATGGCGGCTCCGCAACAGGGGTAGTCCCGCCTTGTAGTACATTCAAAGGGCCCAGCGCGCCAAGCGGTTTCCCATCTGCACCTATGGGAGACCAGTTGGAAATCAGCATGTTGTCGGTTAGCGCAGTGTTTAGGGTACCGTCTGCTGAGAAGTAGACGTCATAGCTAGCCATAGTTGGCTGGGTGTTGTCTGGTGATGGCAGACTGGGGTTCGGGTCCCCTACATTCTGACCATCAATTTGAACGTACATTTTCCAGTGATTGGCCACAGTACTTGGATCATTTGCATCGTATTTTTCTTTCACGAAATAGGAACGCATTACGTGGGCATTGCCCAAGCTGTCATACACGGTTGATGAAGTCGCATGGTTGTAAGATTTGGGATCGGCCGGATCAAAGGCATTGATCAATACTGGAGTGAAGCTTGCTGCGGTTAACGGCGAAAACAAGTTGCCCACAATCGGTGAAGCACTTTTGATGGAATAGTCTGATTCCATAACAATTTTTAAACTACCACCCACTACCACGGCGTTGTTTAAATCATTAAGCGCTGGCTGAACCAACCCGTCGGCACCGGCTATAGTGACAGTTCCGGCTGTAACAGTAGCACCACTTGCGTCTTTATCACTGAATGAAAAATTGAGGTCACTACCTACTTTTGATTCAATTTCCAAATCACCTGCAGCGTTCACACTTGCAGTTATACCTGGCAAGGTGGTGGACGTAAGCGCATTAATTTGCGTTGCTAAACCTGGCATGGTTAAGGCCGTTAAACGCACTCCATTCAGCATGAGGTTGCCGTTAGTATTGCTAAATTCAACTGCAACAGTTGCAGTGTCTTCTTTTTTAATGGTGGCTTTGGTTGAAGCCGTAGCACTTACACCCGCTAAGTCATTCAACTTAGAGGCAGTTTGCGCAGCTGAATCACCCGCTGTACTCACAAAGTTTACCAAGGCTCCAGATGGAGTTTGGATCGACAGCGTTTGTGCCAAGTAACCATTAGTTACCGCCGGTATACCCGCCGTTGAAGCTGGAGCACCCGCTAATGCCGCTTGCAAGGCATTCGAACCGGTGACTGCACTAATAGCGATGGCCGACCCAACACCCTTGGTAGCATCGCGCAATTCAATGTCTGCACCGTTCACAACGGCTTGTACGTTGATAGGCACCGCCGCGGTATAAATAGCATTGTTTATTAAGTCCGCCACTTCCTGCAGCTTGGTAACTGTGGAAGAGTTCAAGTTAACAGCAACCGTACTCGGCAAAGCGGGGGCTGGAGGAGTAAGTGTTAAGTTAAAGGTAACAGGAGATGCGGTGAAGTTAATGGGTGTAGTTAATACACCGGCCGTAGCTGGAATAGCCGGTGTCAGAACTGTCGTCGTCGTCGTGGCCGCTTTCAAACCTGTTTTCGCCACCCCCACAGCAGAACCATCACTCACAAAGCTACTGCCCGTTGTCTTCAAGACCTTTTCATTTGCGTTTACGTTGTAGGCTGCTTTTACGTTGGTGGTTTGGCGAGGCGCCTGGGTATTAACATCAACCTTTAACTTAGTGAGAATACCGCCAACGTTGCCGTTTGCATCAGCGGCAAAACCTTGCAGGCTTGCACCAGTGCTGTTAACAATATTGCCGTCTTTATCCAAACCGAATGCACCTGCGCGGCTAAACAATTGTCCGTCTTTACCGTCCAACACAAAAAAGCCTGCGCCGTTTACGGATAAATCCATCGCATTTTGCGTAAACTTTAAATTGCCTTGGCCAAATGCTTGGCGCAAGGTGAGAGTAGTAACCCCGCTACCCGGTACGTTAGAACCGCCACCCAACAGGGAGCTGGTGTACACATCGCCAAATTCAGCGCGCGAACTTTTAAAACCAATGGTACCGGCATTTGCAATGTTATTGCCGGTCACACTTAAATCTGTGTTAGCTGCGCGAATACCGCTGAGACCTGTGTTAAATGACATGACGTGCTCCTAGTGTTGGGTTGCTAGTGCTAATGCATAGCGGCTAGTCATCAAAATATGTTTTATTTCTTAAAGGGTTTTACTTCACCCCTAGTTAAACTGTTTAACCTTGCTAATATCCACGGCGCCGTAACCTGCAAGGTTAAGCACTAATTTTCCATCGGTTCCAACCGTTACGCTGTTTACGTTGGCGCTCATGCTAGTTGCTAATTGCTGGCTTTTTCCGTCTTGGGTTGCCAACACTTCAAACTTATAAGCGCCTGGCGCCAAAGGAGTTTTGGAAGCCCAATCAAGAAGCTCACCATTCACTTCCATGCTCTCGCCGTCAAAACGGAAATTCATTTCGCCTTTTTCAGCGGAGCCGATTGGAATTTGCGCAGCTAAAACGCCTTTTGAATCGTATACGTTAACTTTTAATTCGGATGTAGATGCTGGAACAGTAATGGTTCCAGAAATGATTCCACCTTGAGCCAGCACGCTTTCTTTTCCTTCGACACTCACTGAACGACCAACGAGCGAAGACGCCTGCAATGCTTGGTTAGAATTGAAGCTGCTACTAAAACTATTGAAATTGGTATTCAATTTTTCCAAGCCTTGCACTGAACTAAATTGAGCTAATTGCGCAACGAATTCAGAATTGCTTTGGGGTGCAAGTGGATCTTGATTTTTCATTTGCGTGATCATCAATTGCAAGAATGCATCTTGACCAAGGTCGTTTGTTTTTTTCTTGGGTGCTGCCGCTGAGTTCTTGTCTATAGCGTAACCAGCAAGAACGTCTGAAGGCGATTTAGTACTTGATACTTCACTCATTTAATTCACCCTAATCCACTAACTTGTTGCTAACTTTTTTCGCCGAACTTAATGATTAAGTCATCACTACGTTTTAATTACTGACCCAATGTCAAAACGCGCTGCACCATTTGCTTAGCAGAGTTCATTACCTCAACGTTCATTTGAAACGAGCGCGATGCGGAAATCATATTGGTCATTTCTTCCACCACGTTTACGTTGGGGTAATACACGTAACCTTCTTTATCGGCTTTAGGATGCGTTGGTTCATAGCGGCGCTGTAAAGGCGCATCACTCTCCACAATACCTAACACTTGTACGCCGGCATTCGCGTCGTCTTCATTTGCGGCTTTATCGCCACTCAAGGCTTGTTGCATAGCTTGTTTGTGCATAGCAGCAAAAACGGGTTGGCGGCTACGGTAAACTTGATCAACGCTGGAGCTGGCCGATTGTGCATTGGCCAAGTTGCTTGCGGTTGTGTTTAAACGCAAACTTTGTGCGTTCATACCGGTTCCAGCAATGTCAAAAATTGTTCCCAGTGCCATGATTTTTCTCGCTTTAAAAAATAGGTTTCAGTAAATTCCGCAACACTTAATCGCCACGTATGGCCGTTTTTAAACCTTGGAATTTACTGTTCAAAAATTGAAAGCTTGCTTGAAACGCCAAACTGTTTTTCATGTATTCCGCATGCTCGATTTGATCTTCTACTGTGTTGCCGTCAATCGAGGGTTGTTGCGGTGTGCGGTACAGTAAATCAGGATCTTCACCAAATACCGTATTCGCGGACATGTGACGCTCGTTGGTCATTTGAGCGGCAAAGTTAGTAGTTTCAGCCGATTGCTGGTTGAGCATGGTTTTAAAATCCAAATCGCGTGCTTTGAAGTTTGGGGTATCAATGTTTGCCAAGTTGTTCGCCAATATACCTGCACGTTGGCCGCGTACGCGCAGTGCGCTTTCGTGAATTCCCAAGGCTGATTCGAATGAAATTGACATGGCAGCGTTTCTCTCTAAGCGATCTGGTTAAGCAATCTGGTACCCGGTGGTTGCCGATATACCTTTGTTACAAATTAGATTGCAACGCCTATGCCAACGACTTTAAATTTTTTATCTCATTGTTTTTATTAACTTTTTTCAACACAAAGATTGGTAAAAAACGGCAATTATTCAAGCGGCAACCTAAAAGCGGCAAAGCTTTTCCGCCAGGGTTTTCTTTTACTTGAGGACTTTTTTCCACAAGATTTTTTGCCACCAGATAGCTCCTGTTATGGCAAAGTAGAGGCTTAGCCATTAGAGAAGCTAGCTCATGTCACTCTTAGCCATACACCATGTCGCTATCATCAGCTCAGACTACGACCGATCAAAATACTTCTACACCCAGATTCTCGGCCTTAGGATAATCGCCGAAGCTTATCGCGCTGAGCGCCACTCTTATAAGTTGGATTTAGCTGTAGCCGACGGCAGCCAATTAGAGCTTTTTTCATTTCCCAACCCGCCCGCTCGCCCTTCCCGCCCAGAAGCCTGCGGGTTGCGTCACTTAGCATTCGCGGTAGCTGATGTTGAAAAACTTAAGTTGGATTTGGAACAAAAAGGGGTAAACGTAGAACCCATTCGGGTAGATGAATACACAGGCAGGAAATTTACGTTTTTTGCCGATCCAGATGGATTACCGTTGGAGATTTACGAGCGCGCTGACGCATAAAAAAATAAGATGGAGGAGACGATAGCGAAAGGATTGAACCTGGAAAAACGGGAGCCGCAGCTTGCGCCACGGCTCCTAACACGAGATTAAATAGCTTTGTACAGAATACCGGGATCGCAGCGCACCATTTCAAACAAATCGGCGGCGCCCGCCAATCCTTCTGAGGACCCAAGATATAGAATGCCTTGCGGTTTTAACGATGCGTGAATTTTCTGCAGAATTTGACGCTTTAAGTCGGCATTGAAGTAGATCAGTACGTTGCGGCAAAACACAATGTCGAACTTTCCTAAAGCTGCGTAAGAATCCATCAGGTTGATAGGCCGAAAATCGATACGATCGCGCAACACCGACTTTACTTTCCAGTTGCCTTGCGGCGTCTTGTCAAAAAAGCGATCTAAACGCTCGTTGGACAAGCCACGCATAACCGACAATTTGTCGTACTCACCCGCGCGCGCCTGCTCAAGCACGGTAGTGGATAGGTCAGTCGCCACAATCTGAACCTGACGCGGCAAAGTGCCCATGTTCTTAAGCTTGAACTCTTCCACCATCATACTGATGGAGTAAGGTTCTTGACCTGAAGAACATGCAGCAGACCAAATGCGTATGGGCCCAATCACTTTGTTGGCAGGCCCCATCAGCTGTGGGAAAAGCGTATTTTTTAAATGGTCGTAAGGATAAACATCACGAAACCAAAAGGTTTCGTTAGTCGTCATGGCATCAATGACCTGCTCTTTCAGCTTGCGGTTAAAGCCATGCCTCAAATTACGAACCAACTCGCCAAAATCGGCAATCTTGTGATCATCCATTAAACGGCGCATACGGTTGGTCACGAGGTATTGCTTGTTATCACCCAGCGAAATGCCACACGCATCCTCTAGAAACTGACGAAACTGGTCGAACTCAGCTTGGTCAACGTTGCCTTGCGTCGCAAGCTTGGCAAATACGTCATTGGAATCTTTATTTATCATATGTGCTCTTAGCAGTACTACATCGCGTTATGTGAGCTTGGCTCTATTTACTCTGCATCAGGTGGCAACAAGCTTTCGCCCGTAATTGCTAATACACGGTCATTTACACGGCGCGCTAACTCGTCTGGGTGGAACTTGGCGAGGAAGTCATCAGCGCCTACTTTACGAACCATGGCTTCGTTGAACACACCGCTCAAGGAGGTATGCAGCACTATATGAAGCTTTTTCAAATCGGGATGATTACGCACTTCTGCCGTAAAGGTATAACCATCCATTTCCGGCATTTCGATATCGCAAATAATCATTACCAACTCGGCATAGGGATCTTTGCCTGCCGCAAGAATTTCTTTGAGGTATTGCAACGCTTCCGCCCCATCTTTCTTGATGGTGGTACGTATACCCATCCCCTCCACCACACGCTGGATTTGTTTGCGCGCGATGGTTGAGTCGTCCACGATAAGCACGTGTTTTTGAACAACTTTATCCGCGATACCGTCTTCAATAACACCCGCGGAAACCTCTTCCTTCATGGGCGATACTTCAGCCAGAATCTTCTCCACGTCGATAATTTCAACCAAGTGGCCCTCAACCTGGGTTACAGCAGTCAAATAATGTTCTTTTCCCGCACCCTTCGGTGGTGGATGAATATCGCCCCAGTTCATATTTACGATGCGCTCAACAGAGCGAACAAGGAAACCTTGGGCGGTACGGTTGTATTCGGTGATGATGACAAAACAGTTGTCGATATCCGGCAACTCACGGCGGCCAATGGCGAGGTTCATATCCATAATTGGAATGGTGCCACCGCGGATGTGGGCAACGCCTCTTACTACAGAATTACGGCCAGGCAGCGCGTTCAACGGCGGGCATTGAAGCACCTCTTTTACTTTAAATACGTTAATACCGTATAACTGCTGACTACCCAGTCGAAATAACAATAGCTCCAGACGATTTTGTCCAACCAATTGTGTGCGTTGGTTGACGCTATCCATTACTCCGGCCATGCCACCACCTCTTCTTGCGGAATTTACGTTCAAGTTGCTCTCATATGGCAACTTGCCTGAATTTTTTACACTAATGCTGATTTTTCATTATTAGAGAAAACGGCATAGTCTTTGCTTTTATCACGCTTAGTAAGCTTTTTCGGCTGAAAGCCGTCACTCTTTAGGTCGATTGCAGACGAAACTTGGTTAACGCAGCGTCCGCCTTAATGAGGATAGGACAAATTATGAGATTTCGTAGTTTTTATAGAATTTTCTTTTTGAATTTCGCAGAAGCCCTGATCAAACAAGGAATTAGCAAAATATTGGGTTCGGGAATTCTCGTGGTTTTGATTGGGCAAGCTATTAGCGCGCAAGCTCAAACACAGGCGTCTATTGAAAATATTGGCCAAATACAAACCCAAGTCGCCCAATTTTTGACGGATGAGTACACCAAAACCCAAGCAGTGAAAGTGGAAGTTAAAGTTGGTAATTTGGATCAACGATTGCGCTTGGCCCGTTGTGATCAAACACTGGCGTTAGCCCTGAAAGACCCACTTAGTAGCGGTGGCCATGTCAATGTTCAGGTTTCATGTAAAGGCGGTTCATCGTGGACAATTTTGGTTCCTGCACAGGCAAAAGTTTACCGCTCCGTGGCAGTAGCCAGCCGCACCTTACAACGCGGCGATGTGGTGATAGAAAGTGATTTAACCCAAGACATAAGGGATGTTAGCGAGTACCGCCTGGGCTTTGCGCTTACCCCCGAGGCGATTGTAGGTAAAGAAATAAAGTTCACCGTCAATAAAGGCGAAGCTTTCCGTAATTCTGTTCTCGATACACCTGTTGTTATTAAACGCGGCGATGCAGTTACCCTAGTAGCCTCCGCAGGCGAGATTAGTGTAAAAACTAACTGTACAGCGATCGCTGATGGCCGTATTGGCCAACAAATACGGGTTAAAAACAACCAATCGGCCCGAATTGTGAATGCCAGAGTTGTTGAGGCAGGTAAGGTTGAAAGCATCATGTAAACACAGGGCTTGATGCCAACCGGCCGATAAGGTCGAAACGCATGAAGACAATGAAGTTAAATCGTAAATAAGCCAAAAAAGTTGCTAAAGTTTCTGAGCTACTGGCCGACAACCCTTACAGGGAAACTCTGATCGCAAGATCACCAGTCTCTTGAATACATAGCAATCGTTGGGGAACGACATCATGGTTATAGATACAAACAACATCAATTCATCTGGCGGAGCCAACCGCAGCCGAAGCTCGGCACCCGTGGCACCCACCAGCCCAAAAACTGCGGCTGCACCTACTGCCAAGCCAGAGCCCAGCACTAAAGACAATGTTGTACTGAGTTCAGAGGCTCAAAATCTGGTGCGCCTGCAAACCAAGATAAGCAACCTGCCAGATGTTGACCTTGATCGTGTAGCCGCTATCAAGCAAGCCATTGCCGAAGGTCGCTTTGAGATTAATCCTGAGCGTATTGCCGAAAACATGCTTAATCAGGATGAACTTTTGGGCTAACAGATTTACTCACAGCCCCTTTTACACCTTTCCCGGCCATCCCCCAACATGGCTAGGTTCGCTAAACCAGTGAGGTTGCTATGTCTCTTAATATTCAATTTTTGCGCGACATGCTCGCCCAAGACACCAGTGCTATCCAAGAATTAAAAGGCCTTTTAATGAAGGAGCGCGAGCTTCTTGAGCAACGCCAATTGGATGGTATGCAAGAAATTGTCAGTCAAAAAGATCACCTACTCGGTAACCTCTCCTACACCGCACGCCAACGTGAACAAATCTTGCGTAATGCCAGCCTACCCACCGATTTAGCGGGCTGGAAAATGTTTTTGGAACGAGATGCCTTAACGCTTAGCCTCATTCCGGGCTGGGAAAGCTTGACTGCCGAATTCACCGAATGCCAGGCCGCTAATGAAGTTAACGGCAAGATGATAAACCGCTCCAAACAAACTTTGTCGCACTTACTCAATCTGATTCGCGGACAAGTTGCGGCCCCATCGCTTTACACCCAAAAAGGTTCAACCACCAACTACAGCAACACCCACACTGTAGCTAAGGCGTAACCATTAAAAGCTTTGCTATCTTATTGATAGCAAAGCTGAGTTTTCTGCAGAACCTTGGTTTATCACGCAAAAATCCCTACAATGCCCGCGCGTTCAGTCAGGCCATAGCCCAGAACTTTGAACGCCCCTCCTTTGTCCTCGTAGCTCAGCTGTATAGAGCGTGTGCCTCCTAAGCGCAAGGTCGCAGGTTAGAATCCTGCCGGGGACGCCATTCTCAATAATTTCAATATCTTAGATAAAAAACATAAAGTTCAGCTTGAGCTTTCCTAGCCGTTGCTTTGCTTATTTGAATAAGTAAGACCCGCCCCTATTTTCAAACCTCAAAAATTCTAAGCACTTCTTGACGTCTTTTAAGCTACTTGCATTATACTGTATATAAAACCAGTACAATGGCATATATGATGGCAACCGAAACTCCACCCGCACCAGAGCTCAACTTGGAGCAACTGCTCAATCGCAGCGATATTTGGCGCGGTGGCTCCTATCGCCCAACGCCTCTAATAATGCTAGATACGGGATTTGTCGAACTTAATGGCGTGCTCTTGAATGGAGGCTGGCCTCGATCCACTCTTATTGAAATATCCCAGAAAGGTTTGCAGCAGCTCGAATGGCTCTTATTTTTGCCCTCGTTAAAAGTCATTGAGGGTTACATCGTATTACTGAATCCTCCGGGGGAACCTTTTTGCCAAGCCTTTATTCAGGCAGGAATTGATCTAGAGCGCATAATCGTTGTTCGTGCTACTAACAAAGCAGATTTTCTTTCCAGCTTTACCGAACTTGCGCGAACTCAGGCGTGTGAAGCCTTGTTTGCTTGGCAACAGCACCAGTATTTAAATTACACCGAGTTGCGCAAATGCCTTTTGGCGAGTAATGAAAGCTCTGGTTTATGCATCTTGTTTCGCCCAGAAAACGCACAGCAGAAAAGCTCACCAGCCAGTTTGCGCTTGCACGTTCAGCTTGCCAAAACTCAATTTCAGTTAGGCATTTTCAAACAAAAAGGTGTGTTGCAGCATTCATCAGCTTTGATCAACTTGCCTTTACCTCAAGTATTAAATGGATTTTTGCCTTACAACTTATTGGATCAACCAGAAAAAGTAGCACCAAAATCCAATATCCTTTTGTTGAGACGCAGCAAAAAATGACCTCAACTCGCCCCAATTCTCGGTTATGGCTAGCGTTGCGGCTTCACAAGCTGCCGCTGGAAGCATTAAACATACCGGATCAAGAACAAACGCCGATTATTGTGACCGAGATGCAACACGTTATTTACCTCAATAATGCAGCAAAAACAGCTGGCGTCACTGTTGGAATGGATGTAACTACGGCGCAACTACTCAGCAACTGCGAATCGTTTTTGCGCAATCGTTCGCTAGAGACTAGCGTATTAAATGAGCTATTAGCGCGACTCTACCAATTCACACCTTATTTAGAATCCTATGAGTGCGAGTACCAACCTTATTCAGGTTTGTTATTGGAGATATCCAGTTGCTTGCTTTTATTTTCCGGCACCGAAAATATTGTCGAGAATATTTTTAACTTATTAAAAAAAAGCTCTCATTCATTCGAATATGGCATTGCACACACAGCAAAAGCTGCGTGGCTACTTTCTTTTAGCCCAACAAAAATTATTGACGGCGCCAGCAAAGAGAACTTTATTGCGCAGCTGAAACTATTACCCATTCATTTACTGCATGATTTTCCAACAGCAATAGAATCCCTGCAAAAAACCGGCTTTAAAAAACTGGGGGATATCACCAAGCAAATTGATGCACAAAAAATTAGCAGTATTAAAAAGCGTTTTGGCATGAAGTTTTCAGAGTACCTTTGTGACATATTTGATTTCGAACAGAGTATTCAGCAAAACTCGCTTTTTGTTAAGCCTTTACCCAATTACAAACCAGCAGAGTTTTTTTGTGAGAACATTCAATTTGATTACCCCATCACCCAGAATGATCAGCTTTATTATCCCGCAGAAACCCTGCTACAAAGTTTAAGTGACTATTTGCGTAAACATCAATTTGAATGCCAGCATATTGAGTGGACCCTATCTGATATTTATCGCAACAAATTTACCATTCACATTCATAGCGATTCTCCAGAAATACATTGGCAGTTATTCTATGACTTAACCATTATTCAGTTAGACAACAGAGAATTACCTTTTGAAGTAGACTCTCTCACGCTCTTATGTAATAAAACACAGCCGATTCAAAACAGAAACCAATCACTTACCTTTGACCACAAAAAATCTCGCGCAGAAGCACGAAGCTTTTCCATTACAATGGCAAAATTAAAAGCTCGCTTAGGTGAAAACGCTATTTATAAATTAAGCTATCAAGATGCACTATTACCAGAAGAAGCTAATTGCAAAATCACCATTAATGAAATATCAAACCAACAATTGCCTAACATTCATAAAAAAGCTTTTCGTCCAACTTGGTTATTGCCATCACCAGCTCTTATTGAGGAGCGCAAACAGGGTTTATATTGGCGCGGAAAATTAACATTCTTGGCTGGACCGGAACGTATCAATGCAAATTGGTGGGAGAAACCTGTAGGGCGAGATTATTTTGTCGTACAGCGACATGATCACGTAAGGTTGTGGATTTTTTTTGATTTACACCAAAAGACATGGCACGTGCATGGAATTTTTGCATAAAAATGTGAGGCCTCCATGCGTTATGCTCATTTAAACACAACCACCAACTTTACTTTTCTCACAGGGGCATCTCATCCTCCTGAATACATATATCGTGCTGTCGAATTAGAATACGACGCACTAGCAATAACCGATGAATGTTCTCTAGCAGGTATCGTCAAAGCGTTTGTAGCAGCAGAAGAATTAAATTTTAAACTTATTGTCGGCAGCCGCTTTACCCTAACAAATGGCATGCAATTAATTGCTATAGCACCTACCCGTATTGCTTACGCTGAACTATCTGGCTTTATCACGCTTGCTCGTCGACGGGCAAATAAAGGTGAATATGAAGCACACTTCGATGATTTACGTTTTCGCCTACAACATTGTTTGATTATTTGGATTGGACAAGCCGCTGACAACATTGTTCAACCAGAAGCCATTATCAACCAACTTTACAACGCATTCAAAGAACGCTTATGGATTGGAATTAATCACCAATTGCATGGCGGCGAACAAGCGGAGTTTGCGCGATGGCTTAGTTTAAGCACCCATAAAAGCATTCCCTTAGTAGCTTGCGGCGCAGCACTCATGCACGAAAAAAAACGTAAGCCACTGCAAGATGTAATAACGGCTATTCGCAATAACACGCCAATTTCTGAAATGGGAAGCAAGCTGGAAATTAACGGCGAAGCTTATCTAAAATCATTAAAACAATTAAAAAAACTTTATCCAGAAAATTTATTAGAACAAACATGTGTTATTGCAGATTTGTGTAAATTCTCAATGACCGAATTGCGCTATCAATACCCTAAAGAGCTTGTCCCAGAGAAACTAACGCCTATCGCACATTTACGCAGACTCGTTAATGAAGGAAAAAAGAAAAGGTGGCCGGCAGGAATAGCAACGGAACACCAAGCCATACTTGATAAAGAATTAGCACTAATTGAAGATGTTAAATACGAATATTACTTTTTAACAGTTTACGATATTGTCAATTATGCTCGTTCACAAGGGATTTTATGCCAGGGCCGCGGCTCAGCAGCCAATTCAGTAGTCTGCTACTGCTTACATATTACCGAAATTGCCCCAGGCCAAATCAATGTTCTTTTTGAACGATTTATTTCCAAAGAGCGCGATGAACCCCCTGATATAGATGTTGATTTCGAACACTCCCGCCGCGAAGAAGTGATTCAATATATTTACCGAAAATATGGACGTGAACGCGCCGCTATTGCGGCCACAGTTATCACTTATCGCTCGCGTAGCGCAATTCGCGATGTAGGAAAAGCTCTTGGAATGGAGCAATCATTAGTCGATCACTTGGCTAAATCCATGGCATGGTGGGACCGCAAAGAAGACCTATCAAAACGAATAGCAGCTTCTGGCTTAAAAACAAACCATAAATTGCTGCAACATTTTTTTATTTTAGTCGATCTGATTCGTGGATTTCCTCGTCATTTATCGCAACATGTAGGCGGGTTCATCATTTCAGAAACTAAAATTAGTGATTTAGTTCCCATTGAAAACGCTTCTATGCCAGACCGTACACTTATTCAATGGGATAAAGAAGATTTAGAGTCTATGCGTTTGTTGAAGGTGGATGTTCTAGCATTAGGCATGCTGACAGTATTACGTAAAAGCCTTGAATATATTAATAGTTATGACAATGCCATTAAATCAATTCAAGATATTCCACTCGAAGACCCCGCTACCTATCAAATGTTATGCGATGGAGATAGCGTAGGGACATTCCAAGTTGAATCGCGCGCACAAATGTCTATGCTGCCGCGTTTACAACCGCGCACGTTTTATGATCTGGTTATTCAAATTGCGATTGTTCGCCCGGGGCCAATTCAAGGTGGCATGGTTCACCCCTATTTGCGTAGACGAAACAAATTAGAAGAAACTACTTATCCCAAAGATGAGCTGAGGTGTATTTTAGAATCAACCTATGGAATCCCTATTTTTCAGGAACAAGTTATTCGTATTGCTATGGTGGCAGCAGGTTTTAGTGGAGGCAAAGCAGATCAATTAAGGCGCGCTATGGCAAGCTGGGGGAAAACTGGCACGCTCATGAAGTTTGAAAGTGATTTTATTGACGGAATGCTTGCAAATGATTATGAATTGGAATTTGCGCAACGCTTATTTGAACAAATAAAAGGTTTTGGGGGCTACGGATTTCCTGAAAGTCATTCGGCCAGCTTTGCATTGCTGGCTTACGCTTCCGCGTGGATTAAATGCCACCACCCTACGGCATTCTACTGTGCACTATTAAACAGCCAACCAATGGGTTTTTATTCTCCCTCACAATTAATTCAGGATGCACGTCGTCACAAAATTCCCATTCTGTCTGTAGATATCAATATCAGCAGTTATGAACACAAGCTCGAAAAAATAAAATCACAATGGGGCGTTCGCTTAGGATTTTGTGAAATAAAATCTTTAGACAATGACAAGGCGAAAATGATCGAACACTGGAGGAACAATATTCATTTCACTTCATTGAAAGATCTCGCGCGGCGAACAAAATTAACAGCCGTTGATTTGCAATGCCTTGCCTCCGCTGATGTACTACGTTCACTAAGTGGTAATCGCCATCAATCTCGGTGGGAGGCAGCGGCAATTGAACCTTTCTCCGCTCTACTTGATCATTCCGAAGCTAACCCAAAAGATGATTTGTTAACCCCGGCGCCCAGCTTAGAGCAAGATATACTCACGGATTACGCCACAACCGGCTTCAGCTTACGCCCCCACCCCATTGCGTTATTACGAAACGAATATCCTTTTAATAAATGCACTAAATATAGCGATTTAAAAAATGTACGCCATGGTGGATTTGTACGTGTGGCTGGGATTGTTACGGGACGACAACGCCCAGGTACAGCGAGCGGCACCTTATTTTTAACTTTGGAAGATGAAACAGGGAACATCAATGTGATTGTATGGAAAGGTACTCAAGAAACCTTTAGACACGCTTTATTAACATCTAGGCTCTTATTAATTAAAGGCACGGTGGAAATTAATAAGGATAATGTTTCACACCCTGTCATTCACGTTATAGCCGGACAACTTCATGACTATTCCGCCCGACTTGAAAGCCTTTCACTAAAATCACGCGATTTCCACTAAGGGTGAGTTGACTGGAGTAGCTGATTTCAAGTGGCAATATTATACTGCGCCCCCACATCTATAGCCGAAGCACACCATGAATATAGTTTTGTTTTCAGAAGCGGATTTTATTGGCGACAATCTTATCGCCATTCGCGATTCGCGCCGGCTGGAACATATCTCTCACGTTCACCAAGTTAAATTAGGTGAAAGCCTCAAGGTTGGTTTATTGAATGGAAATATGGGCTCAGGACTCGTCATTTTTTTCAACGAGAAGGAAATCCATCTACATGTCTCATTAACACAACTACCCCCAAAACCTTTACCGGCGACCTTAGTGTTGGCGTTGCCTCGCCCAAAAATGTTGAAACGGACATTGCAGACCATTTCAACATTGGGCGTAAAGAAAATTTATTTGATCAATTCTTACCGCGTAGAGAAAAGTTATTGGCAAACACCACTGCTGGAAGCAGATGCTATCCATGAACATTTATTACTCGGTTTAGAACAGGGCTGCGATACGATTCTACCTGAAGTGCATTTAATTAAGCGCTTCAAACCTTTTGTTGAAGATGAATTGAAATCAATTGTCGACATGACACAACCACTGGTTGCTCACCCCTATACAGACACGCCCTGCCCCGCACAAATTGATCACGCGATTACGTTGGCTATAGGCCCTGAAGGTGGGTTTATTCCCTACGAAATTGATTTATTGCAAAAATGCGCAGGATTCACAGCAGTGAATTTAGGGGAAAGAATAATGCGGGTAGAAACTGTTGTGCCTTATTTGCTGGGTAGGCTTTATTAAGAAATCGTTTCAGTACGTTTTTTAGCATCAGCGCTAAGAAGGTCTTCAAACTTATCAATGCTTACAGCGGGGCTTGACAGATAGCCTTGGTAAAAATGGCAACCGAATTGTTGCAGTATTTTTAATTGATCCGTTTGCTCTACACCTTCTGCTACCAATTCCATATCCAACAAGCGACCCATGGTAATAATGGTTTCAACCAATACGCGGTCGTTGCGGTCTTCGATGATATCGCGAACAAATCCTTTATCAATTTTCAGCGTGCTTACTGGCAAACGCTTTAGATAACTAATAGACGAATAGCCAGTACCAAAATCATCGAGCGAGAAACTAATGCCGTATTCAGACAAAATCGTCATGGTTGTAATGGCTTCGTCAACGCGCTGAATAACAATGCCCTCTGTAATTTCCATGTCCAGCGAATTAGTAGGGATTTTGTGTTTATTGAGTGTTTGAACAACATCATCCACGAACGCGGTGCGACGGAATTGACGGGGGCTGATGTTTATACTCAAGCGTGCACCCTCACGCCACAAGCCTAGCCCGTGCCAACGCTCCAAGGTTTTACAAGACTCTTCGAGCACCCACTGGCCTACATCAATAATCATCCCCGATGTTTCTAACACGGGAATAAAATCTATGGGGGAAATAGTTCCCTTGGTTGGATGCTCCCAACGCAAAAGCGCTTCGGCTCCAACAATAAGGCCCGACATCACATCAATTTTGGGCTGGTAGTGCAGCTTAAATTGATGCTCATCCAATGCGCGGTGCAAATCGCCTTCCATAACCAGCTGACGGCTAACCTTATCAGCCATAGCTTCATTAAAGAACTCAATAGAATCGCGACCCTTTTCTTTTACTTGATACATAGCGGTATCGGCATAGCGTAATAATTCATGCACAGAATTATTTTTATCAGGATACACCACTACCCCAACGCTACAGGTTACGCGCAATTCCATATTGTCATACATGCACGGCTGCGAAATAACCGTACGAATTTTTTCGCTAATTTCACCCGCACGCAGCGCTGCGGTTTCGATATTTTGGTCAAGAACAGTGAGCACAACAACAAACTCATCACCACTCAAACGGGCAACTAGATCTTCGTCGCGAACGGTATTTTGCAGGCGGGTTGCAACCTCCTGCAAAACGCGGTCACCTACCGGGTGCCCCAAGGAGTCGTTGATATTTTTAAATTGATCGAGGTCGATAAATAATACTGCACCGTAATAACCGTGACGTTCAGCGCGGCGCAACTCATGTTCAAGACGCTCAACAAGCTGCAAACGATTTGGCAACCCGGTTAAAGAATCGTGATGCGCCATAAACTCCATTTTTGCCTGAGCATTTTTTCGATCTGTGATATCCACAGAAACGATAAGCGCAACTTTTTCGTCATAAAATGCCAATGGCATAATATGCGTTTGCAAAAATAATTGGCGACCGGTAGCGGTAATAAAACGCTCTTCAATAACATCCAGCTCTTCATTACCACGAATCACACGATAATCATTTTGTAGCATGGTATCTATGTCGAACACAGAGTTTTTAAGCAGCTGGCGAACATGTAAGTTGCGCATTTGCTCCGGCGTAAAGCCCAGCTCATCAGCCAGAGCTTTATTCGCAAACAGGTAATAACCGGCAATGTTACGCGCACCAATCATCACAGGAAGATTGTCGATTATTTGTCGCAAATGCTCCTCGCTTTTTCGCAGGGCCAATTCAACCGCGCGACGTTTGGCCAACGAGAGCTCAACAATATCTAATAAATGATTTGAGTTAACGATGAGCTGCGCAAGTTCATCGCGACGCTTTGGTGGCAATAGGGTTAAGCGATGAACGCCGGGGTGATCGGGATTAATGTTATTAATTTCACGCGATAATTTAACCAGTGGTTTCGTCAGCATAAAATAGAATACGAAAAACAATAGCAATACCAACACCATGTTTCGCAATACACCAAACATCATATTGGAATAAGCGCGCGCATAGAAAGGGGCGAGCCACTGATCCATATCCACTTTAAAACGAATGCTGCCGGAGTTGCCATCTGCGTAACCGGGAATAGCAAGAACATCGCCATATTCAGCAATAGGTTGGGAAATTTTTTGTGTGAACCAACGTGTAGCTGCAGGGTCGCGCTTTACACTGGCTTGCGAAAGAATGTTGCCTTGTTCATCTGCAATAACAACTTCATAAATGAAACCGTATTTTAATAAACCGTTTACAACCTCGTCCGACAACTCTTCATCTAATGTTGCAACAGACCGTGCAGCAGGCGGTTTGGCTACCGCAATAACCTGGTCAATAAACTTAGCCAGCTCGCGCTGTTGCTCAAAATAATCGAAAGAAGTTTGAATAAAGCTCATCACAAAGCTGAGCACAAAGGCCAAAATAATACCTATTTTGGCCAGTTGGAAAGAAATGCCATGAATAAACGATGGAGTCTTATCTTGCATGGATGGGTGCTTTCCGCTCTCTATTTTGTTTCATGGATGATAGATATGACTCTTAAACTATAGCTATAGCTCACAGCCATAGCACTTTTTGCAGTATAGAGTAATCTGACGATTTGACACCAAGAAACAGGAATTTATCTCACTTGGATTAGCCATGAAATGCACTTGAAAGGGGTGCAAGCCATTAATTAAACAGTCTGCAGCCTAAAGGATCGGTTTGGTTAATTTTCGCTCGAATTGATTAATGTTGTCATGTTCTCGTCGATATAGATGCCATAAAAACATGCACGCTTATTAATCGCAAGCCTCGGAAACACAAAGCTTTTGTTCACTTCACTCGCGTACTAGAATGAGCCCATCTGTATGATCTATTTGCAAAACTGTGCCGTCACCATGATTCGCAGCGCTAATAGAAATATCGCTGAAATTTTTGAGGTTTAACAATGCACGTCCGGTTTTTCTACAGCGCGCTCGCCAAGAGCTTGCTGCTTAGTTGTCTTATCGTCTTAAACAGCCAAGCTGCCACCAAACAGGCTAGCCCTAACCACACCGCCAAATCCGCCAAGCCTTCTGCAAAAAAACCGGCAAGTGCGAGCACATCCAAACAATTTGCCGACGCCCCTGGCTCTGCTGCACGCAAAGCTGAACGGCTCTACTACGTAGAAGCGCAAGCGGCCTTGGACAAAAAGCAATTTGCCCGCTATCGGGAACTACTACCAAAACTGAAAAATTACCCACTGGTCGCCTATTTGGAATATCAAGAACTCGGCGAACGCCTTATGGCACGACCTACCAAAGAAGTTGAGCAATTTTTCAGCCGCTACCCTGACGCCTATGTTTCAGAACGCATGCGCCACCGCTGGCTACGCGCCTTGGCCATTAAAGAGTTATGGTCTGAATACCGCCGTTTCTACGATAGCAATCTTACCGATCCAGAACTGGCCTGCCTGAATTTACGCGCACGTCTTGAGACGGGTGACAAAACAGCACTTAAAGAGGTTGAAGCACTTTGGAATATCGAGAAACCACAATCCAGCGCCTGCGACCCCGTGTTCAAAGAATGGAAAAATGCAGGCTATTTAACGCCTGCATTGCTGTGGAGCCGGCATTTAAAAGCCGTTAAGGCCGATGAAATTGCTTTGGCTGCGAGCTTGGCCCAAGAAATGTCTGCAAGCCAGCAAGCTCATGCCCTGCTGTACGAAAACGTTGCACAAAACCCCCGTTTAATATTGCAACCAGAGTATTTCAAAAGCCAAGCGACTGAAACCCGACTTAGCATTGCCTTAGGATTGGAAAAATACGCGCAAATCGATTCAATGGAAGCCGCCAGCTTGTGGAATAACTATTCCAAACGCAGCGACTTTACAGAAGATGAAAGGCTCAACATTGCCTATACCATAGCGCGCCAACTGTTACGTCAAGACCACGGAAAAGAAGCAGAACACATTGCTGCGGCAACGCCTAACCTTAGCCGTCCCGATTTGATGGAAACCTTGATCCGCGAAGCACTCGTTCAGAAAGATTGGGAAAAAGCCTATCGCTGGGTAGTTCGTTTGCCTGCAGACACCAAGAAAACTGAACGCTGGACCTATTGGCAAGGCCGCATCATGGAACAGCTGAAAATCAAAGAATTAGAAGGCAAGACATCAAAAGATTTCTACACCCAAGTTGCTAATACTCGCAGTTTCTACGGCTTTCTGGCGTCAGATAAACTCGGTATAGACTACAGTTTGCTCGACAAACCCTTAACTATTTCCAAAGAAATTTTGAACAAGGTAGAGAGTAACCCAGGTATTGAGCGAGCGCGCGAGTTCTATTTGTTGGGCAATATAGCCTCAGCCAGTCGTGAATGGACTTACACCACCAATCGCTTCCCTACCACAGAAGAAATGGTTGCGGCTGGCCGTATTGCCGACCGCTGGGGATGGTATCGCCAAGCCATTCAAACCATGCAAGATTCAGATTATTGGGACGAGCTATCGGTACGTTTCCCTATTCCCTTCCCTGAACACGTAAAAGCTGCAACACGTCAAACCTCTATTGATCCGCATTATGTTTATGCCATTACCAAACAGGAAAGCGCATTTAGTGCCGATGCCCGATCACCGGTCGGCGCCATGGGGTTGATGCAACTCATGCCAACAACTGCAAAATCAACGGCTAAAAAAGCAGGGATGGTTTACCGGCCCCAAGATTTACTTTTGGCCGAAAAAAATATCACTCTCGGAAGCCGATACCTAGAGGAGCTACTTAATGCGTTTTCAGGTAACCGAATCTTAGCGACTGCGGCGTACAATGCAGGGCCATCACGTGTAAAACAATGGCTGACAAAAGATGACAACAAGCTGCCCTACGACGTATGGATTGAAACTATTCCATTCAAAGAAACCCGCTTGTATGTGCAAAATGTTCTGTCTTTTTCACTTATTTACGCCTACCGCACTGGCAATAAACAGCCTTTCATTACGCCGCAAGAAGCGGCTCGGGATTTGTAGTCAATCATAAAAAATGCCCCGATTGGGGCATTTTTTATGCAGGATTAATAAGTTGACGCAATCGTTTCTGCACAACTTTAGCCAACTCATCCGGCTGAAATTTCGATAGGAAATCATCACATCCTACCTTCTCCACCATGGCTTTGTTGAAGCTGCCACTCAATGAGGTATGCAGCACAATATACAAGCTCTTTAATGCGGGATCTTTTCTAACTTCCGCCGTTAATCGGTAACCGTCCATTTCTGGCATTTCAGCGTCGGTAATTAGCATGAGGATTTCATCCTCAATATTTCGACCTTCACGCACCCATTGCTGGAGCTGACGCAGCGCCTGCAAACCATCCTGAACGTATTGCACTTCAATACCAAGATTTTGTAAGGTCGCCTGAACCTGTTTGACGGCCGTGGGCGAGTCGTCAGCCATAAGCACTTTAAGTTTGCGTTTACGAGCTTCCGCCGCTAAATCAGCATCGAGCACTTCACCAGAGACTTGGGTGTTGTAAGGAATAATATCTGCCAGCACACGCTCAACATCCAGAATTTCAACCAACTGATCTTCCAATCGGGTAATAGCGGTTAAAAAATGGCTGCGGCCTGTACCTTTCGGTGGTGGAAGAATTAACTCCCAGTTCAAATTTATAATGCGATCCACAGCGCCGATTAAAAATGCCTGCACCGAGCGGTTGTACTCAGCCACAATAAGATTGGCATTTTGAATATCCACCAAAGGTCCATTACCAATAGCAGCACTAAGATCAATAACCGGAACGGTTTGCCCCCTGAGATGCGCCACTCCCTTTACATGCGGGTGGCTGTGGGGGACGGCACGGAGCGTGGGTAGCTTAACGACTTCTTGAACTTTAAAAACGTTAATGGCAAATAACTGGCGCCCGCGCAAACGAAACATCAACAGCTCTAGGCGATTCTCGCCCACAAGCCGGGTTCGCTGATCAATAGAATCTAATAATTTAGACATTCGATGGCCACAGGTTAAATAAATGGATGTTAAAGCTGCTTGGCTATTTCTTGAGAATAGGTATTTTCAAGAGTATAGGCCAATAAATTAATGCCGCTAAAAATATTAAACGCTATATCAATTGCACCCAACATTGTGCGCTCGGCATATCAAGCTACACTTGGACTATAAGAATTTGAAGCCAGAAGCTCACTATGACAGAGTCGCTCCCACTTTTAGCTCGTCAGCCCATTTTCAATACACAAATGAAAGTGGTCGCCTATGAATTATTATGTCGCTCAAGCCATATTAACCAAGCCGATTTCAACAATGGGGACGCCGCCAGCTCACAGGTACTTCTCAATGCTTTTACAGAATTGTCTATCCACAATGTCGTAGGGAAACATCTGGCCTTCATCAACTTTACACGCAACCTCCTACAAACGCCGCCACCATTTGACCGTAAACAATTGGTTGTTGAAGTTGTAGAAGGACAAAACGTAGATGCAAGCATGTTGCACGCATTAAAAGTACTGCGGGAAAACAATTACACCATCGCATTAGACGATTTTATTTTGACGGCGGAAACCGAACACCTGATCCCCTATGCAGATATTATCAAACTGGATGTTCTGCAATTGAATACAAAAGAACTTACCGACCATATCAACCGATTGAAACAATTCGATATTAAATTGTTGGCCGAAAAAGTTGAAACCTATGAAATGCTAGAATTTTGCAAATCAATGGGTTTCGACCTATTCCAAGGCTATTTTTTGGCACGCCCGCAGATTATTACCGGGCGAAAAATGTCAGATAACAAACAATCCGTTTTACAACTTTTATCTGCACTACAAGATCCCGACGTCCCAGTCGAAAAAATTGAACGAATGATAGCGCGCGATACAGTTTTAAGTTTTAAATTACTGCGCTTGGTAAATTCTGCTGCGTTCGGTTTAGCGCGCAAAATAGATTCACTTAAACAAGCCATTATGTTGCTTGGGCTCAACAAAATTAAAAACTGGGTGAACATTCTCGCCATGTCTAACTTGGGCGACAAACCCCACGAATTAAGTGTTGCCGCTCTTACGCGTGCGCGCATGTGTGAGTTAATTGCAAATCAACTCAACGGAAAATCAAATGCTGATGGTTACTTCACCGTAGGTTTGCTGTCGACGCTTGATGCGTTTATGGATTTACCCATGGCAAATTTGCTTGAAAGCATTTCGCTCAGCAAACACATCAACGACGCCATACTCAACCAGCTTGGTAGCGAAGGTAAAGTCTTGGAAATTACCACACATTACGAAAAAGGTGAGTGGGATAAAATTGATTGGAGTTATCTGAATCAGAATGGAATTTCCGCGGATCAACTTGCGCAGATTTATGTAGACACTTTGGAGTGGGTAGATAAAACGATCAACGATTTGGGCATTACCGACAAAAAATAATTCTTAAGACAAGCTAGCAAAAAACATATCGACCTGCTCTGCATTAAAAGGCCAATTTAATTCTACGGATGAGTTAGATGTAGCTAAAACAGGAATACGAATTCCATATTGATCGACAAGTTTGTCATCCTCAGCAATATCAATTTCTATCAACCTGAACTGATGCTGCTGAAGCAAAGGCCATAAAACATCTTTGGCCTTATCACACAAATGACACCCTAGGGTGGTGTACAAATAAACCTTCACGGCGTTGAATTAATGCTTGTAAAGCAACGCTGCAATAACGGCAAGAGCCACCACTACCAGCACAATCCAACCGCGGTTACTTTTTTCTACTTCTACCTGCTTCTCTTTCTTATTAAACTTATGCTGGGTTGCAAGCTTGTCCTGCTGAGCCGAGGATTTGGCAGGCGTTGGGCGAGTCGCTGGTGTTGATTGGACGGGAATCGAGCGAACAGTGGTTTTCGCCATTTCATCTGCTGGCCCCATCACTCCAAAGGTTAAGGCATCGAAACGCAACTCATCACCCCGCTTTACACGCGCCTCCATAACCTGCTTACCATTTAGAAAAGTGCCGTTAGCAGACCCCAAATCTTTTACAAACAAAGCACCGTCAATGATCTGCAGCTGGGCATGGCGACGCGATAAATGCGCAGCAGCCAAACTAATATCGCAATCTGCTGAACGACCTATAACCGTAGTATCTTTCAAAGGAAAGACGCGGTTAGCCAAGGCCGTATGATTAGCTTTAAGTGCCCACCCTGTGGTATGGACAGACCGCATTTGTGTTGCGTTTGCCGCTTCCGACGAGGTGACTTTGGATTCACGCTTGGGATCTATAACCACCAACTCAATGGTGCCGAGGGTGATTTCGTCATCAACCTTAAGGGTACAAGCACCTATAACATCAACGGTATTAACACGAACAGGTTTGAGAGGTTGCAGATTTTTTAGAGTCAGAGTTTCGTGGGTTACATGGACTTCAAAATGCTTATCAGCTACATAAGGGTCATCCACGACAAGATCGTTGGTTGCTGAACGTCCTACGGTGATCATGGGCTCCACCAACCACACCGAATTGTACTTATTATTTTTATAACGAATTTTTAGCATAGTTTTAAACAACCTAAAACAAAATTTGTAGGCTGGATAATGCTATAGGCTTTGCCCCTTTTCAAGCTCCGACCTCCCGGTTTTATGACTAGCTTGCAAGGAAGTACAATTTTACGAGCACTTTTATAACTTTTTTACAGGTAATTCTCGGCAAAAGCTACTTTTAAGGTAAAAACAGCTTAAAGCAACCACCACCTAAGGAGCTCTCGTTATCTAAACGGATAAACCCTCTTTGGGATTTATTTTGATGCATCAGCGCCACCTTATTAGCAAACATAAGCCCCAAGTGTGGCCGACCGCCCGCAAAAGTTGCTTTAGCCTCACAAAAGGTCGAGGCGTTTAGCATATGCTCAGGGTAGCCGGGCCCATCATCCTCAATGCTAATGCACAGGCCATCTGACGTTTGCGCCGCAGACAACTTAAGCTTACTTTTGGAGTAACGTGCACAGTTGACCAGAATATTGTTCACCACACCACCGACTAAATCGCTGTCAAAATAACCTGATAAAGACTCATCGCAATCCAACTCCAATTCAATTGACCGAGTCTGTAACAAAGTATGATTTCGTGCGACCTGCTCACTTATTACATCCAGCACTTGGCATTCTTCAATGTAGGCATGCACCTTGTCATGATCCAAGCGGTAGAGCGATAGCAACTGAATAAGCTCACTGTTGATACGCGCGGCTTCGTACTCCAAAACTGCATAAGACTTGGCGTGAACATCATCCTGAGGGGGATATTTGGCCATTACATCCGCCAAGGTATTCAATAACATACCCAGAGAATTTTTCATGTCGTGTACGCTGGAAGCTAACACAGATGAAAAATCCATTATCTCCGATTTTTGGTTCATAACTTTTCCACCAAAGTTAATATTATATTTTAAATCTTACAGATTAATGGCGCTGGGCGGATGCAAGACCGCGTATCGCATCGTCCAATTGCCGGAAGCGTCTATATTGAGCGTGTTTATCGGGAATAATGTTACGAATGTAATCCAACGTTTGCTGCATGTTAATAATTATCTGTTCACTATCCGATGTTTGCTTCGCCTGCCCCATTAAGGCCTGAACCAAATTTAAACGCAAACCTATATGTTGCGGAAAATCTTGCAAAGCGCTGGCAAAACAATCTACAGCGCGATTGAAATCGGCTGCTTCGTAGAAGGCAATACCGTCTTTATTAATTCGCGCAACCAAGGCTTTATTTTTTGCACTGCATGGCTCATCCAGTAGGCAATCGATTTTTTGGAGCTGCTCTTCATCGTCAGCATATTCATCCAGCAGCTCTGCAATAATTTTTGCGCTCTCTTCCTCTTTGCCCAACTCGCGCAAGGCTCTGACTAGTTCGATACGCAACTCTAAGTTCACTGTATCGTCTGAATCCATCGATTTTTTTGCATTGACCAAGCAATCCGTTGCGCGCTTATCTTCACCAGCCGCAGAAAACAATTGCGACTCCAATAGCTCTGCTGCAATTTTATTGCTATTGGTTTTACCGAATCGAACAGGAATTTCAGCGGCCACTTTAAGAGCATCACGTAAGAATGGGCTTGCCAGATTTTTATCTAACCCGGAAAGCCGAATAGAAGCATGAACAAAACTCTTATGAAATTTAATATCATCATGAACAGAGTTTTCGCCCAGCTTAACCGCTTTGCGGTAAGCATTGGCCGCTGCGAGTAAATCGTTATTTTTAAAACTAACGTCGCCTAATAATTGTTGGCGCAATATCGATAAAGGCGAGACATATACCGCTTGCTGTAAAACCTTTTGCTGATTTTGATAATCACCACGTGCTGATAGTAGATCAGCGTTCATATCATAGGCTTTTAAACACAAAGAATTGAACTGGATAACCTCTTCAAGCCATTGTTGAGCGCTAAGTGAATCACCTTGCAGCTTTTTCACTTGTGCCATTCCTAACATAGCCCAGTCCAGCTGGCGAACCTCTAAAATATCACGATATAGAGTTTCGGCTTTTTCATATTCGCCCAGCTCCAACAAGGTTCGCCCCAATATTTTTTGGCAAGCCCCCGCATAGCGACGCGTGGAATTCAACTCCTTTTCACATAGCTCCACCACAGATTGCAGCTGCTTATCTTTCAAGGCTCTGTAAATGGGCGTAAGAGCGATGCGCTGTTTAAACAGACGATCCAATCGCTGCCCCAAAATTTGACCGGTGATGGGTTTGGTGAGATAAGCATCTGGCTCGTAATCATAAGCAGCCATTATGATGCTCTTATTCGACTCTGCAGATACCAGTAAAAACAAACTGTCGCTATTAAGGTTAGGCTTGTGTCGCAAAACCTCTAAAACTTGCTGGCCCGTTTTGCCTTTACCTAAATTTTGGTCGCACAGAATAAGGTCATAGGTCTTTGAATTGCAGTAACGCAATGCTTCGCTCCCAGACGGCACAGAATCAACGGTTCCAATACCGAACTCTTGCAACATCTTGGAAAGCGTAATACGAAAGCTCTCAAAATCATCCACGACTAAAGCTTGCATTTTTGCGTAGGGGTTTTCAGACATAGCCTCGCTCACTTACACCATTGCCCGCTGCCATGACAAGCTGACTATTTTGAATAAAACCAGAGAATAGCCTAAGTCTAGCCGCTTTTGACTATTTCTCTATTTGGCTGGGGTTTGGGATGAAGGAAACATCTAAAGCGAAGAAACTGACGACACATCAGCCGTTGGCAGCATTCGGCGGCGGGATTCAAAAATACGGTTGCCGCCCAATTTCTTGGCATTGTGTTTTGCATCTGCCAACAAAAGCGACACCTGATGATGTGTTGTGCAAGATTTTGCATCTGGTGATACACAACCAATAGCTAGCGTTAAAGCTCCAAATCGTTGACGGTTTCCGTGGCGGTCTAAACTCCAATAATCTTTATGAGTTTGAGGCAAGAGCGTTTCATAAGCTTGAGTAAAATCAACAAAAACCGATTCGCATTTTTCTCGCCAATCATCACTGCGAAAGCAAACAATAAAATCATCGCCACCAACATGGCCAACAAAATCTTTCGTAGGATCAACTCGATCACATAAAATTTTGCTCAACTGCAGAATAATTTCATCACCGAACCCGTAACCAAAGGAATCATTGAACGGTTTAAAATGATTTATGTCCACATAAGCCACTACAAAGCTTTCACCCTTGTGCAATAAGTGGTCGATCCACTCGTACAAGGGCACATTGCCGGGCAGCTGCGTTAAAGGATTACTGTGTTTGGCTGCGCGCAACTTTTCCTCTGTGATGCAGCGCAACAGATGGCGAATTTTTCCAACACCTGCGTACTTGCCTGCGTCACTCACAATAAAATCTACGCTCAGATTTTGATGTGGATCCTCTGTGATTAACTGACCGACTTTTTTAAGTTCACAGTTTGAGTCGATAATTAACGACATGGGGCTGATAAATTCAGCGATGGTTTTCTTTGCAAACAAATCGTGTGCAAAAGGCTGGGAAAAAATATTCAGTAGCTCTGCCCTGCTCACCATCCCCAGCGGTTTTCCCCCGTCCACCACGGGAATACACCACAGGCGAACATCCGACCGGAACATTTTTACCACGGCTTCTGCATTAAGGCTGGGCGAAATTACATCAACTTTAACGACAATTTCACCCACCCTGTGCAAGAAAAAATCTTGATAGGGAAAGTGATGTTGGCGAGCAGCTAAATTAATGTGTGCAGGAAATTCGAGGATGGGATCTGTCGCAGGCTTAGCCAAAAAATACCCCTGAACATATTCAATGCCCATAGCAATTAAGGTATTCAATTCCGCCTCGGTTTCGATTCCCTCTGCAATGACTTTATTTCCCATACGATTGGCAATATCCAACATGGCCCGCACGAATTCTCGTTTCACCGGGTCTTTGTCGATTCCGCTAATAAAATGTCGATCAATTTTTACATAATCGGGACAAAGCTCACTCCACACTCGCAAACCCGCGTAACCGGCGCCCAAATCGTCCAAAGCGACAGCAAAGCCCTGCCGCTGGAAGTGCTCAGAGGCAGTACGCAGTAGATCAAATTGATCCAAGGGCTGGCTTTCGGTCAATTCAAACACCACGCGCTCCGGGCTAAGCCCAACCCGCTGCAAAATTTCGCGCGTAACGCCATCGCGGTATTGGCTATCTGTAAAACTCAAGGGAGTCATGTTTAAGAACAATTTGCCGCTTAAATTCAAAGCCACAAACTTTTCGCACGAACCGGCACGGCAGGCGAACTCCAGAGTAGCCAACTGTTTGGTACGGCGAGCGACAGAAAAAAGCTGATCTGGCGTATGCAAAGGGCTATTTTCCGGCCCCCTGATAAGCGCTTCATAACCGAGGATACGGCAAGTATCCAACCCGATAATGGGCTGAAAAACCGGCGTAAGCAAACGATGCTCAATAATTCGCTGCAATTCCGCTTGCATTTGTAACTCCGAATAAACAACTGCCGTTTGCGAGATGTTAAGGGGGAGATTTTTCATGCTGCACATAATCTACCGTCAATATGACAGTGCCATTACGAAGGCTATCGGCCAGGGATTTTCTGAGATTTGTTCCCAGCCCCATGCAACAGGTACAATGCGCAACCATTTTTTTGACGCCTTAGCCATGTCCAGCCACGACAATCTTTACGCCAACCCCCTCACCCACGTGAATGCGTTTGCCTTTGACGAGGGTGTGGTTAATGTATTCCCGGACATGATTAAACGTTCAGTCCCAGGCTACGCTACTATCATCAACATGATTGGGAACTTGGCCGAGCGCTACGCGCAGGCCGACAGTTTCTGTTATGACTTGGGTTGCTCGCTGGGAGCAGCTACCCTGGCCATGCGCCACAGAATTCAAGCGGCGAATTGCAGCATCATAGGCGTGGATAATTCGGCTGCAATGATTAAACGTTGCGAACAAGTGATTGCGGCAGATAGCGCAGAAATTGAGGTCGCACTCCATTGTGCAGACCTGTGCGAATTCCCGATCAGTAACGCCTCCGTTGCTGTTCTCAACTTTACCCTTCAATTCATTGAATTAGAAAAACGCACCGAAATTTTGCGTAGCATTTATCAGGGGCTAAAGCCCAATGGCGTACTTATTCTCTCTGAAAAACTTGCCTTTGATGATGAACAACACCAAGCCTTGATGATTGAGTTGCATCACAACTTCAAACGCGCTAACGGTTACAGCGATTTAGAAATCGCCCAAAAACGTACTGCTATTGAAAACGTACTGATTCCTGAGACTCTCGCCACCCATCGCCAACGCTTGAAAGACGCGGGCTTTGCGAGTGTGGACGTTTGGTTCCAATGTTTTAACTTCGCCTCCATAATTGCCATCAAATGATCGAATACAATCAACTGCTCGCCTACCTGCCAGAAAGCCCTCTTGCTTGCTGGTCAAATACACTTCCGCAACAAATTGCCGATGGTCTTTGCGAAAAGCGCTATGGGGATTTACCAACGTGGAAATCTGCGCTTGAGCGGCTGCCGCAAATCAAGAGTAGCCACAACAACTTTAGAGACAAAGTTGAAATTGGCGGGGGTAGTGACTGCGACGAACCAATAAGAGCGGAGCTTCAATCTGTTCTTGAAACTCTCATTCCATGGCGAAAAGGCCCTTATTGGTTACATGGAATTCATTTGGATACAGAGTGGCGGTCAGATTGGAAATGGGATCGCGTGCTTCCACATCTTGCGCCGTTAAAGGACAGATTGATTCTGGATGTCGGCTGCGGCAACGGTTACCACTGTTGGCGCATGTTGGGTGAAGGAGCGCAACGCGTGCTAGGTATAGATCCGTCACCACGTTTTATTGTGCAATTTCACATGGTTAAACAGTTGGCGGGACAAGATTACCCCATAGATGTTTTACCAGTAGGAATAGAAGATCTTCCACCCAAGCTGCAAGCCTTTGATACAGTTTTTTCAATGGGTGTTTTTTATCACCGCAAATCGCCTATGGATCACTTGCGCGAGCTTAAAGAAGCACTGCGACCCGGTGGGCAATTGGTACTTGAAACCTTAGTAATTGAAGGTGAAATGGGTGATGTGCTGGTACCAGAGGGCCGCTATGCGATGATGAACAACGTTTGGTTCTTACCTAGCTGCGAAACCATGCTGAGTTGGCTGCGCAAAATGGGGTTTAGTAATCCACGTGTTGTGGATGTTTGCGCTACGTCTACCGAAGAACAGCGCTCAACCCACTGGATGAAATTCCATTCACTCCCTGAATTCCTTGATCCCAATAACCCAACACTCACCGCCGAGGGACACCCCGCCCCCATTCGCGCGGTCTTTGTAGCAGAAGCTTAAAGACATTCCCTAACTCATTAACTACCTAACTCTAAGCAACAATCCTTGGCAATTGCCTTGATAGGCAGCATTCTCAAGCTGTTTCAGCTCCCTATCCGTTAATTTGCCTGGGCTGGAAATGACCGTATGGCTATTGCCTGCAGCCAAGGCCTCCCATGTAATCCACAAGCGGCTCGCTTCGTCACTGCAATGAATAAGGCGTACGTAGCGAGTATCTACGCCAAAAGACTCCAAAAACTCGCGCGATAAATGTTGCGGTGCAATCCAAGTCACCCAACGGTTAACACAGCTTTGCGTCAAAAAAGCAATCATAGGCATGATTAACGCTGCTTGCTCCGGAGACGAGTTTGCAATAACAAGCTCGGTAATTCCACAGCTAGGTGCAGCTGCTTGGTCTAAATGGCGAACTCTATTCACGGCGAATGACTCCTACGCTTAAACCTTCGATAGTAAATTCCTGATCGGCGAGATCCACATGAATCACATCAAAATCCGGGTTCTCTGGCCACAATTCAACTTGAGAGCGGTTACCCATACGCTTGTAACGTTTTACCGTCACCTCCTCGCCAATACGGGCGACCACAATCTGGCCACTACGAACTTGGGTCGTGCGGTGAACGGCTAATAAGTCACCATCCAAAATGCCGGCATCTTTCATACTCATACCGTTTACACGCAGCAAATAATCAGCTGACGGAGAGAAGAAGTTTGGCGGGATGTTGCAGTAATCTTCAATGTGCTCTTGCGCGAGAATTGGGTTACCGGCGGCAACGCGGCCAACAATAGGAACACCATCATTCGCGGTTTCAGGCAGGCGAATACCGCGGGATGCCCCAGGCACGATTTCAATCGCACCTTTTTTCGCTAGGGCCTTGATGTGCTCTTCAGCCGCATTGGGCGATTTGTAACCGAGAATGCGGGCAATCTCAGCGCGCGTGGGTGGGTAGCCGGTTTCATCGGCGTAACTTTTAATAAGCTGTAAAACTTGTTCCTGACGCGCTGTTAGATTGTACATAACCACCCCTGCTGATCTGTTTGTTTATACAGTAATTGGGATTATATACAGTATTACTTCCAGTGCAACAAGTTTTTTTGCGACAAATGCTCGGTTCGTTTTGGGCTAATCATCCAGTACCTGTGGCGCTTCATTCAAACCGAACTCTATACCGAGTTGGATGCACCAGCGATTAAGTCTATCTGCAGTCAGGTGTTCCTGATGATCCTCATCCAAAGCTAGGCCAACAAACAAGCCTGTTCCCGGGATTTCCGCTTTAGACGACGTAAATTCGTAGCCTTCGGTAGACCAATAACCGACGATACAGGGCTGAGCTTTTATCACCACATCGTGCAGCATGCCCATGGCGTCCAAGAAATAGTCGCTGTAGCCGTACTGGTCACCCAATCCAAATATAGCGATGGTTTTGCCGGAAAAATCAATCTCCGCAATATCATTCCAAAAATCATCCCAGTCAGATTGGATTTGGCCAAAATCCCACGTTGGTATACCCAAAATAATTTTATCGTAAGAGACAAAATCCAGCTGGGTCGCGTCGGCAATATCGTGAACATCGACTACTTGCTCGCCAAATCGCGCTTGAATCCTGTAAGCGATACGCTCGCTATTACCCTCATCGCTACCAAAAAAAAGCCCTATGCTACCCACACATACCTCATATCAACTGATAAGAAACGCAATTTTCCTCACCGTCACTTTTATACGCAAGCAATCTTGTGTATACATGCGCCAGCTAGTGAAAAGTCCTGCTTTTTTGCCCATTGTTAATGAATTAATTCATTTCTGAATTTGTTAAGAAGGGTTAAACAGCTACAATTTCAATGACACTCAATAGTGCCTATTGCACACTTGCAGCATAACTTTTCCAATAAGTGATCTTATACATGAATAAACTTCTGCTCATTGATGACGACAAAGAGCTCAGCCAACTGCTGAGTGAATATCTCACAACTGAAGGATTCGACGTCGTTGCCGCTTATGATGGAGAAACTGGCATTCAACTCGCAACGCAAGATCAATTTGCGGCTATTGTACTGGATGTGATGCTGCCGATTTATAACGGTTTTGAAGTGCTGAAAATTTTGCGCAAGACGCATCAAACACCAGTACTCATGTTAACCGCCAAGGGCGATACGATTGATCGGGTTATTGGGTTGGAAATAGGCGCAGATGATTACTTGCCCAAGCCCTGCGACCCTCGTGAACTCGTAGCTCGTATTCGCGCCATTTTACGCCGAGCGCACACTAATGAGCCCGCACCCGCTAAGCTGGAAAAAATTGCATCTGGGCCGCTCGTATTACATTTGGGAAGCCGCCACGTTACCTGGAATAGCAGTGAAATTGTTTTAACGGGTACGGAGTTCAGTGTCTTGGAAATATTAGTAAGACAAGCGGGCCAAGTGATTAGCAAAGATGATATGACCGAACAAGCGCTCAATCGCAAACTCACACCTTACGACCGCAGCATTGACGTACATGTCAGCAATATTCGCAAAAAATTAACAGCGGCGGGAGCCAACAAAGAACTCATCATTAATGTGCGTGGCGCTGGCTACATGCTTACATTGCATGAAGAAAAATAGCCTGACATGACGCGGTTATACCTAAAAATATTTTTGACCTTTTGGTTGATAACCGCTTTTATCATTGTAGGCACCACCGTAGTGGTGCATTGGTTTGATGTAACACCCGATGGCAATTTACAAAACGCTCATTTAAAACATGATGAAGAACCCGCCAAACGTCTATTGTTCCAAATGGCGGGCAGTATTATTAACCGCAGCATGAGCGACATCCGCAAAGATATACGCGCCCTGCCAGCTTGGTCTTCTCCTTTTATCTTTGCACTCGACAACAATAATCAAGATCTTTTAAATCGCATGCTGCCGCCCGGAGTGCTCATGATTGGTGAGCAACTCAATGCGAAGCATCCTTACGAAAAAATTCAGGATAGGAATCGCAAACTCTTTGGTCGTTACATTACGTTGAACGATGGCGAGGTTGTGAAACTTATTACGATTGCCGATGGGCTAGACGAAGGTGCCGACCGTGACATTATTTGGGAACTATTCATTAATAATATTTGGCCGCTGCTCTTAGTATCCACACTTGTTAGCGGTAGTGCCTGCTTTTTACTCGCACGTCATTTCACCTCAAGTATCAAGCGTTTACAGGAAACCATTCAGAAAGTTGCACGCGGCGATTTAAGTGCACGCGTTAGCAAACATTTCAGCGGTAGAAAAGATGAAATTGCGGCGCTGGGAAGAGATTTTGACCAAATGACGGCACGGCTCGAAAAAGCCATGCTTGAACAAAAACGTCTCATTAAAGATGTATCGCACGAGTTGCGTACCCCGCTCGCTCGCTTGCAATTTGCACTCGCGCTAGCGCAACAGAGAAGCCAAGGTGTGGTTGATGGCGAGCTCGAACGCATCAAACAAGCAGCCGATTATTTAGGTAACATCATTACTGAAATTCTCTCGCTCCCGGTTCACGATCAGCAAGGTTGGCAGCTGGACGACACACTGGATTTAGTCTCACTACTGCAGAGTATTATTAACGACTACGAGCAGATGGCGAGTGAGAAATCGATTAGTGTTCATTTCGTATGCCAGCGCGATGAAGCTTTGGTGGCAACCTACGGAAATATGTTAGTGGGGGTATTCGAAAATATCTTACGCAACGCCATTCACTATACCCCTGCAGGGGGGCAAATCGAGATCGGACTATCCTACCAATTTTATGAAAATATCTTTTCTATCGTCATCGCGGATTCGGGTACCGGTGTGCCCGATGAACTTTTAAGCGATATCTTCCAGCCGTTCTTCCGTACAGACTCTGCACGAGATCGTGAGAGCGGCGGTCACGGCTTAGGACTTGCGATTGCTCACCGCAGCGTAACCTTGCATTACGGAAAAATTTGGGCAGAAAATAAACCAACAGGTGGTTTAAAAATAACAGTGGAAATTCCAGCGCTTACGGAAGAGCTTTAGTGTTCCATCTAGCTAATCATCAGACGTAATTAATTCGTAAATTCCCGGTGCATTTCGCCAACCACCTTCGTAATCCATTCCATATCCGAACACATAAGCATCCGGCACTCTCAAGGCGATGTAATCTGCAGAAATCGCAGGCGTAAAACCAGCAATTTGTTTCTGACACAGCACTGCGATTTTTACATCTTTAGCACCTAATTCGTAACATTTATTTGCGATGGCTTTTAGTGTGACGCCGCGATCCAAAATATCGTCCATTATCAGCACACTCCTACCCTTCAGTTCCACATGGGGTTCATGCAACCACAACAATTCACCCGTGCTCAGATTCTCTTGGTAACGAGTTGCGTGCACATAATCCAGCTCCAAATAAAAAGGCAACCGTGGCACAACATAACCCATCATAGGCAATGCACCACGCATAACGCCAAGTACTACTGGGTGTTCTTCAGAGAGATCTGCAGCTAATTTCTTAATAACTACATCCAGCGCTTGCTCAACTTGCTGAAGGTTAAATAGGCAATTTGCGTTTGCACCAACTTGGTCTAGAGAACTAAAAAATTTCATGAAAGACTCACCGCACGTTTTGCCAAATAGGCATCGTAATCTGGCACAGCTCTTAGTGAAGGAGAACTAAATAAAGGAGAGGCGATTAAAAAATCTGCTGAAATATGATTGCACGCAATAGGAATATTCCAAACTGCTGCAATACGCAGCAAGGCTTTTACATCAGGATCGTGCGGCATGGGTTCAAATGGGTCCCAAAAGAAAATAAGCACATCTACATGGCCATCGGTTATTAAAGCACCTACTTGTTGATCGCCACCCAAAGGACCGCTGATCAATTTTTTAATAGGTAAACCTGTTGACTCTTCGATAATCATCCCCGTTGTGCCGGTCGCGTAGAGCCCATGATTTAATAACTCCGACTTGTGCTCTTTGCACCACGCAACCATATCGTGCTTTTTATTGTCGTGAGCAATGAGTGCGATATTTTTTTTTGCACCAAGAGTTACTTGCTTAAATTCCATTGTTATCACCAAATGTATGCAGAAATAAAAAAGGCCTTGGCTAGAGTATAGACAAGGCCTTTATTCATGAACAGATTTAGCTTAGTTGCTCAACTCCAACAACAACTTGTTCAAACGTTGAACATAAGCTGCCGGATCCTGCAGTTGCGCACCTTCCGCTAAATTCGCCTGATCAAAAAGAATATGCGCTAAATCGCCAAAACGCTCTTCATTCGCTTCTTGTTCAAGTTTTTTAACGAGCGGATGTTCTGGATTCAATTCAAAAATAGGTTTTGAATCAGGGAGTTTTTGGCCGGCTTGCTCAAGAATGCGACGCATTTGCGCGCCCATGTCATGTTCAGCCACCACTACGCATGCCGGAGAATCGGTTAAACGATCCGTAATGCGTACTTCTGCAACCTCTTCAGTCAGTGCCGTCTTTACTCGCTCAAGCAGAGGCTTCAACTGCTCTGCCACTTTCTCTTTAGCTTGCTTTTCCTCTTCGGTGTCCAGCTTGCCGAGATCAAGCTCGCCCTTGCCTACGTCCTGCAGAGATTTTCCGTCAAACTCAGACAAGTGGCTCATCAACCATTCATCTACACGGTCAGTTAATAACAATACTTCAATACCCTTCTTACGGAAAACTTCCAAGTGAGGGCTATTCTTGGCAGTGTTGAAGTTTTCAGCTGCAATGTAGTAGATCTTTTCCTGACCTTCTTTCATTCGGGCAACGTAGTCTTCAAGCGATTGATTTTGTTCTGTCTCGCCGGTATGGGTTGTAGCAAAGCGCAAAAGCTTGGCAATTTTCTCACGGTTCGCAAAATCTTCTGCTGGCCCTTCTTTCAACACTTGACCAAACTCTTTCCAAAATTTGCTGTAGTTTTCGGGCTCACTTTTCGCCATTTTGGATAACATATCCAAAACACGTTTTGTTAAAGCGCCACGCATAGTGTCGATGTTAGGGTCTTTTTGCAAAATTTCACGGGAAACGTTCAACGACAAATCGTTTGAATCCACCACACCTTTTATAAAACGCAGATACAGAGGTAAAAATTGTTCCGCATCATCCATAATAAAAGTGCGCTGAACATAGAGTTTCACACCACGCGAAGCATCGCGGTTGTATAGATCAAATGGTGCACGGCTGGGAACATAGAGCAAACTGGTGTAATCCAGATTACCTTCAACGCGGTTGTGGCTCCACGTGAGGGGTTCTGCGTAATCGTGGCTTACATGCTTATAAAACTCTTTATATTCTTCATCTGTTACATCGCTACGAGAACGTGTCCAGAGGGCCGTGGCCGTATTGATAACTTCGTCTTCCGCAGCTTTTGCTGCATCATCATCAACCGCAACCGGCTTTTGCATTACCACCGGAATAGCTATGTGATCTGAATACTTTTTAATGATCGTGCGCAGGCGCCAGTTATCCGCAAATTCCAGTGCATCATCTTTCAAATGCAGCTCGACTGTCATACCACGTTGTGCTTTTTCAACGGTTTCAACACTAAATTCCGCATCGCCAGAACACTCCCAACGAACACCTTCACTCGCTGCTAAACCGGCGCGACGAGTGGTTACTACAACTTTATCGGCAACAATAAATGCTGAATAAAAACCAACCCCAAATTGACCAATTAGTTGCGCATCTTTCTTTTGGTCGCCGCTCAGCTTTTGCATAAAGCTCGCAGTACCTGACTTGGCGATGGTGCCAAGGTTTTCGATCACCTCATCGCGTGACATACCAATACCGTTGTCGCTGATGGTGATTGTCTTTGCATCTTTGTCAAAACTTACACGGATTTTTAAATCTGCATCACCTTCATATAAGTCACCATTCGATACCGCTTCAAAGCGCAATTTATCTGCAGCATCTGAAGCATTTGATACCAATTCACGAAGGAATATTTCGCGATTGGAATATAACGAGTGAATCATCAAATGCAATAATTGTTTTGCTTCCGTCTGAAAGCCGCGCGTTTCTCTACGAGCTTCTATAGTCATTATGTAACTCCTGATAATTGCAAAATACCAATATAGGGCTTCGGGCAAAGAACAGCCAAAAACCGATGAAGACAAAATGGGGGAGTACTATGAAAAATCAAGGGGAGGCACCGCAAAAATGCACCAATTGCTTGATCAATTTACGGGCGGTAGAGACAAAAAAGCCCGCATTAAGCGGGCTTTTAGGGAATTTGGTAGGACTAAGCAGACTCGAACTGCTGACCCCCACCATGTCAAGGTGGTGCTCTAACCAACTGAGCTATAGTCCTATACGTGCGGCGCGCACTTTACCAGTTGCATCTATGCCAATCAAGCAGGGATAATCAATTTTATACGAATCACGCTTGAGGTTGCAGGCCCGCATGAAAATTGCCGTGACAGGTGCTACTGGTTTTATAGGGCAAGCACTTTGCCCATATTTGGAAAGCCATTTACAAGCGCAGATCATCAAATTGACTCGTGGCCCAAATCAATCCGAGGGCCAAACCCTAGACCTAACAACTAACGACCAAGCCCTCCTCGCAAGCTTAACGGGAGTTGATTGCCTAATCCATCTTGCCGCTCGAGCGCATACTCGCAATTCGAGCGAAGCGGATTTCAAACGCGACAACGTCGAGCTAACGACCCGAATTGCCAATCTTTGTAGAACTGCAAAAATTCCGCGCGTGATTTATGTCAGCAGTATAAAGGTGAACGGCAACTCAACCAGCGGAAGAACTCCGTATACGGCTGACGAATTGCCGCAGCCAGAAGACAACTACGGGCAATCAAAACTCGATTGTGAAATAGTGTTAAAACAATACTTTTCGAGTGACGACACACAGTTGACTATTATTCGCCCACCACTGGTCTATGGAGATAATAACAAGGGGAATTTGCAAACACTTGAAACACTTATCGCCAAGAACATTCCTTTACCCTTTGGAAACATTAATAACCGTCGTGATTTAATTTCCTTACACAATTTGTGCGACCTCATTACCCTTTGTGTAACCCACCCAAAGGCAGCTAATGACATTTTTTTAGCAAGTGACAATGTAACTCGCAATACACGAGAAATAGTTCAGTTACTTGCAACCAAATTAAATATCCCGACTCGATTTTTTAGTGTTCCTAAATGGGTGTTTGGCATTTTAAGCTTCCTCTTCCCACAGGCAATCGAAAGCTTAACGGGGGATTTACAAGTCGATATCAAAAAAACAAAATCTCTTTTGGGTTGGAACCCAGATTCATTATGAGTTTATTCATCTTTTTATTTTTTCTGCTTTGTGCCTTGGGATATGTATTTACCAAGGGGCTAATTCTATATGCACACAAAAAGCAGTTATTGGACGTAGCCAACCATCGTAGTTCACACGTTAATGCAACCCCCCGAATTGGCGGATTAAGTTTTGTTGTACTTATTAGTGTTTTAGGTTGTACCTACGCGCTATTACATGAAATGAGTAACCTTATATTGTTCACAATTGTTCCCACAATGTTAGTCGCCTTAACTGGCTTAGTCGACGACATAAAAGGAATTAGTCGAACCAAGCGCTTTGCAATATATTTTATCTGCGCACTTATTGCTTTGGGTAATCTCTCAGCACATGGCAGTAACAGCTATTGGGAAATAGTCTTAACAGGATTTTTCTTAGCATTAGGGCTTTCATGGTTAATTAATCTTTTCAACTTTATGGATGGAATAGATGGGATTGCCGCTAGCGAAAGTATTTTTGTTTTATCAGGGCTTGCGCTCCTCACTTATTGTCAGGGTTTTACGAGCTTCAGTTATTTTTTGATTTTATGCACTGCACCGATAACCGGTTTCCTTATACTTAACTGGCAACCGGCGAAAATTTTTATGGGTGACATTGGAAGTACGTTTTTAGGTTGCGTTATTGGTTGTATATGCCTTTATGCCATCAATTTAAATGCCGTCACCCTTTATTCAGTCATTATTTTACTAGGCCTTTTTATTGTTGACGCTAGCTGGACTCTCGCTTACCGGATTGCCACAGGTCAAAAATGGTATCTCGCACATCGCAGCCATAATTACCAAATTTTGTCGCGCAAATACAATTCTCATCAACAGGTCAGCTTACTTTATTCAGCCATCAACCTGTTTTGGCTCCTTCCCTTGGCCATAGCTGCAAATTATTGGCGAGAGTACGCATTACTCATTACTACAATTTCCGTGTTACCTTTGATTTGGCTGTGTTTTATAATGGGCGCCGGAAAAATTGAAAAAAACTAAAGCCACCTGGAATCTTCATCAAACAGGTTTCGAGGCAACTCTATGAACAGCTTACTTGCTAAATTTCTGGATGCTCCGCGCCCAATAAAGCGCGCGATTAGTGTCGCCTACGATGTGACCGCCATTTCAGCTGCTTTTTATCTCGCATACGTTTTACGCTTAAGCCAATTAGAATTCCACTTTAGCTCAAACGAACTCTTATGCCTCATAGCGACCATTGTAATCTCTGTAGCAATTTTTATTCGCATGGGGCTTTACAGGGCTATTTTGCGTTACATGCCACCGCAGGCCATCGTGACCATTTTAATTGGTATAGTTGCTTCTAGCTTCGCCATGATTGCAACAGGCTTTTATCTTCACGCCTTTCTGCCGCGTTCCGTCCCTGTCATTTATTCTTTCATCGCTTTGTTTTTAATTGGTTTGCCTAGACTTTTGTTTCGCAATCTCCTGCAATTTTTTACCCCACAAGGGAATACGAATATCATCATTTACGGGGCTGGTGAATCCGGAAATCTTCTCGCATCTCACCTCAATAAAAGTATTCAATATAAAGCTGTGGCGTTTGTTGATGACGATAAAAAGCTACATGGCAGCAATATGCGGGGCATCAAAGTGTATAGCTCCAGTGAAATCCCAAAATTGATTCGTAAATTTAATGCGAAAAAGATATTGCTTGCACTAGATAACTCTGCGCAACAGCAAACCGTTAGTATTGTAAGAGCATTAGAAAAACTGCCCGTGCAAGTGCAAGCGATACCACCGCTCAATGACTTAATTAATGGGACAGCCAATGCTGAGGAATTCCGCTCCATTCAAATTGAAGAGTTATTGGGAAGAGAACCTGTTGAGCCAGCTTCATCCTTATTAGACATTAATACCACCAATAAAGTGGTTATGGTTACTGGCGCTGGCGGTTCAATTGGCTCAGAAATTTGTCGCCAGATCATAAAACTCAACCCGGCATCAATCATCTTATATGAACGAAGTGAGTTCAACCTTTATCAGATTAACGAAGAGCTTTCAGCATTAACCAAGGATGATTCAACCAAAATTTATCCTATTCTTGGTTCAATTAACAACGAAGCACTGCTTGAAAATATTATGAAATCATTTCAAGTGGAGACGTTATATCACGCAGCAGCTTATAAGCATGTACCTTTAGTTGAATACAATATTTTAGAGGGCACCAACAACAATTTATTTGGCACGCTAAAAACAGCCAAAGCAGCTATTGCCGCAAAAGTGAAGCACTTTGTTTTAATTTCGTCAGACAAAGCCGTAAGACCTACAAATGTAATGGGCGTAACGAAACGTTTGGCCGAATTGGTTTTGCAGGCATTTTCAACTCAAAAAAATTCAACAACATTTAGCATGGTTCGTTTTGGTAACGTGCTTGATTCGTCTGGTAGCGTGGTACCAAAGTTCCGCGAACAAATAAAACGTGGCGGCCCAATTACTGTCACGCACCCTGAGATAACTCGCTATTTTATGACGATGAGCGAAGCCGCCCAACTAGTCATCCAAGCGGGAGCAATGGCTAAAGGTGGTGATGTTTTTGTATTGGAAATGGGCGAGCCAGTAAAAATAGTTAATCTCGCAACTGAAATGGCGTTTTTATCTGGGCACAGCATTAAGTCTGAATCCAACCCAGCGGGTGATATTGAAATTCTGTTCACCGGACTACGACCCGGCGAAAAGCTTTATGAAGAATTATTGGTTGGTGAAAACTGCGAAGGGACCGAACACCCTCGAATTATGCGTGCAAATGAGAATGCAATTCCTTTGCCGGAATTAGAAGAGTATTTAGCAGAATTACAAAATCACATCGAGAAATTTAATCATAAAGCCTTATTTGAAACCCTTAAGCATTCCTGCGTCGAATTTAATGCTGCAGATGGCACCGAAGATTTGCTGCACCACGTGCGAAGCAACAACGTAATAGCATTGAAAACCACTAAGCAAACCAAACAATGAATAACCAACCCAACTCGCTGAATACATTGAGCATAAGCTGTGTTGTTTACGACACTGCCCCTTCCGTACTGGCTACCACGATACTCTCACTAAAATTTGCATTGGAAGTAGCAATTGAAAATGGAAGCCTGAACTCTTATTTATTCTCTCTAATCAATAATCAAACACTCGAAACGGAATCTTTTCAAAATTCCGCCACGTTGGCGAAAAACGAGTTAAAATTTGTAGAAATCATCAGCGGACATGGAAATATTGGGTATGGTAAGGCCAATAATCTTGCCATCAATAAAACACAGTCACTATTTCATTTAGTTCTTAATCCAGATGTGGAAATGGACTCGCAAGCATTACATGAAGGCATCACCTATTTAATTAATCATCCAGATGTAGGCTTAGTCGCACCAGATGCATACAACGAGAATGGATCACCAGAATATTTATGCAAACGCTCCCCCTCTCCCCTTGTGATTTTTCTTCGAGGAATCAATAGCGGATTATTGAACCGCATTTTTAGAAAAAGTTTAGAGAGATACACCTACAAGGACAAACTTCCTACGAAAACGCCTTTTCCTATAGAGCTAGCAAGTGGGTGTTTTATGTTATGTAGAACCGAGATACTACAAAAAGCCGGAGGATTCTCACCAAAGTATTTCCTTTACTTTGAAGACTTCGATCTTTCACGAAAAATTGAAAAGAAGATTTTTTTGCCCTCTATGCACATCACCCATTTAGGTGGACAAGCAGCTAGAAAAGGTTGGAAACACATTAAATTGTTTTTAGCGTCTTATTTTATTTTTCTTAAAAACTAAATGAGCTATAGAAAATGACGTTCGATTGAACCCTAAGCAGCTTGAATACTTTCGTTAACTCGATCGCGCATTTCTTTACCAGGCTTAAAGTGGGGAACATATTTACCTTCAAGCGTTACTGACTCGCCTGTTTTCGGATTGCGGCCCGTACGAGGCGCACGATAGTGCAAAGAAAAACTTCCAAAGCCGCGAATCTCAATACGCTCTCCCGACGCCAGGATATCAGACATATGATCCAACAGCAGCTTCACTGCCAGCTCAACATCCTTAACGGGTAACTGGTTTTGCTTTTCGGAAATATATTCAATAAGTTCAGATTTTGTCATGACCTATACTCATATTCTGGCTGACGCCGCATGGGCTAGATAGTGGCAAGCAAAATTTGCTGCAATCCTTTTTAAAGCGTTTGAAATACTAAACAATATTTAAATTTGTATAAACTCAAATCGAGTGCTTATACAAATTTAAAAACTGAACACCTCAAACAAAAACGGCTAGAACAAGTCTAGCCGTTTTTTGCAAAATTACTCTTTATTTTGCATTTGCGCTTTGATCAAGTCGCCCAAAGTAGTTGGCGCAGCTTGCTCGGTTTGCTTGGTGCTGTGATCTTTCAATGCTGACTTCTCTTCCTCAACATCTTTAGATTTTACAGACAAGCTGATAGCACGATTCTTGCGATCTACAGCAATAATCTTGGCTTCAACTTCATCACCAACCTTCAACAAGTTGCGTGCATCTTCAACTTTCTCACGGCTCAACTCAGACGCTTTCAAGGTTGCTTCTACATCAGCAGCCAAAGTGATGATGGCAGCCTTAGCTTCTACTTCTTTAACGATGCCTTTTACAACTGCGCCTTTGTCATTTACAGAAACGTATTCTGAGAATGGATCAGCTTCCAGTTGTTTGATACCTAAAGAAATACGCTCACGCTCTGGGTCGATTGCCAATACAACGGTTTCCAACTCATCGCCTTTCTTGTATTTACGAACAGCTTCTTCGCCAGCTTCGTGCCAAGAAATATCTGACAAGTGAACCAAACCATCAATACCACCGTCCAGACCAATGAAGATACCGAAGTCAGTGATTGATTTGATTTTGCCGCTGATTTTGTCGCCTTTAGCGCAAGTACGAGCAAATGCATCCCATGGATTTTCTTGGCATTGTTTCAAGCCGAGAGAGATACGACGACGCTCTTCGTCGATATCCAATACCATAACTTCAATTTCGTCGCCCAATTGAACAACTTTTGAAGGGTGAATATTTTTGTTGGTCCAATCCATTTCTGAAACGTGGATCAAACCTTCAACGCCCTCTTCCAGCTCAGCAAAACAGCCGTAGTCGGTCAAGTTGGTCACTTTTGCTTTCACACGAGCGCCTTCTGGGTAACGCTTGGTGATTTGGATCCATGGATCTTCACCGAGTTGTTTCAAGCCCAAAGATACACGGTTACGATCACGGTCAAACTTCAATACTTTAACGTCGATCTCTTGACCAACTTCTACGATCTCACCTGGGTGCTTGATACGCTTCCAAGCCATATCGGTGATATGCAACAAACCATCTACGCCGCCCAAGTCAACGAAAGCACCGTAGTCGGTAAGGTTTTTAACGATACCTTTAACAGCTTGGCCTTCTTGCAAGGTAGCCAACAATTCATCACGCTCAGCAGAGTTGGTTTGTTCCAACACAGCACGACGAGATACAACTACGTTGTTACGCTTTTGGTCCAGCTTGATAACTTTGAATTCTAATTCTTTACCTTCCAAGTGAGCGGTATCGCGCACTGGACGTACATCTACCAAAGAACCTGGCAGGAACGCACGGATGCTTGCAACGTCAACGGTGAAACCACCTTTAACTTTGCCATTAATAACACCCTTGATAACTTCTTCTGCTTGGTGAGCAGCTTCAAGCACTTTCCAAGCTTCTGAGCGCTTGGCTTTTTCACGAGACAGTTTGGTTTCACCGAAACCGTCTTCCACGCTTTCCAGCGCCACTTGTACTTCGTCACCGATTTGGAGATTCAACTCACCCAATTCGTTACGGAATTGTTCTGCAGGGATTACACCCTCTGATTTCAGGCCGGCGTGAACAGTCACCCAGTCCTTGTCGATATCAATAACTACACCAGTTACGATGGTGCCTGGCACCATATCAACGGTCTTTAAACTCTCTTCAAATAACTCAGCAAAACTTTCAGTCATACTCATGGTGATACCTTCAAAGGGACACAGACTAGCTATGCCATCCCGCGAGCCAGTAAGCGGGTCAAATTAATAGGAGCGAAGGCTTCCTCTGGCAGGATGCTAGCCCTCTAGCCACTCAAAAATCAGATAGACTTTTCAGCAGGTGCGGCAGGCTAACAGAATCCGCCTTATAGATCAAGAAGTTAGGGAGGTTGACGGGGCAGAAGAGCGACCCAGAGAAATCCCTGGGCCAGATTGACATAATTAATTCAGCTGAATACTTTTACCACGACCTACTGCGTAGTATTCAAAGCCATATTCAGCCATTCGGCTCGGCTCATAAAGATTACGACCGTCAAAAATGACCGGGCTGACCAAAGCCTGTTTGAGCAAATCAAAATTAGGGGCACGGAAGGTTTTCCATTCTGTACAGATAACTAAAGCATCAGCCCTCTCTAACGCTGCTTCCTTGGTACCTACAAGCTTAAGATCTTCCCGTAAACCATATATATGCTGGGTCTCATCCATAGCAACCGGATCATAAGCCTGCACTTTAGCCCCAGCCGCCCATAAAGCCTCGATCAAGACACGACTTGGCGCCTCCCTCATATCATCCGTATTGGGTTTGAAGGCCAGCCCCCATAAAGCAAAAGTTTTGCCCTTTAAGTTGCTACCGAAATGCTTGGTGATATAGGCGAATAACTTGTTCTTTTGGGCTTGGTTTACTCGATCTACCGCCTCCATCAAATTAGCTTGGTAATCAACATTCTTAGCAATGTTGATCAGCGCTTTAACATCTTTTGGAAAGCATGAACCGCCATAGCCACAACCAGGATAGATAAATTGATAGCCAATTCTCGGATCAGCACCGATTCCATTACGGACCTGCTCGATATCCGCGCCTAATTTTTCCGCAAGATTTGCCATTTCATTAATGAAGCTGATTTTTGTAGCCAACATAGCGTTTGCCGCATACTTAGTTAGCTCAGCCGAACGTACATCCATGAAAATCATACGATCATGACTACGATTAAACGGCGCATAAAGCTCACGCAATAACTTTTCAGCCCGCTCGCTATTTGTGCCTACTACAATTCGATCAGGCTTCATAAAATCATTGATCGCAGCACCCTCTTTCAAAAACTCGGGGTTGGATACGACATCGAAAGGAGTATCAAGATTACGCGCCTTGAGCTGCTCGATCAAAGCATCTGACACCTTTTCTGCCGTGCCAATAGGCACAGTTGATTTATTGACAACGACTTTATATCCACTCATGCGCTGACCAATGGTTTTTGCTACAGCAACAACATATTGCAAATCGGCAGAACCATCTTCTCCAGAAGGTGTACCAACTGCTATAAATTGCAACTCACCATGAGCTACCGCTTCATCCATATTGGTCGTAAAGTTCAGCAATCCATTTTGCACCGCTTGTTTAACAATGGGTTCAAGGCCGGGTTCAAAAATGGGGATAATCCCGTTTTTCAGGTTATCAACCTTTTTTTGGTCTACATCGACACAAAGCACATCGTGCCCTACATCCGCCAGGCATGTGCCCGTCACCAAGCCAACATAACCTGTACCAAATACTGTTACTTTCATTTGCTCACTCCCTATATCAACATAAATTCATGCGATAGTTGGCACCAATATTAGGAGCGACCATAACTATCCTCGTAACGAATCACGTCATCATCTTCGAGATAAGGACCTGATTGAACCTCAACAATTTCTAGTGGAATTTTTCCTGGATTACTGAGCCTATGCTTTGTTCCTACAGGTATGTAGGTAGACTCATTTTCAGATAACAACATGACTTCATCATCTTTTTGAACCAATGCTGTGCCTTTCACTACAATCCAGTGCTCAGCTCGGTGATGATGCACCTGCAGCGATAGACTTGCGCCAGGCTTAACTCGAATCCGATTCACTTGATACCGATCACCATCATCAATCGCATCGTAACAACCCCAAGGGCGATAAACCTCACGATGTTGCAAATGCTCTTTGCGAGTCTGACTTTCAATTTGGGAAATAATTGCTTTAACTTCTTGGGCTTTAGATTTATCTGCAACAAGAACCGCATCCGGCGTATTAATAATCATTAAATTATTCACACCTAATGTCGCTACTAATTTATGCTGCGAAAAAACCAACGTATTGGTCGAACCAACATCAATGCTGTCACCAATAAAACTATTTCCAGCAACATCTTTTTGCGAAACATCCCAATAAGACTTCCAATCACCCACATCACTCCAACCTGCATTTAGCGGCACACAAACAACATTGTTACTTTTTTCCATCAATGCGTAATCAATGGAAATATTCGGCGCCTTGGCAAATGAGTCTTTATCGACGCGAATGAAATCTAAATCGCGAACCGCGCTGTCTCTAGCCTGACTTGCAGTAGCCACCACATCGGGGCTATGACTTTGCAGCTCAGATAAAAATACGTCTGTCTTAAACACAAACATACCACTGTTCCAGTAGTAGCAACCAGCATCTAAATAACTCTGTGCAGTTTCTAAATTTGGTTTTTCAACAAACTGATCAACCTTAAAGACTTTTTCTGAACCACCCGAATATTTATCGGTTTTAATGTATCCATAACCGGTTTCAGGATGCGTTGGATGAACACCAAAAGTAACCAAATGATTTTTAGATGCAGCTTCCGCCGCAACTTTCACGACACGGTGAAATTCTTCCACATCGCGAATCATATGATCAGCAGACAATACCAGTAAGGTGGAATCTGGCTGCGTCTCTTTAGCATGCATAGCAGCAAGCGCAAGCGCGGGTGCGGTATTGCGCGCAAGCGGCTCGAGAATGATAGCGCTATTTGGAAAGCCAATTTCATTTAGCTGCTCAGCTACCATAAACCGGTGCTCAACATTGCAAACCACTATCGGGCTTCCCATATCTGACAAGCCAGATAACCGCAAAATAGTTTGTTGCAACATGGTTTTATCACCAAACAACTTCAATAATTGTTTGGGATAATGTTGACGAGATAAAGGCCACAAACGAGAGCCGGAACCACCGGCCAGAATGACTGGAACAATCATATATCTTCCCCAGGGTTTACCTTTATTCGCACAAATCCATTTGCGCACAACAAGGTATCAATCTCCAAAATTATTTTGAAAACTGATTTTTCAAAAATGCTTCAAAATCCGCACCAACACTCGCATGGCGAACACCATAAATTACATTAGCCTGAAGGTAACCCAATTTTGTCCCGCAATCATGGCTACGGCCAATTAACTGGTAAGCCTCAATGGTTTCCAAGCCCAAAAGTGCATCTAAGGCATCCGTCAGTTGAATCTCACCCCCAGCCCCAGGTTGGGTAGTGGCTAACAATTCCCACACCTTTTTTGACAAGGCATAGCGGCCAACAATCGCCATATTGGAGGGTGCTTCATCAACAGGAGGCTTCTCAACCATAGCTTTAATAGGCGCAGTTTTGCCTTCCGGAATTTCAACACCAGAACAATCAACAACACCGTATTTATCGACTTGATCTTGGGGAACTTCTTCTACCAGAATTTGACTATAACCGGTCTCCTCGAAACGTTTTACCATTCCGGCAAGATTGTCTTGTTTCAGATTACACTCAACGTTATCAACTAATACATCTGGTAAAAGCACCACAAAAGGTTCATCACCAACAACCGGCTTTGCTGCAAGAATTGCATGCCCTAAACCTTTTGCTTCGGCTTGGCGGACAGAAATTACCGTTAAGCCTCTAGGTGTAATTGAACGAACTTCTTCCAGCAAAGAGCGCTTCAAACGCGACTCCAGCTGGGCTTCCAATTCGAAGCTGGTATCGAAGTGGTTTTCGATGGCATTTTTACTGGCGTGAGTTACTAATACGATTTCTTTAATGCCAGCTGCGGCAGCTTCTTCAATTACATATTGAATTAATGGCTTATCAACCACTGGTAACATTTCTTTCGGAATTGCCTTGGTAGCAGGCAACATACGAGTCCCCAAACCAGCAACAGGAATAACAGCTTTTTTAATTTGCATTTTTGTTTCCTAGAATAAAAATATAAACATCAGTTTTAATAATTCACATAACCAACAACTAAATAATTATGTAGAGGTTGAATTACTTCAGTAAGGCCAAAATCTCATCGGTTTTTTCTTGAACCAATTTTTTATCGCCCCGGCTTTCCACATTTAAACGCACTACTGGTTCGGTATTAGACATGCGCAAGTTAAAACGCCATTGTTCAAACTCCAGACTAATCCCGTCAGTTTTGTCTATAACCAAGGCGTCAGGACCGTATAAATTAAATACCTTATCAATTGCCGCCTTGGCATCAACGACGTGACGATTAATTTCCCCTGGCGATGGGAATTTTGCAATTCTATCTTCCAACATAGATGACAAGGTTTGCTTTTTACGGCAAATCAATTCTGCAACAAGCAACCAAGGGATCATACCGCTATCACAATATGCAAAATCACGGAAATAATGATGCGCGCTCATCTCTCCACCATAGACTGCATCTTCCAAACGCATGCGTTCCTTAATAAAAGCATGGCCGGTTTTAGATTGGATAGCATTACCTTTATTGCTTGCAACTATATCTTGGGTGTTCCACGTGAGGCGCGGATCGTGGATGATATTTGAACCGGGATTTTTAATTAAGAAAGATTCCGCCAATAAACCAACAATATAATAACCTTCCGTAAACTGCCCCAATTCATCAAACAAGAAGCAACGGTCAAAGTCACCATCCCAAGCGATTCCCATATCGGCTTTATGCGCTAAAACCGCCTCGCTCGTAACAGGTTGGTTTTCATGTAACAAAGGATTAGGAATTCCATTAGGGAAAGTTCCATCGGGCTCATGGTGAATTTTAATGAATTCAAACGGCAAATATTTTTCTATAGCATCAATAACGTGGCCTGCTGCACCATTGCCAGCATTCACAACTAATTTAAGTGGGGTTAATTGACTAACATCGATATAAGTTAACAAGTGCTTGATGTAAGCATCTATTGTACTCTGCTCGCGATAAGAGCCGCGCTTTGAAAAATCAACTGCAGGAAAATTATTCTCCTCAGCCAAACGTTTAATTTCGTTTAGCCCGGTATCACCACTGATAGGCTGTGAACCAGCACGAACCATTTTCAAACCATTGTAATCGATCGGATTATGGCTCGCGGTAACAACACAACCACCATCAGTTTTTAAGTGTGTGGTGGCGAAATAAATTTCTTCTGTGCCGCACATGCCTATATCAATGACATCTACGCCTTGATCTCGTAATCCATTCGCGAAGGCAGTTTTTAATTCGTTGCTTGTCAGCCGGACATCGCCACCAACAACAACAGACTTTGGCTTTAGAAAAGTTGCGTAGGCTCGACCAATACGATAAACAATATCCGCATTAAGTTCATCGCCCAGCTTCCCACGAATATCATAGGCTTTAAAACACGTTAAGCTCATTCCAATCATCCCAAATTTAAACTTTACTATAAGTTCGATGCACTGCTTCCCAAGGTCTTATTTATATACTATTTGGGCGACAAAAAAGCGTGCGTTATTTAACGTACATACGCCAAAATTGCATTTAATACCTGCTCAATAGTCAAAGCTGTACTATCTAACATCACAGCGTCGCTAGCAGGTTTCAGCGGAGACGTAGCACGACCTGTGTCGCGGTCATCTCGCGCTTTAATGTCGTCGATTATTTCCTTCAGGTCGACTTCAACACCTTTTTGTTGCAGTTGTTTGAAACGGCGTTCCGCTCTCGCTTCTGCGCTGGCTGTTAAAAATATTTTTACTTGAGCATTTGGGAATACGGTGGTTCCCATGTCTCGACCATCAGCGACCAAACCTGGTGCTTGAGCAAAATCTTTTTGGCGCTGCAATAAAGCCGCTCTAACTTTTGGATAAGCGGCGACGACAGACGCGCTCATGCTCACACTTTCTTGGCGAATCACATCAGTAACATCTTCTTGAGCTAAAAAAATGCGAGTTGTATCCCCAGTTACATCAAATTTTACATCGAGTCTGCTAGCTGCATCTGCAACTGACTGCTCATCCTGTAGATCGACATTCAATTTGCATGCCGACAGAGCAACCAAACGGTATAGGGCACCACTATCCAACAGATGATAGCCTAATTTTCTAGCGACCAACTGGCTTAATGTTCCCTTACCAGCGCCACTTGGACCATCAATCGTGATTACAACAATGGGTTCAGTTTTCAAATGGAAAAGCCTTAAGAAATAGATTGGATAATTGCTTTACAAGTCGCTACCGGATCGTGCGCTTGCGTAATCGGGCGCCCTATTACAAGGTAGCTGCTGCCCGCAACTATCGCAGCATGAGGAGTTAAGGTTCGCTTTTGGTCGTCGGCTGGGCTGGAATCCAAGCGAATGCCGGGAGTAACCAAACAAAAGTCTTGACCAAATTGCGTGCGTAACATACTAGCTTCACGCGCAGAGCAAACAACGCCATCCAAACCGCAATGTTTGGCCAGTTTGGTTAGGCGCAGCACATGAGCTTCCGGTTCTTCAGCTATACCAACATTGTGAAGATCGTGGGCTTCAAGGCTGGTCAATACAGTTACCCCAATGAGCAGTGGTTTACGACCATTATGATGGTGTGCATGTTGTTCGAGGATATCGCGGGCAGCTACCATCATACGCTGGCCGCCAGAAGCATGCACATTTACCATCCAGACACCCAGCTGCGCGGCTGCTTTCACCGCTTTAGCGACTGTATTAGGGATATCGTGAAATTTTAAATCGAGGAAAACATCAAATCCCAAGCGCATGAGATATTCGACAACACGAGGACCGCATGCAGTGAACAACTCCTTACCTACCTTGAGGCGACAATATTGCGGCGACAGGCGCTTAGCCATGTAAAAACAGTCGTCCGCGTTATCATAATCCATCGCCACGACGATACGTGGACCTTGAACCTCTATCATGAGATGCCTCGCTTAAAATGAAAAAGCCTGGATGGTGAATCCAGGCTCCCATTAAAACAAACTTCGCGCTAATTCGCAGCACCTTAATAAAGCTCGGCGGCTCATATGAACGCAATAAGTGATCCGTTGTGGCTCTTATTGTAGCCTAACGGAGATGACAACATTCATAACTCTCCAAAATTAAAGTTAGATACGAATATTTTTGCGATTAGCTTCAACCGTTTTCGCACCGATACCTTTAACTTCAGCTAACTGATCAACCGATTTGAAAGCACCGTTGGCTTTACGAAACGCAATAATTGCTTCGGCCTTTTTAGCACCAATACCTTTCAGTTTGGTTAAAGCTTGAACATCAGCCGTATTAATATTAACCGCTTCTTGGACAACAGCTGGTGCAGCCTTTGCGGCAACAGGGGCTGGTGCAGCCTTTGCGGCAACAGGGGCTGGTGCTGGAGCTATTTTGGAGGGAGAGTCCGCAGCGAAGGAGGCCGAAGAGAACGCGATAAGAACACAAACAACAGCAGAGAGTATATTTTTCATAGGGAAATTCCTTGTATTAAGTAGTTAGATTTAGCTCGCGACTTCCATCTGCGAGTGGGTGTAGATTACTGAATTCAAATATGTTCAGCTACTGGGTAAATTCCTAATTTTTTGTGAGATATGTCTTACACGCCGGCGACATTTCGCTCAAAAAAAAGCCCCTATTAAAAAATAGAGGCTTTCGAGTAAACAAAGGTGTATTTAGCCGATCACTTTTTTAAGAGCTGAGCCAAATCAACCGCACCCCAGTGGGGGAAGTGTTTGCGTATCAACGCATTCAACTCAACTTCAAATTCGCTGAAATTGGTTTGCGCTACAACCGCTTTATCGTCCAGACGTTGGCTAACCATACCAGCGCCCACTGTGATGTTTGTAAGGCGATCAATTACAATAAATGCTCCCGTTGCACGATTGGCTTTGTAGGTATCGGCAACTACAGATTGGGTCAAGACTACATCAACCACAGCAATATCGTTGAGTTGCAACTGCTGTACTTCCGTGTGCTCTTGTGTGTTTACATCTATACGATAATCAATAGCTTCAATTTGTCCGCTTACTGTTTTGCTCGCAAACTTGAATAAATATTCCGCGTTAGGCAGCAGAGCTTTTTCAGTCATCCATACCACGTGCGCTTTCAAATGGTTAGATAACGGAACCTGATCTTTCGCTAACACAATGACATCGCCGCGACTTATATCGATTTCAGTGTCTAAAGTTAACGTCACAGCTTGGCCTGCAAACGCTTCCTGCAAATCACCATCGAACGTAACGATAGATTTTACACTACTGGTTTTGCCAGATGGCAATGCTTTAATTGCATCACCCACTTTAACAACACCGGACGCAATGTTGCCGCAAAATCCGCGGAAATTTAAGTTGGGACGATTTACATGTTGCACAGGCAAACGGAAATCTGAAAAATTCTTATCCCCAGCGATTGGAACGTTTTCCAAAATTTCCATCAAGGTTTCATGCTTGTACCATGGCGAACTTTCGGAACGATTTACAACGTTATCTCCATTCAATGCAGAAATAGGAACGAAGAAAATATTTTCCATCCCTAACTTTTTGGAGAAGCTGAGATAATCAGCTTTGATCTTTTCAAATACGGACTCGCTGAAATCCAGCAAATCCATTTTGTTTACAGCCACAACAATATGCTTAATACCGAGCAATGATGCAATGTAACTATGACGACGAGTTTGCGTCACCACGCCGTAGCGCGCATCAATCAAAATAATCGCAAGATCACAGGTCGACGCACCGGTCGCCATGTTGCGCGTGTACTGCTCGTGACCGGGAGTATCCGCAATAATAAATTTGCGTTTGGTTGTTGAGAAATAACGGTAAGCAACATCAATCGTAATGCCCTGCTCTCGCTCGGCCTGCAAACCATCAACCAATAACGCTAGATCTACCGCTTCACCAGTCGTGCCGTGTTTGGTACTGTCCGCTTGCACAGCGGCCAACTGATCTTCGTAAATCATTTTTGAATCGTATAGCAAGCGGCCGATTAAGGTGCTCTTGCCGTCATCCACACTACCGCATGTTAAAAAACGCAGTAGTTCTTTTTGTTCGTGTTGCGCAAGATAGGCGTTGATATCTTCGGCGATTAAATCTGACTGATGACTCATTAAAAGTAACCCTCTTGCTTTTTCTTTTCCATCGAACCTGAACTGTCGTGATCGATCACACGACCTTGACGTTCTGAGGTTGTAGTAAGCAACATTTCTTGAATAATTTCTGGCAAAGTGGTCGCCGTCGACTCAACGGCACCTGTTAATGGATAGCACCCTAGCGTACGGAAGCGAACCATTTTTTCTTCAACTTTGTCATCCGGGCCGATTGGCATACGGTCATCATCAACCATAATCAAGGTGCCATCGCGTTCAACTACCGGACGCTTAGCAGCAAAGTACAAAGGAACAATTGGGATATTTTCCAAATGGATGTACTGCCAAATATCCAACTCGGTCCAATTAGATAAAGGGAATACACGAATGCTTTCACCTTTATCGACGCGGCCGTTGTAAATATTCCACAATTCGGGACGTTGATTTTTTGGATCCCAACGATGATTTTTATCGCGGAAAGAATAGACACGTTCTTTTGCGCGCGATTTTTCTTCATCGCGACGCGCGCCACCAAAAGCAGCATCAAAACCATATTTGTTTAGCGCTTGCTTCAAACCCTGTGTTTTCATTACATCAGTGTGTTTTGCACTGCCATGCACAAATGGGCTAATCCCCATATCAACACCTTCTTGATTGATATGAACAATTAAATCCCAACCTAAATCTTTAATACGCTGATCACGAAATTCAATCATTTCTTTGAATTTCCACGTGGTATCAACGTGCATCAACGGAAATGGTGGCTTACCGGGATGAAAAGCTTTCATAGTAAGGTGCATCATCACCGCAGAATCTTTACCCACTGAGTAAAGCATGACGGGATTATCAAACTCGGCAGCGACTTCACGAATAATGTGAATACTTTCTGCTTCGAGTTGTTTCAAGTGCGTGAGTTTATAGTCGGACATTACAAAAGTTACCGATGTGAAAAGAAAGGGTTAATCTTTTTTAGCTACGCTTTTACTAACCCCGTGGGGTTTAGCTAAATTTGCTGTGAATTCATCGCGCACATTTTTTGCGCGGGTAAAAACATCCAACATATATTGCGAATTTTCTGTTTCGATACTGGTACGCAAACGCGTTAAGTTGGCAATAAACAAATCTAGCGCATGCAATACACCAGCTTTATTTGCGCGCATGATGTCGTGCCACATAATCGGGTCGCTGGATGCTATGCGCGTAAAATCGCGAAAACCTCCGGCGGCGTAACGAAGGATATTGGGGTTATCAATATCATGCGCAAGGGTATCAACCAAAGAATAAGCGATGACGTGCGGCAAATGGCTGGTTGCCCCCAAGACCTCATCATGATCTTCTACCGACATTGTCAGCACTTCCGCACCTACGCTCTGCCACATCCGCGTGACCCGATCGAGATGAGCAGCACTAGTCGTTGATAGCGGCGTTAGTATGCAGCGGTGATTTTCATATAGATCGGGATTCGCAGCGGTCACACCGCTTTTTTCAGAGCCTGCAATAGGGTGCCCCAATACAAACTGCGCAGGAACTTCTCCAAACACTTCCTGTGCGGCAGATTGTATGTTGCCTTTAACACTCGCACCGTCAGTAATGGTCACATCTGCAGATACATTCGCTTTTATATCGGCTAATACGGCCTTAACAGATAAGGTAGGTACGGAAATAAAAATAACATCGCCAGCGTTCAATTCACTCGCAATAGCTTGCAGCGACGTATAAGCACGATCAACAACGTGCAAGTTGACCGCATCGCGGCACGTTTGTTCACTACGTGCAATGCCAATTACTTCTTTGCATACACCACGCTTTTTTAAACCCGTTGCAAGGCTACCGCCAATTAGGCCGATACCTATCACAACAAATTTATTGATTAATGGAGATGACATTGGATTAGAGCACAGCCTTGGGATAGGAACCGAGCAACTTTAAATCTGCACAACGGTTTGCAACTTCTTTCAACACTTCGCTGATCAAAGGGTCATTCGCGTGGCCAGCAAAATCAATAAAAAAAACATAAGTCCACACGCCAGTGCGCGATGGACGCGTTTCAACGCGCGTCAAATCAATGTTGTGGCGATGGAAAGGCTCAAGCAATTTGTGCAAAGCTCCCGGTTCATTGCGCATAGCGACAACGATGGAAGTCTTATCTACACCACTCGGTGGAACTTCTTGCGAGCCTATAATTAAGAAGCGTGTTGAATTATCCGGCTGGTCTTCAATTTTCTCCGCAAGGATTTTTAAACCATACAATTCAGCCGCCATGCTGCCAGCAATCGCTGCCGCATTCCACTCACCTTTCAAACGCTTGGCTGCAGTTGCGTTATCACTCACTGGCACACGTTCCGCTTTTGGGTAATGAGAGGTTAACCATTTGCGGCACTGCGCTAATGCTTGTGGATGTGCATAAATACGAGAAATATTATTTGTGCTAGTGACGTCTGAAACCAATAAGTTGTGATGAACACGCAACTCCACTTCACCACAGATTTTTAAATTGGAATCCATGAAGTTATCAAGCGTAAAACTCACTACGCCCTCGGTAGAGTTTTCTACCGGTACAACACCGTAATTCACAGTGCCCGCCTCTACTTCACGGAAAACTTCATCAATCGCAGAAAAGGAAGATGTCTCTGCTGAACCACCAAAATGCTTCAAAGCCGCTTGGTGCGTAAATGATCCTTCAAGCCCAAAGAACGCAACCTTGACTGGATTTTCCAGGGCCAAGCAGGAAGACATAATTTCACGAAACAGGCGCGCCATTTCTTCATTACTTAGCGGGCCTTTATTTTGCTCCATCGCTTTACGAAGCACCTGAGCCTCACGTTCAGGGCGATAAAACAAAATCTTTGCGTCTTCTGGCAAGTTTGCTTTTTTAACTTCCGCAACTTCTTGCGCGCAAGTTGCACGCGCCGAAATCAAGCGACCGATTTCTTCATCGATCGCATCAATTTTGTTGCGCAAGGCAAGTAATTTTTCCGCTTCTGTCTCAGTCGCCATTTACTTACTCGTCGTTTGAATCATCAGCAGCATCTTCGATCTTATCGTCAGCTGCATCATCAATTACGCCATCGTCTATCGCACCATCTTCAAGTGCTTCTTCGCCTTCTGGTGCTTCCGCATGAGCTAGTTCGCGTTTAGCATTGGCATCCGCGCTCTCTTCAATACGTTCAAGGCCTTGCATACGTTCGCCTTCTTTGAGCTTGATCAAGCGCACACCTTGCGTGTTACGGCTCAGTACCGATACTTCGTCAACACGAGTACGCACCATGGTGCCTTGATCAGAAATCAACATGATTTCTTCGCCATCGAACACTTGTACCGCACCAACCAACTGACCATTTCGCTCAGTGGTTTGCATGCCGATCACACCTTGCGAGCCACGGCCTTTCGCGGGGAAATCACCTACTTCAGTACGCTTGCCGTAACCATTTTCACTCACAGTCAAGACCTGACCATTTTCCATCGGGATTACCATGCCGACAACGCGCTGACCTTCAGCCAAACGAATGCCGCGAACACCACGAGAAGTACGGCCCATTGCACGCACTTGTGATTCGCGGAAGCGTGCGGCCTTGCCTGAACTCGAGAACAAAATCACATCGCATGAACCATTGGTGATAGCGGTGCCTACCAAGGTATCGCCTTCATCCAACTCAATAGCACGTAAACCCACACTGCGTTGACGAGCAAATTGTGTAAGTACAGTTTTCTTCACAGTACCGTTTGCGGTGGCCATGAAAATAAATTTATCTTCGTCGTAGGATTTCACTGGCAGAATCGAGGTAATTTGTTCGCCTTCTTCAAGCGGCAATAAATTCACCACAGGACGACCACGCGATTGGCGACCAGCAACCGGAATCATGTACACCTTCAACCAATACACTTTACCGGCGTTGGTGAACAACAAAATCGTGTCATGTGTACTGGCGATTAACAAATGCTGGACATAATCTTCATCTTTCACCGCCGTAGCAGACTTGCCCATGCCGCCGCGACGCTGCGCTTGGTAATCTTCCAACGGCTGGCTCTTCGCATAACCACCATGAGAGATGGTCACAACGCGGTCTTCGACATTAATTAAATCTTCGTTGGTCAAATCCATACTTGACGCAACTATTTCAGTGCGGCGTTTATCGCCATAGTCAGCGATAACTTGTTCCATTTCTTCGCGTATGACTTCCATCAAGCGGACAGCATTGCCGAGGATTTCAAGGAACTCTGCAATTTGAACCAACTTTTCATCGTATTCGGCGAGCAACTTGTCGTGCTCCATACCTGTTAAACGATGCAGACGTAATTCCAAAATCGCTTGCGCTTGTGCTGCAGATAAATAATAACGGCCTTCACGCATGCCGAACTCAGCACCCAAGTCCTCTGGGCGACAGGCATCTTCACCCGCACGCTCAAGGTAAGGAGCCATTTCAGAGGCATCCCAACCGCGAGTCATCAAGCCATCTTTTGCATCTGCTGGTGAGGCAGAATTTTTAATCAATGCAATCACTTCATCAATATTGGAAATGGCAACCGCCAAACCTTCCAAAATATGACCACGTTCACGCGCCTTACGCAGCAAATAAACGGTGCGACGTGTAACCACTTCGCGACGGAATTTTACGAAGGCTTCCAACAAGTCTTTTAAGTTAAGAATTTTTGGCTGGCCATCATCCAAGGCAACAATGTTTACCCCGAACGTAGTTTGCAACTGAGTTTGCGAGAAAAGATTGTTCAGCAAAACTTCGGCAGACTCGCTCTTTTTAACTTCAATAACAATGCGCATGCCGTCTTTATCGGACTCGTCACGCAGCTCGCTAATGCCTTCAATTTTCTTTTCTTTTACCAGCTCAGCGATACGCTCGATCAAACGCGCCTTGTTAAGTTGGTAAGGAATTTCGTGGACTAAAATAGTTTCACGGCCAGTTTTTTCATCACGCTCAATTTCAGTTTTAGCACGCACAACAATGCTGCCGCGACCTGTGCGATAAGCCTGAACAATACCCGCGCGACCATTGATGATTGCGCCCGTTGGGAAATCAGGGCCAGGAATAAATTCCATCAATTCATCAATAGTGATGTCGGCATTGTCAATAACCGCCAAACAGCCACGCACAACCTCAGCAAGATTGTGCGGAGGAATATTGGTCGCCATACCAACGGCGATACCAGATGAACCATTAACCAGCAGGTTGGGAATTCGAGTCGGCATTACCGCCGGGATTTGTTCTGTGCCGTCATAGTTGGGCACGAAATCAACCGTTTCTTTATCGAGATCCGCTAACAGATCATGGGCGATTTTCGCCATGCGGATTTCTGTATAACGCATGGCCGCCGCACGGTCACCATCCACAGAACCGAAGTTACCTTGGCCGTCTACCAACATGTAGCGCAGCGAAAAGGGCTGAGCCATACGCACAATGGTGTCGTAAACAGCGGTATCACCGTGAGGGTGATATTTACCGATAACGTCACCCACCACACGGGCAGATTTTTTATAAGGCTTATTCCAATCGTTATTCAGCTCGCTCATGGCGAACAAAACGCGGCGATGCACAGGCTTTAAACCATCACGTACATCTGGTAAAGCGCGCCCCACAATTACGCTCATGGCGTAGTCGAGGTAGGACTGCTTCATTTCGTCTTCGATGCTTACCGGTGAAATTTCTTTTGCGAATTCGACCATGGGAATACAGCTTTCCTTTTAAATAAGGCTTTGGTTATTAAGTTCTTTGACTGGCGATGCCGAGACTGCAAGTGGCTGAAAAATGCGAAGTTTTAGGTTTCCGCGTTCGCCAAAATAAAGCCCGCAATACTACCACAAGAGCATGCAGATAGGCACTTTTTAGTAAAAGCCAACCTTGGGCTTAGGCAGCGAAAATATCTCCTCTCAAACTTACTTTAAAAACCACTTAACACCGCCCGATTTTTAACCAAAAACAACCTCACCACTCCCCTCATTAGCCAACTCTACTTGCTGCCAATATTTTGGCTGGCGGCAATGACTTGCCGTTCTCGCCTCGCAGCAATTGCCGTAATTCTGGCTAATTCCTAAACTGAAGCGACAAGAATAATCCATAACCTATTGAAATTTAATGATTTAATTTCATTAAAGTGAAGTGGCACATATTTCGCTAAACAGCCTTCATAGATGCACATTTGCCATGACCTAGCGGCGACTGAGCGGTAGTGCATCGCCACACACAAAGGTAAATAATATGCGGGACATGACTATGTTAACGGGCACCCAAACCACGCCTCTCGGCTACAGTGCTCCGCTCACCCCCGAACAAGAAATTGAGGCCCGAGCAAAGCTCATTCAGGCGCTGCAAATGTCGCTTGAACCGAACGACATTTTGGCCATTTTCTTTAAGCACCTGCAAACCATTATCCCTATGGGCGGAATCCAGTTTCGATTCGCCAATAACAAGGACATTACCAAGTTGGGGCGGGATGCACTACACCACTGCGATTACCGCCTCACAACAGACGAAGGCTATCTGGGCGAGATCATCTTCAACCGCAGCAAACGCTTTATTGAGAGTGAACTCACCACCTTGGAGATACTCCTTGGCGCACTCGTATACCCCCTACGCAACGCGCTACGCTATCAATCTGCCCTACAGCTGGCGCTGATCGATCCACTAACTCGTTTGGGGAACCGTGCCGCACTTGATAGCGCCTTGCGTCGAGAGCTTCAGCTGGCAGAGCGCCATCACTACGAGCTTTCCATGCTAATGATTGACGTTGACCACTTTAAGAAAATCAACGATCAGTATGGCCACAGTATGGGTGACCAAGTTTTGCAGGAAATCGCTCGCACGATTGAAACCGTGTGCCGTGAAAGCGACATCACCTTCCGCTACGGCGGCGAGGAGTTTGTGGTTCTATTGCGCAAAACCAACGACAGAGGCGCGCGCACTATTGGCGAACGCTTGCGTCGAGAGGTGAACAATCTGCTCATTGAAAAAAGCGGCCACTCGATCAATCCAAGTGTGAGCATTGGTATTAGCACCCGCGCCCATGGGCAAAAAGAACATATCAATGATCTATTTGAACGCGCCGATGAAGCGCTTTATCGCGCTAAACAAGCGGGTAGAAACTGCGTGAGAGACTTGAGTGATTTAACCCCTGTGTAAAGCGAAAAATGAAAGCAAAAAAGCCGCACTTGGATGCGGCTTTTTTACGGGTGACACCTTTCGCAGCAACTACTCTGCGAACTACTCCGGCTTGGGCTTGCGCGGCGCCGGCTTAACGCGGCGTGGAGCTGCTGAAGCCGCACGCAATTTATTGTCGTGGCGAGCCCGCTGACTTTTCTCATCACGCGATGGTGCCATGATTTTGGTATGAGCATTGTTTTCAAAACCTGCGGTTAAACACAAGTCAGCAATTTCGCGCTCACTAAGCTCTGTCCATTGGCCAACACGAACATGTGAGGGAATGAAAATGTTTGCGTAACGTACACGCTTCAAGCGGCTCACTTTTACGCCCTGCGATTCCCACAGACGGCGCACCTCGCGGTTTCGACCTTCCATCACCACACAATAGAACCAACGGTTGCGCGATTCACCAGCGCCGTCGACTATGTCGGTAAAGCGAGCAACGCCATCTTCCAACAATACACCTTCTAACAAGGCGCGTTTCATTTCGTCGTCGACTGTGCCTTGAATACGAACAAGATATTCGCGATCAATCACTGATGATGGATGCATTAACTTGTTCGCCAATTCGCCATCGTTCGTGAACAACAACAAACCGCTGGTGTTAAAGTCCAAGCGACCAATCGAAATCCAGCGCTCACCTTTCAATGCAGGCAAACTGTCGTAAACTGTGCGACGACCTTCCGGGTCTGAACGCGAGCAAATTTCCCCTTCAGGCTTGTTGTACAAAATCACACGGCGACGTGTAGCTTCAGCACGCAATACTACCCGCTTGCCATCCACAAAAATTTTATCGTCTGGCGTTACGCGATCGCCGAGCTTAGCAATGCGATCGTTTACTTTAACCATGCCCGCTTCAATGGCGCGCTCCATTTCACGACGCGAACCAATACCTGCACGTGCAAGTACTTTTTGGAGCTTTTCGTCGCCCGCTTCAACGAGCTCATCATCTGCAATAGCATGATTAGCTTTGGCTACTTTTTTATCGCCAAACTTTTCTGCACGCGGATCACGCTCTTTAAGCTCTGGTTTGCGCTTGGAAGAATGCTTGGCTTTAAATTCAGCCGATATACTCTCTGCCGCCTTTTTGCGGGCGACCTTTTCGCTGGCTGCAGAAAAATATTCAGCAATCGCTGGCTTCACAGCCTTGGCGGATGGTTTGGGATTTGAAGGCGCTTTACTGTTGCCAGTTTTTTTGCCTTTGCTATCCTCAGGGTGGTTAATTTTTTTCACCATAAAGTGTTACAACATTAAGCGTTTTCGCTTAGCTATTGTTCGTTTCCTCATCAGTTTTTTCATCTTGATCGTCTGCGCTGCTTGCATCTTCTGAAGCAACAACCTCCGATTCGGTATTGAGCGATAGTGATTCTTCGTCAGCATCAACAAAGGCCTCTTCACCATCCACAAATTCTTCTGGTTCACTTACTGCAGTTATATCAGCAGGAGAATCTATAATTACATCTTCATCTTTCTCGCCAAGACCTTCTTCGCCCAAATCCAGCACATTATTTAATTCGTCCAAATCGCGGATCTCACTGAGCGATGGTAAATCTTCAAGATTTTTCAAATTAAAATAATCAAGGAACTGACGAGTTGTTGCATAGAGAGATGGGCGCCCAGGAACGTCGCGATGACCCACAACTTTTACCCAGTCGCGCTCCATGAGTGTTTTCATAATGTGTGAACTCACCGCGACGCCGCGAATTTCTTCAATATCGCCACGTGTAATAGGTTGGCGATAAGCAATGAGCGCAAGAGTTTCTAACAAAGCGCGCGAATATTTTTGGGGCTTTTCATCCCACAAGCGATTTACCCAAGGTGCAGTTTCACCGCGAACCTGAAAACGCCAACCGGACGCAACTTCTTTTAATTCAAAACCGCGGCCTGCATTGTCCGCCTGAATATCTTGTAATGCGGCCAGCACTTCATCTTTTGCCGGCGCAACTTCTTCATCAAACAATTCTAAGATGCGCGCAATCGTCAGTGGTTGCGCAGCGGCCAAAATCGCGCCTTCCACAATTTTGCGCAACATATCTTTATCAACAGGTTGCTGCGTAATCGCAACGGTTGCAGATTCTTCGGTGTCATCGCGCTCAGAAACGGCGGCGTTTTCTGCGCCGACATTTGCTGAACCCAAACCGTCTTCTAAATCCACTTTATTTTCTTGATGTAGGTTTTCGTCTGTCATTGCATTCTTGCTTTTACGTGAATAGGGCCGAAGGATTCGCTTTGTACAATTTCTACCAGCGATTCTTTAATCAATTCCATCACCGCCAAAAAGGTAACCACCACACCTAAACGACCTTCTTCAACTTTGAACAAGCTAACAAAAGGAACAAAGTGATTGTGCGCGAGCCTATCCAGAACTTGCGCCATACGCTCACGAGTGGAAAGTTTTTCTTTTGAAACATGGTGGCTTTCAAACATGTCGGCACGGCGCAACACTTCTGACAGTGCCAACAACAACTCTTGCAATTCCACATCTGGATCGAGCCGAGTCAGGCTGCGATCTGGCGCTTGCGCCGATGCTTGAAAAATATCACGCCCCACACGGGGAACACCGTTCAAATCTTCCGCTGCTTGCTTGAAGCGTTCATATTCTTGCAAGCGGCGAATTAAGGATGCGCGCGGATCATCTTCCTCTTCCGCCTCCTCGCTGGAACGAGGCAAGAGCATGCGCGATTTAATCTCCGCCAACATAGCAGCCATTACCAAATATTCCGCCGCCAATTCAAATTGGCTGGCATCCATGAGCTCCACGTACGCCATGTATTGCGAGGTAATTTCCGAAACGTTGATGTCCAGAATATCGATATTTTGGCGGCGAATCAGGTAGAGCAATAAATCCAAGGGGCCTTCAAAAGCTTCCAAAAACACTTCCAGTGCATCAGGCGGAATATACAAATCCTGTGGCAATTGAGTGTAAGCCTTGCCGTGCACTATGGCGAAAGGCATTTCGCCTTGAGTTGGACGTGATGGCGCGTCTGCTTGTGACGCAGCCGTATTATCAGCCGAAGCTTCTGCTCCCGAAGTAGCATCAGGCGCGCTCTGCTCAGCGAGTTCAGCAGCCTCGGAAAGCTCCACTGCAGAGTCGTAATGATTATTTTCTTCGCTGGATGAATTCACTGGCCAACCCGATCAAGACCCAAACTAATATGCACACGGGCTGCGCCCGCAAATGAGCTGGGCATTATAGCCATAAGCGATGGGTAGAGCCATGCACAATTGGGCTGACACCAAATACCCCAAAATTCACAGGCAATAGATAGGCAAGTCGGGTAGAATGCCCACACTTTTTGTCCGCCTTCTATCTGCCGGACTCGAACCCTCAATCTTTGGAAGTTGATCATGACCGCCTTACCCCCCTGCCCCAAATGCCAATCTGAATACACCTATGAAGATGGTGATTTGCTCATTTGCCCCGAGTGCGCCCACGAGTGGTCTGCCGCAGATTCAGGCACTACCGAAACAACCAAAGTATTCAAGGATGCCAACGGCAATATTCTGCAAGATGGTGATACGGTTACTGTGATAAAGGATTTGAAGGTTAAAGGAACCTCATCGAGCGTTAAGGTGGGGACTAAAGTGAAGAACATTCGCTTGGTGGATGGCGACCATGACATCGACTGCAAAATCGACGGATTCGGCGCTATGAAGTTGAAATCAGAGTTTGTGAAAAAGGTTTAGCCTACAGTTCTTTCAAAACAAAACCAGCATTGCGCTGGTTTTGTTATTTTTAGGCAGCTGATTCCAACTACTCGAAGGGTGAAAAGTCGCCTTTTCCCTGACGAATGAGTTCGGGGGAATCACCCGTTAAATCGATTACGGTTGTGGGATCCAAACCGCAGTAACCGCCATCAATTACTAAATCCACATGATGCTCCAGTGAGTCACGAATATCGTAGGGATCGGTCATTGGGTATTCCTCGCCCGGCATAAGCAAACTGCTGGTCATGATGGGTTCACCCAACTCGGCCAAAAGCGCTAGGGCAATGGCATTGTCAGGCACGCGAAGACCAATTGTTTTACGCTTGGGGTGAAGCAATCGACGAGGAACCTCAGCCGTTGCCTCCAATATAAAGGTGTAAGCGCCGGGGGTGTGGTGTTTGATTTGGCGGTAGACGGTGTTATCGACCCGCGCATAGGTGGCCAGCTCCGACAAATCGCGACACATAAGCGTAAAGTTGTGGTCCTTGTCGAGTTTACGCAACACACGAATTCTATCCAACGCGTCTTTGTCGCCGATGTGGCATCCCAAGGCGTAAGCACTATCTGTAGGATAGACCACTATGCCACCCTTACGGATAATGTCTGCCGCTTGAACAACCAAACGATGCTGCGGGTTTTCTGGGTGCATCTGAAAAAACTGAGCCATAAAATATTCCGTGACTGATAAATAGACTACGCGGCAAACCCTAATAATCCCCACACGGGACGACATTGGGCAGGCAAAGCCGGGAAACATCCAAGCTCCTGCCATGCTTGACCGGGAAAGTGAAAATCACTACCGCAGGAAGCAGCAAGATTATTGGCTGCAGCAATTTTGGCGAGATCTTCTGTAATCGGATGCGCCTGCATTCCGCTAACAACCTCCAAAGCATCGCCTCCGGCAGCCGCAAAATCTTTTATCAAGGCACACATTTTGGTTCGCGTTAAATCGTACTTACAGGGATGAGCCAAAACTGCAACGCCGCCAGAGGCATGAATCCAGCTAATGACATTTTTCATATCGGGCCATTGGTATTTCACATCGGCTGATTTACCCGTGCCCAGATACTTTTTGAATGCGGCGTTTATATTCGGTACGACGCCCATGTTCACCAAATGTTGCGCAAAATGTGGTCGCCCCACATAGGCATTTCCCGCCAAAGCTTGTGCACCTTCTAATGTACCGACAATTCCAGCTTTCGCTAATCGCCCCGCAATTTGCTCAGCGCGATTTGCGCGTGCCTGATTTTGGGATTCGATAACTGAATTTAATTCCGCTGAATCGGTCTGAACACCCAAACCAACAATATGCACCCCACCCTTACCCCAATGGCTGGAAAATTCAATGCCATTGATAAACGTGAGGCCGCATTCCATAGCTGCTTTTTGTGCCAAATGAAGCCCCGCTATGGTATCGTGGTCGGTTAAAGCTAATACATCCACTTCGCGCTCTTTTGCTCGCAAAACCAGCATTTCAGGGCTTAAAATGCCATCCGAAAAATGGCTATGGCTGTGTAAATCAAATTTCACTGGGTCACCAACATGGCCTAAACAATAACAATTAAACAGGGCTATCTCGCCCATTATGACCGAGACTGACGATGACCGATAATTTTTCTGCTGATTCTGCCCATAAAGAACCAGCGTCCGCTCTGGAAAGCAAATCGCCTCTGACGCCAAAACCAGCTCCCAAGAAAGAAAATATGCTGATCAATATTCTGATGAATATTGTCGTCCCTACGCTGATCCTCACCAAATTGAGTGGCCCACATTATTTAGGTCCAGTTTGGGGTTTGGTCACTGCACTCGCATTTCCAATTGTTTACGGGCTAAAAGATTTTATAGCCAATAAAAAAATTAACTTTTTCTCTGCATTGGGCATTGTTAGCGTTTTGCTCACTGGCGGCATTGGTATACTCAAACTACCCACTGAATATTACGCCATTAAAGAGGCAACCATTCCGGGGTTAATTGGTTTGATGGTGTTGATTTCAACACGAACTCGCTACCCACTTGTTAAAACGTTCATTTACAACGATACGATTCTCAACGTAGAAAAAATTTCAGCCGCACTCAAAGAACACGCAAAAGAAGAAGCCTTTGAAAGAACATTACGCTTGGGGTCTTATTTATTGGCTGGTTCATTTTTTCTGTCGTCTACGTTGAATTACATTCTGGCTGAAATGATTGTGAAAAGCCCTGCCGGCACAGAAGCTTTTAATATTGAAGTAGGCAAAATGAATGCCTTAAGTTTTCCTGTTATTGCTTTGCCATCCATGATTATTATGGTGGCGACGCTTATGTATATTTTCCGCAGTATCCGCTTGTTGACAGGGCTTACATTTGAAGAAGTTATGCACGACACAAGCAAGTAAATAGAGAACAAATTATGTTTTACGCCATTATCAGTGAAGATATTTCAGACAGTTTAGAAAAACGAAAGTTAGCGCGCCCAGATCATCTGGCGCGGTTACAAGCATTAAAAGACGAAGGACGTTTAATTTTAGCGGGCCCGCATCCGAAGATTGATAACGATAATCCTGGTGATGCAGGTTTTAGCGGAAGTTTGGTAGTAGCAGAGTTTGGTTCATTGCCTGAAGCCGAAGCTTGGGCTGCTGCTGACCCTTACGTTGCCGCTGGTGTGTACGCTAAGGTCACCGTTAAGCCCTTCAAAAAAGTCTTGCCTTAATTTAAAGGAACTCGCATGAAAAAATTAGCTTTCGTCAGCTTGCTTAGCCTGACCGCAATCAGCGCTGGATTCTCCTCAGCCAGCTTTGCTGAAGATAGATATGTTACAGACGTAATTTATATTCCATTGCGCTCAGATAAAGATAACCAAGCAACTATTATTAAAAATGGCTTAGCGACTGGCACGCGTTTGAAACTGATTCGCGAAGAGGAAGATGCCAATAAAAATAAATGGTCACAAGTAATCACTAGCGAAGGCATTGAGGGCTGGGTACGCAGCCAAAATTTGGTCGCAGAGCCAACAGCGGCAATGAAATTAGCCGCCTTAACATCTGGCCCAACAGATATGGTCGAGCTGCAAAAGCAAAATATCACGCTTAAAAATGAGCTTGATAGTGTTAAAGCAACGCATCAAAGCCTTGCGAAAGAGCTGGAAGAAATTCGTAAATCACCAACTTCCGATATCAACTTGGAACAAGAAAACCAAAGCATGAATCGCATTAACCAATCGCTGCAGGTTGAGCGCGATTTGTTAAAAGCAGAAAATGACAGATTGCAAAAAAGCGATACATATCAGCAACGCATATACGGCGGCGCCCTTATTTTAGCCGGTGTAATTCTTTCCTTTTTGCTCCAGCTATTTGGCAAACGTAAACGTCGCTCTGAGTGGAATTAATCGCCCATGAATACAGCGCTTAGCGTAAACCTCAACAAAATTGCCCTGATTCGAAATTCACGCGAGGGCAATTATCCCGATGTAGTTGCGCACGGAAAAATATGTTTAGCGGCAGGTGCAGATGGTTTAACCGTGCACCCTCGCCCAGACCAACGTCATATACGTCCGCACGACGTTTATGAGTTGGCGGAATTATTAAAAGATAACCATCAGGCTGAATTTAATATTGAAGGGAATCCTTTTGCGGAAAAAATTGGGGACTTTCCTGGCTTCATTCAATTAGTGCTGGACACCAAACCCGAGCAATGCACTTTGGTTCCCGACAGCAATGATCAACTGACTTCTGACCACGGCTTCGATTTAAAAAAATCAGGTGAGAAGTTAAAACCAGTGCTCGACCAATTAAAATCTGCCGGTGTGCGCGTTAGTTTATTTATGGATCCTGACCTCGAACAAATTGAACTCGCAAAAAAACTTGGGGCAGATCGTATAGAGCTGTATACGGGCCCTTATGCCGAAGCTTTTAAGCATAAAGGCGCAAGTTTCGATCAACTGTTCCAACGCTACTACGCAGCTGCAGATCACGCCGCAAAAATCGGTATAGGTTTAAATGCTGGGCACGATTTGAATTTAGACAACCTTGCCCACTTTAGAAAAGTGCCTAAATTGCTCGAAGTATCCATTGGCCACGCACTAACCGTTGATGCTATTGCCATGGGCTTAGATAAAGCAGTACGTGCCTACAAGCAACTTTGTTCCGCATAACTTAAGACTTCGCGAATGACTAAAAAAAATGACACCCAAAAAGAGCGTGGTGACAGCCAGGCTTACTTGGAGAAAAAGAAATTTTTTGATGGGCTGCTAACAGTTTATGGGCGAAAACCGGTGCTCGAAGCTTTGCAGGATGAATCAACGAACATTCATCGACTGCACTTTGCGGACAGTAATAAGCCTGCAGGCATTTTGGATGAGATTATCGGGCTAGCAAAAGCCAAGGGCGCAGAAATTGTTTATCACAATCGCACAGCCCTTTCACGCATTTCAAAAAACGCGAGTCAAGATCAAGGCGTTGCCGCCGATTTAATTTGTCGCGGCTTTCAAACCTACGATGCTTTTTTAGCGAAACATTCCCTCCCGCAACAAAGTGCGAATAAATTTACGCTGCTCGCTCTAGATGGAATTAATAACCCGCAAAACCTCGGTATGATTATTCGCTCTGCTTGTGCAGGAAATATTGACGGCATTTTGCTGCCCCAACAGGGTACCGCGCAAATTGATCCTTTAGTAATTAAGGCAAGCGCGGGCACTGTATTTCGCGCACCGATTCTACGCTGTAAAAATCTGGCCGATGCTTTAAAGGATTTTAAGCAGGCTGGAAGCCTGATTTGCTCTCTATCATCCCATGCAAAATCAACGCTTAGGGAATTTAATCCTGAACAATCGTGTATTTATGTATTAGGAAATGAAAGCGAAGGAGTTTCTAAAAATGTATCGCAGCTTTGCAATGAAAGCGTACGCATCCCCATGAACAACGGTGTAGAAAGTTTAAATGTAGCTGTGACCGCTGCGCTCATTGCGTTTAGATAATCGATCAATTCAATACCCTCAATACGTTTCAATGTCCCAAATAAAAAGAGACGCAATTGCGTCTCTTTTTATGTTGGTTATACACACGTTGATTAAAGCTTGTAACCATCTTCCTCGTGCAAACTCAAATCCAAACCAAGAGACTCTTCGTCTTTGGTGACACGCAAACCTTTAGTCAACAGACTGGTTAACTTCAGCAACAGATAAGTAACCGCTACGCTGAATACTAAGGTTGCAATAATACCAATTAGCTGAACCTGCAATTGTTGCCCCATGGATTCGATGCCTGCAGCAAAACCCAAACCACTAAAAGCGCCAAGTTGAGTCGACGCAAAAATACCGGCCATGAACGTACCAATAATGCCACCTACGCCATGCACAGGGAATACATCGAGCGAATCATCTATTTTCCATACTCGCTTAACGAGCTGCGTCATAAAGAAACAGACCACACCCGCAACCAATCCAATCACAATCGCGCCGCCTGGGCCAACATAGCCGGATGCTGGAGTGATGGTACCCAAACCGGCAACCATACCCGTAACAATACCCAGAACACTCGGCTTTCTGAATTTCACCCACTCAATAGTCATCCATGCTAACGCGCCTGCCGCAGCCGACAAATGGGTAACCAGCATAGCCATAGCCGCATTACCATTCGCAGCCAAAGCACTACCCGCATTAAAACCAAACCAGCCCACCCATAAAATACCGGCGCCGGTAACAACCATTGTCATATTGTGCGGTGGCATAGCAATATTGGGGAAACCATTGCGCTTGCCAATAACCAAAGCGGCAACCAAGGAGCCTACGCCCGCGGTGATATGCACCACAGTACCGCCAGCAAAATCGAGCAAACCCATTTTGAACAACCAGCCCGAGCTGCTCCATACCCAGTGACATACCGGCACGTAGCACAGCAAAAGCCAAAGTGAGGAAAAAATCAGCATTGCGGAGAACTTTAACCGCTCAGCATAAGCACCAACGATCAGAGCAGGAGTAATCACCGCAAAAGTCATTTGATACATAGCAAAAAGTGTTTCAGGTATATCGCCCCACAAATCGTCCTTCTTAATAGACGCTAGGAAAACCTTGCTGAAATCGCCGATATATTCGTTACCGGGGCCAAACGCTAGGCTGTAACCGACTATAACCCAAAGCAAAGATGCAACCGCCGCGATCGCGAAACATTGCATTAGTACGGAAAGAACATTTTTCACGCGCACCAAGCCCGCGTAAAACAATGCAAGCCCCGGCAACGTCATAAATAACACCAAGGCGCTTGCCGTTAGCATCCACGCCGTGTTTGCGTTGTTAATAACAACCGGGGCTGCGTCTGCCATAGCCATTTGGCTTAGTAATGCCGCAACGACTGCTACAAAAGTTGAGTGAATGATCTTCTTCATAATCACACCTTATGATTCTTGCTCAGGCTTACTGTGAGCTTTATAGAGTGACGAACTGCCCCATATTGATTCACTGGCCAGAGAAGCAGTGCCAAATAAGTCTAAATGAGGATTAAATTTGCTTTTATTTAGTTTTTATTAACCCATTTTTGGGCACAAAAAGTAAATTGTTTAGCAGGCATGAGGCGACAGCACAAACCATACCATTAATTTATTCTTTTAATTTTCAATAGCTTAATAAAAAAGACCGTCTCGCAATTAATTTTTTTTGCACCATTTTGAATCACAAGATATACGCTTGGCACAGATTTGAAACATTTTTAGATTTTAAGCCTTAAATTGCTTCAACAACTTAATAAATGAGACCCTCGCGCTATCATCCTCACCATAAACCCAGCACTCATAAAGATCGACAAGTTTGGCAAGGGGTTCGGACAAATTGGGCTTGTTAGCAATGACTCGATTCACAAACCCTCGGGGAGTTTCAATGGGCGATGGAGTAAAGCCTGCGCGCTTTAACTTTCTGCAAAGCGCCAAATACATTAGCGAAGCTTCTGGTAATTCCCTTTTTGGTGCTTGTGAGATGAAAATAAGGAACGTCACAAACGCACCTCCGATTAACCCAACCATAAGCGCTATCCGGATAGGCGTGACTTCTCCTAAAAGCCGTTCCAACACGGAGGTTTGCGTGGATGAATCGTAGTTCATAACCCATTGCGTCCACGTCAGGTTTATCGCATCCCATTGCTCACGCGCACGCAACAACAATTTAAATGACGATCCAAAGGGCTTGGCTAATAGCTGGCGATCAGTAGCAGACAAGGATTGCTCAATTCCGCGCTGGACACGCTCCGGTGCAACTGCGCCTGTTGGATCAAACATCACCCAACCACGCCCCTCTATCCAAACCTCCGCCCACGCGTGAGCATCGCGCTGCCTAACCGAAAGGGAGTTATCGATTGAATTAATATCGCCACCTTGATATCCCACCACTACTCGAGCAGGAATAGCTGCAGCACGCAAAAAGAATACAAAGCTACTTGAAAAATGTTCACAAAAACCTTGGCGAGTATTCCATAAAAAGTCATCAACGGAATCATCACCAAGTGGTGGAGGCTTGAGGGTATAAAAAAAGCTTTGACGATAGTAATCAAACAGTTTTGCAATTAGCTTTTCTGTACTCCCTGTTTCCTCGAACCACTCCTTCGCACGATCACGCGTTTTAAAATTTCCGCTCTTCGGCAACTGAAGATTTTGCGTAAGCTCATCAGCATTCACAGTATTTAATTGATAGTTAAGTGACGAAACAACCTGATAGTTCATGCGTTCAGTGACGGGGACGTAAGCACGCAAGTTAAGATCCCGAGAAAATGCAATTTTATTTGGCCAAGCTTTAGGAGCTGCCAAGCTGTAAAGCCACGGCTGCATGCTTGCTTCTGTAATTACCTCATACTCAACATCGCCGCCTTTGTACTCCAAGTGGGAGCGCACGTTACTGCCGCCTTGATTAAAATAATGTTCAGATTTCTGTTCTCGACTTTGCGACCACTTTCTACCGTCAAAAGCAGAGAAAACAAGACTGCGCCAATACAGCTTTTCTCGAGCGGGAAGATCAGATGAAAACCTCACACGAAAGGCTAACTCGTTCGACTCCATTAACTCAGTGAAATCGCCTGGAGACATGGAATCGCTCATACCCGTTTTTGCTTGCATGGGAGCCGGCACAGCCCAAAAAGACCCCAGTCGAGGCATAACAATGAATAATAGAATCATAAATGGTATGGCCTGAAGCAATATCCCCACGCTTGGGCGAACATTTTTCCACAGACTTTTCTTCTCGGAATTTCGGTAGAGTTGCATCAAAGTTGAACATAAAAGAACTAAGCAGCCAAATCCGTAAAATGCAGCTAAAAAATGATTAAACTCAATAAACTGCGCTGCCAAAATAAAAAATCCAATGAAAATGAGCAGAACAAAATCCTTTTGATTTTTTAATTCAAGCAACTTCAACGTGAAACCTATGATGAGTAAACTCACCATGGATTCAAACTTAAACCCAGAACCCAAACTAAAAAATAAACCGGCACAGCACAAGAATACCAATATCGTTTTCTGCAACTTGCCAGGATAATTCACTGCGCCCTGAAAAATTCGCCATCGCCACAATGCAATGAAGATCCACACCAATGCAATCCATGTCGGTATACTCACAAAATGAGGGGCCACAATAAAAATCTGCACGCACAAAAGCCATGCTAGGCTTATGCGTGATATGGGCTGCTCTATGGAAGGAGATTTCTTAAGCATGTTAATCCTTCTGCACCCAACCAAATAGCGCTAATGCAGTTAATGCGTTTAAGCGATGAACATCGCCTCCTCCACGCTCAATGAGCACATGTGGCAAACGTAAACCAAATTCCAGATTGCTTTCTGCAAAATAATTAACCCAATAACTTAAATTCGATAAGGCCAATTCAGTATCGATCACATTAACTGCTTGCCAATCCAACCAAAAATGTTCACTTTGCAAAGCACGATAATCTTTAAGATGCAAACCCGCACCGCGAGCATAATGCTTCCATGAAATTTGCGATAAAGGCGCACCAGGCTGATAACTCTGAAAACCTTGAAATTCATCACCAGATTGCCGAGACACAAATCTCCCCTCCTCACCCTGCCCCACGCCCAAAGGAGGCAAATCGCAAGCGACAGGCCTTGGGAAAATGAGTGCTCGATGATCAAGATCTATATAAGCCCATGCGCGAATTAAGCCCAACGGAAAGTAGCTTTTTAAAATAATACGCGGCAACTTCAACCAGCCACGGTGGCGCGCATAAGCATTCAAGCGAACTGCTGTTGTTTTACCTGAACGCACATCCGCACGAACAGCTTCAAACTCATCGTCAGCTTGCAGCATAAGGCCATGATAATCATTTTTAAAAGATGAAGTGATTTCAATGTCGAACGCAGCAACATCACCTACTTTCGAATATTGAACTGCCGCCGGTGTAAAAGTTAAACCTAAGAGATTTCGAAAGGCGTGTATTACGGACACCAGCATGATGCTGGTTAAGAAAAATGACAACCCAAGGATTAAATTGTTTTGGTAATTAGTACCGAGCACCCAAATAAGGACAATTAATACTAAAAAGGCAACGCCTTGCTTACTAGGGAAAACATAAATGGTGCGATGTTTAAGAACAACGTGATTCGCCCGAGGCGACCGTTTACTCATCCAGCGTTGAAAATATTGCTGTATCTTGAACAAGAGAAAATCCCTGTGCAAATTGGCTGGACAATAAACCAAAAAAAATGGAACGAACTTAATTTAGCACTACCGGTACCGCCGATAGAATTTTTTTAATCAGAACATCTTGAGCCATATTCTGGGTAGAATTATTTTTTGTCACCAAGCGGTGCGCAACAACAGCCGAAAATAAATATTGCACATCTTCTGGAACAACGTAGGCACGCTCGTGCATGAAAGCCCATGTCTTGGCTGCCTTGATTAAAGCCATAGCACCGCGCGGAGAAAGACCGACAAGCACATCGTCTGTTGTACGCGTGTGTTGCACCAAACGCTGCACGTAATCCACTAAACTATCAGATACTTTCACAGCGCTAATCACACGCCTGATCTCTGGAATTTTATCCGGCGTTAAGCACACACGCAGTTGCGCCAATTGGTCGCGTGGGTCTCCAACTTTAAAAAGTAGCTTTTCAGTTTCTGCATCGGGGTACCCCAAACTAATTCTCATCAAGAATCGATCTAATTGCGACTCAGGCAAGGGGTAAGTTCCCATTTGAGACATGGGGTTTTGTGTTGCAATCACAAAAAACGGTTGCGGTAGTTCGTACGTTTTTCCCTCGTTAGTTACTTGGCGCTCTTCCATAGCTTCGAGCAATGCACTTTGAGTTTTAGGCGTAGTGCGATTAATTTCGTCAGCCAATAAAACCTGAGTAAAAATTGCGCCTTTGTGAAAGGTAAATTTTTGCTGCTGGGGATCAAAAATAGACAAGCCCAAAATATCCGCGGGCAACATGTCGCTGGTGAATTGAACACGGTTGTAACTCAATCCTAAGACTTCGGCGAGCGCATGAGAAAGTGTTGTTTTACCCATACCGGGTAAATCTTCAATCAGGAGATGTCCATCTGCTAGCAGGCATGCCAATGCAATTTTTATTTTTTCTTCTTTGCCCAAGAGAACACGGCCAATTTCGTTCACTAAGGTTTCAATAAATTTTCTCACAGCGAATCCTTTTATATTTATGTAAGGAACATCGAGAAAAGATCGTCACCCAGGAACCGCACACTGGGTGACTTTGCATTAAAGCACGTTTAGCCCACGCTCGAGATCTGCAATTAAATCTTTAACAGATTCTAAACCAACCGAAATTCTAATTAAGTTTTCAGTAATGCCTGCTTCGGCTTTTTGTTCTGGGGTTAAGCGGCCGTGAGTAGTTGTTGCGGGATGAACGATGGTGGTTTTTGTATCACCTAAATTAGCCGTTAGCGACATAATTCGAGTCGCATCAATAACCTTCCAAGCGGCTTCACGCTCGCCTTTCACACGGAACGATAAAACGCCACCAAACGCGGATTGTTGTTTTGCTGCAAGTTCGTGCCCTAGGTGTGATGCTAGGCCCGCATAAAATACTTTTTCTACCTTAGGGTGCGCGTGCAGCCATTGTGCAAGCTCAAGCGCGTTGCGTGAATGTGCTTCCATGCGCAAACGCAAAGTCTCCAATCCTTTTAAAAACACCCATGCGTTAAAGGGGCTTAAACTTGGGCCAGCACTACGAATAAAACCGAGCACTTCATCCACTAGCACTTTGGGGCCTGCAACAACACCACCGAGGCAACGCCCCTGCCCATCAATATATTTTGTTGCTGAATGCACAATCAGATCCGCACCAAATTCCAACGGACGCTGTAAAGCTGGCGTACAAAAACAGTTATCAACAACGAGCAGTGCATTTCGCGCATGAGCGATATCGGCAAGGCGCTTGATATCAACAACGTCGCAAAGTGGATTTGATGGTGTTTCAACAAAAACCAATTTTGTTGCAGGAGTAAATGCGGCTTCCCATGCGGCGTAATCTGTTGGTGCAACAAATGTTGTAGCTACACCGAACTTCTGTAAAAACTTGGTGAAAAGAACAGTGGTTGTACCAAACACGCTGCGCGAACAAACGATGTGATCACCCGCCTTCAGCAACGCAATACAGGTACTGAGAATGGCGGCCATGCCTGAAGAGGTACCCACAGCAGATTCCGCACCTTCAAGCGCTGCTATACGCTCCTCAAATGCACGCACTGTAGGATTGGTGTAGCGAGAATAAACATTGCCTGCTTGTGCACCAGAAAATCGATCAGCTGCTTCTTGAGCACTACCAAACACATAACTCGATGTTAGAAACAAGGCTTCGCTGTGTTCACCCTCATGAGTACGAACCTGACCTGCTCGAATGGCAAGCGTATCCAAATCATATTTTAAAAATTCTTGTTCAATATGTTCCATTCGTTCAAACCTGTATCGAATAGGGTCACGTATAGTTGCGACTTCAGCGTTGACTCGCAAGCGCACCCTCTGTTTACGTAGCGCTTACGTCAGCTCATAGCCCCGCCGTTATGCAAGCCCATTGGTGACTCTGCCTTTCCGGCTTTTTTATTTTCTTTTGCTGAATCATTGCGAGCCGCAGCAAGCTTGTCTAAATATTCCTGACTTACATCCCCCCCAATATATTCCCCGGTAAATACCGCGCAGTCGAACTCAGTAACTTTGCTGTTACCTTCGGTAGACGCTGCAATCAAATCGGTAAGATCTTGGTAAATGAGCCAGTCTGCGCCAATTTCTTTACAGACTTCTTCATCGGTACGACCGTGCGCAATTAATTCGGAGGTGGTCGGCATATCAATACCGTAAACATTTGGATATTTCACTGCGGGTGCGGCAGATGCAAAATACACCTTGCGGGCGCCTGCATCACGAGCCATTTGAATAATTTGTTGGCATGTAGTGCCGCGCACAATGGAGTCATCCACTAACAATACATTCTTACCTTTAAATTCCAATTCAATGGGATTTAATTTTTGACGCACCGATTTTTTGCGCTGCTGTTGACCGGGCATAATAAAGGTACGCCCGATGTAGCGATTTTTTACCAAACCTTCGCGGAATTTCACGCCCAATTTTTGCGCCAGTGCTTGGCCCGCAACACGGCTTGAATCTGGAATAGGAATTACAACGTCTATGTCGTGATCTGGTCTTTCACGTAAAATTTTATCGGCCAATTTCTCGCCTTGACGCAAGCGTGCTTTGTAAACCGAAATACCATCCATAATAGAATCAGGACGAGCGAAATAAACATGTTCAAAAATACACGGAGCCAAACGTGAATGCTTTGCACATTGGCGGCGATGCAACTGCCCGTCTTCTGTAATGTAAATTGCTTCGCCCGGCGCAACGTCGTCAATTAAATGGAAGCCCAACACATCAAGCGCAACGCTTTCTGACGCCACCATATATTCAACGCCCGCTTCACCTTCACGCGAACCGTAAACCAAAGGACGAATACCATTTGGATCGCGGAATGCAATCAAACCGTAACCTGCCACAAGAGACACAACAGAGTATCCGCCAGTGATACGGTTATGGACGCCTTCAATAGCTTTAAAAATATCGTCAGGTGTTGGTTTTAATTTGCCTTGTAATTGAAGCTCATGCGCAAACACATTGAGCAACACCTCTGAATCAGAATCGGTGTTTACATGACGCAAATCGGTTTCAAATAAATCTTCACTCAGTTTTTCGGTATTGGTAAGGTTTCCGTTGTGAGCCAGTGCAATCCCGTACGGTGAGTTCACATAGAACGGTTGCGCCATCGCAGGGCCGGAACTGCCTGCTGTTGGGTAACGAACGTGACCAATACCCATATTGCCAACTAGCCTCTGCATATGGCGAGTTCTGAACACATCTTGCACTAAACCGTTGGCTTTTTGCTGCGCCATGCGGCCACCTTGACAGGTCACAATACCGGCAGCGTCCTGACCACGGTGTTGGAGTATGGTTAGCGCATCATACAATTGAACGTTGACATCGCGTTTACCCACAATACCTACAATGCCGCACATACTTCTCACCTATTTAAAAAACTGGATTAAAAAACGTAGTTAAAACACATTAAATCTTGAACACTCTGCCGTCTGCTAAACGGAAGTCGCCTCCGGCTTTCGCAACAAACTCACCACCCACGACGTGATGCCGTTAATCCCATTTTGAACCACCGCTTGATAAGGCGAAAAATAAGGAATGAGTTGAGATTGTTGAAACCAGGAATCTTTGGTTACGGGCACATAATTCGGCACGTAAATTAAAAACATCATCACCAGCAGCACGCCGCGCGCAAAGCCAAACACCATACCTATCAGACGGTCTGTACCGGATAAGCCAGTGGCTTTGACGATGAAGCCAATTAAAAAATTAATCAAGGCGCCCAAAAACAACACCCCAACGAAAACCAGCAGAAAAGCTGCCATAGCACGCAACGAGGGTGTTGATATTGTGTTAACAAGGAATTCTTCAAGACGATGGCTGAATACATTGGCGCAAACCAAAGCAACAACCCAGATGACAAGGGACAAGGCTTCTTTAATAAACCCGCGAACGAGGCTGATAACACTAGATAGCGTCAAAACAATCACAATGGCCCAATCTGCCCCATTCATGCGCCCGAGTTCCCCGCTTCGTTAAGGACGCGCATTTTAACAGAGCCGCCCTTTATCAAACAGCTCTTTAACCACAAGTTTGCAGGACTCGTTCGTATTTCTGAATTAACCATTCTCAAGGCTGGAATCGCATCACCATAGACTTTACCTTCAGGCGTTTATCCATTTGCTCTTTCAACGCCAAGGCTTGGCTTTTATCCAATTTAGGACCTATATAAACACGGCTGATGGTGCCGCTGCTGCTGGGGGTGGTGCGAACATAGGCCTTTTGACCATCAGCCTGTAAATCATCGCGCAATTTATTCGCCGCTTCTTTAGTAGTGAAACTACCAACCTGCACCACCCAAGCATCGGGCAAGCCTTGCTGGTTTAACGGCATGGCCGAAACAGAAGACGCATGACTGGCGATAGATTTTGCAGATGAAACTGACACACCCGAAACCACGGCAGACGAAACTGATGAGGCCGCGACAGAAGATACAGTCGCAACAGCCTGCTCAACAACAGGCTCAGTAGGAGCAAACATTGTTTCAGGCGCGGGTGCAGGCTCGATGTTAGGAACAGGCTGAGGCGGTTTAAACTCCTCAGCAACTAAATTGGGGCGTGCCGGGATCTGTGATTTGGTGCTAACTTGATAATCTTTCTTTTCCTTAAAGAAACTCGGCAGCAAAAGCACTGCTACCGCAGCCAAAACAGCTGCACCAATTAACCGATGCTTTAATGTGTATCTCACTGAAAACCTCGAGAAGCTTGCGAGCTCGCCTGCAAATACGCCAGCGCAGCAGCGACGGTAAAGAAAGAACCAAATACTAAAACGCGATCTTGCGGCGTCGCCTTGGCCAAAACGGCCGACATCAACTGACTTATACCACCCGATTGCTGAACCTGAGCATTAAGAGACAACAAATTGTCACCCAAGGCTTGTGTACTTGCCGCACGCGGGATATCGGATAAATCCAACAGAAACCACTCATCGACTGAGCCTAAAAGATTTTGCAGGCTTGCAACGCGATCTTTGTCACTCATCATGGCGACTAGAGCAAAAGTTTTTCCGGCGACTGGCTGCGCATTTAAGCGTTTAGCAAGATATTCAGTAGCCGCAGGATTATGTGCAACATCCAAAATGAATTGGCGGCCTTGATAAGAAATGTGCTGGAAACGCCCCGGTAATACTAGATCCAACAAAGTTTGTTCGATGTTGTGTTGCGTTAGTTCGATACCGAGCAAACGTGCAACCTGCAACGCAGCAGCCATACTCGGTAAAGGCAAATGCGGAGCACGCATTAAGTCCAACTCAACATTTTCGCCACCCACCGCTTTACATTTCCACGACCAATTGGATTCGTGTTCCGTAAACGAAAACTCGCGGTCAATAAAGTAAGCTTTCGTTTTTAACTGGGTGGCAATGTCTAAAATGCTTTGCGGTGGATTTGTATCTGCGCACACAAATAACTGTTGCTCGCGGAGAATGCCTGCCTTTTCGCGCCCGATTGCGTCGCGCGTATTGCCCAACCAATCTTGGTGATCTATAGCGATAGACGTAATAACCGCAACATCTGCATCGATGATATTAACAGCGTCAAGGCGCCCACCCAGCCCTACTTCTAACACCCAAAAATCTACTTGCTGTTGTTTGAAAATCTCCAGCGCTGCCAGAGTGCCATATTCAAAATAAGTGAGGCTAATCGCGGCTTCGCCGGGCGCACAACACGCATCGGAAATTTTTTCAAATGCAGCACATATAAGTTCATCCGCAATGGGTTTGCCATTTATTTGGATGCGTTCAGCGTAATGCAACAGATGCGGAGAGGTATAAACACCTACGTTAAAATTTGCAGCTCGTAACAACCCAGCTGTTGCCGTAACACAGGAACCTTTACCGTTTGTACCCGCGACAGTGATCACTTTTGCGCGGGGTTTTAACATCTCCATTCGCGCGGCGACTTGGCGAATACGATCTAATCCGAGATCAATTTCTTTGGGATGGCTTTGCTCAAGCCATCCCAACCACTCTGCTAATGAAGAAAATCTCATGTGAGCGGGAAATTAATTCAGCACAGGTTTGTGGGTAAATTTGGCGAGGAGAGAGGCGAGCTTATCGCGCATTTCGCGACGATGAATAATTAAATCAATAGATCCGTGATCCAACAAAAATTCGGCGCGCTGGAAGCCTTTGGGTAATTTTTGGCGAATGGTTTGTTCAATAATACCTGGGCCAGCAAAACCAGCACGAGCACCCGGCTCCGCAACGTTCAAATCACCCAGCAATGCCAAACTTGCGGACACACCACCGTACACAGGGTCAGTCATAACCGAAATATAAGGCGTACCTTGCATTTTTAAGCGCTCAATCACTGCAGATGTTTTTGCCATTTGCATCAAAGAAATAAGTGCTTCCTGCATGCGCGCACCACCGGTTGCGGAAAAACACACAAACGGAATATTTTCTTGCAGCGCAATGGTAGCGGCGCGAGTAAACTTTTCACCTACGACATAACCCATTGAGCCGCCGTGAAACGCGAACTCAAAGGCCACGGCAACAACAGGCATACCTTTTAATTCACCGCGCATAGCAACCAATGCGTCTTTTTCGCCGGTTTCTTTTTGCGCAGCCGTTAAACGGTCTTTGTATTTTTTAATGTCTTTAAATTTCAAACGGTCGATAGGTTCAACCTCAACCGCCAACTCTTTACGATTTTGTGGATCAAGAAACATATCCAAACGAGCGCGGGCACGAACACGCATGTGATGATCGCACTTGGGGCAAACATCAAAATTCTTTTCGAGTTCCGGCTTGTATAAAACGGCATCGCATTTAACACACTTTTCCCATAAACCTTCAGGAACTTTATTTGAGCGCTTAGCTTCAGATCGTGTTGCAACGCCGGGGATAATTTTTTCTAACCAACTCATCGTAAAATCTCTTTGGTTTGTCTGAAACCTGTGAAAATCGCTGTTAATGCGATCCTGCGCTGCGCCTCTTTCACGGTTTCTCAGTTGTTCTTATTAGCAGTGATTTCCGTAAGGTCACTGCCAACTTTTTGTTTGTTTAGAGCGAATCAATCGCGGTACGAATACCACCAATAATTTCACCCACGGCGCCAGCAATCACCGATGGAGATTGACCTTCAAGCGAACCCATCTTATCAACCAGTACGCTGCCGATCACAACACCGTCAGCCAATTGCGCAACTGATTTAGCCGTTGCAGCATCTTTGATACCAAAGCCAACACAAACGGGCAAATCCGTTAATTCACCGAAAGCGGCGAGTTTGGATTTCACATCGTCCACATCCAAATGACCTGCACCAGTCACACCTTTCAATGAAACGTAATACAAAAAGCCGCTTGCATGCTCTGCAATTTTGCGCGCACGCTCAACTGTCGTGGTGGGCGCAAGCAAGAAAATATTATCTAAACCTACCGCATCCAAAGCGTCTTTTAAAATCACCACTTCTTCTGGCGGCAAATCTACGGTCAGCAATCCATCGACACCCGCTTCTGCCGCAGCGGTTGCAAAAGCTTGATAACCAAAGCGCTCAACCGGATTTGCATAACCCATCAAAATCACTGGCGTAATGCTGTTTGTTTTGCGGAATTCTTTTACCAATTCCAACGAACCTTTAAGACTGGTGTGATGCACCAAAGCACGTTCATGGCCTTTTTGAATCACAGGACCTTCTGCCATTGGATCAGAAAAAGGTACGCCCAACTCAATCACATCCACACCTTTAGCGACCATTTCATGCATGGTTGGCAGAGTAACTTCGGGTTGTGGATCACCATTGACAATGTAGGCGACCAAAAGTTTTTTTCCGGCCGATTTTGCTTCAGCCACACGTTGTTGAATACGACTCATCACTTATGTTCCTGTTCTGTTTTCTGCGTATGGCTAAACGGTAATGCCGTCGAGGGCAGCAACAGTATGAATATCTTTATCGCCACGACCAGAAAGGTTGACGATGATAATTTGGTCTTTGCTCATGGTTGGCGCTAGCTTCTCCGCGTAGGCGATTGCATGGCTGGACTCCAGCGCAGGCATGATACCTTCGGTAAGTGTTAATTTGCGGAAAGCGGCCAGAGCTTCGTCATCATTAGTCGCCACGTAATTCACACGACCAATATCTTTCAACCACGAATGCTCAGGGCCAACACCGGGGTAATCCAAACCAGCGGATACAGAATGGGTTTCAATAATTTGGCCGTTTTCGTCTTCCATCAAATAGGTACGATTTCCGTGCAGGACACCTGGAATACCTTTGCTGAGAGGCGCAGCGTGCTTACCTGTTTCAATACCCAAACCGCCCGCCTCAACGCCGTACATAGCCACAGATTTATCCGCAAGGAACGGGTGGAACAGACCAATAGCGTTAGAACCGCCGCCGACGCAAGCGACCAATGCATCGGGCAACTTACCCGCTTGCGCCAAGCATTGACGGCGCGCTTCGCGACCGATAATCGATTGGAAATCACGCACTAGTTGTGGGTAGGGATGCGGGCCTGCAGCCGTACCAATAATGTAAAAGGTATCGTCCACGTTAGTTGCCCAATCGCGCATAGCTTCGTTCATCGCATCTTTCAGAGTGCGAGAGCCAGACGTAACGGGGAACACTTCTGCGCCGAGCAATTTCATGCGGTAGACGTTAAGCGTTTGACGTTTAATATCGTCCAAGCCCATATAAACGCGGCATTTCAAACCCAAGCGAGCAGCAACTGTTGCTGTTGCTACGCCATGCTGGCCTGCGCCGGTTTCAGCAATTACACGACTTTTGCCAGTAAATTTCGCCAAAAGCGCTTGGCCGATAGTGTTGTTTACTTTGTGGGCACCTGTGTGGTTAAGGTCTTCACGCTTAAGGAAAATTTGCGCACCGCCCAACTCACGGGTCCAGCGCTCTGCCAAATATAAAGGTGACGGACGGCCAACATAATGGGCCATATCCTTATCAAACTCAGCTTGGAAGGAAGGATCGTCTTTCAAGCTGAAGTAAATAGATTCGAGTTCATCAAGAGCATGAACCAAGGTTTCAGACACAAATCGACCGCCGTAGGGGCCAAAATGGCCTGCAGCATTGGGGAAACTACCGTAATCAATATCGCTCACTGTTTTATCACCTTCTTAAGTAGCAAATTCTGTCTGGTTAAGCGCAAATCTTCCTAAAAGAAAACTGCACGCGTCACCTAGGCATGCCTGGCGTTAAAAATAAATTGTTCAACTTTTTGAGGATCTTTTTTGCCGGGTGCAGACTCCACACCACCACTCACATCGACGCCGTAAACCTGCGTAGATTGAATAGCTAAAGCAACATTTTCGGGCGTCAGCCCGCCCGCTAATACAATAGGGCGAGATGATTGTGCGGGAACACGCTGCCAATCAAAGGTTTCTCCTGTTCCGCCGGGGACACCTGGGCGATAGGCGTCGAGCAGAATGGCGGTTGCACTCGCGTATTTTTCAAATGTATCGACCAAATCCAGCTCTGGGCGCATCCGAATTGCTTTCATATAAGGCCGATAAAACTGTTCGCAGAATTCGGGCGATTCATCGCCATGAAATTGCAATAGATGTAGTCCAACATTCGCTAAAACATCATTTACGTAGGACTCATCAGAATTTACAAATAGCCCAACCACTGTTACGAAAGGGCCAACCGAAGCTGCTATTTCCTGAGCTTGCACAATGGACACCGCACGAGGACTAGGTGCATAAAACACCAAGCCAATCGCATCTGCGCCAGCGTTCACTGCCGTTTGTGCATCAACAACTGATGTGATGCCACAGATTTTCACGCGAACTCTATTCACCGGCTACTCAACTTTGCCCTAACTGACTTTAAATAAGGCGGCGATAGTACCAGAATTGCCATCGAAAAACCGCAAATTGCAGTCTTCATGGGCAAATTGATCTGGGAATATTGAGAAATTTAGCTGTCAGCGTGATCAGCAAATCCGCCCACCGGCTCCGGCAAAAACAAAGGGCCGGGTAGTAATTTAGGGAGATCAAACTCGGGCGGAAAATCCACCGAGACCAGATACAACCCAAAAGGACGCGAGGTGACACCTCCTGCACTACGATCTTTTGCAGCGAGAACCTCACCTACCCAACTGGCTGGCTTGTCACCCGCACCCACCGCCATCAGAACCCCTACCATGTTGCGCACCATGTGGTGCAAAAAGGCGTTGGCCTGAACCTCTATTACGATTAAATCACCACGACGGATGATGTGCAGGTAGTGAATCTGGCGCACCGGGCTTTTTGCTTGGCATTGGGTCGCTCGGAAAGACGTGAAATCATGCCTACCTACCAGATGTGCAGCGCCCTTACGCATTTTTTCAATATCCAGAGGCCGGGATGACCAAGTGATTTGGTCATGCAATAGCGCGGACGACGTTTTCGCATCCGAAATTAAATAACGGTAAGTGCGGTTTAATGCACTGAACCGCGCATGAAAATTGGGAGAAACATCGTGCGCCCATTTAACACTGACCGAATCAGGCAAATGAGGGCGCGTACCCATGACCCACGCCTTGGGCAAACGCTTGGCGAGGGTATCGAAATGAATAACTTGGTTAGTTGCGTGCACGCCAGCATCAGTGCGGCCAGCGCACACTAATGTAATGGGTTCATCAGCCACTTTTGAAAGTGCTTTTTCCAAAGCCTGCTGCACAGTTTTCACTCCATTAGGCTGGGTTTGAAAACCGTGAAAGTCTGTACCCTTGTATTCAATCGCCAAGGCAACACGTTGCATGCCTTCCGGCCAGTCAGTGTCGCCCACTACCTCACCATTGCGGGAGTAGGCTTTACTTTTGGGGATAAAATTTTCGCTCATAAAAAACCTGTACGCCAGAAACAACAAAGCCTTGCATAGCTCCTCTTATTTCAAGGGCCCATGCAAGGCTTTGTTGGCTAGCCTATCTTATGCGTCGATACGACTCAACAAATCCACAGCTTCTTGCCGTTGTTGCTCGTTACCTTCATGCGCAACTTCTGCCAAAATATCGCGAGCACCTTCGTTATCGCCCATATCCATATAAGCGCGTGCCAAATCTAATTTAGTTGCTGCTTCGTCAGCATCAGCCATGAAATCCAACTCAGAGTCCATGTCGTCATCGGACATATCAGAAGCATCGTCCATCGCCAAACTTTCTGCAGAGAAATCCGACAAAGCTTGTTCGAACACGTCGTCATCAGACAAGTCTTCTACAAGATTCTCTTGAGCAACTTCTTCAACGGCTTCTTCATCGATGTTATCTAACTGAGCAAGCTCTTCTTGCGTAACGGGGGCTTCATCTTCGAGAGAGAAGTCTTCCTCAACAGACAAGTCTTCTGCGAAGCTGTCATCCATGCTGAAATCACTGGCTTGATTATTCTCAAGCTCACCCAATTCGTTATCGAGCTCAGCAAATGAATTCTCATCAAGCTCGATACTTTCACCATCTGCGTCAGATTCTGATAATGCAAGATCCAAGTCGTCTAGGCCGGCTTCACCTGCAAGCTCTACCGGAGCATCTATATCAAAGCTATCATCATCTTCAACACTTAAGTCATCTTCGGCAAACTCTTGAGCTGCAACAGATGAGTGAGAGCCAGGTTCTTCCAGTTCTAGCTCATCGTCTTCCCATGAAAACTCGCTATCGTCTAACGCAGAATCCAACTCAGCAGGTACAGGTGCTGCTGCGGTTCCTTCGAAGCCCGTATTCAGGTCAGCCAAATCACTGTCGATATCATCGAGCTTAAATTCATCTTCATCCAAGCTCGCAAACTCTTGTTCAACGATTTGACTGGAAGATGCAGAAGCTGGAACTTCATCATCTAACATGTCGAATTCAGCATCGAGGCTCGCCATTTCACTATCGAGTGCAGCCAAATCAACCTTATCAACATCCATTTCCAAGTTGAAATCGTCGGCAAGCAAGTCACCTTCATTAAACTCAGGAGATTTGATGTTGTTAGCTTCTTGTGCAAGCGAACTTGGCTCGTTGTCTAAATCACTGAAATCAAAACTAAAGTCATCTTCGCTGCGCTTGGACACTTCAACATCTTGGGGTAGAGAATCGTGCTCTAAGTCATCCAAGGCCAAAGACATATCAGAGAGATCATCCGCCTCACCTTGAACGGCAGGCGCATCATCTAAATCGAAATCCAGTGCGAAGTCGTCATCCATGTCAGCAAGGTTATTTGCAGCGCTCACTGAAGTGGGTTCGGATTGCGGCTCGTCAAGATCATCTAAATCAAGATCAAACGCAAAATCGTCGGACTCAGCTTGGCTTGCCGCGGCTTGCTCGGCTGGGACTGGTTCAGAGTCAAGATCCAAATCATCCAAATTAAAATCAGTGCTGTGATCAAGTTGCTCATCCGCCTGAGCTGTAGATGAATCAAATTCGCCAATACCGGGAATATTTGAACGCAATTCTTTTGCACGACTCAACGCCAAACCACCAGCGAGTGGCAGTAAGACGGCGTAGTGCTTATCAAACTCAGGAGCGTTTTGGGTTTGCGAATAAACTTCCAAGAGCTTCAAGCGAATGTCAGCTGAGCCTGGGTCTTTCGCGAGACCGTTGAGCAACATTTCTTCCGCCTGATCAAACTTACCGTAAGCAATGTAAATATCGGCTTCACCAACAACATCGCCGGTTTCCGCTACGGCTGTTGTATCTTCTTCATCCAACAACGCTAATTCGTCAGCAGCGGGCTCTGTATGTGATTGCTCATCACTGGCTTGATTAAATGCAGCAAAGCTCGGCTCATCTGATTCAAATTCATTATTAAATGAGCTGCGTTGCTCGGCTTCCGCCTGCTCTTTGCGGCGACGCGCCAACGCGAAACCACCAGCGCCTAACAACGCCGCAGCACCTAAACCAACCCACAAAATGTTATCAAATACTTGATCTACCAATGTTTTTTCTGGGACAGGAGCAGGAGCCGGTTTTGGTTTAGCAACCGGCTTTTTAGGCGCAGGTGCCGAAGCTACTGCACTCGATGCTGTTTGGGCCGCAGGCTCTGTAGTTGCGGCCACAGATGAAGCCTCTACTTTAGCTGCGGGCGTTTCTGCTGGTTTAGCATCGGAAGGTTTTGCTTCCGCCGCTTTTTGGTCTGCGGGTTGTTTACCTGAATTCAGTTGTAATGCGCGTAGTTTTTCGTTGCTGACATCCACCAAACGCTGCATGGTTTTGACTTGCTCTTCCAAATCATGCACACGTGATGATAATTCAGTTTTTTCGGACTTGGCGCGCTCAAGCTCTTCCATCGTCGAAGCCAATTCTGACTCTAGTGCTTTACCAGAACCTTTGTTGGCACCGCTACCCTGCCCGTCCGCAGACTTTTGCTTGGAGGTTGGCGCTTCCACTCTTACCCGGCCAGTTACAGCTTCTGATTTGGCGCGCTCGGTATTGGTACGGCGCGACGCATCCAACTGCGCACCCATAGCAGAATCTGCCGGCACGGCAGAGTTGCCCGACCAGTCAGCGGATTGTGCGTTGAACTGTCTCACCGCATCAGATTGGGAGACGCTGGAGATTTCGGTGGCATCAGGTACGCGGAGTACTTGGCCTTTTTTGAGAAGATTGATATTGCCGCGAATGAACGCATCGGGGTTCAAGCGCTGTAACGCCAGCATAGTTTGATGAACGCTGGCGCTCGAATCAGGGCGCACGGCCAAGGCAATTTCCCACAAGGTATCCTTGTCACCTACTGGGCCGTAGGTGCCAGACGACGACTTAGACTTTTTTGCAGTCTGATCTTGCTCGGCAATGATATCCGGCTTAGCTTCTGTGTCGGCCGCCTGAGCTGCTGGAGATTGGGTGACGGGTGCGGTTACTTCAGACTTTTTTTCGGGAGCAGCAGATGGCTTTGCCGGTGCAGCTTTAGCTGCTTGGACTGCCGCAGGAGCAGCATCATCGTATGTCGGCAAATCCATTAACAGTGTGTATTCGCGCAATAAGCGACCAGATGTCCATTTGGCCTCTACCAAGAAGTTCAAGTAGGGTTCGCGGACGGGATTACGTGAGGTAATGCGGACTATGGGGCCGCTGGGGTTATCCAGAGCAACTTCGAATTTGAATTCTGTGTAGAAATGAACAAAATCCAATCCATTACGCTCGAACTCGGAAGACGAGGCCAAACCTACAATAATTTGTTCTGGGGATAAGCCTTTGGTATCCAATAACTGAACTTCGGCGCTGAGCGGTTGGTTGAGCGTGGACTTTAGCTTAACCTCACCCAGTCCCAATGCGCTGGCATAATTCGACAGTGCAAAAGAAGCGAATCCACAGGCTAATACCAATTTACGAAGATGCATAGGGTGATCCTTTATTATCTTCCAGCAGCGCGACTTAACAGAAATTCTGGCTTAAGTTGCCAGATTGAAGGGTTAAGCCCTAAACCGGATGTTGTATGCGGGTACTGCAAAACCTCGAATAAATATTCACTATCTGTCGTAAGTATTCATTATAAATAGGTTTTTATCAACACTTCGCCCCTTCCGGAAGCTCGCCAGAACGGACTTTTTGCACATTTTTCAGCGCTTTTGGGTAAAAAAGTAAACTTTGGATAGGCAATTCCAGCTAAACAGAGTCGGAAACAAGCTTTCCAAATAAAAAACCCCCAATAATCGGTAGATTATTGGGGGTACTTAAAGCGATTCTTTAAGTTGAGGATTAAACCTCTTTGAGCACTTTCAGCATACGGCGCAAAGGCTCAGCGGCTCCCCACAATAATTGGTCCCCTACGGTGAAGGCTGACAGGTATTGTGGGCCCATGTTCATCTTACGCAGACGTCCAACTGGGATGCTCAAAGTACCTGTAACCTTAGTAGGGGTCAGATCGCGTAAACTGCTTTCGCGATCATTTGGTACAACTTTAGCCCATGGATTCGCATTCGCAATCAAAGCTTCAATATCTGTGATGGGTACATCTTTATTGAGTTTGATGGTCAACGCCTGCGAGTGACAACGCATGGCGCCGATTCTCACACACAGACCATCTACCGGAATTGGGTTGCCATCGCGGCCGAGGATTTTGTTGGTTTCAGCCTGGCCTTTCCATTCTTCTTTGGATTGACCGGTTTCCCATTGTTTGTCGATATAAGGCAACAAGCTACCCGCCAAAGGATGGCCGAAGTTAGCTTTAGGCAACTCATCGCCACGCATGGTTTCAGCGATAATGCGGTCGATTTCAAGGATGGCAGACTTTGGATCAGCCAATTTGTCAGCCACAGACGCATGCAAAGACCCCATTTGCGAAATCAGTTCACGCATATTTTGCGCGCCAGCACCTGAGGCAGCTTGATAAGTCATGGAAGAAACCCACTCCACCAAACCAGCATGGAACAAGCCGCCTAAGCCCATGAGCATCAAGCTCACAGTACAGTTACCGCCAATGTAGTTTTTAACGCCTTTAGCGATCCCGTCTTTAATCACATCAAGGTTTACCGGATCGAGCACGATAATCGCATCTTTCGCCATACGTAGACTTGATGCCGCATCAATCCAGTAGCCGTTCCAGCCGGCTGCGCGCAATTTAGGGAAAATTTCGTTGGTGTAATCGCCGCCCTGACAAGTCACGATCGCATCCAGCTGTTTTAAATCGTCAACTGAATAGGCATCTTTCAACGCAGGCAAACCACTGGCCACCGCTGGAGCAGCGCCACCGACATTAGATGTGGTGAAAAATACGGGCTCGATGTTCGCAAAATCATTCTCTGCTTGCATACGCTCCATAAGAACGGAGCCCACCATACCGCGCCAACCAACAAAACCTACTTTCATTTCAATTCTCTCTTAAAAATCTGCTTACGAAAAAATGCCTATGCTTATCAGCCTCAACGGCGAAATAATAATGGTTTCCACCGAAGATTGCTTATGTCTTCGCGCAAAAAGTGCACATTATTGCAAGGCCGCGACCACTGCATCACCCATCTCTGCGGTGGAAACCTTTTTAGTGCCGTCAGTATAAATGTCCGCCGTACGGAAACCTTGATCCAATACTTTGCCAACAGCAACTTCAATAGCGTCTGCAACCGCTGGATAGCCTAAGGAATAACGCAACATCATAGACACCGACAAAATTGTCGCGAGCGGGTTCGCTATACCGAGACCAGCGATGTCTGGCGCAGAACCGTGACAAGGTTCGTACATACCACGACCATCTTTATCTAAAGATGCTGAAGGAAGCATGCCGATTGATCCGGTTAACATGGCGGCAGCGTCAGACAAAATATCGCCAAACATATTGCCGGTCACCAGCACATCAAATTGTTTTGGCGCACGCACCAACTGCATAGCCGCGTTATCCACGTACATATGCGACAACTCTACGTCGGGATACTCTTTATGCAATCTATCCATCACCTCGCGCCACAGCATGGTCGCTTCCAATACGTTCGCCTTATCGACAGAGCAGACTTTGCGATTGCGTTTACGTGCCATTTCGAATGCCGTGCGGCCTATGCGAATAATTTCACTTTCGGAATACTTGTAAGTGTTATAACCCTCGCGCTCGCCGTTTTCTAACACGCGAATGCCCCGTGGCTCGCCGAAGTAAATTCCACCAGCCAGCTCACGCACAATCAAAATATCCAAACCGGAAACCACTTCTGGTTTTAGCGAAGACGCGTCGACTAATTGCGGGTACAAAAGCGCTGGGCGCAAATTGGCGTATAAGCCCAATTGCGAACGAATTTTTAACAAACCTTTTTCGGGGCGAATAGAGCGATCCAATTTATCCCACTTAGGTCCACCAACAGCGCCTAACAAAATAGCGTCAGCTTGGCGTGCGCGCTCAAGGGTTGAATCTGCCAGAGGAACACCGTGAACGTCGATTGCACAACCGCCCATAAGTTCATTTTCAAAAGTCAAACCCAAATTGAACTTAGTGTTGACCACATCCAACACTTTGCGCGCTTCGCGCACGATTTCTGGACCAATACCATCGCCTTCCAGAATTAAAATATGCTTACCCACAAGTCTCTCCTATTCAAAAAATTTTTGAACATGCATTTTTCACAAAGAACGCATGACATTTCTCACTTCTACGAAAACCTACACCCAATTACTCTGGCAAACATAATAAAACAACAGACCTCACCCATCAGAGCCAACGAAAATTTTCTTGGCATTTGTTCGGAACATGTTTTATGCGTCAGATTGTTATTGCGCTTGTTTGCTTTTCCGCTCTTAGCTCTAGCTTGGCCCACGCTGTTGATCGAATCGATATTTCTGTTGGTAGCCTTTCTCGCCCGTCTTACCACGTGGATCCCCTTAGCAGCTACCGCGCTGGTTTATCTTGGGATACCGACTTACTCAAAGATTACATCAGCTCTCAAAGCAGCATTCGCTTGGAAACAAGTATTGGACTTAACCAAACCAGCTTGGGCGATATTAACGATATTACTGCTGCGCCCGTTTTTCATTATCAATTTAAAAAATTCGATCAAAAGACATTTTTTGAAATTAGCGCTGGTGTAGCTTACCTCTCAGACACTGACTGGGCGGCTTATCACAACATGGGTTCAAATTTGCAATTTGCCGACCGAGTGGGTTTTGGTTACACCTTTGACAAAGCTGAAGTCAGCCTTAACTTTTTTCACTTTTCCAACGGCGGAACCAACACTCATAACCCAGGTTGCGACATGCTGCTCCTTCGTACGAGCTTTAAAATTTAATTTTTCACCACATCAAACAGCCAAGGGCTCTCGACGCGTTTTTTAGCTTCGTACGCACGAATTGCATCGGCGTGTTCGAGGGTTAACCCTATATCGTCCAATCCATTCAACAAGCAATGTTTACGGAACTCATCAACTTCAAACGCAAAACTTTCACCACTTGGGGTTTTAACAACTTGCGCCTGTAAATCGATTGTTAATTGATAGCCCTCCGTTGCGTACATTTCTTTAAACAGCTGATCGACGATTACTTCACTTAAAATAATCGGCAACAAGCCATTTTTAAAACAGTTGTTGTAAAAAATATCCGCAAAACTTGGAGCAATTACGCTGCGGAAACCGTAATCGTCCAACGCCCAAGGCGCGTGCTCACGGCTTGAACCACAACCAAAGTTTTCACGCGACAATAAAATGGTAGCGCCTTGGTAGCGTGGGAAATTTAAGGGAAATCCTGTGTTAATCGGCCGGCCTTCGCAACTTTGGTCTGGCTTGCCTTCATCCAAATAGCGCAACTCATCAAACAAGTTTTTACCAAAGCCTGTACGCTTAATGGATTTTAAAAACTGTTTCGGAATGATCATATCAGTATCGACATTCGCACGATCCATAGGAGCGGCAATGCCAGTTAAAACTGTAAAACTTTTCATGTCTGTATCCTGATTAAATAATAAGGAACGATGTAATTTGTCTGGGCGTCGTCATCCTCACGCCAGCGGGGATCCAGCAGTTAGAAAGCTACAATCAAGAGCTGGATCCCCGCTACGCGAGGATGACGATTCCCTACTTAAATAATATGGCTTAGTTGAACGTGCGAACATCAACAAAATGACCTGCAATCGCGGCAGCAGCAGCCATAGCGGGACTCACCAAGTGAGTGCGACCACCGTAGCCTTGGCGACCTTCAAAATTGCGGTTTGAGGTTGAAGCACAATGCTCACCGTTACCCAATTTATCCGCGTTCATTGCCAAGCACATTGAGCAACCGGGCTCGCGCCACTCCAAACCGGCGGCGATAAAAATCTTATCCAAACCTTCTGCTTCTGCTTGGGCCTTCACAGCACCGGAACCTGGGACCACAATCGCTTCTTTTACAGATGCCGCTTTAGTGCGACCTTTAACCACTTCTGCGGCTGCGCGGATATCTTCAATACGCGAGTTGGTGCAAGAGCCGATAAAGACGCGATCTACATAAATTGATTCAATAGGTTGATTGGCCTGCAAACCCATATATTGCAGCGCACGGATCATGCCTTCGCGTTTAACAGGATCAGTTTCTTGCGCTGGATCCGGTACCTTATCTTCTATGGAAACCACCATCTCTGGTGAGGTACCCCAGCTAACTTGCGGTTTGATATCTGCGCCGTTAATTTCGATGACCGAGTCAAACTGGGCACCTTCATCGCTTACGTAATTGCGCCAATCAGCAACTGCTTTCTCCCACAAATCACCCTTAGGGGCATAGGTTCGGCCTTTTACGTAATCGATGGTGGTTTGATCGACGGCAACCATACCGGCGCGAGCGCCAGCTTCAATTGCCATGTTGCACACGGTCATGCGCCCTTCCATGCTCATATCGCGGAAAACCTGACCGCCAAACTCCATCGCATAACCTGTACCGCCAGCGGTACCGATTTTAGCAATGATCGCCAAAACGACATCTTTCGGCGTTACACCCAAGCACAACTTGCCTTCCACATTGATCAGCATGTTTTTCATTTTTTTGGCAACCAAACATTGAGTCGCCATTACATGCTCAACCTCACTGGTACCAATACCATGCGCCAAGGAACCTAAAGCGCCGTTGGTTGCGGTATGCGAATCGCCGCAAACAACAGTCATACCGGGCAAACAAGCGCCGGTTTCTGGGCCGATCACGTGCACAATGCCTTGGCGGTTGTCGTTGATTTTGTATTCGACTATACCGAATTCGTCGCAGTTGTCGTCCAGTGTTTGTACCTGAATCAAAGACACAGGGTCCTCGATTCCACTGATACCGTGGGCGCGCTCCTTTTGTGTGGTAGGAACGTTGTGATCTGGCGTGGCTAAGATGGAATCCACGCGCCACGGCTTACGGCTAGCCAAGCGTAAACCATCAAAGGCTTGAGGTGACGTCACTTCGTGAATGATGTGGCGATCGATATAAATCAACGCCGAGCCATCGTTGTTTTGCTTCACCAAGTGGGCGTCCCAAAGCTTGTCATACAAGGTTTTTTTAGTCGCAGGGGTATTCATTTTTCAATCCTCGCAGGGCTTTTTACAGTGGGAGAAGTGTATTGCTGCACTACACATAACACAAATTTATCTTTTTTATAGTTTGCATTCCCATTAGGAATAGTATAAAAATAATCCACTCACTTACTTCGGCTCACCGCATGCTCAGCTAACAGGCTGCAACTTAGTTCGCGCTACTCACAAGGTTGGCGCTAAATTGGCTAAAAATGGATACACAACATCTTCAAGCATTTGTGGCAATTGCGGAGTGCGGCTCGTTTTCGGGAGCCGGCGAACGCTTACATCTGACCCAGCCGGCCATTAGTAAACGCATTGCGTTGCTAGAGGAGCAGATCAAAGCCAAGCTCTTTGACCGGGTTGGGCGGCAAGTGGTTCTCACTCAGGCAGGGAACTTATTGCTGAATAAGGCGACAAATATATTGAATGAGGTGATTGCTGCCCAACGCGAGATAGCAGATTTGCGGGGCGACATCACAGGAAAACTCAGCGTGGCAACAAGCCATCATCTAGGCTTGCATTACCTGCCACCCTATTTACGGGAATTTTCAACGCGTTACCCAGACGTAAAACTAGACTTACATTTTTTGGATTCTGAACATGCGTACCACGAAGTACTCCTCGGCCGATTCGATATCGCCATTATTACGCTTGCGCTCGAACAAGACCCGCGCATTAACAGCAACGAACTCTGGCAAGACCAGCTCCAATTCGTTGCGGCACCCACCCATGCACTTGCAACGTTGGCGAATCTTCGCCTGGCCGATTTAAGCCCCCATCAGGCGATAATGCCTGACATCAATACCTACACGACTCGTCTTATCAAGGATTTGTTTGACCGCGAAAGCCAGCCTCTGGATATCACTATGGTGACCAACCATTTGGACACTATCAAAATGATGCTGAGCATTGGGCTGGGATGGGGCGTGCTGCCCAGCAGCATTATCGATGACCAATTAAAGGTTCTGGATGTAAGCCACCCACCGCTCACCCGTTCCCTCGGCTGCATTTACCACAACCAACGCAGCCTCTCTAACGCTGCCCGCGCATTTCTTAAGCAACTTAAAGCGCCATTACAAACCTAGACCGCGCTCAAATCACAATTTCCTTATAAAACAATCACTAAAGCCAAGTTTAGCCGCTACACTATTAGCCATCTTTACCAGCCAAACTTAACGTTCCTAAGGATTTGAATCATGAAAAAACTCCCTTTGGCATTAGCGCTCTGCCTTCTCACACCATTCGCTCACGCAGACCGCGTACTAGGCCTCCACGCGGGCGTTGGTTCTTGGCTTTCTGACTACGATGGCAAAGCGGGTAATCCCTCAATCAAACTGAGTGAGCTGGGAGTGAAAGAGCACTACAACAATTATCTGTACGTGGCGATTGAGCACCCTATTCCTTTTGTGCCCAATATCCGTTTGACCCAAACGAAAATAAAGAGCTCACAAACGGGCACTATTACCAATAGCTTTACAATTGGCGACACCACCTACGCTACCAATGAATCCGTGGACAGCAGCTTTGATCTAAGCCACCGCGACGCAACACTCTATTACCAGTTATTGGATAATTGGATTAATTTTGATCTTGGCGTAACCGCTCGCCAATTTGACGGTTATGTTCGTGCTCAAAGTGCCACCTCTAACGAAAAGTTAGATGTAGATTTAACCGCGCCTATGCTATACGGCAAACTACAGTTCGATTTACCCTTTACTGGCTTATCTGCAGGGGTTGAAGGTATTTTCACCAGTTATCAAAGCAACAGACTGAACGACTACACGGCCAAACTGACCTATTTATTTGATGCTGCCTTGGATGTGGGGATTGAAGCGGGTTATCGCCAAATGGCCATTAAAATCTCAGACAACGACCTCGAGGCAGACATGACACTCAAGGGGCCCTACGCCGCTTTGATTGCTCATTTCTAAACCTGCTCAATCAAAAAGCTCTGCTCGTTACTCGGGCAGAGCTTTTTTGCTTTTAGGAACGTCCATCTGCGATATACTGCGCCCTCTTGTTTTCTTAAGCCCCTCTTATGACGCCAATTGATTTGCTCATAAATGCCCGCTGGATTATCCCTGTCGTGCCTCAAAATCGCATCCTCAAAGACTGCGCCATTGCCATTCACCAAGGAAAAATTCTCGCTTTGCTTCCGCAAGAAGAAGCCGCCAAGCGATACGCGCCTAAGCACACCGAAAATCTGCTCGAGCACATAATTACTCCTGGGTTGATTAACGCCCATGGCCATGCGGCTATGACCTTGCTACGCGGTTATGCAGATGATCAACCACTGAACAACTGGCTAACCAAACATATTTGGCCAGCAGAAAAACAATGGGTTGATGAGCAATTTGTGCGTGACGGGACTGAACTCGCCATTGCAGAAATGATTAAAAGCGGCACAACCTGTTTTGCGGATATGTATTTTTTCCCCGAGCAAGCTGCGCAGGCCGCGCTAGAGGCACAAATTCGCTGCCAGATTTACTTCACGATTTTTGATTTCCCGTGCGCTGGGGGCTCAGGACCTGAAGAGTATTTCTCCAAAGGTCTTGCTCTGCACGATACATTCCGCGATAACGATTTAATCAACATCGGATTTGGCCCCCACGCGCCTTACACCGTTGGCGACGATACATTAAAAAAAGTCGCCGTGCTTGCACAGGAAATGGATACACCGATTCATATTCACCTCCACGAAACCGCGCAGGAAGTCGAAGAATCTATAGCGAAATATGGAATGCGCCCTTCACAACGTTTAATGGATTTGGGGCTACTGTCGCCACTAACTCAGTGTGCGCACATGACGCAAGTGAATGATATTGATATAGCAATTTTGCAACAAAGCGGCGCGCACATCATTCACTGCCCTGAATCAAATTTAAAGTTGGCGAGCGGGTTTTGCCCCGTCGATAAACTTCTAAATTCAGGCGTAAACGTTGCACTAGGCACCGACGGTGCTGCAAGCAATAATGATTTAGATTTATTTAGCGAACTAAAAACAGCTGCACTTTTGGCCAAAGCGGTTAGCGGAAATGCTTCAGCACTGGATGCACATACGGCATTGCGCATTGCAACACTCAATGGTGCTAAAGCCTTAGGGGTTGACGAAAAAGTTGGCAGCCTCGAAGTCGGTAAACAAGCCGACATTATCGCCGTGCAACTTGGCGACCTGGATTTACAGCCCATTCATAATCCACTATCACAACTTATTTACACGAATGTTGGGCACCGTGTTTCCCACCTATGGGTAAACGGTAAATGTTTGATGCAAAACCGCGAGCTATTAACGCTTAACGAGCGCGAACTCAAAAGCAAAGCTCGTCACTGGCAAGAAAAAATTCAAGCGAGAAATTAAATATGGCAAACGTCGATACCGCTGAAATTGCAAAATTTGAAGCCTTAGCCAGTCGTTGGTGGGATAATAACAGCGAATTCAAACCGCTGCATGACATCAACCCTCTGCGCGCAAATTATATTGATCAACGTTCGCCCGTTGCGCAACGTAAACTAATTGATGTGGGTTGTGGCGGTGGGATTCTCGCGGAATCACTGGCACAACGCGGCGCTGAGGTAACCGGAATCGATATGGGTGAAGCGCCCTTAAACGTTGCGCGCTTACATGCATTAGAAGTTGGCGTGACCATGACTTACGAGCGCATCACCGCCGAAGAAAAAGCACAACAATGTGCAGGACAATTCGACATAGTGACCTGCATGGAAATGCTGGAGCACGTTCCAGATCCATCATCTGTTGTAAAAGCATGCGCTGAGTTAGCGAAACCTCACGGCGACGTTTACTTCTCAACCATCAACCGCAACCCCAAAGCTTACGCCTTTGCAATTTTGGGCGCGGAATATATTTTAAAAATGCTGCCCAAAGGCACTCATGACTACGACAAGTTTATTCGCCCTTCTGAGTTAGCAAAATGGTTACGAACTGCAGGCTTGGAATTGCAGAACATCACGGGTATGACCTACAACCCAATCAGCAAAACATACAAGCTTGATACTGGCGATGTGAGCGTAAATTATTTGTTACATGCAAAGAAAGTGGTGCAGTAATTTATGCACAACCAAAGAAAAATTCGTGCCGTTATGTTTGACCTTGACGGCACACTGCTCGATACAGCTCCCGATTTTGTCGCAGTAGTAAATCAATTGTTGGTAGAAAATGAATGCGAAGAATTGGCGGATGATGTTATTCGTGCCTGCGTTTCAAATGGTTCAAAAGCATTAGTAAAGCTGGCCTTTCAAATTGAAGAAAACCACCAACAATTTAACGAGCTACGCGAACGTTTATTGGAGCTTTACACCCAACATATCGCCGTATTCACCAAGCCCTTTCCCGGCATAGAAACATTAATAAAACATCTGACGCAAAATAATATCGCGTGGGGGATAGCCACTAATAAGCCGGCTGCCTATACCGTTCCGTTAATGGAACAATTAAATATGCAACCACCACCAGCAATTGTGATTTGCCCCGACCATGTTCAGGCCAGTAAGCCACACCCTGAGTCTCTGCTCATGGCAGCTAATGAATTTGGCTGCACCGCTGAACAGATTATTTACGTTGGCGACCATGAGCGCGACATTCAGTGCGGCAGGCGCGCGGGTAGCATTACCATAGCCGCCGCCTATGGCTACGTGGGCAATGAAGATATTGATGAATGGGGTGCAGATTACCGCGTCGAACACGCAGATGAAATTTGGCCAATAGTCCAAAAATATTTATAGTCAACTTACAAAACTCAGAATTTATCCGCAGATTATTTTTATCATGAAAATCCCAGAAAACTTTTCCCCAGCAGAAAATTGTTTAGAAAATAAAATCATTCTTGTGACTGGCGCAGGCGATGGTATTGGCCGCGTTGCCGCAAAAACGTTTGCAGCCCATGGCGCAACTGTCATTCTTGTTGGTCGCACCTTGCAAAAATTAGAAATAGTGTACGACGAAATTGAAGCAGCGGGTCACCCACAAGCAGCGATTTACCCTATCGACTTTCAAGTTGCCAACGAGCAATCTTTTATCGATATGTGCAATGCCATTAGCGAAGAGTTTGATCATCTTGACGGCATTCTTCATAACGCTGCCGACCTTGGGCAGCGCACACCCATTGCAAATTATGCACCCGATGTTTGGATGCGTTTAATGCAGGTTAATGTGAACGCACCTTTTATGTTGACTCAAGCTGTCATGCCCCTGTTAGAAAAAGCAAAAAATGCATCTATTGTTTTTACAGGATCAAGCGTTGGCTACAAAGGCCGCGCCTACTGGGGTGCTTATGCTGCATCAAAAGCCGCCGCAGAAAACCTAATGCAAACACTGGCAGATGAACTAGAAGAAACTACGCGAATTCGTTCTAACAGCATTAACCCCGGCGCGACAAGAACTAAAATGCGCGCGGGCGCTTACCCCGGAGAAGACCCAGCAACCATTAAAACGCCACAAGATTTAATGCGTGATTATTTATATTTAATGGCAGACGAATCAGTGGGCACTAATGGTCAACAGTTTGAAAGCTCGGTGAAGTAAAACTGATTTATAGCGAGGCTCTGCAGCCTCGCTATCTGAAAATTCGCTAAACATTATTCATCACATACCCAATTACCAAAATTTGCGGCAAGGTAATCAGTGGTAAAAACAACGATATCTTCCACGACTTAGTTGTATCTTTTAGCACCAGAATCTCTGTGTAATCAGTAGATACTCCCGCCATCATAAAAGTAAATGCATTACCCGGTGCCTGTGCGCGGTTTAATAAATCCGCAGCGATAGGCGTTGAACCCTCAGAACAGACTTCAATTACAGTTGCAGCAATGAGCGTGAATACCATGCCGATTAAACTCGGGCCAAACCACTGTTGAAAAAATTCAACACTCACAAAGGTACGAACCAAGGCAGCGAGTACGACACCAAACAATAACCAGCGCAATACCATACGCGAGCCGCTTGCGCCTTCGCGGACAATAGTTTTTACAATATCAAAAGACCAATTTATGGATGCCCATTGCTTGCGTGCTTCTGGCCAGAATTTAAAATTGTTATCCAATTCAAAAGCATTTGGGTTTGCAGGCAATATTTTTCTATCCACGCAACGATCAAATATCCACCCACTAATAACAGCAATCACCATAGAGACACCGATAAACGCGAGCGTCCACTTGAATCCAATTAGCGCAATCATAATGAGAGTGAGCGAAAAAGAATTCCACGGGCTGGCAATTAAAAAGGCCATCACCTGACCCAAGCTTGCACCTTTTTGATAAAGCTTAGTGCCCACCATTAGGATGCCATGACTACATAAATCCAGCAAAACACCCGCTGCTGTTGCGCGCAACAAACCATTAAAACTGCCGCCCTTGCCCAACACCGACAAGACCAAATTTTGCGGAATTTTCGCCAGTACACCCACAAATATTAAACCCAATAACACACCCCACCACATAGTGTTTAACATTTCAAAAATACTGTGGGCGAAATGTTCTGCAAAACTCGGCAGTAGTGCGGGCGCCAGCAAATGCAATGCATAAAACAGCACGCAGATACTCATGGAGCCCCAGAGTAGATAATCTGTTTTGCCGCCATGTTCGTGATCATCACAACAACTAGGGGCATGGCTGTGCTCGCTGTGATGAGCTACAACTGGGGCACAACATGATGCTGCTACCGTAACCGATGCTGCGCAAGAATCTTTGGCAGCATTAGAAAGCAATTCGGTAGTAGCATGCTCATCATGCGCGTGCGCGTCAGAATCACAGCGCGATTTTTCCTCTGAAATTTTTTTAGGCTCCGCATTATTGGAACAACAATCACTCATGACGATGACTCCACTAGCATAAAGGGCATTAAAGATCGTTTAGGTTGCGCCAAGGTTTCGATAATGCTGCACTCGGCAGATTCATCCCCCGCACATCCATGAGCCATATCGGCTAGAACAGCTTTAAGCGCGTGCAATTCCTGAAGCTGCATTTCAACTTGCTCGATTTTTTCTAACACCAGCTTTTTGACTTGTGAGCAACGGCGATTCTTGTCACGATACAAATCCAATAGCTCTCGACAAACATCCAAACTAAAACCAACTGCCCTAGCCCGCTGCAAAAAGCGCAAATGTTCCACATCGGTATCTGAGTAATCTCGATAGTCGTTACCTTGAATGCGCCCTGGCTGCACAAGCCCTATGTCCTCGTAATAGCGTAGCGTCTTTACAGGCAACCCGCTTAAACTGGCAGCTTTACCAATATTCATAAGTTCTCCAATGTTTTCATTATTCAAGAATACATCTTAAACCTTTCTGTAACTGTAAGGTCAACCCGTTGATTTAGTTATTTTTTGTAATAAACACCAGTAAGCGAACAGTTTAGAGGGTATTATTAATGCTTTAGGCGCCACAAATTATGTGTTTCATTTCACAAAAAAGAATAGAACCATGAAAAAATATCCTTATAAATCAGTAAAATATCACATTCACTTGACAAACTTGTTTAATAAACCACAATAAGTTTACCAAGTTAATTACCCAGAGCCGTTTTATGGAATATCTAGATATTAACAACCCCGAATGGTCCAAAATGTGGGATGAGGTTGCCGCATTTAAAATGAATGCAGGCGATCATCTTTGCGTGCACCAAGGGCAATGTTGGGAATACATGGGCTCAACGATAGACCATCACCATTTCCGCCACGCTTGCCACCCAGCCACACAGCGTGTTGAATATCTTTATATAGAACGAGCAAGGGCAGCCGTCGGCTGGGTGTAGATGACCAGATTTATAAAATTTGCGTTAATTGGGGGAGCGGCAACGCTCCTTCAGTTTTTTTTGCTGTGGATTTTTGTCGAATTTTTAGGATTGATCACTGTTGTAGCTTCGGCCGCGTCCTATTGCGGTTCTGCTATTTTTAATTATCTCGCAAACTATTACTTCACCTTCGGCAGTGATAGCAGCCACAAAGAAACTCTTCCTAAGTTTATCCTCACGGTTGCGCTAGGAATGACGTTTAGTACAGTGCTTTTCGCGATCTTTCAACACACATTAATAAACTTCGCACCAGCAAATACAATTCTATACAACCGCGCCTACCTAATTGCGCAGCTCTTTGCTACCCTGCTCACTCTTATTGTTAATTTTCTAATGCATAAATTCTGGATATACCGGAGATAAAAATGAGTGGTGCGGTTTCAACGCAAAACCCTTCACTGGCTATCGTCGTTCCCTGTTATAACGAAGAAGAAAGCCTACCGAAAACAATTCAAGTTCTTGATGTGCTGCTAGAGGGATTGATCGCCGCCCAAAAAATATCAGCCAAATCCAAGGTTTATTTTGTTGACGATGGCAGCCGAGATAACACGTGGCAAATACTACACAACACTGCCTTACAAAATCCCAAGGTTATCGCGATTAGACTCTCACGCAATAAAGGGCACCAAAACGCGCTTTACGCTGGCCTATGTACGACTACTGAAGATATGACTGTCTCTATCGATGCCGACTTACAAGACGACCCCGCCAACATAGAAAAAATGGTCGATGAATATTTACTCGGAAACGAAGTCGTTTACGGCGTCCGTTCAGCACGTAAAACAGATAGCTTTTTTAAACGATTCACTGCTGAAGGGTACTACCACACAATGCGCACCATGGGCGTAGATTTGGTTTTTAATCACGCCGATTTCCGCCTGCTTTCACGGCGAGCCTTGGAGGCATTAAAAGAATACAAAGAATCTAATTTATTTCTCCGTGGAATTGTACGCGAGGTAGGATTTAAATCATCTGTTGTTGAGTATGAACGTCAAGCCCGTGAGCTCGGCGAAAGCAAATACCCCCTTAAGAAAATGCTTTCGTTCGCATGGAAAGGAATTACGGCTTTTTCTGCCGTCCCACTACGAATGATTACAGTGTTAGGATTATTTTCTGGCTTCGCATCTTTTGCATTAATTCTTTGGGTTCTCGGCATTCGCTTCTTTTCAGATCATGCCGTACCTGGCTGGGCGTCCATTCTTTTGCCGTTGCTTTTTATAGGTAGCGTCCAGTTGCTTTGCTTAGGTGTAATTGGTGAGTACCTGTCAAAAATTTACGAAGAAGTTAAAGGCAGGCCTAAGTATCATATTAGTGATATTGTTAAAAAACCTTAAAAACACCAAGAAAAAGAGGTTTCCATGTACAACGAAAAAAAAAATAACAACGCCGCCTCCAAAATTGCTCTTAAAGAAGACCTACCTTATAAAGCCCTAAACTATAGCTATTGGTTGCAGATCTATATGATTTCAGCCATTTTTTGTAATTTGATTTTGCTGTTTTGGGACAGCAGCGTCGATTTGGGTTTCTGGGAAAATTGGACTAAACAACTTATCGCCAAGGGCTACACTAAGTTCAATGGTGACTACCCGCCGATTTTTATTCATTGGCTATATGTCGTTGGGCAAATTTATTCTCAACTAGATATTCCAGTAGAAAATAATATTTTTCTAAAATACCTTACTCAACTACCCGTTGTGCTTTCGCATTTAGTGTTGACTGGAGTTGTACTACAAATACTGAAGAAAACATTCGCCAGCGAAGTCCACTTTCATAGCGTAATGCTCCTAACGGCTTTAAATCCAGCCATACTTTTTAACGGCCCCATTTGGGGACAAATAGATATTATTCCGTTAATGCCTGTTATTGCAGCACTGTTTGCAGGAATCAGTGAACGTTATAAGCTATATACATTTCCTCTCTATACCCTAGCACTGCTCACAAAATTTCAAATGATTGCTTTTGCACCTGTGTTTGGCATTCTGTTTTTTGTCGATTACAAAAGCCATCTCAAGTCAATATTTCTCTGCTTGTCTGTTTGCGTTATTGCTTTTTTACCTTTTATTATTACGCACAATTTCCTTGCTGCCGTTAAACGCGCCTACCTAGACACACTTCACGTTGGTGCCACCACAATGGGTGCATCCAACATTTGGATTCTATTAACCGGTAACGCAGCGCCAGATACAATTCTATTGTTTGGGATAGATAGCAATAACCCCGTGGCATCTTTTTTTAAAGCTAAAAACTTCGGCATGATTGCTTTTAGTCTTGCTTGCCTCGCGGTGTTTTTACAAGGCATTAAAAATATTGTAAATAGGAAATATATCAACGACCAGAGCGCACTGGCTACTGATACTCTATTTTATGCGATGACTTGCTCCGCAGCATTCTTCACACTCTTACCCGCCATGCATGAGCGCTATCTGCTACCTGCTGTTATAGTCTCAATAGTCTATTCCTCAATGCGGCCAACCAAAGCATTTTATCCCATAGTTTTTTCATTGATATCGACGTTTAACTTAGCCATGGCCACAGGAATTAAGACATCTAGCATATGGCCAGTAATATCATGGCTTATGCTTATTGCATTCCTATACCTCGTTATGGAATTTTTATTTAGACGCTCTTGGGGTATTTTTATTAAAGACGTGACCCATAAGTTATTTTCTTTCAAAGGATTATTTGTAACGGTTTTAATCACTAGCTATTTATTCATAGGCAATCAACTATTGGAACAAACCAAAGTCCGCTCTCTAGTATTGACAGACAATCAAATAGTCTTAAATAAATTGCAGCCTATTTTTACAAGCCAAGATTTTGGTGGTTTACAAATCAATAAAAGTGCCAATGGCAATATACTATCTGTAGCGGGAAAGCGCTTTGAAAATGGAATTGGCACACACGCAAATTCAAAAATCGACTACATGCTGCCAAGCAATACCACGGAATTAACATTCCTTTTCGGATTGGATGACGAGGTAGAATCAGCCAATGTTACTTTTTCAGTTTGGGGCGATGACACGCTTCTTTGGCAATCGCAACCCACCTATGGATCAGAAAGAAATTTGGAGCCAGTTAGCATAGCGCTCAAAAATATCACGCGCCTGAGTTTACGCGTTTCGAGTAATGGTGATATCAGCAATGACCATGCAGATTGGATTCAACCAATTTTAACTTTAGACAAACAATAATAGTAAACGTCGATTCCGATGAGAGCAGAATGCGCAAAATAAAATATTTTTTTCTATGCATGAGTGTTTGTATTTTAACTTTAATATCACTGATGTGGATCGCAAACTGGAAATCTATAAGTTTCAGCAACGCCACTTTTTCATCTGTAAGTGAAAAAAGCCATACCATCGACTTACCCTTCTCACAAAATTTTGTGGGCCATTATACAATTGGTGTAAACGTCGACAACGTATCCAACGAGACGCAAGAATTTCGCATCATTCCAGATGATGAGATTGTTGCCATTAGAGTAAATGGCAAAGCAATTTCAATCGATCAACTATCCTCATCAGATCGTCGTAACTATGAATCCGGGTTTACGATGGAAATAGGTAACTTAAATGCTGCGAAAACAAATATTCTTGAATTCGATATTGTAAATACAAGCAACCCTACCGGCTTTCGCATAAGCACCACGCACCACCTAAGTAACACTCAATTTATTAGCATGTTCATTGTTCTATTAGTATTTGCAGTTTTTCTGAAACAGTCGCTAAAAATTTCACAGTGGCAATTTCTATTTCTCACAATCAGCCTGCTCACCTCCTTAGCTTATCTTTCCAAAACTGATTCTCGCACCAGAACATTTGATGTTTACGAAGGTGGTGGGCACAAAGATTATATAGAACATTTAATCACCCATCGTGAATTACCTAACCCAGGCGAAGGATGGGAGTACCATCAACCTCCTCTATATTACTTAATTGCTGCAACAACTAACGTTATAGGCAAAGTATCTGAGCGAGCTAACGATTTGTGGGCACAACTCCTAGCCTTGTATTTTTGGATTATTTTCTTAGTGAGCGGTCTTGCGTGTTTACATATTGCTTTTCGCAAAAGGCTAGCGCCCTTGCTTTTATCCAGCTTGGCTTTTTGCATGTGGCCCTCCGGAATTATCCACAGCATAAGAATAGGTAACGACTTAGCATTATATGCCTTCTACACTCTGTCGTTCTTTTACACACTAAAGTGGTGGAAAACACGTGACTCATGGGCACTATGCTGGGCAGGTGTTTGGATGGGTGCATCATTGCTTACCAAATCAAATGGTTTGACCGTAGCTGCAACTTTGGGTGTACTATTTTCGTGTCACGTCTTTTCATCGCTAAAGAACAAAGAACATTTTCAGCATAAAAAGAAAAAATTAATTCTGGATTTCTTGATGCTTTCTGGAATATTTACGACGACTTTTTTGCTGAACTTTGGAGATAATATTTACTATTATTTAAAAGGCACCACAAATGATTGGCTACTCTCAAATGTTAGCCAGTCTATTAATGAAGGCCTCAAAGTAGGCAACTCTGCACAAAATTATGTGATTTTTGATTTAGCTACCTATCTCTTACACCCTTTTATTAGTACATGGGATGATATTTCCGGGCGCCAGTATTTTTGGAATTTCTTATTGCGCTCAAGTTTATCTTCTGAGTTTTCATTCCAAGGGAATATGTTGAGTTACTGGGGAATAAGCAACGGTATATTTCTACTGCTTTCGCTAATGAGCATTGCAATACTTTTCCTTCAAAAGCAACCCTACCAATCGCTCAAAAACCTAAGCCTGAGTACTTACAAACAGCTCCCGTGGGTCTTAACATTTATATTGCCACTACTTCTACTATTAGCTTATAGAATTAAAGCACCGCTCTCATGCAATACAGATTTCAGATATATATACCCAGTTTTAATTAATATTACCTTTTTGGCAGCATTAACTTGGAAGACACCAAAAGCCTTCCCTATTCCCGCGTTTCTCTCATTAGGCTTAGTATTAATTGCCACTAATTCTCTGATATGGGTAAACCTAATTTGAGACTTTTAAAGAAATTAAATTGAGGTTCCAATAACATGGGCACCATCGAAAAATGAGAAAATCGGTATTGTTTGCTTAGTTTAATTTTTGAAAAAGCATGCTTTACTGTAACGTAGCAGCTTTAAGTGCATAACTTCTTACAGTTTCTTTTCTAAACATTCTCGGCCCATAACCCCTGTAGGTATCGTCGGACGCTATGACTGTTCCAAGCCAATAATCTCTATACCAAGGCATCCATCCGTCTATCTCGCTCTGATAATTATTTTCCTCGGCGCCGTGCAAGTAACCCTCAGGTAAAGCAAGTTGGAAGCGATCGAAATGAGCATCGAACCCGTGCATGGGTTCGTGAATGAAAACTTCTGTTGGTTCATTTGCGCCCGATATCCATTGTGCAGCGGGAGTGGATCCACCATTTACAGTGGCCCATAAGGTGTAGTTAGACTCTTTACTACTACCTGGACCCCAACCCCATCCTCCAGAAACACTACCTCCAGTAAAAAAAACAGTTACTGTGTCATATTTTCCAATAGGTACAAACTGCTGAATATCATCTGCAAGGTTAACCGCTGCGGGAAGATAAATGTTATCGCTCACAGTAAATGAAGTGATTGGATTAGGTGAAATTATTGTTTCTGCCTTCCATGAAACTCTTCCATCTGTCATGCGTTTAAACCAATTCGCAACATCTTTTTCATAAGATTCACGCGCAGCGGAAATTATATCTGACGGAATCCTAGCAGAGGAGATTCCAGCAACACTCGTAAATTCCTTTATGAGTAGTAACGACTTAACTTCATATTCAACTGGTTTTAAGCGTTCACCGTAACCTACAGGCTCAAAATACCAACGAGCCTTCTCATCACAAGCTCCAGTACCAACACCGAATGAAGGATTAATAACTAAGCACTCTCCATAGATAGAACGAAATCTATAAATTGCGGGGCGATCTTCGCTAGACGCTCTAAGCAATTCAGGTACCCACAAACCAATCCTCTCGCAAGCCGCTAATCCTTTAGCATTTAAAGGAGTTAGGCATTCTCCTGACTTTTCCAAAACAAACTGATATGCCTCACCGATTTTTTTTGCTCGCCACTGCTGTGATACATTTCCTGAATACTGAGATTCAATTAGTTTTCCTGATGACTGATCCTTAGTAAGCGTAAATCGGTTACCTCGACTAACCAGACGCCACAACCCTAACTCTATTTCTGGATTGGTTACGATAGGGCTAGCATTCAACTGAACCCAATCCAATGCTTGCACACCAGAAGTAAATTTTATACGCAGACTATGTTGACCCTTTGGAATATTGAAGGATGTTGAATCTACACTTTGCCAATTGTTCAATAAACCCGTGACAGGCAAACCCAGCTCGGCAACTTCGCCTCCATCAATCAATATTTGGAATGAACTTAGCGTCTGACTAGCGAAGCGAGTCGTAATTTTATAGGTGCCGCTGGTCTCAGCATAAATGTCCCATTCGATATAATCTTCAGGATCGATCTCAGACACATGAAAATTGTTAGTTTCTCCATCATTTGCTACGTATGAAACACCGAAACTTCTATCATTTTGCTCCGCTTGTAGTCGACTGTTTATATTTCTTATAGCGCTGGAGGAGGTTTGTGAACTATTAACGGAAGAATCAACACTTAATGATGAGTTTAATGATGCGTTACTTGAAGATATAACAGAGACAATCGAATCACTACTTAGACTGCTACTGGAAAAAACTGTGGATGTAGCTGAGCTGCTTGATAAAAAAGGGGCAGATGTATCACTCGGGGTGTTGGATATAGCACCTGATCCTCCACCTCCGCATCCAGAAAGGGCAAGGATTAAAACGAAGGAAATGATCTTAAAACAAAGGAAATTTTTAGCTAAAACTTGCATGGCAACATCCTGTCGAGACGACTTTTAATTATCTTGCTGACACAAAGTATACCTTTATCATCAATAAAATAAACCAGTGATCGAAGTGCTGCGCTAGCACATTCTAGAGCCTGTGACCGCCACTCCATATTTCTGCCACTTACGCGCCTTCCATCGATAGTATTTAATAAGAGCACGTACACCTTCATCTAAAACGGCTGCAATAAGCAAACCGAAAATTCCGAGATGCAACGGAACCGCGAGAACGTAAGCCAAAGGAACGGAAAACAACCAAATCACAGCGATGCTCGATATAGATGTAAATGCAGCGTCACCCGTACAACGTAACGCACTACCAATGATAATGTTTGTGGTGCGCATGGGTTCCGCTAAAAAACCTAACAAGAAAACCCAAAACCCAATCGCAATAATCTCTGGATCATTGGTAAACATTTTTAATATAGGTTGATTGAATATCAACCAAAGCGATGCAAGAACCGTTGTACCAGTTAACGATATTGTTAAGCTTTGTTTGAGTTGCAAATGGGCCAAATCAAATTCTTTTCGGCCAACTCTTTGGGCAATAATGGCTTCAGTCGCCATGCTTAGGGCGATGGAAATCATTAAGCAAAATAAAAATGTATTGTATGTATAAATTTTTACTTTTAACGCAAGATCGCTAACCCCTGCAGCAATCCAGTTCAACACCATCATATATCCTTGAAAGGACATGGGCTCCAGAATTGCAGGAGCTGCAATCATTAATACGGGGGCAATCAGTATCCCAAATTGAGCGAATGATGCCTTTATTGGAACATGAATACGCAACTTGAAATGCACGGCACTCGCAACGAACAACAAGCTACAAAACGCCGCAGAAACACTAGCCAGTGCAACACCAGTCACACCGGTGGGAGGAAAGGAATGAAAACCATAAACAGCAATTAAATTGCCGAACAGATTAACCGTGAAAAAAATAATATTGCTAAAGGTATTCCACTTGGGGGCACCATAAATATTTAGAATGGTTTGATAAATTAACCGAAAGCCCCAAAAACCAACCATCCAACCAATCAATGAAAGATATTGGACGGCGTACCCTTCAACCGCACTGCTTAAATTCATTGCACCTGCAACCACAGGGCCGCCGTAGTTCACACCTAAAATAGCGATTAGAGACAGTACAACTACAAATAAACTGTAAGCACCTATAGTTGCATTACCACGCTGATAATCGTTGGCACCAATACGTTGCCCCGCAATGCTCGCGCCCGCGAAAGCGCTGACTTGCAAAAACGCGTTGGCAACAAAAACCAAAGGTGTTACCGCGCCAACTGCCGCTGCTGCGGAGTCTGAAACGCGGCTTAAGAAATACATATCAACGAGAGGAATTGTGTAGGTGACGGCTTGATCAACAAACATGGGGGCACTCATGCCCCACAAACCTTTATCTAATACGCGACTTTTCGGCGCAGATTTCATTGATACTCCAAACCATCAAGCGGCCTCCCGCAACACAATGGCTGGAGGTGTTGTTAATACAGGTCGGCAACCTATCAACCCCAAAACGGCGACTAAGGCGCAGCCCAACACAGGTGATAAGAACCAATACGTAAAATGGGGCTGCAACGGGATTTTGAAAATAAACTTTTGTAAACTCAGCAACAAAAATTCAGCGCCCAAGACCGCAACGGCGCCCGCAAGAAAACCCATAATCGCAAATTCAATAAAAACACCGCCTAGAATTAACCGGCGCGATGCTCCCAAGGCGCGAAGCAATCCAGCTTCTTGTTTACGGCTTTCCAAACTTCCCATAACAGCCGCCCATAATACTAAACATCCGCCCACTAGCGTTAATACAAGTACTAATTGCACACCGTCGGCCACTTGGTCCATCACTTTACGAATGCTTTCTACAATACGATCAAACTCAATGAGTAAGATGCTGGGATGCTCACGTAATACCTTGTACAAAAAAGATTTATGATTAGCATCTAAATAAATGCTGCTCATGTAAGTGGGCGAAAATTGCTCCAGCGAACCCGGCTCGAAAATAAAAAAGAAATTAAGCCGCATAGATTTCCATTCAAGGCTACGAATGCTGGCAACTTCCACATCAAGCGTAAGCCCACCAATCGAAAACTGCAGTTTATCACCTAATTTTAAACCGAGATCTTTGGCGGTACCCTCCTCTACCGAAACGCCAGCAAGCTGTGTTTCAGAGCGCTTCCAAGTGTCCCACCACTTTCCTTCAACGATTTTATTTGATACTGGAACATCGACGGTCCAAGTTAAATTCAACTCACGTTGAAGTGAATTATTTTTATTGCGCAACTCTTCGCTCGGCTTTTGTCCATTAATCGCTACCAAACGCCCTCTTACATTTGGCATCATCAAAACAGATTGGTTGATATTTTCTTCCAACAACTGCTGCAATGGCTGTACATCCGACGCAGGTATGTTAGTTAAATAATAGTTCGGAGCATTTTCAGGAATTTGAATTTTCCACTCATTGATGAGTGATGTTCGTAAAATAGTGACTGTAAGCAACATCATCATCGCTATAGCAAAAACAAGAATCTTCACAATGCTTTGGCCAGAGTTTTTCTGAATAGAGGCAAACGCTAAACGCCAAGCACCACCAGCATTTGTTAACCAGCGTTTGGTAAGCTTTAACAAAACATAAGCAACCAACATGGCAATAAGGAATACGACAAAGAGCGCAAGCGTAACCGTTAATGCCAGCTTAATATTGCGACTGTAAAGCGCAACCAACACTATGATGGCAATGGTGGCAAAAGACGCTTGTATCCACAGCTGCGGGCGACTAACGCTCATTTCTCTACGAAGAATTTTTAAGGGTGGAATTTTCGGCAAAAACCACAAGGCGGGAAGCGCAAAACAAATTAAACAAATAATGCCACTGACAAAACTCAATAAAAATGGATATGAACTAGGTAACGCAAAGGTGGTGTCATAGAGCTTTTGCGCGCCAGCTACAAGTAACATTTGAATACCAGAGCCGATTAATAATCCAACGCAGGAAGCAATGGCGGCTAATAAAAATAATTGCGCTAAATACAAGCTTCGCACTCGATTTGCACTCACACCGAGACTTTTCATTAGTGCCACTTGGTTAGTATGCCTATCAGAGAATTGCTTGGAAGCGATCGCGATAGCAACACCCGCCAACAACACAGCAATAATCGCTGTCAGCAATAAAAAGTTATTCGCCACATCCAGCGTGTTGGATAAACGATCCTGCGTTGTTTGCAAGGTGACTAAGCGTTGATGGGGATTTAATTTTGGTTTTAGCTCATCTACAAATTTATTGAGAACAGACTCATTTTCTGAAGCTAAGAGCCAGCGATATTTGACATCGCTGCCGGGTTGAATCACATTAGCTTTAGGTAAATCTTTTATGTTCATTACCAAGCGAGCGCCAAAAGCGCTCAATGGATTTGTACCGTCTGGCTCACGAATTAAAATGTGCGTAACCGTTAATTCATAATCACCTACCGCAACCTTGTCGCCTAGCTTTAAATTTAACGCGCTAAATAATCGAGAATCTACCCACGCCTCACCTTCTAGAGGAATTGAGCTCGCTACGCGAATCTCTTTGGGATTTAAGGTAAACGGAGTTTCGCTTACTTCAAATTGGCCGCGCAAAGGGTATAAGTCAGCAACCGCTTTTATAGACGACAACAACATTTGATCGCCCGCATAAACGACCGACATAAATTCCACAGCCTGGGTGTGTTTAACACCTGCGTTATTGGCGGCTGTTTCCCAATCGGGCGAATGCGGTTGACTACCCGCAATAACTCTATCTGCACCTAGAACGCTGTTGCTTTGCACAATCAATGTTGCGTTAAGACGATCAGTAAAAATAGCAATTGCACCGAGTACGGCGACGGCGAGCACCAGTGAAACGCCAAGAAGTTTTAATTCCCCGCTTCGCCAATTACGCAACAAGAGTTTAAAGGCCAACATATCAAATATCCTTCGCAGAGATGATTTCACCCGCCGAAAGCTCTATGCGGCGTTGGCATCGAGACGCTAAGCGTTCTTCGTGCGTAATCAAAATCAGTGTTGTGCCCTGCTCGCGATTCAGCTCAAACAATAAATCAATAATTTTTTCACCGGTGTGACTATCCAAATTACCGGTGGGCTCGTCAGCAAATAAAGTTTTAGGTTGGCTAGCAAATGCCCGCGCAATCGCAACACGTTGCTGTTCACCCCCCGACAATTGTTGGGGGTAGTGTTGCATGCGCTTTTCCAAGCCAACGTGTTGTAAAAATTTCATTGCTAGCGTTTTAGCTTGTTTATCACCGCGCAATTCGAGCGGTAACATGACATTCTCCAGCGCAGTTAAACCTGGCAGTAATTGAAACGACTGAAAAATAAAACCCACATTTTCAGCACGAACCCGCGCGCGTCCTTCTTCGTCAAGATCTGTTAAGCAATGTCCATTAAGATAAACTTCTCCAGACGAAGGTATATCTAATCCCGCTAAAATTCCCAACAAAGTCGATTTACCTGAGCCAGATGCTCCTGTTATCGCTAATGATTCTCCAGCCATCACCTGCAGCGATATGTGCCGAAGAATGTCCAAGGTTCCTTCTTGTGTGATAACAGATTTGGTAATAGCGCGCACATCGAGCATTAATGAAGAAGACATAAAGAAATCTCAGGATGGTAGTCTTGAAAAAATCACATGAAACACAATAACTATCGTTGAACTAAACCTGCATTGAGATATGGAGATAGTAACGCTAAAAAGCAATATATGCTTACAGAACAGTCTAAGACGATGACGAGCCATACTTAGTTGCAGATGGGGGTAAATTTTATTTATCGCACCCATGTACCAATCTAGGCATAATCGCTATATCGAGATTTTACGTATGATTCAAAATGCCAGATTAAGAGGACGTTTTCCCATGACTTTTGTCAGAATTTTATTCTTCGCATTACTCAGCCTTACCACCCAAGTCACGCTTGCGGCACAGCAGACATTATTGGTAATGGGCGACAGCCTGAGTGCGGGTTATGGCATCAAATTAGAAGAAAGCTGGGTAAGCTTGATGCAAAAAGAGCTGGTGAAAAAGCAAGTGAAGATTGTTAACGCAAGCGTTAGCGGCGAAACCACCAGTGGCGGTTTAACGCGTTTACCGAGTTTGCTTAACCAACATAAACCCGACATTGTGATTATTGAATTGGGTGGCAATGACGGCTTGCGCGGCCAACCCATCAAACTTATGAAAGATAATTTGCAAACAATGATTAAACTCAGCCAAGAAAGTGGAGCAATGGTTGTACTCGCCGGAATGCAAATCCCCACAAATTATGGTGCCCGCTACACCACTCAATTTAAACAAACCTACAAGCAACTTACTGAGGACAACAAGATAATGCTCATTCCTTTTTTACTGGAAGGCGTAGCGACACACAGTGAACTCATACAAAACGATGGCATACACCCTACGGCTGCAGCACAACCTTTAATTGTGAAAAATGTGTTGCCTGTAATATTACCGCTGCTTCGTTAGGTGTTGCGCAAAAAGCGGTTAAGCAACTGCTTCCATGTATTCAACCATTAGTTGAATATTTTTATTGCCGCGAAATTCATTAATATCCAAACGGTAGGCCATTTTAATTTTTTTAGCTTGCTGGTTTGGCCAGAGTGTTGAATCAATATTAAAAGCAATTGCATCAACCAATTGCTGACCTTGCGCATCCAAAGCTAGCGTCATTTTTAAATGTTTTTCGCCGAGCAATTTTTGTTGCACCAGAAAGAACTCACCATCAAACGCAGGCTCAGGGAAATGCTGTCCCCAAGGGCCTGCTTCCCTTAATTGTTGCGCGAGTCCTAAGTTAAAATCTGGAGCACTCAACTCACCATCACTCAGCACCAACGCAGATAAATCATCTTGTGTTAATTGCCTGCGAACTTCTTCATCAAAAGCCTGAGCAAACGCTGGGAAATTTTCACGACTTAAGCTCATTCCCGCTGCCATGGCATGGCCACCAAACTTCTGTAAAAGATGAGGATGACGCGCCGCAATCGCATCCAATGCATCGCGAATATGGAAGCCCTGAATAGAACGAGCAGAACCTTTTATCTGTCCCTCGCCAACATCGGCGAACACAATAGTGGGGCGGTAATATTTATCTTTAATTCGCGAGGCCAATATGCCGATAACGCCTTGGTGCCAGGTTTCATCAAATAAACATACTCCCCACGGCAGGGCATTTTCATCGGCTGCTAAAACCTTCTGTAGCATTGTCATTGCCTCTTGCTGCATACCCGTTTCGATGGCTTTTCTATCTTTATTTAAATCGTCCATTTGCATGGCCATCTCACGCGCGAGCGATTCGCTCTCGCAAATAAGGCATTGAATGCCGAGCGACATATCATCCAACCGCCCTGCTGCATTTAAACGTGGGCCAAGTGCAAAACCAAAATCGCTAGCCACCACTTTGTGCATTTGCTTGCCCGCCACTTCTAGTAAGGCATTGATGCCCGGCCTGCCCGCGCCCGCGCGAATACGTTGCAACCCTTGTGAGACAAGAATGCGGTTGTTGTGATCAAGGGGTACTACGTCGGCAACGGTACCAAGCGCAACCAAATCCAAAAAGCTCGCCATGTTTGGTTCAGCGATTCCACTTTCAGCGAACCAACCCATTTGGCGTAGCTCCGCACGTAAAGCGTTCATCACATAGAAAATTACGCCAACACCCGCGAGATTTTTACTGGGAAATTCGCAACCTGGCTGATTGGGATTCACAATCGCATCAGCGTCAGGCAATTCACTGCCGGGTAAATGGTGATCCGTCACTATCACGGCAATTCCTAATTCGCGCGCAGCCTGCACACCTTCAATACTGGAAATACCATTATCAACTGTGATAATTACATCGGGCTTTTGTGCAGCAGCAACGGCAACAATTTCTGGCGTTAAGCCATAACCATATTCGAAACGATTCGGCACCAAAAAATCGACGTTACTCAAACCCATTGCACGCAAAGCTAAAACCGCAAGTGCGCTGCTTGTTGCGCCATCTGCATCGAAATCACCGACGATTATTATTTTCGCACCAGCAACAACGGCATCCGCCAGAATACTTACGGCCTCTTGTAAACCTTTGAAGTTTGGTTTGTGTAATTGTGCGAGCTGGTATTGCAACTCTTGCGATTTTTGAACACCACGCGCGCTATAAATTCGTTGCAGCAACGGATGAAGTGATTGATCGAGTTGGGCAAATTGTTCGATTGAACGGCGTTTTATGACTTTTTGCATGACTTTTTACCCCTCTCCCCTGCCCCTCTCCCCTGCCCCTCTCCCGCAAGGGGAGAGGGGGAAGAGTGTATCGCTAAAATTAGAAAATGATTAATAAAACATTGTATGCGTAATAGAACAGAAAAGTCGAAATCTCGCGGGATTTAGTCCCCTCTCCCATTGCGGGAGAGGGTTAGGGAGAGGGGGAATTCAATTCACGAAAAATAGCTTCCAACACATCATCAAAACAATTATCGACTTCAGAGTTCCAGAACCTAATTACACGAAAGTCTTGAGACTTCAACCATGCATCACGACCTAAATCATAGATTTGCTGATCACTGTGTTGACCACCATCCAGCTCAACAATCAAACGACGCTCAAAGCAAACAAAATCTACAATAAATTTACCGATAGGAACCTGACGACGAAATTTGAAAGCAGCAAACCTTTTAGCTCTTAGCTGAGCCCAGAGTTTAATCTCATGCCTCGTTTGAGTTTTGCGCAACTCTTTAGCGCGCAGAGCAATCCATGCTCGCGGTTCATCCATGACAAACACCTCACATTATTTTCTTACGTTAGCCGTAATAAATTCCTGAACCTTTTTAAGCTCTTGTGGCAACACGGTGTAACGCTCTTCGCGCTCAAACAAATCTTTCATGTGATGCGGCAGAGCTGGATCTTCGTCTTGCCCCGCTTTACGAACAGCTTCCGGGAATTTAGCCGGATGCGCCGTAGCTAAACACACCATTGGAATATCCTGACGGCGACGAGTTTTACGCGCAGCTTCAACGCCGATTGCCGTGTGTGGATCTAACAAGTATTCGGTGTTTTCAAATACATTGCGAATCACGTCGATAGTCACATCATCGCTTACGCCATAGCTCGTAAACAATTCACGGGCACGAGAAAGAGCAGATTCTTTAAGAACCATCGCACCGGATTTGAAATCTTCCATCAATTGACGGATTGCACTGCCGTCGCGATCGTACAAATCAAACAACATACGTTCAAAGTTGCTCGACACCATAATGTCCATACTGGGTGACAAGGTGTGTTGCAATTGATTTTTGCTGTGATCGTTGCTGCTAATGCAACGGTGCAAAATATCGTTGCTGTTTGTAGCAATGACTAATTGGTCAACAGGTAAACCCATTTTCTTAGCCAGATAACCCGCAAAAATATCACCAAAATTACCAGTTGGAACCGAGAAAGCGATTGGACGATGTGGCGCACCCAGCGCTAGGCCTGCGTAAAAGTAGTAAACGATTTGCGCCATGATGCGCGCCCAGTTAATGGAGTTTACTGCTACTAGCTGGCGACCTTCTGGTAAGAAACTTTGATCACCAAAACTGGCTTTCACCATGTTTTGGCAATCGTCGAAATTACCTTCTAACGCAATGTTAAATACATTTGGCGCGAGTACTGTCGTCATTTGACGACGCTGAACATCTGATACGCGATTGTTCGGGTGCATGATGAAAATATCGATGTTGTCACAGCGGCGACAACCTTCAATAGCCGCTGAACCTGTATCGCCAGAAGTTGCGCCCATCACCACAACTTTTTGATTGCGTTTTTTCAACAAGTGATCAAGCAAGTGACCTAAAAATTGCAATGCGAAATCTTTAAAGGCGAGCGTTGGACCTTGGAATAATTCCAAAATAAATTCGTTGTGAGCGGTTTGCACCAACGGAGCAATTGCGTCATGGCGAAATGTTGCGTAGGCATCAGCAATAATCTTTTTGAACTCTTCATCACTCACTGCACCGGCAACAAACGGCTTCATTACATTGAAAGCTAGCTCTTGATATGACAAGCCCGCCCATGAAGCAATTTCTTCTTTTGAAAAGGTTGGCAAAGTTTCAGGCACATACAATCCGCCATCGGGAGCCAAACCAGTTAAAACCACTTCTTCAAAAGAGAGCGCGGGCGCTAGGCCGCGGGTGCTGATGTATTTCACGTTAATTAACCTTTACGAAATTTCAAAAATTAAGATTTGGCGCAATTTATTTTAGAGATTCGACACGAATACGAATCACTGGAGCAGAAATAGAATCCAGTGATTCAATTTTGCTAATTGCCGCAATCATTTTCTTTTCTTGCACGCGATTGGTCAGCAGAATCAGAGGCACAGTAGATTCGCCTTCTTTTGCTTCTTTCTGAATCATGGCTTCGATACTGATACCAGAATCACTTAAAATTGTGGCGACTTTTGACAAAACACCGGGCTTGTCTTGCGCAGACATACGCAAGTAGTAAGCCGTTTCAATATCATCCATTGAGAGGTGTTGCTGCTCAGTTACAAACTCATCTTGGAAGCCAAGATAAGGAACACGATGCGCTGGGTCTGCAAGCAAAGTACGCGCAACATCAACAATATCGCCCACCACAGATGAGCCTGTCGGTTCTGCGCCAGCACCAGCGCCGTAATAAAGCGTTGGGCCTACCGCATCACCTTTTACCAACACAGCGTTCATAACGCCGTCCACATTCGCAATTAAACGCTTCTCTGGAATCAAGGTTGGGTTAACGTGCAATTCAATTCCGCCAGCCGAGCGACGTGCAATGCCCAAGTGCTTGATACGATAGCCAAGCTCTTCCGCGTAATTCACATCTTCAGTGGAAATTTTGGTGATGCCTTCGGTGAAGACTTTTTTCACGTCCAGTGGAATACCAAACGCCAAAGACGCGAGAATTACCAGCTTGTGCGCCGCATCAATACCTTCAACGTCAAAGGTTGGATCTGCCTCGGCATAACCGAGTTCTTGTGCTTCTTTAAGCACATCTTCAAAGGTGCGACCTTTATCGCGCATCTCGGTCAAAATAAAGTTGGTGGTGCCGTTGATGATACCCGCCAGCCACTCAATGCTGTTCGCTGCCAAACCTTCGCGAATGGATTTGATAATTGGGATACCACCTGCAACTGCAGCTTCAAAGGCAACTGTTACGCCTTTAGCTTTGGCCGCTGCGAAAATCTCGTCACCGTGATGCGCAATCAGCGCTTTGTTAGCGGTGACAATGTGCTTGCCGTTGGCAATAGCGGTTAATACCAAATCCTTCGCCACTGTGGTTCCGCCGATTAACTCAACCAATACATCTACTGCTGGGTTGTTAGCCACTTCGAAAATATCACGCGTTACCGCGTAGCCGGAGGTATCCACTTTTGGATTATCGCGACGCGCACCAATTTGCACGATGGAGACATTGCAACCTGAACGAGCATCAATCAGGCTCTTGTTGCGTTTGAGGATGTTTACAGTGCCGCTGGCGACAGTTCCAAGGCCGCAAATGCCCACGTTGACCGTGCGCGTAGGTTTGACAGAATTCAAGTGGATTCCCCTAAGCATAAAAGCAGGTTAAAAAGAAATAAAACTCGGACATTGGGGCCGATTTTCAAAAAAGATGGCCACCATACTCAGGGAAGCAAGGGCTGTCAATGCGCCAGCCCTGCTGAAAAGCGAAGTTCTACGGAAAAAGAAAAATCACAAAATTCCCAGCTCTTTCGCGAGCTGTTTTGGAGGCAAATAACCCAAGCGGATGTTGCCATCAGGCATCCAAAGGGCCGGAGTTGCGTTCACACCTAAACGTGTACCTAAGTCAAATTCTGCCTCAACGGGGTTGGCGCAGGTAAGTGCTGGAACATCTTGACCCTCTTTAATTTTGGTAAGAACGCCCTGGCGATCTTTAGAGCACCAAGCCGTCACTAACTTGTCGGCTGATGGACTGGGAACACCTGTACGAGGAAAGGCCAGGTAGCGAATCTCAATACCGAGATTATTATAGTCGGCCATTTCACTGTTTAATTTACGACAGTAACCACAATCCACATCGGTAAATACGTACACGACAGCTTTTGTCTTGGCAGGCTTGAAGATAATGGCGTCTTTTGGATTGACCGTCGTCAGCATTTTTTTGCGCTCAGCAACCAACGCGGGATCTTCCCACTTGCTATAACCAGCAGCAGTCACATTAAAAATATCGCCTTGAATAAATTTGCTGCCGTCAGCAGTCACTAGTAGATCGCTACCTCCTAAGGTCACCAGATACAGGCCATCTATAGGAGATGGACGGATGGATGTAATTTTGTACTGGGGAATTGCTTGAGAAATTTTAGCGGTAATCACTGCTTCCGGGGTAGGGCGCTTAATAAGGTTGCCGGGTGCATCAGCAGCCAAGGCAGCACCCGCGCAGCAAAAAGCCGCAAAACCAAGCCAAGCAGATAGGCGTTTAACAAACATAACTAACTCCAACAATAATTAACCGCGAGGATGGTGCGCAGCGTGCTGTGCTTTCATTCGCGTACGTGCGATATGGGTGTAAATCTGTGTCGTTGATAAATCACTGTGCCCTAGTAGTAACTGTACCACCCGCAAATCGGCTCCGTGATTCAGGAGATGGGTTGCAAACGCATGTCGCAGCGTGTGCGGTGATAAAGGCTTATCAATACCTGCCACTGTAGCCCAATGTTTGATGCGATGCCAAAATGTTTGACGAGTCATCACCTGCGCCCGACTACTGGGAAATACTACTTCATCTGGCAAGTTATTAAGCAAAAAAGGTCGCGCTTCACGAAAATATTTTTCCAGCCAAGAAGATGCTTCTTCCCCCATGGGGATTAAGCGCTCTTTACTTCCCTTTCCCATTACTCTAATAACGTTTTGGCGTAAATTGATCTGCGGCATGGTGAGGGTTACCAGCTCAGTTACGCGCAACCCGCAGGCGTAAAGAACCTCCAACATAGTACGGTCTCGCAAACCTATAGGATCATCGAGATCAGGTGCATCTAGTAGCGCTTCGACATCAGCTTCGGTTAAAGATTTCGGCAGTGAACGCGGTAATTTGGGGCTTTCAATCAACGCCATAGGGTTTTCTTGCAAAACACCTTCGCGGATTTGATGGCGGTAAAAGCCGCGCATACACGAAAGAAAACGAGCGCTGGACCGGCTCGATAGTTTTTTATCGAGGCGCTGTGCCAAATAACTCTGCAGCACACCGGCATCAACACGCAGCAAATCTGTGCCCTGCCCCTGCAGCCATTGCGCAAACAAGGTTAAATCTGTGCGATAGGAATCTAGAGAATTTTTGCTCAACCCTTTTTCCATCCAGATAGCATCGAGATAGAGGGCAATAACACCTTCTTCCTGCGCGGAAAGCAGTTGGGCTGAATCGTTACTGACTTCCACTAAAAACATCCTAGAAAAAATTCGACTCTACCAGAAAACAAAAAGCCAGAGCAGTTGCCTGCTCTGGCTTTTGCGGTAAACAGCACGCTAAGAAACTTAGCAGAGCTGTTCTTAAACCAGTTTTTCTTTAATACGCGCAGCCTTACCAGTAAGGTCGCGCAGGTAGTAAAGTTTAGCTTGACGCACATCACCACGACGCTTGAGAGTAATGCTCTCGATTTGGCGTGAGTGAGTTTGGAAAGTACGCTCAACACCTACACCGTGAGAAATTTTACGTACGGTGAAAGCAGAGTTCAAACCACGGCTACGAATGGCAATTACAACGCCTTCGAATGCCTGTGAACGAACGCGATCACCTTCTTTTACTTGCACTTGAACGATAACGGTATCGCCTGGTGAAAACTCGGTAACATTAGCTTTCAATTGTTCAGCTTCGAGAGCCTGAATAATTTTGTTAGTCATTGATATTCTCCTAAGAGTCTATAGCTTCACAGCTAGAGTGTGTCGTTATCAAGGTCCCGACGATAATCCGTCAACAGCTTTTGCTGTTCCTCGGTTAAGTT